>Ga0315905_10005880_pt1 | contig 12471 bp, 12 predicted proteins | sample LakEriMetagenome_5_FD_203522 | JGI IMG/M metagenome (GOLD analysis project Ga0315905, IMG submission 203522) | Freshwater fungal communities from buoy surface, Lake Erie, Ohio, United States - Buoy 4 MA121 | ecosystem: Environmental > Aquatic > Freshwater > Lake | place: USA: Lake Erie, Ohio... | reverse complement strand
TTAATGAGATGCTCGAAGCCCGTGTCTGCGTCTCCGATGGAAACATACCCAGCAGCAATTGCCGACTGATACGACGAGAAAGCAGGAAGATCTCGTTGAGAGTTACTAATCAGTGCGAGTGCACGTTCACCTTGCTCTTGCGTAAATCCCTGAATACCTGAGAGGTTGACGGGCACTGCGGGGTTAAATGCGCGAGGCCATCCTGAAGCCGCCGCTTTTGCCTGGTCCGACGTCGTGACATGACCATGCACCGTTGTCGTGGGAGCAATCGTTGTCGATGTTGTCTTCTTCTTGGGGCTTGTTGTCGGTACTGCAGTGGCAATTGTCGTTGATGCACCTTCTGCATTATCCCCATCTGCAGCACTGCCAGCGCTCTCGACCTCGCCGTCCAAAACAACCGTCATCTCCGTCGATGGAGCAACAATCACACCACTTGCATCAATCGCAAGGCCACCATCGACGGTTGCGAGTTCACCATGAAGATGCGGATTGCCGGTGACAGACCAGGCAGCAACCAGTGTGACCGCAGCGCAGACATATGCGGCATTGATTCCTAGATGGGAACTCGCTGGGGCATCGCGCCGGACGTAAGCCCACACGAGTGCAATCAGCGAGAGTGCAGCCAATGCCGCGCACAATGTGTCAGCTGGTTGCGGGCTTTCTGCGATTTCAAGTCCGTTGATGAATGAGATTCCAGTCGTGCGCGTGAGGACCCACCCGCCGACAGCAGAAGCATTCAGAACCGAGCCAATGGCGACGACCGACCATGTTGACAATGTGATCGCGACGACGCCCCAGACCACTTGAGCCGCAGCCATCGCGAGAAAAATACGAGACAGGGTGGGGTGATCTGCATGCAGGCCGATAGCCGCACCATGAATGAGGCCCGCCCCGATGGAGGCATAGGCAGCCCATCGCATTCGTTCGTTCACGAGTCCCCCGATCTCTCCTGAAAAACTACCCCGAAATCAAGACCCTGCGGAGAACCACTTCGACGATTCGTCTACGATTTGCCCATGTCAACAGCAACCATTTCCTCAATTGGCGACATTGTCCGTACCCATGGTGCGGGACGTCCTGAACACACCTGCCTTATTGAAGGCACCCGCGAGCTCACCTGGGCCGAGATGTACGAGAACTCTCAGCGAGTAGCCAATGGCCTCGCTGCAGCTGGCGTAAAGGCTGAGGATCGAGTCGCTCTCCTCGATATGAATGGCGTTCCTCACTTTGAAGTGTGCTTCGGTGCCGCACTCATCAACGCAGTGAGCGTTGACGTGAACTGGCGTCTTGCAGCCCCCGAAGTGGAATACATCGTCAACAACGCGGAAGCCAAAGTCCTTGTTGTTGCACAAGAGTTCGTTGGAATCCTCGACGCGATTGCACCAAATCTCACCCACACAAAGTTGATCCTTGTTATCGGTGGACATGGTCAATACGAAGACTGGAATACATGGGTCGCACGTCAATCTCTTGGTGACCCGCGTGTTCCATCTGCACCAAACGACGTCGCTTTCCAGTTGTATTCAAGCGGCACCACTGGTTTGCCAAAGGGCGTAATGCTCTCCAATGCAAACTTCCTTGCAATCGGTCCAATGATTGAAGAGATCTGGGAAATCACCCCCGACTCCATGAACCTCGCAGCGATGCCACTATTCCACATTGGTGGAGGCGGCTGGGCAATGGCCGGCATGTATCAGGGATGCACCACTGTGATCTTCCGCGTGTTGGATCCAGTTGCTCTCGTCAATCTCATTGAAGAACGCCGTATAACTCATGCATTCCTGGTTCCTGCAGTTCTTGCGTTCATGAACATGATTCCCGAATCAGCAACGAAAGACTTCAGCAGCCTCAAAGTCATGGCATACGGAGCTTCACCAATTAGTGAAGACGTCCTCACCAAGAGCATTGCATTGTTGAAGTGCAAGTTCTGGCAGGCATACGGTCTCACCGAAACAACAGGTGCAGTGATTAACTTGCCACCTGCAGATCACGCACTCGACAGCCCGAACAAGCACCGCCTTCGCAGCTGTGGCGTTCCCGGACCTGGTGTTGAGATTCGCATTCACGACAACGACAACAACCGCGACTGTGAAACGGGCGAAGTCGGAGAAATCTGGATCCGCACCGAGCAAAACATGCTCGGCTACTGGAAGCGTCCTGACGAAACAGCAAAGGCCATTGATGCCGATGGTTGGTTCAAATCCGGAGACGCTGGCTATGTCGATGCCGACGGGTACGTTTACATTCATGACCGCGTGAAGGACATGATTGTCTCTGGTGGCGAGAACGTCTATCCGGCAGAAGTCGAGAATGTTCTTATGTCGCATCCAGGCATTGCAGACGTTGCAGTCATCGGTATTCCACACGAAAAGTGGGGCGAAACAGCACTCGCTGTCGTCGTGAAGGCACCGGGCACTGAAGTCACAGAAGACGAAATCATCGAGTTCTCTCGCGAGCGCCTCGCACGATTCAAGTGCCCGACTCAAGTGCAATGGATCGATGTCCTTCCGAGAAACCCAAGCGGCAAGGTCTTGAAGAAGGACCTTCGTGAGCCGTACTGGGCGGGTCGCGAGCGTCGCGTCAACTAGTTCACGAGTCATACTTAATGGTGTGACACCAGACGACGATTTTCGCACACAACGCGGAATCTGCATTGCCCCCACTGCTATGCAGTGGGGGTTTGCGCGTTCAGGAGGCGCTGGTGGTCAGAACGTCAACAAGACATCGACGAAAGCATCGCTGACCGTCGACGTTGCCGACATGATGTGTAGCAACGCAGCACGATCTCGCATCATCGCTGCGCTTGGCGAAACAGTGACAGTCACGAACCAGACAACAAGAAGTCAATGGCAGAACAGGCGCAACTGTTTAGAGCAGTTGAAAGAGATTCTCGACAAAGTAGCTGCCCCACCGCCTGCGAAACGCAAGAAGACAAAACCCACCCGTGGATCTGTTGAACGAAGGCTCGAAACCAAGAGACGCGATAGCGAAAAGAAACGCGACCGCAAATCTCTGGAGTGATTACTTCAGAAGTGAGCCACCGTCGCAGGTGATGACTTCACCCACGGTGAATGCTCCGGCACGTGAGCACAAGAACAGCGCAAGGCCACCGATGTCTTCAGGAGTACCAACGCGCTTGCTGGGGTTCATTGCGCCCACAGTGTCCCAGTCGGTTCCTTCAACGTCTCCACCAGTTCCCACTCCAGTGGAAAGCATCCAGGTGGGGAATGGTCCGGGAGCAATTGCGTTCACGATGATGTTGCGTGAGCGAAGCTTCACAGCCAACACCTTGGTGAGTGCGTGCACTGCAGCCTTTGATGGACCATAGGAGTATGTCTCGAACGATGGTGTTCCGATGCCGTCGATGGAGCCGATGTTCACGACGCGTGATGGATCATCAGTGGTGGAACGTGCTGTCATGAGTGGCAACAACCTTTGTGTGAGGAAGAACACGCCCTTCACGTTGGTGTCCATGACTTTGTCCCAGCCCACTTCAGGGAAGTCTTCGATGGGAGCACCCCAGGAAACGCCTGCGTTGTTAATGAGGATGTCGAGGTGCTTTTCGCGCTTCGTGATCTCTGCAACAAGACCTTCGATGCCGTCAATCTCTGCGACGTTTGCAGGTAGAGAGATGCACTCGCCGCCGTAGTTTGCCATGAGGCGCTGCGCTGCTTCATCGCATGCTGCAGCCTTACGAGCCGAGATGTAGACCTTGGCGCCGTTGGCCAAAAGAGCCGCTGCGATCATTTCGCCGATGCCGCGCGAACCGCCTGTCACGAGGGCAACTTTGCCCTTTACGGAAAACAGGTTCTGCAGTGTCATGTCGTGTGTCATGGCGCCTCCTCAGGCTCATTGAAGTACTGCAGAGAGATTAGGTCATCGACCCTTCATCACCGCAGTCCCATCGGGGTCAATAGCCCACGGGGCCCCATCGCCCCAAGTGTCGGCGTAGATGAGTTCATTCATCGGAACCCGCCGCACCGGTCCGTGATTTCCTGCCGGCTTCCCCAGCGAAATCGTTGCAGCGATGTACGCGTTCTCGGGAAGTTCTAGAAGCTCACGGACATCCTTCTCGACGAAACTATGAAAACCTGTGAGGACTCCGCCATAACCCTTCGCACGTGCGGCAAGGAGAAGGTTCTGGCATGCCGGGTAAACGGAAGCACCTTCCATTGGATTTCGTTCGCGATATCGCAAAAGAATTGCGAGAACTAGCACCGGTACCTCTGCGAAATTCTCGACATAGTTCTCCATCGTGTTGGCCATACGTGACTTTGGTGAATTCTCTTCAGAGCCAGACCCACCGTCATAGCCATCATTCGCACGTTTGAAGTTCCACAAGGTCTGTGCACCTTGAGCAATGAGGGCTTTCACCTGTTTGGACTTTTCCGTGTCAGTAAACACCATGAAACGGAATGGTTGACGATTACTTCCACTTGGCGCACGTGTTGCCGCAAACATGATGTCTCGCAATACGTCTTCAGGAATTGGCTCCGGTAGATAACGGCGAATGGATCGCGTTGTTGCAATGCCTTCAAGCAGCGGAACGTTGTGAATTGACTCTTCCATTAGTGCTCGTGCACTCCGGCGTCTTTCGCCCACTTCCAATGCATACGACCATGGTCGGCATTGGCTGCAAGAACGCCACCGATGGTGCCGTCGGCCCATGGTGCACCAGGCAACTTCTCTTCTAGTTGTTCATCCGACAGTTCGCTGAGCAACTGCAATGTGACGGCACGCGCACTGGCGCCCAACGCCACCACTTCTTCGAGCGACTTTCCATGATGTTCGCGTTGCCACTCTTCTGTCATCGCATGCACTGACGCCATGATCTGGTCACGCGTGCGTGGAGCACCAGAGTCGTCATGAGTGAGCCCCACAGGATTCTTTGCGCCACCAATGTGCTTACGAATCATGCTGGCAAAGTTGCGCTCAATGAGTGCAAGGTGCGCGAGATGGTCAAGGGCTGACCAATAGTTTGACGGGTCATGCTCGCTGGGAGTCAAGTCACCAAACAATTGGGTCTCAGACAACTGTGTGTACGTGTTCAACAGCCATGTGCGGTCGTCGTTCAGTTTGGTCTCAATTTCAATGCGATTCATGTGTTCCCCTTTGGGTGAGAACCTAGTGGGCGTAGGCACTACTCTCGCCACATGAGCGCAACACCCGCCCACCCCGAACTTGGCTTCTACACATTGGCGGGGGCACCCAAATCGCCTCGCGACATGCTGGGCGAACTCACACACGCCGAAGAGTTGGGCCTCGGAACTGCGTTCATCTCAGAGCGATTCAACATCAAGGAAGCAGGCGCCCTCACGGGTGCTGCAGTGGCTGCCACCAGCAATATCAATGTGGTCACCGCTGCGACCAACCACACGACACGCCATCCCCTAGTCACTGCCTCATGGGCCAGCACCCTGCACCTGCTCTCTGAGGGTCGGTTCAGTTTGGGCTTGGGTCGTGGCATCGAGGCGATGTTCAAGGCCTATGGCATGCCCATGGCCACCACAGACTCCATGGAGCAGTTTGCGCATGTCATGCGACGCTTGTGGAATGGCGAGACCGTCTTGGGCCACACCGACATCACCGGCACGTACCCCGTGTTGCGCCTCGACCCCGACTTCCGTCTCGACATTCCCCTGAGCATCACCGTGTTTGGTAATCAGACTCTCAAGATGGCGGGACGCGCATATGACAATGTCATCCTGCACACGTTCTTTACCGACGAGACCACACAACATGCGGTACAGACGGTGAAGCGTGCAGCTGAAGAAGCAGGTCGGGATCCCGCATCGGTGAAAGTGTGGTCGTGCTTTGCAACTGTGGGCGATCACATCGACCCAGCATTGCGCTTGAAGAAAACCGTGGGGCGCCTTGCTACGTACTTACAGGCGTACGGCGATCTGATGGTGCGCACAAACAAGTGGGATCCAGCAGTACTGAAGCGATTCCGCGAAGACGAGTTTGTTCGCACCTTTCCTGGTGCTCTTGACGCCAAGGGAACAACGGAAGATTTAGAGCGTGTCGCTCCACTCATCCCCGCGGAATGGCTTGCACCTGCCGCAATGGGCACGCCCGAGCAATGCGTTGCAGCTATACGCAATCAGTTCGCACTGGGCTGTGATGGTGTCATCATGCATGGCGCAACACCAACCGAACTTGCGCCCATCGTTAGCGAGTACAAGCGATAACGAAAGACATAGTTAGCGCGTACAAGCGATAATCAAATCGGCGTATCGCCCTTCACCGTGACGCGGTGACCGTATCGACGGTGAGGCCAGTAGTCCCAGATTGCACGGTGCTGTGCAGAACGGTTATCCCAAAACGCAACAGAGTTTGCCTCCCACACGAAACGAGTTTGAAAGTTCGGGTGTTCGATGTGGTTGTACAAGTAATCAAGAATTGCATCGCTCTCATCTTTTGGTACGCCGACAATGTGCGTGGTGAATGAACGATTCACGAACAAAGACTGGCGCCCCGTTTCAGGATGCGTACGAACAATCGGGTGCTTCGCCATCGGGTATGCGGGCTTATCGGCCACGCCTGCATATAGGCCTTTATACACGTGGTTGCCATCATGAACTGCAACAAGACCATGTAGGTATTCCTTCATGCGATCGCTCAAAGCGTCATAGGCCGCATACATGTTGGCGAACAAAGTATCTCCACCAACCGGAGGAATCTCCTTCATATAGAGAATGCTGCCCATTGGTGGCTGAGGTTCACACGAAACATCGCTGTGCCACGCCTCGCCATTTGCGCGACTGGAGTTCTCATCAGCTGCAATCACAAGAATTTCTTCGAACCCTGCGCTGTTTGCGGCAGCTGGGTGCACATCAAGATCGCCAAAGCGACGACCAAATGCAATGTGTTGTTCAGGCGTCATGTGTTGATCACGGAAAAAGACAACGCAGTTCTCATTCAGCGCACGTCGAATCTCAGCCAATGTCTCGTCATCGACTTCGGCTATCTGCACACCACTAACCACTGCACCAATTGCGGGCGACACTTTGCTCACAGAGATGCGCTTGTACGGCTGAGTCTCTGACCAATCGACTTTTGATCGAGGGCCACCACGCTTGGGCTTGACAACATCGCTCATCTCTCGATACTAATCCGCCTATACGAGGCGCTCAATCTGTAGTAAACCTTTGACCAAGGCTTATGACTATTGCAAGATCACGTTTCGCTGTCATTCTTATGGCAATTCTTGGCGCGACATTCTTCATGTCCGACAAAGCTCTGGCGCACAACACATTTGTGGAAAGTGACCCCAGCAACGGGTCACAACTCACAACGGCTCCCAGTGCTTGGTCCGTCACATTCACTAAATCCGTTCCGCTGAATTCTGCATCGGGAGAAGTCATCAATGGTGATGGAACACGTACTCCTCTCACACAAATCAGTCATGGCAGTTCCGATTCGGTCATCGTTTTTACTCTTCCCACCGGACTGACGGGGTCAGTCACCGCACGCTGGAGGTTGGTCGGCGTAGACGGACACATCATCTCTGGTCGCGTCAGCTTTGCGGTTCAAGCCGCAGTTTCTACCCCCACCGTCCCCAACTCGGTAGTCAATCAAACTTCTACAACGCTCGGGCCAGCCATACCCACAACACTGCCTCTCCAAGAAGTCAGTTCAAGCGAAGCAACAGCGGTCTCTGAACCAATTCGAGTTTCGCTTCGTTCTCTTAATTACTTGGGCATCATTTTTCTCGGTGGCATGTTGGTCGCAGAACTTTCCATCGCACGCGGATCAATGACTTTGCCCTTTGGCCGACGCTTAATGGCTGCCGGTCTAGCGCTGCTTGTGGGTTCATCTCTTATTCAGACCCTGATTTTTAACAACGACATCAAAGATTCCTCAGAATCTTCACTGAGTTCTCTTTTTGGCATCTTTAGTTCAACGCCAGGCGCCATGTTGGCAACGAAGACCATCGCGAGCGTCGTACTTGCTGCCCTTCTCTTCCGGTCGATTCAAGAAGGTGTCCTCAGCCGGTCCTCTCAGACACAACTCCTGCTCATCATCCCGATGTTTCTCATCACGCTCGCCTACGGCGGACATTCACGTTCGCAATCGTTGCCATGGCTCGGCATTCCTGTTGATGCACTCCACGTCACATCCATGGCAATCTGGATCGGCGGGCTCATCACCATGTTGTTGGTCGTGATTCCAAACATTTCTCACGACAGAGCGATTGAGGCATTTCAGCGTTTTTCATCTATCGCAGAAAAAGCAGTGATTGTTTTAGTGATTACCGGAGTCATTCAGATGACTCGTCTCCACTATGGCGTCAGCACTCTTTTCACATCCACTCACGGATTACTTCTTCTGGGCAAACTCATAATCGTGGCTCTCATGCTTCGCTTGGCAGCAAAAAATAGAAGCGTTCTGATGAGGAAAACTTCTGTCTCCCTGACCAATCCTTTAAAACTCAGGGCTCAATTGATGCGCAGCACACTGATTGAATCCGCCATGGGAACCGTGGTCATTGTGTTGACTGCCACACTTGTCGCGATCTCCCCGACCTAAAACCCAGCTTTCCCTCAACTAGTCTTCGGTTGTTCCAGTAATCTAGAAATGGGCTTTACTATGAAAACACTCCGAATGGCATTAGCCACCGTGTCCTTCATCGCTCTTACAGCATGTGGTTCATCCACTACCAGCGATACCACCATTACATCAACTCCTGCAGGTGCCGATGTGCCTTCTTTTAATGACGACGATGCCATGTTCGCCCAAATGATGATTCCCCATCATGAACAGGCCATCGAAATGGCAGACATGGCACTTGATCCAACCGTTGGAGCCAGCTCAGCAATCCTTGCTTTGGCGACTCAAATCAAAGGTGCGCAGGATCCCGAAATTGCACAGATGACTTCGTTCCTCACAACGTGGGGTCGACCTCTCGTTCCTGATGACGATGACATGGATCATTCAACAATGATGTCAGGAATGTTGTCGATGGAAGATCTAGACACTCTTCGTTCACTCAAAGGACCAGCTTTTGACAAAGCCTGGACAGAGGGCATGATTGCGCATCATGAAGGCGCCATCGACATGGCACAAGACGTACTTAAGGATGGCGTCAATCCTGAAGTGCGAACTCTCGCGCAAGGAATCATTGATGGTCAAACTGCAGAGATCACAACACTGCGCAATTTGTTGAAGTAACGCTATTTGATCCAGTGACCCGCAAGCATGCGGGCAGCCTCTTCAGGCTTTTCCAGCATCCACCAGTGACCGCATCCTTCGAGGCGTCTCACCTTTGCACCAACAGCCATTGCGATTTCCTCATGTGTCTCATGTGGACCTGCAAAGTGGTCATTCTCAGCAATAATCACGAGACCACGCTTCGGTGCTTGCTCAATAAAGCGACTGCCTAAGGCACGCATCGCAGGCTGAGCTGCATCGCGATACAACGCAAGAATGCATCGAGCCATCTCCGCATCGATTCCCGTTTTCATCTCACGCGCAATGTCTTCAGGGAAACCAAGTCCGCCAAATGCAGTAACGAAAGTATCGGCGTCCATGTCGACCATGCCTTGCACCATCTGTTCCCCCACCTCGGGCGTTTGCCAACCTTGCGCGGCGTCGTGCCATACGTAATCTCGGTGCATCAAGCCCACACAGTCGGTTGCCCAACTGCGCACGATTCCCGGGTACTCCGCCAAAACTCGGAAAACATGCCCTGCACCCCAGTCGTGACCCACGAGGTCGATGTCGCCACCAATGGACTTCAACTCATCAGCAAGCCACTGCGTGTACTCACGCACGGTCCCACCCCAGTCTTTGGGTGTGGGTGCGCCGAAACCTGGCGGCGATAACAACACGATGTCATTGATACGACGATCGTTCAACAGTTCAACAACTGGTTTCCAGATGACTGACGTTTCTGGATTTCCGTGAACAAACACCTTTGTCATTGCACTACCCCTTGTTCTTCGACTTCAAGTATCTCGCACTGGCCGCACGACTCTCAGGGTCATGCACCGCGAAAGCAAAGATGTCAGCTTCTGCGTGGCCGCGATGAGAGTTTGCTATCTCTTCAGAGACAGCATTCACCTGTTGCTTTGTTGTTCGCAATGAATACCCAGGCTTTGCGGCAAGTTGTTCGGCAAGTTCCTCTGCAGCAGTCATCACAGTTCCCGCCTCAACGATGGTGTTGATGAAGCCGAGTGTCTTTGCTTCTTGCGCACCAAACGGACGACACGTGAGGACGAGTTCTTTCGTTGCTGCCGGACCAATCTCACGCACGAGACGTGGGATACCACTCCACGTCAGTGGAATGCCCAGGTCAACTTCAGGGATTACAAAGCGCGCGTCTTCTTCAGCAATGCGCAAGTCGCAACTATTCGCCAGCACCAAACCGCCACCGATGCAGTTGCCTTGAATCGCAGCGATTGTTATCGCATTCATGTCATAAATCGCCTCTGCCATCAAACGACCAATATCGGCTATGTCGCGCGTTGAATAGTTCGGGTCGGGCGTAGCGAAAGTACCGAGGTCGAACCCAGCAGAGAACGAACGCCCTTGACCCGAGACCACGACTACCTTCACCTGCCGTTGTTCGTCGAACCAGTGTGCTGCTGCGGCTAAGTCCTGCAAGGTCTGTCGAGACAACGCATTCAATTGCTTCGGTCGATTCAGTTGAAGAGAACCAATTTCGCCTGAAATTGATACTTCTAACGTCTCAAATTGACCCATCTCATGCTCCCAATGACTTGCTCCGAAAAGCCGTGTCATAAGGTTTAGTCCACATGGGGGTTGGCTGCAGAAGCCACGACAACGGAGGAAATATGGAACGCGAAGCTTGGATTATTGATGCTGTCCGCTCACCACGAGGCAAGGGCAAAGAAACTGGCGCTCTCCACAATGTGCACCCACAGCGCATCCTTGCTCAGGTGCTCAATGGGCTCCGCGACCGCATCGGTTTCGATCCCGCCGAAGTCGACGACGTTGTCATGGGTTGCGGCGCCGGCAGTGGCGACCATTCCATGGACATCGCACGTATGTCGGCTCTCGACGCTGGCTGGTCCATTGAGGCCCCTGGTGTCACGCTCAACCGTTTCTGCGGCTCTGGTCAGCAGGCTGTGAACTTCGCTGCGATGGGCGTGCTCTCAGGCATGCAAGACATCGTTGTTGCTGGTGGCGTGGAGTCCATGTCTCGCCCATCGCCGATGCATGTTGATGGTTTCACCGCCAACAACGCTCACCTTCGTGATCAGTACAACATGGTTCCTCAGGGCATCTCTGCCGACCTCATAGCAACCGTTGAAGGCTTCTCTCGCGAAGAGTGCGACGCACTCGCTGTAGAGAGCCAGCGCCGTGCAGCCATCGCCATTAGCGAAGGTCGTTTTGAACGCTCACTCATTCCCATCTTGAATAACGACGGCACGCTTGCTCTTGCAGTGGACGAACACCCACGCGCCGGTACCACACTTGCCGACCTCGCAAAGTTGTCACCCAGCTTTGAAGGTATGGGCGGATACAAGAAGGACCCCGAAGGTCTATCCATCGACGAGATCGCACGTCTCGCCTACCCACACATCGCACAGATCAATCACGTGCACCACGGTGGCAACTCATCAGGTGTTGTTGACGGCGCTGCAGCAGTACTTGTCACTTCTCCCGATTATGCAAAGGCACACGGTCTCAAGCCACGCGCACGCATCATCATGAGCGCCGTTGCTGGCACCGAGCCTGTCATCATGCTCACGGCTCCTGGACCAGCAGCAAAGCTTGTTCTCAAGAAGGCCGGTATGACATTCGACGACATTGACCTCTTGGAAGTCAACGAAGCATTTGCTGCTGTCGTGTTGAAGTTCTTCAAGGACACTGGTGTTGATCCTGCAAAGGTAAATGTCAACGGAGGTGCAATGGCATTGGGTCACCCCATCGGCGCAACAGGCGCAATGCTCATCGGAACACTTGTTGATGAACTTGAGCGCCAGGACAAGCAGACCGGCCTCATCACCATGTGCACCGGTGGTGGCATGGGAACAGCCACCATCATCGAGCGCATCTAAATCGTTCGGCATTCATTGCCGAAGTGATGCAGTTATCGCAAGCGGTGAATCAGGCTGCTGGTGTCAAGACGAGAACCACCATCTGCGGCGAGCTCTTTGTAGTACCCCAACACGAGGTCGGCGACAGGCACCTGTGATCCATTGCGTTGGGCTTCTTCAATACAGAAGCCCAAGTCTTTAATCATCCATTCCACGGCGAAACCAAAGTCGAACTTGTCATCGACCATTGTGTGTCCGCGGTTTTCCATTTGCCAGCTTTGTGCTGCGCCCTTAGAAATCACATCAACAACTGCATGCGCATCAAGACCAGCATGCTGAGCAAATGCAAGTGCTTCGGACAAGCCTTGCACCACACCAGCGATTGCAATCTGGTTCACCATTTTTGCGAGTTGACCTGCGCCAACACCACCAAGGCGCACACATGCACGTGAATACGCTCCGA
>Ga0315905_10005879_pt1 | contig 12472 bp, 10 predicted proteins | sample LakEriMetagenome_5_FD_203522 | JGI IMG/M metagenome (GOLD analysis project Ga0315905, IMG submission 203522) | Freshwater fungal communities from buoy surface, Lake Erie, Ohio, United States - Buoy 4 MA121 | ecosystem: Environmental > Aquatic > Freshwater > Lake | place: USA: Lake Erie, Ohio... | reverse complement strand
GTCCAGCCGGGCGTCTGGCTCATCGCTGCCCATGACAATCTCATAGCGGATCGCCACCAGCTTGGGCGGGCTGTCCTGTCGGTCCGCCTCAAGCCGCACCTCGACGGTCGTGAACTGAAACGCCAGCATCGGCGCCACACGCTCCACGCCCTTGATCATGCAGGCCGCCAGCGCCGCCAACAAAAGCTCCACCGGGTTGAACGCATCCTGCCGCCCCGCCATATCGGTACCCAAGACGACTTCCGCCGATTTGGCCTGCGCCAGACTGCCGTTCGCATCGACGCGATGCGCCACCACCCGATAGTCCATGCCTGCCTCCACCGCTTGATCCCGGGCACGGCCTCTGCCATGCCTATTCGCAAAAGGAACCCCAGTATGGCCCCCACCCCGACCCCACACCAGACATTCCTTGCGCCCTTGGACAAGCTCACCCTGCGCCACCCCGCCCTTGAGGGGCAGGCGATCTGGTGGGAGGACGGCTTCTGGCAGGCGCAAGATGACGACGATGCCATGATCGACGGCGAAGAAATCACCTTTTACGCCGAGGGTCTCTTGGACGAAGGCTTTGGCCTGCACTGGCAGGTTCTGGCCGAAGAGGACGCCCCGAAAGACCCGCTTTTGGTGCGGCTCTTCCTTTGGCAAGCCGGCGAGACGCCTAAGGTGCCCTCGCCCGATGAGGGCTGGCGCGTGTTGGCCGAGGCCCGGACCGAGGCCGCCTAATCCGGACACCCGCTGCCCATGCCTTGCACAAGCCCACGCTGCATGATCGGATGCGCCTAGATCAAGGGACCAACCGATGACCAGCGCCTATGACCACCTGCACACCGCCTGCGCCGCCCTTGGCACGCGGCTCTTCACCATCACCACCCAAGACGAGGCCGCCGGTGTCACCCGCCGGGCCTACAGCTCGAACCCGGTGGACTATCCGGTATCCGGCACCAAACCCCTCACCCGTGACGGCTGGTATGACTTCTGCATCACCGGCCAACAGGTGTTCGTCGCCAACACGACCCCCGAGTTCGCCCGGTACTTCTTTGACCATGCGCTGATCAGCTCGCTGGGTCTCGGCTCTTGCATCAACATCCCCGTGGTCGCGGCGGGCACCGTGCTCGGCACAGTGAACCTTCTGGCCGAAGAGCATCACTTCACCCCCGACCGACTGGCCGCCTATGAGGCGCTGGTCACCGAAAACCACGCGGCCCTCGTCGCCCAGATGCGCCAAGGCTGAAGCAGCACAGCGCATCATGTGCGGCGGCGCAGCATTCCTCTCCCCGACGAGAAGACGAAGTCGCCCGAGGAGGGCCTAGCCCGCCGCCGCCCGTCCCGCCCAAGCCCCGGTGGCAAGGCAGGCCGTCAAGAGATACCCGCCCGTCGGCGCCTCCCAGTCCAGCATTTCCCCGGCGACGAACACACCCGGCCGCGCGCGCAGTTCCAGACCGTCGCTCACCGCCTCCCAAGCCACGCCACCAGCCACCGAAATCGCTTCATCCAAAGGGCGCGGACCGGCCAGCGGCGCGGGCAGCGATTTCACGGCCTGCGCCAGATCCATCCCCCGGCCCCACTCCATCACCAGCGCGGCAGCGGCCGGGGCAAGCCCCAGCTTGCGCAGCCGGTTGGCGGTGCTTTCGCCGGGCTTCATCCGGTCCAGCCGGGCCGCGACCTCGGCCAAGGCCAGATCGGGCATCAGATCAATCACCAACCGCGCCCCCTGCCGCAGCGCGCGGCTGACGGCATAGATCCCGCCGCCCTCAACCCCGCGGGCGGAAATCACGAACTCCCCGCGCTCGCGGCTCTGGCCAACCATCAGTGCGGCCCCTTTGACCGCCTGCCCATAATGCCGCGCCATATGGGGCGACCAGTTCACCGCAAAGCCCATATTGGCAGGCTGCCACGGGGTGATCGTCACCCCCTTCTCGGCCAGCCACGGCACCCAAGCCGCATCCGACCCCAGCCGCGCCCAACTGGCCCCGCCCAGCGCCAGCACGGTGACCGCCGGGCGCAGCACCTGCCGCCCCTCGGGCGTGTCAAAGGCCAAGCCCTCACCCTCAAACCCCACCCAACGCCACCGGCTGCGCAGCTCAACCCCCAAGCCTGACAGCCGCGCCAGCCATGCGCGCAGCAGGGGCGAGCCTTTCATAGCAACCGGAAACACCCGGCCCGATGACCCGGTGAACACCTCTTGCTCCAATCCCCGACAAAACGCCTTCACCTCCTCGGAGCCAAACCGCTCCAGCATCGGGCGCAGCCGGTCAGGGCAGTCATAGGCGGCCAGAAAGTCGTTTGGTGGTGCATCCTTGGTGATGTTCAGCCCCGACTTTCCCGCCATCAGAAACTTCCGCGCGGGTGAGGGTTTGGCCTCCACCACCAAGACCCGCCGCCCAGCGCGCGCCAGCTCTTCCGCGGCCATCAGCCCCGCCGGGCCCGCGCCAACAACCAGCGCATCGGGGTGGAAATCAGCCAAGCGAACCGCCCTTCATCTCAATCACCCGATGCGGATAGGGCATCTCTATCCCCGCCGCCTTCAGCGCGTTCCAGATCGCAAAATTCACCTGACTGGCGTATTTGTTCTTGCCGTCATCAATGCCCGCCACCCAGTATTCCAACGCAAAATCCACGCTGCTTTCACCAAAGCCGCGCAATTCGCAATCGGGGCCATCGGGATCTTGCAGCACAAAGGGCAGGGCCGCCACCGCAGTTTCAATGATTTCGGGCACCCGGTTGATGTCGGTGTCATAGCTGACCGAGAACGGCGCCTCATAGCGGTTGGCGCTGCCTTGATCGGAATAATTCACCACCCTTGTGGTGATGAAATGATCGTTCGGCACCACGATCCATCGGCCGTCAAACGTCTCCAGAATACAGGCGCGGGCGGTCATCTTGACGATGGTGCCGCGCTCGCCGCCATCCAGTTCCACGTAATCGCCCACCGTGGTCTGGCCTTCGATCAACAGAATGATCCCAGACACAAAATTCGCGGCAATCTGCTGCAGCCCAAGCCCAATCCCAACACCCAAGGCACCGCCCAAAACCGCCACCGCTGTCAGATCAATGCCCATGATCGACAGCAAAAGCAGGAAGGCCGCGCCAAAGATCATCACTTCCACCGCCTTGACCGCCAATTCGCGGGCGGCGGGGCGCAACTCGTCCTGCGCCTTGATATAGCTCGCACTTTGCCGGTTTGACCAAGACCCCAGCCAGAACAACACCGCCCCGGCAATCACCCCCCGGATCAGTGCCAGCACCGAAAAGCGGATGTTGCCCAGCGCGATCACGGTCTCATCCAACCGCTGCGTGATGTCATCCAAAACGCCCAGCACATAAAGCGCGGCCACCGGGATCAGCACGTATTTGCCCAAAAGCCGCAGGAAGCTGTCGGTCAATACCTCGCGCACAAGGATGCGCGCGGCGAGGAAGATGAACACCCGTTTGCCAAAGGCAATCACCTCGCCCGAGCCGAAGGTGGCGCGCGTCACCTCCTCGCCCAGCGCGGTCAGCCCATAGGCGATCAGCGGCAGCATCAAAGGCACAAAGCGCAGGGCAAAGCGGCGGGCATTGGCGAGAGGGCCAGCCTTGGCGGCGGGGTCCAAGAGCCGGGTGACGATCGGGGTAAACTGTGCCGCAGCAAGGCGGGCCACAAGATAGGCGACAGCCAGAAGGCCAAACTGCGACCAAGCCGCAGGCGAGGACAGCCAGCCCAGCGCAATCTCGCCCGCCTGATGCGCCCAGCCTGTCAACGTCGCGGCAAAAACCCCCTGCCCATTCATCTTTTGCACTCCCCACCATTACCGACTTGCCAAGGGCGTGCCCCGGCCCATCCTGTGCCAGCACAAGACCGTGGAGACAAGATGACGAATCCACCCGAGTTTGGCGAGCCTGATCCCACCTGCCCGCTGTGCCTGCGCCCCATCCCGCCCGATGTGCCGCAAAGCCTGCATCATCTGGTGCCCCGGCTGAAAGGCGGCAAAGGCGGGCCGGTCGTGCGGGTGCACCTTATCTGTCACAAGGAAATCCACGCCCGCTTTACCGAAACCGAACTCGCCCGCAGCTTTCACACCGTCGAGGCGCTGCGCGAGTCGGATCGGCTGCGGCCGTTTCTGGATTGGGTGGCCAAACGTCCACCGGGCTTTCTCAGCCGGGTGCCGGGCGGTCCGCGTCGGCGGGGGTAACTGCCCCCACCCTAACCCTCCCCCCAAAGGGGGAGGGAAGCGCCCGGTCGGCCAGCTTGGTGAGACCTAAGCCGTTTAGCCGCCATCACGACGCCGGGCACCGCACGCCTCCCCTCCCCCTCGTGGGGAGGGGCTGGGGGTGGGGGGCCACCGCCCCTACCGCCCCCGCGTCCAGCCCGTTGTTTTCCCCCACTTCACCGCCACCGACACGGCGGCGTAAACCCCAAACCCCACCGGGTCTTGCGCCGCCAGACGGACCAGCCCGCCCACGCCCAAGGACGCTTTGCCTTCCCGAACCAACAGGCCGGGATAGAGCCGCGCAATCTCGGCCACTCCAGCATCTTGGCGGCGGCGCACGCGGGTCAGGGCGGCAAAGCCTTCGATCATCGGCCAGTCATAAAGGCCCGGCACCTGCACACGTTCTTCGGTCGCAAATTGCAGCCGCACGAAGGTGTCGTCGGAAATCAGCGCGGGAAAGTCACGCCAGCGCGTGCGGCCCTTGGCGTTGACTGCAAAAAGCCCAAAGCCGGGGGCGACGCTTTGGGCAAAGGGCAGGCGTTGCCATAACCGGGCATAGGCGCGGGTCACCGCGCTGCGCGCGGGCGGAATGCGGGGGGTGGCCCCGGCATAGCGCGGCCGGTCAATCTCCAGCGCGCGGGCCAACTCAGCCATCACCGACGGCGTCACGATCACATCGGCATCAAGATAGGCCCGCGTCGTGCCATGCGCGGCCCCGTCCCCGGCGTTCAGCGCACCCGGTTTGCCGCCCTCGGCCCGCTCCAGCACCTGAAACCCCCAACCCGCCGCGTTGGCCGCACCGGCCATGGCGCGGGCGCGGTCCGCCGTGGCGTCGCGGCAGCCATTGGCCACCACCACCACCTCGGCCCCGCCGGGCACCGGATCACTTGCGAAAAGTGCCGTCAGACAGGAGCCGATATAGGCTTCCTCGTTCGAGGCGGGCAGGATGACGCTCAGCACCCGTGGCACCCTTTGGCCAAAGCCTGCCAGCGCGGGCTGTCATCGCCCAAATGCCGCAACGCCCCCCAAGACCCCCATTTGCCGGGGCTGTAGACATCGACAAAGGCATTGAACGGCTGATCCGAAATGAGCGACCAACCCGCCAGCAACTCCCCATACAGCGCGCCCATCTCGGGGGCATAGTTCAGCTGGCTGAAGAACGCCGTCAGCTCCGCATCCTCCATCTGCGCGCCAAACCCCACCACATGCGTGCCGCCCTCATACATCACCAAGGCCAGCCCGCGATCGGCGGCAATGCTGGCATGATAGGGCAGCGTTTGCCCCAACAGCGTGGTCAGCGTGTCCTCGGTCTGGCCGGTGACCCTGCCATCGCGCAACTCATCGGCGGCCATGGCATTGGCCAGCGCATAGGGATTGGCCGGATCGGCATCCCTGGACTGCACAAGCCAGCCATTGACCGTCAACGCCTTGTCATCGGCCCCCAGAAGGGCCGAGAAATAGCCTGTCACCGCATAGGCATCAAAGCTCTCGACCGGGGCCGGACGACCTTCGGCCACCACCAAAGGCGCATCCAAGATCTGCTCTTCCAGCCCCAGCCAGCCGGTCTGCACCGCGATCACCCGCACCAGCCGCGCGGGGTCATCCTTGAACACATCGGCCCAGATATCCGCCACCTCGGAGGCGCGGCGGGCATAGAATTGCACCCATGTGTTGTCTTGGTTCCACAGCGCCTTACCCTGCGCCTCGGCCCAAAGGGCTTGGGCGAATTGCCAGTTCCACACCTCATTAGAAAACTCCACATGGGCGATAAGACCGGGGTTGAGGTCCCGCTCTACCAATTCCGCCCAGCCCCGCACCAGCGCATCCTCGGACAGATGCGGCAGGGTGAACCACGGATCGGCCTCCAACTCATTGGCCAGCGCGATCAGAGTTTCCATCGGCACACCGGCCCGCGCCCATGTGTAATCGGCAGGCTTCGGTCGGTCGGCGGCGCGTGACAGCGTGCTGTCATTGGTCGCCATCCAATCCATGAACCGCAGACCACTGGCCCCCCGGATGCGCGCCAGCCAGTCGGGGTTGAAAACATCCCCCGAGGCCAGCGCCTCGGCCCGGTCCGCGCGCACCACCACGATGTTGCGGATAGGGTCGGCCGGATCAATCGCGCTAAGCGTCACGATCACCGCGCCGGGGCCGGGGGTATAGTCAAACACCATGCGCCCCGGCACCGCCTCGGCCACCTCGGCGCGGCCCTCAAGCGCCAGCGTGCCCTGCCCCTCCCATGTCAGCACATAACGCCCGGCGACGCCTGCGGCATCTTCGGGCAGGTCGGTCAGGATCAGCGTGGCAATGGCCGAAAGCTCTGCCGGCAGCGATTTTGGCCAACCGTTCTCGTCCAGAACCCCCTTGGCCGCCAAAGCTGCGTGATCCCAACCGCCCCATTGGCCGGGCAGATGACCCACCCAAGGTCGGGCGGTTTTCATCACGTCCAGAAAGGGCTGCTGCACCGACCAATCATTCACCCCGGCAAGCCCAAAGGCGAGGTTGGGGTTGGTGATGGCGGCAAAGACGGGCATCGGCGCGGGCTCCGCCGCAGGGGCCGCAGGCGCCGGATCGGGCACGATCGAGGCGGCGGGTTCGGGATCTGGCGCAGCCTCAGTCGCGGGCGTTGTGCCAGACGGCACCCCCGCCGAAACCGCCGCCCAAGCCACCCGTTGCAGCGCGCGCGCCTGCTCTTCGGTCAGATGCGCATCCCGATTGGCCCAGCTGCGCGTCAGCTTGGCCGGCAGCCCTTCGGGCGATTGGCCCGCCACCGCCCCGGCAATCACCATGGCGACGAAATACTGACCCTTGCCGCCCAGATGGATCTCATCGGAAAACATCGCATCCAGACTGTCGATCCCCGGCACAGATCCCACCGCGATCTCGTCTTCCAACAGCGCCAGCGCCTGCCCGGCGGGAATGATCTCCACGCCCTCACCCGCCGCGCCCATCCAGAGGGGCAGATCTTGTGTCACTTGCTCGCGCCACGGCAGGCCCTCGCCCGACCGGGCGGGCCAGCCTTCGAACAGATAGACGCGCACCTCGGGGTTGGCCGCGCGCGCCAGTTCGGCAAAGCGCGCGACATTGCCTGCCGTGTCCGACCATTTCACATGCTCAGACACCGGGATCGCCTCGGTCAGGATCAGCGCATCGGTCGGGCGCAGCGCCAGACGCGCCCGCGCGTCCACCCCTTCGGCATTGGCCGAGTTTTCCCAGTTAAACCCCAAAGGCGCGCCATTGATGATCTGCGCCTCAACCACCGCAGGGCCTTGCATCTGGCGCAGGGCCTCTTCGGTCAGCACCGGCAGATTGCCCCCAAAGAGGCTGTGCCCCACCATCAGCACATCTGCCAGAACCGAAAACACCGACATGGGTTACCCTTTCAACACTCCACTCGCAGGATAACCCGTCACCACCTGCCAGACCACCTTTTGCAACGCCTGTGCAGCATTGGGTGGCGGAGGCGTGGCCGGCGTGCCATCGGCACGGGCCAATTGGGCGGGCAGACCCTCGGGCGTGCGGTGATACAGCACCGCATAATGGGTCATGGCGATCAGCCATGCGCCAATGTCGTTCAGATGGATGTCATCGGTGAAAAAATCCTCGCGCCGGGTCAGGCCGGGCACCTGACCTGCCTCCACCGCGCGGACGGCGGCGGCCATGACTTGTCCCCCGGGAATGACATGGATCACACCCGCATCAAGACCCGCCCGGGCCATCGCAGGCCGGAGCACTTGCCCCTCCCACAGCGCGGGCAGATCGGCATCGATCCGTTCCAGCCATCCCGCAGGATCGCCCAACCGATGCCATGTTTCGTAAAGATACAAGCGCACATCCGGCCGCGCCTCGCGCGCCAGCGCTGCCCAATCGGCCAGACGCGCGGCGCTGGCGTGATAGTGGATGGCGTCGCGCAATTCGACCATTTCGGTGAACACCACCGCCGCATAATCGCCGCTTGCCAAAGCCTCGCGCACGGGGCGGTGCGCGGGATGGGCGTTTGCCTCGGCAAAGCCGTTGACCTCACCCGTCCAATGGTCGCCCAAGGAGGACCCCCACCCCAACTGACTGTGGTAGGCATGACCTGCCAACTGCGCCAACATCGCGGGCATGTCCCGACCCACAAGGCTGTGGCCCAGATGATAGGTCCGCATCGGCCCGGCAGGAGGCGGCAGGGCCGTGGCAAATGCGGTATCCCATTCGGCATCCGACAGGGTCTTGGTACGGCCGAACCAAGCCCAGGCCGCCGCCCCAACCCCTGCCGCCGCCGCCAAGGCCGCCAAGATCATCCGCCGCTCCATCGCGCGCCCCTCTGTTCTTTGCCCCGATATCTGGGTATTCAGCCCCGTGATGACCAGAGGCATCTGGCAAAAACCAAAGGGGGCGCGCATGACGCATCTGTGGGTAAGGGCCGAGCAGCGCCCGAACGAAGAACGCGTCGGCCTAACGCCCGAAGGGGCTGCGGCGCTGGTCAAGGCGGGCATCCGCGTGACAGTTGAACGCTCCTCGGTGCGGGCTATTCCGCTGGATGGCTATATCACCGCGGGCTGCGAGATTGCGGATGAAAACCTGTGGCCCAAGGCCCCTGCCGATGCGATCATCTTCGGGCTGAAGGAACTGCCCGAGGATGGCACCCCGCTCACCCACCGCCACATCATGTTCGGCCATGCCTACAAGGGCCAACCTGCCGGGCAGATCCTGCTCAAGCGATTCAAGGCCGGGGGCGGCACGCTCTATGATCTGGAGTATCTGGTGGACACGACCGGGCGGCGCGTGGCGGCCTTTGGTTATTGGGCGGGCTATGCAGGGGCGGCGGTGTCGTTGAAATGCTGGGCCGCGCAGCAGCGTGGCGGCATTGCCGGGCCGGTGTCGAAATACCCCGGCAAAGACGCCCTTCTGGCCGACCTCGCACGTGATTTGGGCGGCCCTGCCCGCCCGCGCGCCATCATCATCGGCGCCAAGGGCCGCGTTGGCACCGGTGCCGCAGATCTCTGCGCCGCGATGGGGGTGGAAACCACGCTTTGGGACATGGCCGAAACCGCCAGCGGCGGTCCGTTTCCGGAAGTCCTGCAGCATGAGATCTTCCTCAACTGCATCCTCGCCCGTCCCGGCTGCCCGGTCTTTGTGCCCGCCAGCGCCAAAACCGATGCCCGCAAGCTGACGGTGATCGGCGATATCGCCTGCGATCCGACGTCAGATTTCTCGCCGATCAAGGTTTATGACCGCGTCACCGAATGGGGCGAACCGGCGTTGCGGGTGGCCGACAATCCGCCCTTGGATGTGACGGCGATTGACAACCTGCCCTCGATGCTGCCGGTGGAATCGTCAGAAGATTACGCCGCACAGCTGTTACCCAGCCTTGTGACGCTGACCGATCTTGGTGCGGGCGTCTGGGGGCGGGCCAAGGCGGAGTTCGAGACGCATACGACAGGCATGTGAGGCAAATTTCTTCGAAGAAGTTTGCAAGAATTATCGATAATTCTTGGCGCCTTGGGGCGGCAAAGTGGAGGGATGAGACATGACGATTCATTGGTGCGGCACGGGGCTGTCGTCGGGTCCGGGTCTGCGGCGGCTGTTGGAAGCCGGGCAAAAAGTGGTGGTCTGGAACCGCACGGTTGAGAAGGCCCGCGAGGTGGTGGGCGATCTGACGGGCGATATCCGCCCCTACAGCCTTGAGGCGCTGACCGCCGCCCTTCAACCCGGCGACATCGCGGTGTCGATGCTGCCCGCCGATCAGCATGTGTCGATCGCCAAGGCCTGCCTTGCCAAAGGGGCGAACTTCGTCTCCTCCTCCTACATCGCGCCGGAAATGCGCGCGCTGGATGACGAGTTCCGCGCCAAGGGCCTCGTTTCGGTCAACGAGGTGGGTCTGGATCCCGGCATTGACCATCTGATGGCGCATGATCTGGTGGCCACCTACCGCGCCTCGCCCGCCTATCACGCGGACAACGTGCTTTCGTTCGTCTCCTATTGCGGCGGCGTGCCGAAAATCCCGAACCCCTTCCGCTATAAGTTCAGCTGGGCGCCTGCGGGCGTGCTGAAGGCGCTGCGCTCGCCCTCGCGCAGCTTGAAGAACTTTAGCGAATTGCGTGTGAACCGCCCTTGGGATGCGATCACGCGCTATGACGCGCCCTTGCCGCAGGCCGAAAGCTTTGAGGTTTATCCCAACCGCGACAGCTATCCCTTCATGGAAGACTACCGATTCGATCCGGCATGGAAGGTGCGCGATTTCGTGCGCGGCACCATCCGGTTGAATGGCTGGGCCGATGCCTGGACCCCGATCTTCCGCGAGATTGAGGGGCTGGAAGGCAAGTCGGATGCCGAGATCAACGCGGCCCTGACCGCGCGGGCCGATGCGCTGTTGAAAGAGAACTCCTACGCCCCGGGCGAGCCGGACCGCGTGGTCCTCTTCGTCAGCCTGAAGGCCGAACGCGACGGGCGCGCGGTGTTTGACCAGACTTGGGCGATGGACGCTTGGGGCGATGCGCGCGGTTCGGCCATGGGGCGGCTGGTGTCGGTGCCGGTCTCCTTGGCGATCGAGACGGTGCAGGCGCGGGAATTCCCCGCCGGTGTGCATGCCGCCCCGCATGACCCCAAGCTGATTGCCAAGTTCCTTGGGCAGGTTACCCATCTGGCGCAGTATATGACTCGCGTCGATCATCTGGCCTGACGGCCCGTCCTGCTGGGTGGAATACAAACCCCACCCAGCAGCCTGCGCCACAAAGGCGCCACAATTCGCTCGATTTCTGCCGCTTTGGGGTGACATCGAGGGGTCATGAAGCTATGCTTTGACTCAAGAATGACCCGCAAGGCGGGCAGCCCCAAAGAGCAGACACACCATGGCATCGCGCGGCACAGGATCCCTGATGGGCGGCCTCGGCACTCGCTGGGCGATGGGGCGTGCCTTGCGGGCCCTGCCCGCACGCGGATTTGTCGCCCAGCCAGAACCGCGCAGCATTGGGCTCTATGCCAGGGGGCGGCAGTTAATCTCGGGCAACGCGCTTTTTGGCGGGCAATTGGTCGAGGTGAAGGGCGGCGCGCTGTGGGACATCGTGCAACCCGATCCGGGACAGGCCGATGACATTCATGGCTTCAGTTGGCTCGATGATCTGGCGGCCGTGGGCGACGCACAAGCCCGCGCCCGGGCGCAAGACTGGCTCTGGGACTGGATCGCGCGCTATGGCGCTGGCCGTGGTCCGGGCTGGTCGCCCGATCTCACCGGGCGGCGGCTGATCCGCTGGATCAACCATGCGCTTTTTGTCCTGAGCGGGCGCGACCGGGCGCAGTCGGACGCCTATTACGCCCAAGTCACGGCGCAGACCGTGTTCCTGTCTTGGCGCTGGCAGCAGGCCGCCCCCGGCTTGCCCCGGTTCGAGGCGCTGGTCGGGCTGGTCTCGGCCAGCCTTGCACTCGTGGGGATGGAAAAGCTGGTGGCCCCGGCGGTCACCGCCCTGTCCGCCGAATGCGCCCGCGAGGTGGATGCCCAAGGCGGCATCCCCACCCGCAACCCCGAAGAACTGCTTGAGGTGTTCACGCTCCTCACATGGGCCGCGCAGGCGCTGAGCGAGGCGGGCCAGATGCCGCCCGAACCCCTGATGGCCGCGATCGAACGCATCACCCCCACCTTGCGCGCGCTCCGCCATGCCGATGGTGGCCTTGCGCGATTTCACAGCGGCGGGCGGGGTCTTGAGGGGCGGCTCGATCAGGCGCTGGCCGCCGCCGCCGTCAAACCCACGGCAACCAGCGCCCAAGGGCTCGCCATGGGCTTTGCCCGGCTGCAAGGCGGGCGCAGCTCGGTGGTGATCGATGCCAGCGCCCCTCCGTCCGACCGGGCCAGCGCGCTGGCCCATGCCTCGACGTTGGCGTTCGAGCTGACTTCGGGGCGCAGGCCGCTGATCGTGTCCTGCGGATCAGGCGCTCCCTTTGGCCCGGACTGGCGGCTCGCAGGCCGCGCAACGCCCAGCCATTCGACACTGGCGATTGACGGGTTTTCCTCGTCGCGTTTCAAGCCGGGCAGCGAATTGCTCACCGACCGTGCCGAGGTGCACCATTTGCGGCTCGGCGCGGGCGAGGGCGGCCCGTTCTTTTCAGCCAGCCATGACGGCTGGGCGGCAACCCACGGCCTGTCGCATCTGCGCGCGCTCACCCTGTCGTCGGATGGCCGCCGGTTGGTTGGCCAAGATGCCCTGATCGCAGCCTCCGACAGCCAAAAAGCCCGATTCGAACGGCTGATGACCGAAGGCCGTCTGGCCGGTGTCGGCTTTGCCCTGCGCTTTCATCTGCACCCCGAT
>Ga0315905_10005878_pt1 | contig 12475 bp, 9 predicted proteins | sample LakEriMetagenome_5_FD_203522 | JGI IMG/M metagenome (GOLD analysis project Ga0315905, IMG submission 203522) | Freshwater fungal communities from buoy surface, Lake Erie, Ohio, United States - Buoy 4 MA121 | ecosystem: Environmental > Aquatic > Freshwater > Lake | place: USA: Lake Erie, Ohio... | reverse complement strand
TTTGGGCTATCTAACTCGTTAAACACCATGAAAGACTTTCAACTAAAGAAACTGAGGGCAACCGCGTGAAATTTACTGTCGAGCAAGGCGCACTTACAGATGGCGTCAACTGGGTATCCCGCAGCCTCTCAACTAGACCAATTAAAACCGAATTGCTTGGAATTGTTATCGATGCAACCAGCGACGAAGTAATTCTCTCTGGTTCCGATTTGGAAACATCAAGTAAAGCTTTCTTTAAAGCAGAGATTTCCCAACCAGGAAAAGTTTTAGTTCCCGGAAAACTACTCGCGGAAATTTCTAGATCTCTTCCAAATAAACCAATCACAATCACACTAGATGGATCTCGCGTATTAGTCACATCCGGTTCTGCAAAATTTACACTTCCAACACTTTCTATATCTGAATACCCAGGCTTACCAGAGCTGCCTGAAACCACCGGTGTTGTAGCAAGTGATTTATTTGCAACCGCCGTTGCACAAGTTGCAATCGCTGCCGGCAAAGATGATTCATTGCCAACCCTCACCGGTGTACACGTTGAAATAAATGAAGACACCGTCACTTTGGCCGCTACAGACAGATACCGCCTAGCTGTCCGTGAATTCACTTGGCAGCCAACAACTCCTGGGCTTTCCACAACATCACTTCTGCGCGGCCGCACAATTGCAGATGCCGCAAAATCTTTAACTGGATCAAAAAACGTTTCACTCTCTTTCGCACCAAACACAAACAATGATCGCCTCGCTGGTTTTGCAGGCGAAGGTAAATCAATGACATCAAGAATGTTGGATGGAACCTTCCCCCCATACCGCCACTTACTCCCACAAGATGTAACCACCACCGCAATAGTTGAAGTGGCACCATTCCTAGATTCAGTTCGCCGCGTTGCGCTCGTAACCGATAAAACTGTTCCACTGCGCTTGGAATTTGCTAACAACACTGTTTCACTAGAAGCAGGCGCCGGCGAAGAAGCACAAGCCACCGAAGCTATTGAAATTTTATTAAACGGTGAACCAATTTCGATTGCCTTCAACCCAATATTTTTGGCAGACGGCCTGCAAGCTGTCGGTACATCATTTGTTCAAATTTCATTTACCGGTTCTAATAAACCAGCAATCCTTAGTGGTAAATCAGATCGCGACGGCAAAGTAATTGAAAATTACCGCTACCTTCTAATGCCGATGCGCTACGCCTCATAATCACTTTAAAGATTTAATAGAGGGCATATAAGTGCGCGTCACTAAATTAGCGCTGACCAACTTTCGTTCATATAAAAACCTTGAACTAGAGTTTGGCGCAGGGCCCACAACCTTTATCGGCAACAACGGTTCCGGCAAAACAAATATCGCTGAAAGTTTGATCTATCTCGCCTACCTTTCATCCCATCGTGTGTCTCAAAACCTTCCCTTATTAAATTTAGGATCCGACCAAGCAATCATCCGTGCAGAAATTGAACGCGATAACCGCACACTGCAGGTGGATTTAGAAATCAATGCAAGTAAAGCCAACCGGGCACGGTTAAATCAAAACCCAACTAAGTTACAACGCGAGATATTGGGTGCGCTGCAAGTAATTTACTTCTCCCCAGAAGATTTAGATCTGGTGCGAGGTGAGCCAACCCATCGCCGCGATTTCCTCGATAAATTACTTATTACGCGAGCCCCACGCCTAGCCGGTGTTATCTCTGATTACGACCGAGTTGTTAAGCAACGGAACACCCTCCTTAAAACCCGCGCACCTGAAAATGCACTGGCTCCTTGGACTGAACAATTAATTAATTTAGGCGCACAGTTAAGCGCTGAGCGAGTTGCGTTAGTTGAAGCGCTAAACCCTTACGTGGCCGCGAACTACGCCAATTTAAATGAAGTTAAACCTGCATCCATTTCTTATAAATCCAGCACAGATGGCTTATCAACAAATACCGAAGAAAATTCACAACTACTCACCGCGCGCCAACTGGAAGTTGGACACCAAGAGATCGAGCGAGGAGTTTCTTTAATTGGTCCACACCGCGATGATTTACACCTACAACTTGGAGACTTTCCTGCAAAAGGTTATGCCAGCCACGGAGAATCTTGGTCAATGGCAATATCACTGCGAATCGGTTCCTATAACTTATTAAAATCAGAGGGCGCCGAACCTGTTTTAATTCTCGATGATATTTTCGCAGAACTTGATACCACTCGCCGCCAACAATTAACTTCAGTAACCCAGATGGCCGAGCAGACATTTATTACCGCAGCTGTTGAAAGTGACCTACCAGCCGAATTACTATCTACTAAATATTATGTAATCCCCGGTTTTGTATCGAAAGAGAGGACAAGTGATGAGTAAGCGCGACTTAGCTCTTGATCTCTTTCGCAGTTACAAAACTGGATTTATAAAAAAATCGAAACCTGTGCAAGAGCGCACCAATACTCCAGGTGACCCAACACTTATCAGTGAAGTAATGTCAGATTTAATTAGCCAACGCGATTGGCATTTAGGAATTGCTGAAGGAACTTTGTTTTCATCTTGGAAAGAAATTGTTGGCGAAGATATTGCATCTCACACAACTCCAATTTCTCTTCTCGAAGGCGCACTTCTGATTCAATGTTCATCAACTGCATGGGCCACACAATTAAACGCAGTAGGACAAGATTTACTAAATACAATTAAAGGTTCCACACCAGGTGCTGGCGTAACCTCACTGGCTTTTATTGGTCCACAAGCGCCTTCTTGGAAACGAGGCCTGCGGACAATTAAGAATGAGCGTGGACCTCGGGATACCTACGGTTAGAGCGCTTTAACCCCCCTCACCCACTAGGAACCCTCACCCACGCTCAGAAAATGGCGCATTTGGCACACCTATGCCTTTTTATGGCTAGCGGGCTTTTCATTTACCGATAGGATTACCAGGCTCAGTGAAGGAATTCCCCTTCTAGGCGTGTTTTAAGGCCAGAACCAGATTTGTAAGGAGCTTTAGTGACGAAGCAAGCCGGCGGATATAACGCCAGTTCGATCACCGTCCTTGAAGGCCTCGACGCTGTCCGCAAACGCCCAGGAATGTATATCGGTTCCACCGGTGAACGCGGCCTGCACCACCTCGTCTATGAAGTAGTCGATAACTCAGTCGATGAAGCTCTCGCGGGTTATTGCGATGAAATAAATATAACTTTGATGGAAGACGGCTCACTGCAATGCATCGACAACGGCCGCGGTATTCCAGTTGATATCCATCCAGTCGAAAAGAAACCAGCACTCGAAGTTGTTCTTACAGTTTTACATGCCGGCGGAAAGTTTGGCGATGGTGGTTACTCGGTTTCCGGTGGATTACACGGTGTAGGTATCTCTGTAGTCAACGCACTGTCAAAAGATTTATCCGTGCAAGTTCAACGCGATGGTTTCTTTTGGAGCCAAGAATATAAATTAGGTGTACCAACTGCTCCAGTTAAAAAAGGCGGCGTATCCGAGAAAACTGGAACCACTGTTCAATTCTGGCCTTCCGAGGAAATATTTGAAACTACAGATTTCTCATTTGAAATTTTATCTACCCGTTTTCGCGAAATGGCATTTCTAAATAAAGGTCTTCGTTTAACCCTCACCGATTTGCGCCCCGGACACGTTGATGAAAAAGGCGAGCCACTATATGTAAATTACAAATACGATGGCGGTATTGCAGATTTCGTAAAGCACCTAAATTCAACTCGTGGTGAAACCCACAAATCCATCATCTTCTTTGAAGGCGAAGACAAAAAAGCCAAACTATCCCTAGAAGTTGCAATGCAATGGAACGCGGGTTTCTCAGAATCTGTTTATACCTTCGCTAACACAATTCACACCCACGAAGGTGGAACTCACGAAGAAGGTTTCCGCACCGCACTAACATCTGTTGTAAATAAATTTGGCGAAGAAGCTGGTTACATCCGCAAGAAAGAAGATCGCTTAACTGGCGATGATGTGCGCGAGGGTTTAACCGCAATTGTTTCCATTAAATTAGCTGAGCCGCAGTTTGAAGGACAGACCAAAACCAAATTGGGCAACACAGAAGCAAAGTCATATACTCAAAAATCTGTAAATGAATTTTTAACACAATGGTTTGAAAAGAACCCACAAGAAGGTAAAGATATTGTCCGTAAAAGCATCGATGCCGCAGCGGCACGTGTTGCTGCCCGCAAAGCCCGTGACTTATCGCGTAACCGCAAAGGTTTGCTTGAAGGTCGCGGAATGCCCGGCAAGTTAGCCGATTGCCAATGGACTGATCCAGCAAAGTGCGAGCTTTATATTGTTGAAGGTGACTCTGCGGGCGGTTCTACAAAAGGTGGACGCGATTCGCGCAACCAAGCAGTTCTACCAATTCGCGGCAAAATTCTAAATGTTGAAAAAGCACGCATCGATCGTGTGCTACAAAACAATGAAGTACAAGCGTTAATTACCGCACTCGGCACTGGCGTTCACGAAGATTTCGATATTGAAAAACTTCGTTACCACAAGATTATTTTGATGGCTGATGCTGATGTCGATGGACAACATATCCGCACATTGCTTCTAACTTTGCTATTCCGGTTTATGCGTCCACTGATTGAAAATGGCTTTGTTTACTTAGCTCAACCACCACTTTATAAAATCAAATGGGGCGGTAAAGATGAAGTGCAATACGCCTTCTCTGATCGCGAACGCGATGGCATGATCAAAATTGGTTTAGAGGCCGGAAAACGTTTACCTAAAGATGATGGTATTCAGCGCTTTAAAGGTTTAGGTGAAATGCCTGCAAAAGAACTTTGGGACACCACAATGGATCCAGAACATCGTGTCTTGATTCAAGTAACACTTGATGACGCTGCAGCTGCCGATGATCTCTTCTCTGTCTTAATGGGTGAAGATGTAGAACAACGCCGCGCATTTATTCAACGTAACGCTAAAGACGTTAGATTCTTGGATATTTAAATGGCTGAAGATAAGACTCCTATAGACCGCACCGGCATGGCTAATCCCGGTGATGATTTCGACCGCATTGAAACTGTTGACCTACAAGTTGAGATGGCGCGTTCTTATCTTGACTATGCAATGTCAGTTATTGTCGGCCGCGCACTTCCAGATGTTCGCGATGGTTTAAAACCTGTTCACCGCCGCGTTTTATATGCAATGTATGACGCGGGTTATCGCCCAGATAAGGGTTACTACAAATCTTCTCGCATCGTCGGTGATGTCATGGGTAATTACCATCCACACGGTGACACCGCGATCTATGACACTGTTGTTCGTTTAGCCCAGCACTGGTCACTTCGCTATCCATTGGTAGATGGCAACGGAAACTTTGGTTCTCCCGGCAACGATCCCGCAGCGGCAATGCGTTATACCGAAGCCCGCCTTTCTCCAATCGCGATGGAGATGATGCGCGATATCGATGAAGACACCGTTAACTTCTCACCAAATTACGACGGCCGCTCACAAGAACCAGATGTATTACCAAGCCGCTTCCCGAACTTATTGGTCAACGGTTCCGCCGGTATCGCAGTTGGAATGGCTACAAATATTCCACCCCATAACCTGCGAGAAATTACCGAAGGCGTTATTTACTCACTCAATAACCCAGATCTAAAACCAGAAGAACTTCTTGCTGAACTACTAAAAATTGTTAAAGGCCCAGATTTCCCAACTAAAGCTTTAATCGTTGGACGCACTGGAATCGAAGAGGCGTATCGCACCGGTCGTGGTTCTGTGACTATGCGCGCTGTCGTGCAAGTTGAAGAAATCAACAAGCGCATCTGTTTAGTTGTTAGCGAACTTCCATACCAAGTTAACCCAGATAACCTGGCACTTAAGATCGCTGAATTAGTTAAAGATGGCAAAATTAAAGGCATCGCTGATGTGCGCGACGAAGGTAACGAACGCCTCGGTCAACGTTTAGTAATTGTTCTTCAATCATCGGCGATTCCTAAAGTTGTCTTAAACAACCTTTACAAGCAGACCCAATTACAAGATACCTTCGGCGCAAATATGTTGGCACTTGTCGATGGCGTGCCACGCACTCTCCGCCTTGATGAATTTATTAAGTTCTACATCCAGCACCAAGTTGAAGTAATTATTCGCCGCACCAAATATCGCTTAGCTGAAAAAGAGAAGCGCGCTCACATCTTGCAGGGTTATCTCAAAGCCCTCGATGCACTGGACGCGGTGATCGCTTTAATCCGCGCCTCAACAACACCTGAAGAAGCACGCACAGGTTTGATGAAGTTACTTGATGTTGATGAAGTACAAGCAAATGCAATTCTTGATATGCAACTGCGCCGTATCGCAGCGCTGGAACGCCAGAAGATCAATGATGAATACAACGGTCTTATGGCAGATATCGTCGAACTCAACGAAATCTTGGCCAGTGAAGCAAAACAGCGCCAGATAATCATTACAGAGCTCACCGATTTAACTGCTAAGTACGGCGATGAGCGCCGCACCCAAATCGTTGCCAGCGAAGGTGATTTCTCCGCTGAAGATTTAATCCCAGATCAAGATGCAGTTGTCACAATTACTCGCACTGGTTATGCCAAGCGCACCAATGCCGATCTTTATAAGACACAACGTCGTGGAGGTCGCGGCGTAAAGGGCGCAGCACTTAAGCAAGATGACGTCGTCGATCACTTCTTCGTCGCCAGCACACACGACTGGTTATTATTCTTTACCAATCAAGGCCGCGTTTACCGCGCAAAGGTGCACGAACTTCCAGATGCTGGCCGCGATGCCCGCGGACAACACGTTGCCAATTTAATGGCATTTAAATCTGATGAAACTATTGCCCAAGTCTTATCAATTAAAGATTACACAGCATCTCCTTACTTAGTCCTTGCCACAAAAACTGGTTTGGTTAAGAAGACACCTTTAACTGAATACGATTCACCTCGCACCGGTGGATTGATCGCAATCTCCCTAAAGCCAGGAGATGAAGTTGTTTCTGCTGCACTTGTAAATAAAGATGATGAGTTATTGCTTGTTTCTAAGAAAGCAATGTCACTTCGCTTCGCTGCAGATGAAGAATCACTTCGCCCAATGGGTCGTTCTACAAGCGGTGTCATCGGAATGAAATTCCGCGCCGGTGACGAACTGCTAACAATGGCGCGCATCGATTCAAAAACTGCATCTTCATTTGTATTTACAGCAACCGATGGCGGTTACGGTAAGAAAACTCCATTGGATGAATATCGTTTACAAGGTCGCGGCGGTATTGGAATCAAAGCTGCCAAGATCGATGAAAATTCTCGTGGTTCACTTGTCAGCGCACTTGTTCTCGCTGACTCAAGTGAAATTCTTGCGATAACTTCTGCCGGCACTGTTATGCGCACACCTGCCGCCGAGGTGCGCCAGACTGGCCGCGATTCAATGGGCGTTCGCTTGGTAAACCTCGATGAAGGCGTCGTACTGGTCTCTGTTACACAGAACCAGGAAGATGAGATTTCCGCTAAATAACGCTACGCTCTGCCATCTGCGCTAAGGCGTGCGTTTTGGTCTCTTGGAGAAGTTCAAGTAACCTAGCGCTTCTGCAATAAAGAGAGATCTTTCTTGCGGGCCCATAGCTCAGCCTGGTTAGAGCGCTTCCCTGATAAGGAAGAGGTCGGTGGTTCAAGTCCACCTGGGCCCACCCGTTCTAACACGGGGACCTAGCTCAATTGGTAGAGCACCGCCTTTGCAAGGCGGGGGTTAGGGGTTCGATTCCCCTGGTCTCCACATATCTTGATTAAACTTTCTAAATGCCCAGCAAAATCAAAGTTCTTGCATTTATCTTGTTGGCTCAAAGTTTTCTAAACCCTAGCCAATCAATTGCCGCTACGAAAGCGGCAACAATTGACCAATGTAAATTAGCAAAAATAGCGCAAGAGCCTCTAAGTGCGGGCATGCCTCGTTTTCCAGAGCTGATTCCTTCAATCGGGAAAAACCGTAACCTATTTCTCTTTGTAGATTTTCCTGATGACCAATCAAAATCCTTCAATAAGAAATTCGCAGACAACTATTTTACTAAAGCGAAAAAATTCTTAGAAGATCAAAGTTACGGGAAATTTTCTCCAGGGCTAACCGTGAGCAGCAAAGTCTTTAGAATTAATAAAAATTCAGCATCTTACAAAATGTTTACCGATGGGCAAGGAGATGCACCAGGCTTAGTGCAGGACGCTTTGAACGCTGCTGATAACGAAATCGATTTTAATAAATTTGATTTAGTAACCGTCGTACCACCAGAAAACACAAAAAATATAAAGACAAGCGGAGCCTATACAGGCGGGGGTAATGCATTCAAAACCAAAGATAGAAATTTCCCAAGCGCAATAGTAATTGGAGGAAATAAACTTTCTAACTTCAATCAACCAGGATTTGGTTGGAGTTTCTACGCGCACGAATTTGGCCACGTACTTGGAATTACACACCCCTTTAAAAATATAGAAGGTAAACCAGGACCGATTTGGGACTTAATGGGTAATGGTGGAACTTCTGTCCCTGAATTCATTGGGTGGCACCGCTTCATTTTAAGTTGGTTAGGCGATGACGAAGTTGTTTGCCTTTCAAAAGATAGTAAAGGAACCGTCGAACAAACACTGAAGCCACTAAATTCAAAAGAGGTGGGAAAGAAGCTTCTGATTACGCCATTGAGCGCGACTCAAGCGCTGGTTGTGGAAGTACGACGTCAATCCGTCTTCGACAAATTAACACCTAACGAAACGGGAGTTCTGGTTTATCTAGTCGATGTTACAAAAGGTGATGACCAAGGAATAATCACAATTATCACCAGTAAGAAGACAACAAAAGACAACCAAATACTTGGCTCTTTGAAGCCGGGAGAGAAAGTTTCTTATAAAGGGATAACAATCCAAGTTGTTTCTTCCAACAAATCAGGTGACACAATCAAGGTCACCAGCTGACCCAAAATCTTCAGGTAGTATTCGCAACTCCACCAAAACGATTGGTTATAAAAATGTCATCAACAGCAACTCTGCACACATCACTCGGCGATATCGTCATCGAGCTCTATCCAAATCACGCACCAAAGACTGTTGCTAACTTTGTTGAACTCGCAACTGGTGCAAAAGAGTGGACCGATCCCCGCGATGGTAAGAAGACAACTGCGAAGCTGTACGACGGAACTATTTTTCACCGCGTCATTTCGGGTTTCATGATTCAAGGTGGAGATCCACTCGGAAAAGGTTTTGGCGGACCCGGTTACCAATTCGCTGATGAATTCCACGGAGAGTTGCAATTTGATGCGCCATACATTCTTGCAATGGCTAACTCAGGACCCGGAACAAATGGTTCACAATTCTTTATCACTGTTGCACCAACCACTTGGTTAAATCGCAAACACACTATCTTCGGAGCAGTTAAAGACGCCGCTTCTCAGGCAGTTGTAGAAAAGATCGCAACAACACCAACAGGTGCGCAAGATGTTCCAGTTACACCAGTTGTAATCAATAGCGTCACCATCGCTTAACAAAACACTGATGTATAAAATGAAGCGTTCAGCAACGCTTTCATTAATCACAATCATTTGTGCTGCCTATCTCGCAGATCTGATTTATCCGCAGTTCTACGAATACACCGCGCTCTTTGGTCCACTAGTTCAATCTGGTGAAATCTGGCGACTCTTCTCTGTCGCACTCGTTCACGGGGGGCTGACGCATCTATTTTTTAATATGTTCTCACTTCTCGTTTTAGGCAATCCCGTTGAAGCAGCGCTCGGCAAAGCGCGCTTTCTTACAATCTTTTTTGTTTCTCTTCTGACCGGTTCACTTGCCTCGGTTTACTTAAGCAGCTACCCATATGTTTCAGTCGGAGCATCAGGTGCGGTCTTTGGTTTATTCGGCGCCTTTATCGCGATGCGCAAAATGATCAGCGAGGGCGTACGCGACATTTATGTGATCATCGGCCTGAACTTCGTATTCGGCTTCATCCTGGGCGGTGTGGACTGGCGAGCCCACCTGGGCGGCCTTATTGGGGGCTACATAACGACTGCGGTTTTACTGCGAATTACACGCGTGTAATTCATACACACCTGTGCACAAGTTCTGTGGATAACTATTCAGCAGCCTTAACACTTCGAAGCAGAATCTGAGCAACATCGAGGACTTCAACATCGCTCTGACGCGCAACCATTCCGTCACCAACCATCACACGACAGAACGGACAAGCAACAGCAACTTCTTGTGCGCCGGTTGAAATAGCTTCATCAACGCGATTTAAATTAATGCGCGTTCCAATTTTCTCTTCCATCCACATACGTCCGCCACCGCCACCGCAGCAGAATGAACGTTCTTGATTACGTGGCATCTCAGTTACATCGCAACCCGATGCTTCAAGTAATTCGCGCGGTGGTGCATAGATTTGATTGTGACGACCAAGGTAACAAGGATCGTGGTAGGTCAACTTTTGTACGCTCTTATGTGGACTTGGCTTTAAACGCTTCTCTTTAATTAAAGTATTAAGCAATTGTGTGTGGTGCAACATTTCAAGTTCGAAGCCACTTTGTGCATAATCGCGACCAATTGTTGTGAAGCAATGTGGGCAAGTTACGACAACCTTCTTCTTACCCTTTGGGCGACCTGCAAATACTTCGTTAAATGTTTCAATGTTTTCTCGCGACAAGATTTGATACAAGAATTCATTTCCGGAGCGACGTGCTGGATCTCCAGTGCAAGTCTCCCGCTTACCTAAAACAGCAAAGTTAACCCCTGCCATCCATAAAAGTTCTGCAACAGCTTTTGTAGTTTTCTTAGCACGCTCTTCATAAGCACCGGCACAGCCAACCCAGAATAAATATTCAACTTCATCTGGCAGTACGCCTTCAACAACGCGAACCGGGAAATCACATTCAGCAATCCAACCTTCGCGATCTTGTTTATTAGCACCCCAAGGGTTGCCAGCCTTTTCTAAATTGCGGAAAGTGCCACCCAGTTCAGATGGAAATTCAGATTCAACTAAAACCTGGAAGCGGCGCATATTTACAATGTGATCAACGTGTTCGATATCGACTGGACATTCATTTACGCAGGCACCGCACATCGTGCAAGACCATAAAACATCAAGTGAAATAGGGCCGTTTTCGCCCACTATCGCTTCACTTTCAACAACCTTTGCCATTGCGTGATCGCGCATCGCCATAATCAAAAGCTTTGGTGAAAGCGGCTTATCAGTGTGCCAAGCAGGGCATTGCGATTGGCAACGTCCACACTCGGTACAGCTGGTCATATCAAGTAGACCCTTCCAAGAAATATCTTGGCGGTTGCCGAGTCCAAAAACATCATCTTCGGCAGGATCTTCAAAGTTAATTGGCTTGCCCTTAGAAAGCATTTCAGGGAGTGCGCCAAGTGAAGCGCTGCCATCACTATTGCGCTTGTAATAAATATTGAAGAAGGCCAAGAAGCGGTGCCAAGCAATTCCCATTGTTAAATTACTTGCAATGACGATAAACCAAGTCATCGAAACTACAATTTTTGCAGTTGCCACATAAAGAATCGCACTCTCGATTGCCGCTGTGCTCATACCTTGAAATGCAAGTACCGCCGGCCAGGAGATCGCAAAGTGCCAATTCCAACTTGTCTCACCAGCAAGTGCGCCTTCTAGCCCACGCAAAGCAAAGACACAGAAAACAATTGCCAAAATTGTTGCTTCAACGTAATACGCTTTCCACATTCCAGAACCGGCGAAACGATTTAACATTCTAAAACGCGTAACTTGGCGAATTCCAATCAAAGTTACAATTCCAACACCGGTTGCCAGAGCAATAAATTCAGCGAAGAGTTCGTAAACAACCCAATGTCCAATTACCGGCAGAATAAATTCAGGATTTATAACTTGTCCGTATGCAGTAACCAAAGTTCCAAAGAGTGCACCGAAACCGATCATTACAAACCAGTGCGCAATTCCGGTTGCGGTGAAGTTGAGCATCTTGGTGTGGCTCAAAACTTCGTGCAACATATGCATTAACCGCGAACCACGATTATTGCTGCGAGTTGGATCCGGTTGGCCCTTGCGGTAAATCCCAATTAACTGCGGCACGCGAATGGCGAGCAGTACAAGTGCGATCACGGTGATCGCATACGAGAGTGAGGCCAGAGCAATACGCATAACGCGAGGTTACCGAGGTGGGGCGGGAATATCTGAGCAAGGTGGGGAGTTATACGGGATGGTCCAAACTTGAGTCGCTCCGACTCACTCTTTCGGGTAAGATCGACTCAGGTTAGACCAGCCTCAACCCCAAATCGGGCTTGAGATGAGCTAAAGAGTTCAATAATTTAAAAGGGAGCAATACAAATGGCTAGAGCAGTCGGAATCGACCTCGGAACAACAAATAGCTGCGTATCGGTACTCGAAGGTGGAGAACCAACGGTTATCGCAAACGCAGAAGGCGCTCGCACAACCCCATCGATCGTTGCCTTCGCTAAAAATGGCGAAGTTCTCGTCGGTGAAGTTGCTAAGCGCCAATCAGTGACCAACGTTGAACGCACAATCCGTTCCGTTAAGC
>Ga0315905_10005877_pt1 | contig 12476 bp, 11 predicted proteins | sample LakEriMetagenome_5_FD_203522 | JGI IMG/M metagenome (GOLD analysis project Ga0315905, IMG submission 203522) | Freshwater fungal communities from buoy surface, Lake Erie, Ohio, United States - Buoy 4 MA121 | ecosystem: Environmental > Aquatic > Freshwater > Lake | place: USA: Lake Erie, Ohio... | reverse complement strand
GGAATCAACGTTTTGATATGTGGATGTTATCAGCCACTTATAACCACAAAAGACTGCGGAGCGATCATGGATGCTGTGCCACATCGTGTCCAAGGCTTTTCAGGGTTCTCTCTCTCTCTCTCTCTCGCGCGCGCGCTCTTTCTCTCTCTCTCTCTCTCTCTCTCTCATAAACACCCAAGCACACTCTCTCTACATGTCTCATCGATCGGGAAATCCTGATGCGGCAAGTGTTAAATTTACTTGCTGCAATTTACCTTGTCGGATGACAGTGGTGCCGGCGCGTTTGCTGCTTTCTCGTTATGGCTTTCTCTCCGTTACTTCCTGCTCATTCCGACGGCCATGAATGAGGCGAAGAAACACAAGTTGGCGCTTTTGTGGCACTGGGTACCTATTGTGACATATTATGTGCATTTCCTGTTGGTGTCATAATTACGTTCTGATCATCTTCTAATTAATGTTGTACATCTCTATGTTTAAAATCCAGTATCATTACAATGTAGCTCGGGAGGCTACGTTGAGAAGAAGCTCGCAAGGTACCGTTCCCAATGAGAGCGGCCCGGAGGGAACGAGCCAATTGGTCATGCCTGCCTTGTTGCAACATACGATGGACATTGGCGGTCTGGGTGCACAGGCAGCAACATCTGAAAATACGCAGGAAGTCGGTGAGGAGCAAAGGGTTATTACATCACAAATTGTATACTCTGAGACTGCGATGCAACAACCGCCGCGTGAAGGACATCAACGCGTGGACCTCAGGATAACTCCACAAACTGTGTAGGTAGGAAAACGTCAACTGCCTTGACGTCCAATCCATTCTTTTCCAACGTCAACTACCTTGACGCCCAATCCATTCTTTTCCTATCGATTGGATGTCAAGGTAGTTGACGTTTCAGCGTGCATAAAATGTGTAGGAACCCGTACACGTATCTATCTTGGATGGATATCTATCTATTCACGGGCAAGTATTATATATATCCTCGCACGTGCACGACATATTTATCGCTCGAAGCAATCTGCATAGGAAAAGGATGTGGGAACGCCGATTCTCCTCGTGTATTCCATCGTGCAGAGACGATGTGTAAGGGTCTTTCCGGACACCAATTTATTCTAGGCGAGCATTCAGCAAACCTCAGGGTGATGAGAGAGAAGGCGGCACGGGAAATTCTATTAGCGAACGTTAACGCTCACCATCTAAATCAGCACCCTTTCCGCCGCCGAAATCGACGTGGTCCTTGATGATAGTGCCTCCTTTGAAGCCCTTGGGCGTCATTCTGTCCTGGAATTTCAGGAGGCGTTTCTTGGCGATTCGTTCCATTCTTTCAACGGCTTCCAATTCCTTCAGGAGATCATCTGAGAGTCCAGCTCCTCGTGCCGTGTCACCACTCTGCCCAGCCCTGTCCTGTTTCCCTTCTGCGCCACCGGTATGCATCTGCTGCGCTAAATTGGCCTCCCCAACATCCTCTCCTCTCCTGGTCCCTGGCCCGTCGACCGCAGGTGTACTTAGCAAGAGACTTTTGCGCCTTTCCCCCGTGGGAAACGAAGCCCGGCCCTGGGAAAGAATAACGTTCCCCCACTCATCTCTGGGAATTCCCGACTGGTCTTTCATGGCGTCACCTCCCCCTTTGCCCCCCTTACTCCCGCCGTCGGCGCTGGCTGCATTAGCCACATCAGCGCTATTTGCACGTGAGGTCCATGCCGCGTCCTCGCCTTGCCCGTGACTTCCTCTCGCTGAGCGGAACTGTTTCGCACGGGCCTCCCAGGCCCGTGCGTCCCACCACGGAATAACAGCGCTTGACACGGGGACGTGGTAGGGAGACACCTCTTCCCCTTCGGCTTGCCCAGACATTTTGGCAGATTTTTCCAGGTCCTTGAAAAGTTTGCGAGAAATCCCCGTGCCGGCTTCGTCAACTTCCTCAACAGCATCTCCATCCTGTTTCTCGTTCGAAAATTGCACCTTGTCCCGTCCCCTCAGAACTCCTCTATCTTCCTCTCCTCGTGCATCCGCCTCTTGGCTGGCTGGTTCGGGTCCCTCTTCTTCCCACGAAACCTCCCTCTCATCACCCTGAGCCGGGCCAACCACTCCTGCACTCTGGTCCTTCCATACACCACCGCCGACGTGAGATGCTAGAAGACTAATGGAACCAGAGCCGTTGAGTTGCCGGGAAAGCTCCGCAGCCTGGCGCAGAACCGAAACCGTTGCATCAAAGTCGCCTCCGCCTGTCTTGTCCTTTGCGATTTTTCAGCAAAAAAGAAAAAGAACAAAAAGAAAGCACCGCCTTTTTTCAGTTCAGGACACTGTTCCTGTGGCATTGATGCGTATGGAGTGCAGGATGTTGTGCATGGTTAGAGACATGATTGACATGTTGATCATTGACATTGACATGTTGTGCATGGTTAGAGACTTCATTGACATGTTGATCAATGACATGTTGTGCATGGTTAGGGACATGGAACCCGACACCGCACTGAAACATACCAACATACAAATACATCAACAAACCAACACACCAACATACAGTCGTGTGCAGATAACTTGACCTGCTGAGAATTTCGGGAAGCAGGAGCAGCCACATGTTCAATATTTCTTTTATTACGGTGTCTCGAAAAGAGACCTAAGGTACCCTGCCTGCTTCTACTTCCGAAATTCTTCGGCAGGTCAAGTTATCTGCACACGACTGTAATAATATTTGAAATACCTGGTAATACTTTGTACAAAGTGTAAAAGTACCTTGTAGTACCAGGCATGATCCACAGGCGAGAGGCCGTCGCAATCTTTGGCCATGACGTCGGCGCCAAGCGTCAGCAAAGCTTCAGCAGTCTGGGACCTACCCCACCGCGCAGCCATGTGTAGGGGCGAGCGCAGGTTCACATCTCGCGGGTCCACGTTCGCACCTGTGTGTGTGTGTGTGTTTGTGTGTGTGTGTGTGTGTGTGTGTGTGTGTGTGTGTGTGTATGTGTGTGCAAATAGATTAGCAGGGCACCGAGAGCAACGAGGCGGATGACAGTGCAGGTATGGCCCCGCGTGGCGGCTGCGTGGAGCGGAGTCCAACCCCTCTGTGTTGTGACGTTGACGCTCGCACCAAGCTCGACAAGCTTCCTCACTGTGCGCGCCTGCAGCACGTCGTCGCAGCCTATGAAAATAGGATCCGCGCCCGCTGCGGCAAAGTGGAGGACTGCCCTGCAGCGCTCAGGTATGCCAATGTCAATAGGTCTTTTTTGCTCCTCAGCAGGTCTCTTTGTAGGTCTCTTTTAATGCTAGACGAAAGCTGACGTTGGCACACACTCAGCCTTTCATGAACATGGGTACACACACACGCACTCTCTCTCGCTCAAACGCGCGCATGAACACGCAAACACGCAAACACACACACACACACACACACACATACACACACACAACCACATATTCACACCAGCCACCGCGCGAATCATCTCTCGCGTCAACGTCAGCTCCGCGGCGCACCAGGGAAGGCAGCGCACTGTGATTGCCTCGAAGAGCTGCCTCCCAAAGCAGCAGATTAGCAAGCGCTTGCGACCCTTGCATGCACACCACATCAGGCCACAGTGCCTCCCTGTAGTCGGTGACCTCGGGCACCACGCCGCAGTCGTTACTCAACTCGCGCGTGAGGGCACGGAAGCTCATCTTTTCAAGCTTCTCCCTCGTCAATTCTTGGCGGCGCAACTCGCGCTTCGACATCACCGGGCCCTCCGACTTCATTTCCTGCATCTCACACCGTAAGAATGGGATAACAGGCCTCTTTTTGACAGTACTTTGACGGATACCAGGCCTCTTTTTGACAGTACTGTCAAACCAGGCTTCTTTTTGACAGTACTTCGTTTGTTTTCGACACCATGTTAGGTCTCTTTTAACGAAAAGTACGTGCACGTACATGTGTCTGCGTGCGAGCAACAGCATACGTGAATGCGTGCGTACGTGAGTGCGTTTATGCAAGCGTGCCTGTGCGTGCTTGTGTGCATGGATGCTGCGCTTGCGCTTGGCGCAACACCTGCAAAGCAGCGTTGACCATTGCGTGTGTATCCCTGGCGTTCAGCTCAGTACCTCCTTGCCCAACCCCATCGCCCCCTCTCATCCTCAGTACGCCAGCCATCTCCTCTCCCCCATCCTCCCCTCGCATATGAGCCGCGGCGCCAAAAGAATTATGTGTGTTGTGTGCGTGTGCGTGTGTATCTTTGCGGCGCTGAGCTTCCCCCAAAGGCACACTCCCCCGCAATGCTTGAGCATATCCGGTGTGCTGCAAACGCTTGTGCAACTCAAAAGTCCAGCCCGGCAGCAGGTCTCTTTGCAGGTCTCTTTCAACACTAGGGGGCCCTGTTGGCATCACTGGCATCTCTTTCATAGTCTCTGCCATCTCTGTCAAAGTTGCCATGATTGTCCTCGTCCCAAAGGGCTCTTTTGACCCCATGGCCCTCTCCTCTCGCACTACATCGCCTCCACACAGGCTCACATAATCGCATTTCCTCTCTGCCTCCCGCCTCCCTGCCTCCCTCCAGGGATCTCTCCCTCCCTCCCTGCTGTTGCCGCCGCGCAAGCCTCGGAAAGCAGTCGCCTGCGTGTGGGTGCGGGGACGCGCTGGCAGCGCACCCTTTGGCGGAACGTTGAGGGCGTCGCCTTCAAAGGCGACGGCGCCCTTCAACACCCAATGTTGCAGCTCCTGGCGCGCTTCCGTGGGCTCGCGCGTCAGCGGCTCGGCACCACCGAGCCTCTTTGTCTCCGTCCTCTTTGTCTGCGTCCTCTTTGTCTCCGTCCTACCCTCAACACTTGTTTGCATCCTCCCCCCACCCAGCACAACCCCAGCTGTTACACCTCCTGTCTCTGCCTGACCTTTTCGCGCTGTGTTTTCGAACTTCTCGAGGGCAGAAGTGGGTGCCGGTGCCTCCGCCTCCTCCTCCGCCTCCGCCTCCACCATCTCCTCCTCAGGAGCAGTGACCTCGAAGCATGCGCCCTGAAACAGACCAGTTGCTCCTGGGTCTTGGCCTTTCACGCCGAAAAAGTAGAAGCCTCTAGGTGTCAGCCATATCTGTGTGTCGCCCGTGTCCAAGTTCAGGATACACACGTTGGTGCCCGGCCAGACCCTTTCCTATTATATATATATATATATATATATATATATATATATATATATATGCACATATATCTATTTATACACTATATATATGTATATATATCTATTTACACACACACACACACACACACACACTCACTCACACACGCACATACATACATACTTATATACATATATATACTTACACACGCACACACACATCAGTCACATTCATACACACACACGAACACACACACACACCAGGGACCACTTTCCAGCGCGCAGCCTTTGGAGGCCACCATCATGCTGCCATCGCACAGAGCTGGCAAGTTTTCTAGTGCGTCTGGAGGCCTCCTCTTCGAGGAGACAGAGTGCTGAGGGACTTTCGAAGCCGTCCACGTCCAGACACTCCGCCTCTACCTTTCTCCACTGCCCTTGCGCAGACGCCTCGAGTACCGGCGCGTGAGAGGAGCACCGGAAGCGAAAGCCCCCGAGGCTCTTGCGCGAGAGCTGCAAAGCCACACCGTGTGCCGGCAGGTGCAGTGTCATGTATCCACCTGTTTTGTAGTCTGACGTTGCGCTGCACCACGGGCTGCCACAAATTCTCGAAAGTCAACGCCCTAGTATATTTACATGTAACGCCAATATGGAGAGTTCTTTTTGAGAATTTGTGCCTCTCGCAGTCTACGACTGTGCCGTCTTCAGTAGTTACCAGACAGTCCCACAACTCCACAGGCTCTGCTTGTGGCCGGCGATCAGGTCGTACACGCGGGTTTACTTTGATTTCCTCATATTGGCATCCCTTGTAGGCGTCCTCAGCTTCAGCGTCTAGCTCTTCAATTTCGCTGTCGGCCCCCTCCCAATCTGCGGTTCCAATGTCTCCCGTACCCCTCTCGGGCAAGTCACCGCCAGGACCCTTGGGCACGAGCTCGATATTGGATCGCGTTGCATCAGTCACTGCAAGTTCTACATCATTCAGCACAGACGCCATCACCCCACCGGCGTCTTCGATTTCAGGGTGCGCGTCGAGTCTTCCGCCGCCTCGCATATGACTTTTAAGTCCAGCCCCTTGGAGGGCGCCCCTCAGACGCGGCCAGACCATGGTCTTATGCGCTCTCCGCTGCTGCCAGCCCGCGCCCCAATATCCCCCTGTTCTTGGCCCGCCCCGGCTCCCCATGCTAGTGGGCGTTGGTGCAGCATCTGCGAGGCCACAGGCGCGTGGTCGGTTGCCCGCACTGTCGCACCAACGGCACCCTATCATGACGACCAGCGCTAGCCCATAGTATTGCGTGCGTGGTGACATATATGACGAGTTCAGACTCGTCTTGTCCGGTTACTCGCTGACTCGCGGTGTCCGCGTTCGTCAAGCAAGCCAACTTGGACTTGACACGTCCCTGTTGCACGGCCCCTGAACCGGCAGTTAGTTTGATTTTGAATCGGTTAGTTTGAAATTTTGTGGAAACGGCTGGAAACAACTTGAATTGAATTGCCCTCACGTCGGGAATCCACGCCTTGCTGGGCAGTGAGGTCGCCGCGCCCCCGACGACCCGTCGCCTGCGCTCCCGAGCAGGCCTGTGCTTCCAGCATTGGTTGCTACCAGGACGCCCCGTCACTCGACTTCGCGATCTAGGCCTGTCTTGCGAGCAGGTGGCCGCGCCCTTCCCGCTCGCATTGAAAAACGCCTGCGTCGCTGCGCGCGCGGCACGCTGCGCCTCCGCGCCCGGGGCTGGAACGTCTTGAGAGCAGTGGGGAGCTCGATCCTGCCGTCTTCTTTGCGTGTGATTGTTCGGCCGGTTGTCGGGGCGTGCGATGCCGATCGGCTTCTCTTGGACGGGGCGCTCACGCCTTTCACCCGTGCGCAGGTTTTCCGCAGAGTGCTGGGCGCTTGGGTCCCTAGAACAGCCTGGCGTTCTTGGGCTGCCCTACCCCCAAGTTGTGCCGTGCCTGACTGACTTGAGCAAGCTCCCATCGCCAAGCATGCGGGGTGGAACGCGCATGGCGCGAGGAGACCCAGAGGCGTCGAAGAGCGCGCCGGGCGCCACTCTGTACGTCGCCCTTTGAGCCCCTTTTGCGCTTCTGGCATGTTATGCCTAGCCGTAGGGTATTGTTATGCCGCCTAGAATGTGCTTCTGTTGATCTACTGCATGCTCATCTGTGGGCACTCCGGCTTCCCGTGGTGGGCATTGCCTTGACGTTGCTGCAACGGCAGGTGGATGGCCCTGCCCGCGCCCGACCGTCTGGGAAAGGAAAACCGTGCACTGGTTCGCAAGGGTCATGAAGCTGACGAGGAGGTAGAGACGAGCCGGAGCTCTAGCTGCCAGCACTTTGTTCAGCAGATTCCAGAGGAGCTGCTCGATCAGATTCTGTCGTGCACCGTGCGGGGACATGCGGACCTTCGCATCATCGCACTCACCTGCAAGAAGTGGCTGGTGTTCGCCTCACAGGAGACACAGTGGAAGCGACTGTGCATCCGGGGTTGGGGACATCGCTCTGATATCATTCAGGTGCCGCTGGAGAAGGAGTCGTGGATGGCGTGGAAGGACTATTACAGGAAGCGTTTGAGCACGCACCTCCCTGAGCTGAGCTACATGCGGAATCAGCAGCAAATGACTGTGAGCATTCGGTGAGCGCTCTCATATGCATGCTCCGCCCTCCTGCTGTCCATTACGAGCTAGAAGAATTTTGAATATTTGAATTCGTGTTTGAAACGGTAAACCGTGCATTACGAGCTAGGCTAATTTTGAATATTTGAATTCGTGTTTTGGCAGCTCGATCCTTATCAATTGGCTTCTTGCCGTCATTGACGAGTTCCAGCACGAGGATGACGCCTTCTTTCCCGGAGTCCACCACCAGACTGTCGCCACCTTTGACCAGTACTGCAGCAGCGTGCGCTCAAGCATTCAAACCAGCGAGCTGCAGATGATAGGCGCAGCATGTGCGGTTATGGCCCTGCACACAAGCTACAAAGTCGACGAGATCGATATGGATTACTTCACCAAGGCCTCGTTCTACACGGATGGTGCCTGCACTGCGGAGCAGGTCCTGGAAGTGGCAAGAAGTATCACCAAGGATTTCCCGGGCCGTGTTCTCACCTTCTTCGAGACCGCCAGCGACCACATTGATACGCTCCTCACTACCATGCAGAAGAACTACCCGAGCTCTTCGACTTTTTGCTTGGCGCACTACCTGGGTGAGCTGGCCCTGCAGGCGGAGGCATCGCTCAAGTACACACCGATTGAAATTGGGGCTTCGGCGTACGCCCTGTCGTGCCACACGTTGGGCTGGGCAGAGAGCCTCTGGATGCCCATCATCAAGACGCACTTCCGCGAACTTACTATTTACGATTTGATGCCGTGCATGCGCGATCTGCAGGCGCTGCTCAAGCAGGCGCTCAGCATGCTGACCCGCAGGAACAACAAGAGGGTCCCGCTTCCCCACGTTATCGTGAAGTATAGCCAGAGGGAGCGTCAGCACGTTGCCAAGGTCATTGTGACGCCAACGCCATGGCCCATCATTTGCCCGCACGGGTGCAACAGGGAAGAGGATGAGGACTGCATGGAATGCTGCGAGGTGTTGGAGGAGGAGCATCCAACTGCCGGCACAGATGAAGTGTTGGTCAGCGAGGACACGCAGCCTCCCACCACGGAAGCCGTCGGAGCGGAGGAGGCAGCTGACGCCGACGTGGCTGTGAACGATATGGAAGAACCAGCCCAGGTTGCTTCGGTGGAGCGAGTGCCTGTAGGAGGGACACCGAGAGACATTGCTGCGCAGCGCTACGATGCGCACACCCCGGTGAACAGCGTGTGTGACTCTTCGCCAGTTCCTCTCATGGGAGAGAGGCCCGCGGCTTCTGGAGCTCCGTTGGGTGAGTCAATGGTGATGGAGGGCAGCAACAGCGGCAGTGCATCGGCGCATAAAAAGGAGGCAGGAGGACTGCAAGACGTGTCGTTTGGTGTCATGAGCGAGAATAACGACAACAGCTTCGTCAACTCAATCCCAGATACATCAATGGACATTTTCGAAGACAGACGCGCGTCAATGGGATACAATCGCCGCGAAAGCATGGGGAACAGTGTGCTCGGCGCGGTGCTGGAGGAGAAAGAGGACGGATCGGGGATGGCGCAAGGCCGTCAGCCGGACGGACCCCCGGTTCTCACGAGGACGGTGAGCATGGACGCGACAGATTGCAGCATCGGCTGTGATGTTTCTGGCCACTGGGGTGATACCTCGCGTGTTGAGCATGTGGAGGACGGGCAGGAAGATGATCGGGTTGTTGAGGTCGAGGTCGGCGTGAGCGACATCAGCATCAACTCTGACGATGAGTGCGATGAGTGCTCCAATTCTTTTGATGATTCCAACAGCATAGTTTGAGGTGCAATCCTCTCAACGGGCCTCGCTCTTGGGGCTTCGCGAGGGGTGCGATTATGAACACTAACAGAGAACACAGAGTGCCTGAACAGTGCTCTGAGCCATGCCATCCACGCAGAGCATAAAACACTTTCAGGATGGCATTGTTGCTCTAGGGCTCCCAAGTTCGGCTCTGTAGAGGGGGATAGTAATGACATGGCAGCTCGAGTAACGAGCTGTTGCACAGTACCTGCCAATATTTTTTCACCAGGTTTGCCCAGCATGAGCGATGCTTTCAAGCTGGTGAGGTGCCTTAGCTATAGGTGACTGCGGTTTTTAAATCTTTCACTAAACATTAAGATTGTTGTCTTATTCTTCGTGTCTGCTTTCCCGGCGCATCGCACGCGCCTCGGCATCATCGCTACGGTAGAACCAGGAACTGAATCGGTGTCCTGGGACAAGTTTTATTGTTACCGTACATCTCTCACGAGGAGGAGGAGGGTTTAGAGGTGCGCTCTGGCAACTTTGCTGTGCGTACTAGCAGCAGCGGTGGTGCTATTGGAGGTGGAGGAGGCGGCGCAGACAAGCGAGACGCCGTATCCATCCACATCAGACTACACTCCCGCGCAGTGCCGCAACATGCGCGCCGGATTTGACATGGCACACCTGCGGTCAGGGAACGAGACGCGCTGGAGTCGACGAAGTGCTGCAGGGATTGCAAGGCCCACGAGTTCGTGTGGAGAGACCACGGGTGTAAGTGACTAAGGTTCTACGTGCGCGGAGCGTGGACCTGGGGGGGTGACGGAAGGGCGGGCCGGAGGTCCTCGTCAAGGTCACAAGTTTTCCTTGCTCACTCCTACCCGGGTTTCTTTCGAACCGGGGACCTCAGCCTCGCTCGTGTTACGAACCGAGGATGTTTAGCTGAGATTTTCGCTTAACCAGTATGACGTGTTTTTGTCATCGAAACTGTTGTCGGAGCTCTCAACCAGGGTTTCCCTTCTCACTCCTACAATGCAACGATTTACGATTTACGATTTGGCTCATTCCCGATAACGCTGTGAGCTACGTGGGCATCTGCAAGGCCCAGAGACGCATACATGCAGGTGCTCGCCGGTCGGGCCGGAGGTCCTATGCAAAGCAGGCCCGGGCCCGGGGGCAGGACCACTATTTCGCAAATTAGTACTTAGTACTTAGTAGAGTTTAATAGAGAGAGAGTGTTGTTTATTGGTACTCAATTTAGTATCCTCTACACTTCCATGTATTCACCAGCCGGGGCCGAGTCTCCGTGTCCTTGGTGTTTGTGGTTTCGTGTAAGTATGCACACAGGCGTTCATAGGGTTTTTAGCCTTTGAACTCCTGGTTAATAATGCCTCCTCTGACAGCTTATTAACTTTTTTGAAGAACTTGACGTACTGATTGTTACGGTCATAATCTTTTTTGAAAGCGTCTTGATTTCTTTAAGTTTGTGTTCAACGTAAGAGACCTCAAAAATATTAAGCGCGATAAACCCATCGATCAACGGCGCGCATTCCTGCACAATTTTCGTATGCATATCCTCGAGTTCGGTAAGAGTAAATGGATCGGTCGGCGAGCGCAGACCTTCGAGCGGCGCCGGAGGCGGAGTCGGTACGAAATTGTCCATGTCGTCGTCCTTCTCTTCTTCAGACGTTGTCGCGTCGTATTTGCCAGGGGAAAATTTCGGCTTCCTCTTCTTCTGCTCCTTGACAGCAGCAGGAGCAGCGCCAGTAGCGATGGTGAGAGCAGCAGGAGCACCAGCAGCGCCAGCAGCCAGAACGATAAGAGTATCAAGCCCGGGAGCTTCATCCTTGGTATCAGCGACAGGATCCACCACCTTATCAGCGCAGTCCTTTCGATACACGGAGCGCAATTTATCAATAATGTCCGCTGCATCTTCACCAGTTACGGCAGCAGTATATGGGGCGTTGCAAACGTGGTACTTCTGCTCTTCGGTAAGGTCTTTAAAACCAGGACCATAAGTATATTTGCTAATGTTTCCGATAATCAAACAGCCACAGGGGTTGCCAATACCGCGGTAGGTAACGCGGCTAACCAATTCAAAATCGGTAGATATGTTGATATAACCAATACCGGTGGTCAAGGTATTTATGGAAACACTAATACTTTAATGACTCCTAACCAAATCAATAATGAATTCCGCCCGTATTATACTGTACAAGGGGGGTATATGTTTTGGCATGATTACGCAGTAATAAAACTCAATTATTTATTCGAATCACTAAATAAAATAGGTCTCGTAAAACGTTTAGATGCCCGGCTCCGTTTATGGGTCAATACAGGAACTGTTAATGTGTCTGTTGCTAATGCTGACTCTAATACCATTGCATATACTTTAACTCCTGCTAATAACACTTTTTCCAACACATGCCCTATACTTATCAATCATCATATAGCTGCTTCTGGTGCAGGTATAGTACCTGCTACAGTTCAAAATATAGTTGCAGGTCTATATATCGCCCGACCTCCTACAACCAGTTTTGCAGGTATCAATTTAGCTGCATCTATTGTACAACATCCATTGCCCAATAGTCGTTTATACTATTCTCAAGAAACTGTAGATCCTCAGAAATCAATTGATTATGTACAACGAAACAGAAACAAAAAAGTAATTTTGTGACAAATTTATCGTAGTTTTGTAACTAACAGTTATACTAATATAGCTTCAAATGGTTCAGTTAATGCTTTAGTTAATAGTGGTATTACTCATCCTACAGCGGTTCTAATATGCCATTTATTGGTGCTACTACTGGAACAAATAGTGGGTTCGGAGATGCTCAATATAAGTCACCTTTTGATACATGCCCTGCTACTATGTCGCCATTATCTCTTACTAATCTTCAAGTTGCTATTGGGGGACAAAACGTTCTCAACTCTACTCTAAACATGACCTATGAAAATTTCTTACAACAAGTAAATTTAGCTGAACAATTAACATCATCGGATTTTGGCTTTTCAACTGGTTTAATTTCTCAAGCATATTGGGAAATGTCTAAATGGTACTTCGTAAATGTAGAACGTGGCAATATT
>Ga0315905_10005876_pt1 | contig 12476 bp, 7 predicted proteins | sample LakEriMetagenome_5_FD_203522 | JGI IMG/M metagenome (GOLD analysis project Ga0315905, IMG submission 203522) | Freshwater fungal communities from buoy surface, Lake Erie, Ohio, United States - Buoy 4 MA121 | ecosystem: Environmental > Aquatic > Freshwater > Lake | place: USA: Lake Erie, Ohio... | reverse complement strand
AGAACGCCGATTTTGGCGACGCTCTGCTTTGCGCTTACGCACACCATCATCACTGCGACGTGAACACCTTCGACAAAGAGCTGATCAAGAAATTTACCGAAGTCACCGCGGCCGAACCCACCAAAGCGAAGGCACGGTAACCCACCGCCGACGCCCCGCCCCCTCACGCCTTCCCCGCCGGCTTTAGCTGGATCAAAATGTTCGCCGCCGTGATCAACCCGCCGCCTACGAGCAGGGTCCATGTCGCCAGTTCGTTGGGATAGTTGATCAACGCCCAAGCGGAAAAAATCGCCGGCAAAAACAGCGCCGCTACCGAACCGAAGATCGGCTCCACGCAATAGATCAACCCCGCCTCGGTCGCCGTGATTTTTGGCTGCCACACGTTCATCAGCCCGAACGCCCCGAGCGTACACACCACCGTGAGCGTGACCGTAAAACCCAGCCACACCGGCGAGGTCCACGGCACCACCATCGCCGCGACGCTCGGCGCCGTCGCTCCCGCCAACACGGCGAACACGAGCGCCTCCGTCGCGAACATCACCAGCGTGAGCTCAAACGCGCGGTTCGCCGCAAATTCCTTTTTTTCCAGCCAAAGGATTTGTCCCATGAAAAACACCGAGGCCAGCAACGTCTCCCATTCGCCCCGCCCGAGATGCAGTTCCCGCCAGTCAAAACGCCCGAGGATCGCCACGCCCGCGAGTACCAGCGCACAGCTCAGCCACACCCGACCACCGGGATTCCGCCGCGCCCGCACCGCCACATAAATCGGAATCAGAATCGCATAAAACTGCGTGAGAAACGCCGAGGTCGACGCCGACGTGAATTGCAGCGCATCGTTTTGCAGCAGCATCCCCGCCGACGCGAAGAGCCCGATCACAAGCCCTTGCTTGAGCTCGCCGCGCGTCACCCCGCGCCACGCCCGCGGTTTCAGGGCCAGGAGCACGAGGAACGCCAAAAAAAAGCGCGGCGCCACCGTGTAGATCGCCGAAAACCACGTGCCCGCCTCCGGGATGATCCGCTCGTGCAGGAGCAAGATCGACTTGATCAACGGAAAGCTCAGCCCCCAGCAAAGATTCGCCACGAGCAGCATGAGCAGCGCCTGCGTGCGTTGCGGGTGGGGAGCATTTGAGGACGACATGGCGCGGCGAAAGGTCCGCGACCGTGCCCCACACCCCGGACCCCGCCAAGCGAATAGGCGGGCACGCATGAATCCGCGCGTGCACCCAGGGCAGCCGGACCTAACGAAGCTGGCATCGCAGGCAATTGCCCGGCACGGGCGGCCTCGATACCTTGCCCACTACGGGCGGGCCGCTCGGCATCGGCTCCGCATCACCCGATTAACCCCAGGCCACGTCAGAGATCTATTCGGCGAAAGCGTCCCCGGCGCGTCGTAATCGCCACCGCATCACGCTTCACCGCTTTACTCTCCATCTCTCTCCGCCAGCGTTCCGCAAACCCCTGTTGTCCATGAAACTCCCCGTCGTCCTCCTCGTCGCCTCCCTCGCGGTCAACGCCGCCGTCGTCACCCTCTACTTCAAACAATCCTCGGGTGCGACGTCGGCCGGCTCCGCCGCGGTTGCCGCGCTCCCAGAAAAATCCGCCGGTTCGTCGGGCTCTGCGGCGCCCGTCCCGTCCGCCGCTTCGGCCGCCGCCCAAACCACCCAATTCGCCAAATCGTGGAGCGAGCTCCAAGCGGGTGATCTCAAGACCTTGCCCGAGCGCCTGCGCGCCGCCGGCTTTCCCACGTCGATGATCCGCGCCATCGTCGCCGCGCAGGTCAACGAGCAGTTCTCCGCCCGGCGTAAAGAACTTCTCGGCAACCAAGCCGAGCAGCCGTTTTGGAAGAACCAACGCTCCGGCATGATAGACCCCAAGACCATGACCGCCCTGCGCGATCTCGGCAAAGAGCAGATGGCGCTCATGAAGTCCCTCCTCGGCGACAGCGCCCCCGGCCACGACGAGATCAACGCTTGGCAACGCCGCCAGTTCGGCAACCTCGCCCCCGAGAAACTGACTCAGCTGCAAAGCATCAATACCGACTACGGCGAACTCCAGCAGGAGATCATGCAAAAGGCCAACGGCGTCATGCTCCCCGAGGACCGCGAGAAACTCGCCTACCTCGAAAAGGAAAAACTCGCGGATATCGCGAAGACCCTCACGCCGCAGGAATTCGAAGAATTCCAACTCCGCTCCAGCAATACCGCCAACCAGCTTCGCGGCCAGCTCGGCAGCTTTAACACCACCGAGGCCGAATTCCGCGCGCTCTACAAAGCCGCAGCCGCCATCGACGAAAAATACGGCACCGCCGGCTCCTTCGGCGGCGCGCGCAATCCCGGCGACTATCAAAACCGTCAGGCCGATATGCTCGCGCAGGCCAAGGCCGTCCTCACGCCCGAGCGCTTCGCCGACTACAAACTCGCCACCGACCCGCAGTCCCGGCAGGTCAGCAGTCTCGTCGCGCGCCTCGAACTCCCGCCCGCCACGACCCAGCAGGTCGTGTCGTTGCAGCAGGACGTCCAAGCTCGCGCCCGCGCGATCCAGACCAACCGCGCCCTCTCCGTCGCCGACCGCACCGCCCAGCTCACCGCGCTCCAACAGGAAGCCACCGCGAAGCTGACCACGACCCTGACGCCGCGCGGCTTGGAAGCCTATAAACAAAACGGCGGCTACTGGCTCGATTCGCTCAAGCCCCGCCCCGCCGCCCCTTCGGGCGCGACCACCCCCGCAATCCCCCCCGGCGCGATGCCCGCCGTCCGCCTGCCCGGCGGCTGACACGGGAGCATGACCGCCCCGGAGACCGAGGCGTCACACCGTTTCGTTACAATTCCGCGCAGGATTTGCGCGCGCCGCGCCGACGGCTCGACAACACCCGCGCCCGCCGCCACTCCTTTCCGCGCATGGCCAAAGCCAACCCCGAACCGCGCCTGACCAAAAAAGCCTACGACGACCGCGTCGCCGATGTGCGCGCCGACCTCGTCCAAATGCAGGTGCAGTTGAAGAATGCGCCGTTCCCCGTCCTCGTGGTCGTTGCCGGCGTCGGCGCCGCCGGCAAGGGCGACGTCGTCAACGTCCTCAACGCCTGGCTCGATCCGCGCGGCGTCGAAACCTTTGCCTTTAAAGAGCCCACCGACGAAGAACGCGAACGGCCCGCCATGTGGCGTTTCTGGCGCTGCCTTCCGCCCCGTGGACGCATGGCCATCTACGCCGGCGGCTGGCACACCGAGGCCCTCCGCGAAGATCCCCGCAACCCGCGCGACCTCGCCGAGTTCGACACCGCCCTGCGCCGCATCGCGCGCTTCGAGGACCAACTCACCGCCGACGGCGTTCTCATCGTCAAAATCTGGCTTCACCTCACCAAGGACGACCAACGCGCCCGCCTCCACGAACTCGAAGACGACGAGCGCACCGCCTGGCGCATCACCGCCGAGGACTGGAAAAGCCACCGCGACTACGACCGCCTTTCCCGCCTCGCCGACACCATGCGCCGCGCCACCCAGCGCCCCGGCGCACCTTGGCACGTCATCAACGCTGCCGATCCCCGCGCGCGCAATCTGGAGGTCGCCGACAAGATCCTCACCCGTTTCCGCGCGCACTACCGCACGCACAAAACCGTCGCACCCATCGCCAAGCCCCGCCGCACCGCCCCGCTGCGCGCCGCCGGCCTGCGCCGCTTGTTGGCCCTCCCGCTCGACCAGCACGTCGGCTCCGGCGGCTACGAGGAGAAACGCGACAAATGGCTCGGCAAACTCAACCGCATCGTCCGCACCGCCAACCAGGCCCGCCGCTCGATCGTTTGGGTCTTCGAGGGCTGGGACGCCGCCGGCAAGGGCGGGGCCATCCGGCGCCTCACCGACGCCATCGACGCCCGCGACTCCCGCGTCATCCCGATCGCCAAGCCCACCGACGAGGAGAAAGCCCACCACTACCTCTGGCGTTTCTGGCGGCACGTGCCCCGCGCCGGCATGGCGACGATCTACGACCGCTCTTGGTATGGCCGGGTGCTCGTGGAACGCCTCGAAGGCTTTGCCCGGGATGTCGAGTGGCGCCGCGCCTATGCCGAGATGAACGAATTCGAACGCGAACTCGTCGAGCACGGCGTGATCGTCATCAAATTCTGGATGCACATCAGCAAAGAGGAGCAACTGCGCCGCTTCCGGAATCGCGAGGATACCGATTACAAGCGGCACAAAATCAACGACGAGGACTGGCGCAACCGCCGCAAGTGGGCCGCCTACGAAACCGCCGTGGGCGACATGATCGCCCTCACGCAAACCCGCTTCGCCCCTTGGCACCTGATCCCGGCCAACAACAAACGCCATGCCCGCCTCGAGATCATCAAGACGTCCTGCAAAATGATCGAGGCCGCCCTCGCCGCGAAGAAGTAGCGCCCCGGCTCCTCACTCCCCTGCCGCCGCAAATCGCCCGGGCGAAAGCGTCGGGCGAAATCCCGCCCGCTGCAGCGCGCGTCGCACTTCCGGGGCGCGCATAAAATTTTTCCACACCCGCCCGCTGCGGAAATTCTCCGGCTACACCGGCAACCGCTTCCGCACCGCCGCGAAAATCGCTTCGCCCGTCGCGGGCGATGCGAGCAACACCTCACCGCCCGCCGTCCCGAAATTCGCCACCGCGTCGCGGATCGCTTCGCGTACACTGAACGCCAACATCAGCGGCGGCTCGCCCACGGCCTTGCTGCCGTGGATCGTGTCCGGCTGCGCCGCCATCGGGAGCAGCGTTACGTTTAACTCCACCGGCGCGTCGCTGATCGCCGGGATCTGATAGGTGCTCGCGCTGTGCGTGAGCAGCCGGCCTTTCGCATCCCACTTGAGCTCCTCGCGCGTCAGCCAGCCCATGCCTTGCACAAAGCCCCCTTCGATCTGCCCGCGGTCGATCCCCGGGTTCAGCGAGTCGCCCACGTCGTGCACGATGTCCACCCGCCGCACGCGGTGCATCCCCGTAAAACCGTCCACTTCCACCTCCGACACCGACGCGCCAAACGAGTAGTAATGAAACGGCCGTCCCGCCGACTTCGACCAGTCCCAGTGAATCCCCGGCGTCTTGTAAAACCCGGTCGTCGAGAGCCCCACCCGGCTTAGGTAAGCTTTCTTACACACATCCGCGAACGGCACCCGCCGCGTCGGCTGGCCGGCCACACTCACCGCGTCGTCGGCGAATTCTAACTTCGCCGCCTCCGCTTCGCTCGCGCCGAGCAGCTCCGCCGCCACCGGCCGCAACCGCTCGCGCAGGATCTCGCATGCGTTCCGCACCGCCGCGCCGTTCAAGTCCGCGCCGCTCGACGCCGCCGTCGGCGACGTGTTCGGCACTTTGTCCGTGCTCGTCGCCATCAACCGGATTTTCGCCGCCGGCAACCCGAGCTCGCGCATCGCCACCCCGAGCATCTTCACGTTGAGCCCTTGCCCCATCTCCGTGCCGCCGTGGTTCACCTGCACCGAGCCGTCCGGATAAATGTGCACCAGCGCCCCGGCCTGATTGTAATGCGTCAGCGTAAACGAAATTCCGAACTTCACCGGCGTCACCGCCAGCCCACGCTTCACCCGCCCGCTCGTCGCATTCCACGCCGCAATCTCCCGTCGCCGTTCGTCGAACCGCGCCTCCGTCATGACCCGCGACCACACCTCTTGGATTCGGTTGATGCCCAGGTCCTCGCGGTAGTGCGTCGTGTTGGTCTCGCCGGCGCCGTGGTAGAAATTCCGCGCCCGCACCACTTCCGGCCGCAGCCCGAGCCGGCCCGCGATCCGCGCCACGATTTCTTCCACGACCAACATGCCTTGCGGCCCGCCAAATCCGCGAAACGCCGTGTGCGACGTCACGTTCGTATTCGCGATCCGCCCCGTGAACTTTACCGCCGGGATGTAGTAGGCGTTGTCCAAGTGAAACAGCGCGCGGTCGCAGATCGCCTGGGAAAGATCCATCGACCAACCGCCGTCCGACACGAGGTCCACCTGCGAGGCGAGCAGCCGTCCTTCGCCGTCGTAGCCGACCGAAAACTTGGCCCAAAACGGATGCCGCTTTCCCGTCAACGCCATGTCCACATCGCGATCCAACTGCCAGCGCACGGGCCGTCCCGTCTTCAGCGCCGCGAGCGCCACGATCGCCGCCGGGGCGTTGCCTTGCGTTTCCTTGCCCCCGAAACCGCCGCCCATCCGCGGCGACTGCACCGTGACCTTGTTGCGGGAAACATGCAGCATCTCCGCGACGATCGTTTGGATTTCCGACGGATGCTGCGTCGAAGAATGCACCAGCATGGTCCCGTCCTCGCCCGCCTCGGCCCACGCCGCCTGCGTCTCCAGATAAAAATGCTCCTGCCCGCCGAATTCGAACTCGCCCTCGAGCCGGTGCGGCGCCGCCGCCAGCGCCGCCGTCACATCGCCGCGCGCGAGGACGTGCGGCTCCGAATGAAAGCTCCCCGCCGCGATCGCCGCCCGCACGCCGAGCAGCGCCGGGAGCGGCACATAATCCACTTCCACCAACGCCGCCGCCGCGCGACACGCCCGCACCGAGTCACCGATCACCACCGCGACGACTTGCCCGTGATAACGGATTTCATCCGTCGCCAACATCGGCTCATCGTGCCGCACCGGACCCACGTTGTTCTCACCGGGAATGTCTTCCGCCAGCAGCACCGCCGCAACCCCGGGGAAAGCCCGCGCCTTCGTCGCGTCGCGGCGCGTGATTCTCGCCCGCGCGTGCGGCGCCATCACCGGCCACACTTCGAGCATCGCCCGTCGCTGCGCCGTGTCGTCCACATAGAGCGCCCGCCCGGTCACATGGCCGATCGCACTCTCGTGCCGCAACGCCCGCGACGCATCCGCCGGCGGCACCGGCGCGCCGACCGCAAAGTCCAACGCCCCATCCTGCGCCAAACTTCGTTCTCCGCTGGCAAATTTCTCCCATAGGCTCGCGATGAGCCCGCGCCGATACTCCGCGCCGCCGCGCACATCATCGATCGGCGAAAACTCCGCGCGCAGCACCGCCGCCACGTCGCCCCCCGCCGCCGCGAGCGTCCGGCCCACCAGCGCCGACTCCGCCTTGAGCGCCCGCACCGGCGTCGCCGCCACGCCGCCAAACGCCAGCCGCGCTTTCGTCACCACCCCGGCCACATCGCACTCCACGCGAAACGCCGCCGCGACGATGCTGATATCCATCTCCCGCCGTTTGGAGACTTTGAAATAATCCGACCGCGCCGCGCCATCGCCGCGCGGCACGATGATTTCCCGGATAATCTCACCGGGTTGCAGCACCGTTTTCCGATAGCCCGTGAAAAAATCCTTCAACGCCACCGTGCGGTCGCCGTTCGCCGAGGAGAGCAACAACGTCGCATCCAGCGTGAGCAGCAACGGCGCGCTGTCGCCGATGGGCGACGCCGTCGCGAGATTGCCGCCGAGCGTCGCCCGACTCCGAATCTGCCGCGAGGCGTAGACCGCCAACATTTTTTGCAGCGACGGATACTCCGCGCCCATCGCCTGCTCGACGTTGGTCAACGTCGCACCCGCACCCACCCGCCACGCCGTCGGTGTCTCCACGATTTGCGTCAGCTCCGGCACCGCTTCGGTCGAGATCAGCAGCGGGAACGCCTTGGCCTTCTTGTTCAATTCGACGCCGATCTCCGTCGCGCCCGCCACGAGCAGCGCGGTCGGATGCGCCGCCTTCAGGGCAAACAACGCCGCGAGCGAGGTCGGTCGGAAAAACCGTTCGTCCGCCGCCGCGTAGTCCACGCCGCCGAGCGGTGCGAGCGGCTGGGCCAACCTCGCCTTAAACTTGTCCGTCGCCGGCTCCGCGACCGTCGCGAGGGCCGCATCTCGGATCGGGCGATAGCCAGTGCAACGGCACAGGTTGCCGCAGAGCTGTTCGCTCAGCTTGGCCGGCGTCCGACAGTCGGTGCGGTTGTGCGCCTCAAACAGCGACACGACGATCCCCGGCGTGCAGTAGCCGCACTGCGAACCGTAATTCTCCACCATCGTGCTCTGTGCGGGATGAAGTTTCGCGCCGTCGGCCAGTCCGTCGACCGTGATGACCTCCCGCCCGGCAAACATCGGGAGCAGCGCGATGCAGCTGTTGATCGCGCGGTAGGTCGGCTGACCGTGCGCGTCGCGGTCCACCAGCGCCACCGTGCACGCACCGCAGTCGCCCTCGGCGCAACCTTGCTTGCTGCCGGTGCAGCCGTGCGTGCGCAGGTAATCGAGCAGCGTCGTCGTGGGCGCGAGGCCGTCGACCTTCGTGATCTTCCCGTTGAGTGTGAAATCAAACGCCATGACCGGGCTCACTCCGCCAGCCGCGCCAGTGTGCGCGCGAGGACTTCGACGCCCGCCGCGATGTGCTCCGGCGAGGAATACTCCTCGGGCCGGTGGCTCCACCCGTTGCGGCAAGGGACGAAGATCATGGTCGTGGGGCTCACGCGCGCCATGAAGAGCGAGTCGTGATACGCGCGGCTCACCATGCGCCGGCACTTCAGGCCGAGCTCCGCGCACACCTGCTCCGCGATCGCGATCGTGTGGACGTCACCAGGCGCGGGCGGATCGGCGTTGATCTCGGAAAATTCCAACTGCACCGAACGCCGTGCGCAGATTTCAGCGGCCGCCCGACGGATTTCGCCGAGCGCTTTTTCCCGCGTATCGAGCCGCGTGTCGCGCAGGTCGATTTCCAAATAGGCGCGGTAGGGCACGCTGTTGACCGCGCCGGGTTCGATGCGAAATACGCCCGTCGTCCCGACCGTGTCGGGGCTGCCGCTCGTCGTCGCCGCACGCTCCACCGCGAGCGCGATCTCCGCCGCCGCCAGTCCCGCGTCGCGCCGCCCCGGCATCAGCACTGCGCCCGCATGTCCGCCCTCACCGAGGAGCGAAATCCGGTAGCTGCTCGGGCCGGCGATGTGCTCGACGATTCCGATGGGAATGCCCTCTTTCTCCAGCAGCGGGCCCTGCTCGATGTGCAGCTCCACAAACGCGTGATAAAAACCCTCCGCGAGTTTCACCGATTCCAGCGCCCCGACGCAGCCGGCCGCCGTGCGCAATTCCTCGAGCGAGCGGCCCTCGCGATCGCGCAGCGCCCGGGCTTTCTCCAGCGGCAGCGCGCCCGCCAGCAACCGCGAGCCGAGGCACCCGAGGCCGAACCGGGTCGGCTCCTCCGCCGTAAACATCACGACCTCAATCGAGCGCCGCGGCTTGAATCCCGCGCGCTTCAGCGCGTGCAGCGCCTCGAATCCTCCGAGCACGCCCACGACGCCGTCATACAGTCCCGCGTTGGGAATCGCATCGGTGTGCGAGCCCGTGCCGACCGCCGGCAGCGTCGGCTCGCTGCCGGCCCAACGCGCGAAAATGTTGCCCACGGCATCCTCCCGCAGCGTCAGGCCCGCCTCGCGCGCCGAGCGGCGTACGTAATCACGGCCGCGTTGGTCGGCCTCGGAGAACAGCACGCGCGTCACCACGGGCGCGGGCGCCTCGGAGATGAGCGCAAGTTCCTGCAACCGCCGCGCCAAGGCGGCGGAATCGACGACGATCTTCGGCGCGGGTGCGGCTGGGCTCATAGCGCGGGGCGGTTGACGTCTTTGTAGTAGAGATAGCGCGCGGGCGTTTTGCCCATCGCGACGAACCACTGCGGGCAATACGAGCCCATCCAGATCACGTCGCCCGCTTGCACCGGATACCACGAATCCTCGAGGCGATAGACGCCGGCTCCTTCGAGCATCAGCAGGCCGTGCTCCATGATGTGCGCCTCGACAAACGGAAGGTGTCCGCCGGGTTGATACGCGAAAATATTTACCGCCAGATCGTAGCCGGGTTCATCGGGGAGGAGCACCTGGAGGTTCGCCGCCGGATCACCGAGGAACGGCCCGCCTTTGACTTTCGCGGACTCGCTGATGATCACCCGCGGAGCCGCCGCCCCCGGCAACGGTTGGAATTTTTTCTGAAACAACGTGAGTTGCGTGCCGGGCTTCGGCGCGGTGAGCGTCCAGGGCTGGCTCGCCGGCGCGAAGAAAAATCCGCCTTCCTCACAACGCTGCCGGTGTGTGCCGACCCCGAGCGTGCCGCCGCCGCTCATGAAATAGCCAAAGGTCTCGATGTCGTTGGCCGGCACGTTGGCCGCGCCGCCTTTTTGAAACGTGATCTGCGTCTGGGCGAACCGCGCGCCCATCACGGGACTGATCAGCACGACGGCCGTCGCATCGGTGAAACCGGGGAGCGAACTGGCGACGTGGTTATTGGGCGTGAGCAACGCGTGCCGGGCGGCGACGCGAGCGCGAGTGTGGCCAAAGAGTTCGGACATGGAGATAATTTGGGTTTGGAAACGCCGGGACAGGCAAGCGGGTTGGCGCAATTCTCAGAGTGGACCGAAGGGCCGCAGGAACTCCGCGCGCGGCGAGGGCAAGGCCAGGCGTTGGTCTCGCCACGCCGCCTGCCCGCGGACGAAGGTGTGCGACACGTGGGTGCGGTTCTTCCGGCCCACATAGGCGCTGGAGCGGTGCCGCGTCCAGAGATCCTCGGCCGCGATCTTGTGGGCCGCGCCCATCGTGATGATCGAGAAATCGGCGTCGCGCCCGAGCGCGAGCGAACCTTTGCGCTCTTCGATCCGGAAGCGGCGGGCAACATTGCGGGAGAGCACCGCGGCGAGCAAGGGCAGGTCAGCCTCCAGCGTGTCCGCACACTCGTTGAAGAGCAGCTGCGCGCCGTGCTGCACGCCGCCGATTCCGCCCCAGATTTCGAAAAAGTTTTTCGAGGTCTTCATCTCGGGCGGCGCCGGCGAGTGGTCGGAGCCGACCGTGTGGATACGACCGGCGCGCAACTCGCTCCACAGCGCGAGGCGGCGTTTTTCGTCGCGGATCGGCGGCGCGCATTTGGCGGCGGCGCCGATTTTCGCGACGTCTTTGTCGTTGAGCAAAAGATAGTGCGGGCAGGTCTCGGCGGTCACATCGACGCGCTGCGACCGGGCCTCGGTGATGAGCGCGATCCCCTCCGGACTGCTCACGTGCACGACGTGCAACGAGCACCCGGTCTCCCCGGCAAACTCGATCGCCAGCCGGATCGCCGCGAGCTCGACCTCGACCGGACGCGACGCGAGCCACGCCTTGGCATCGGTGCGGCCCTGGGCTTTTTCGATGGCGGTAAACTTGGCCGCGAGGTCGTTGTCTTCGGCGTGGACCGCGACGAGCATCCCCAGCTTCGCCGCGCGTTTCATGCCCTCGCGGAGGACCTTGGCGTCGCTCGCGCCAAAGCTGGCGATGCCGCTGTTGCACATGAACGCCTTCAGCCCGATCGCGCCGGCATCACGCAGCCCGGCAAGCTTGTCCATGTTGCCGGGGACCAGCCCGCCCCAGAGCGCGAAATCAACGCACGACTGCTGCTCGGCAAGCGCGCGTTTCGCCCGCAGGCTGGCGGCGTCGAGCACGGGCGGTTCCGAGTTGAGCGGCATGTCAAAAAAACAGGTGCCCCCACCGGCGGCGAGCGCCGCCGAACCCGAGCCCAATCCTTCCCACTCGGCGCGGCCCGGCTCGTTGAAGTGGACGTGTGAATCGATCATGCCGGGGAAAACATAGGCTCCGTCCGCTTCGATCGTCTCGTGCGTCGGGTCTTTGATCTCGGGCTCAATCTGGACGATTTTGCCCAAACGCACGCCGAGGTCGGCCCATTTCACGCCTTCCGGCGTGACGAGTTTCCCGCCACGCACGATGAGATCAAGGCGCTCGGGCTCCGGGGCGATCTTGGAATTCTTGGCGACGAGCGTGGTGCGTTTCATGAGGAATGAGTCCGGGCGAGGCGGGTGAGAAAGTCGATCAACGCGTCGAGGGCGACCGCGATGTCCGCCGGCGAGCTGAATTCGTCGGGATGGTGGCTCAGGCCCGCGCGGCTGCGCACGAAGAGCATCGCGACCGGCGTCAGCGCCGACATCACCACCGCGTCGTGGCCCGCGCCGCTGGGCAACCCGAGGCTGCGGCCCTGCACCGCCCGCACGCTCGCCGTGAGCAACGCGGTGAGCGCGGCCGAACACGTGACCGCCGCATTGTCCTGCGTGGGCGTCCAAGTGAACGAAAGGTTTCGTCGGCGCGTGATCCGGCCGGCGGCGGCGGCGAGCTGGCGCAATGCTGCGCGGCGAACGGCATCACGCGGATGGCGCAGATCGAGGGAAAACGTCGCCTCGGCGGGGATGACGTTGGCCGCACCGGGAGCCACCGAGATCGTGCCCACCGTGGCAACCAGACCCGGCGTGCGGAGGGCGAGCGCCTCGGCCGCGAGCGTGAATTCAGCCGCGCCGGCCAGCGCATCGCGGCGCGGCTTCATCGGCGTCGTGCCCGCGTGGCCGGCGCGGCCCTTGAAAACGATCTTCGCGCGTGTCTGCCCGACGATGGCGGTGACGACGCCGACGGCGAGTTTCTCGGCCTCAAGCACCGGACCTTGCTCGATGTGGACCTCGACGTAGCCGAGCAGTCCGCCCGGGCGGTGCGCGGCCTTGGGCGGGGTGAAGGGCGC
>Ga0315905_10005875_pt1 | contig 12477 bp, 9 predicted proteins | sample LakEriMetagenome_5_FD_203522 | JGI IMG/M metagenome (GOLD analysis project Ga0315905, IMG submission 203522) | Freshwater fungal communities from buoy surface, Lake Erie, Ohio, United States - Buoy 4 MA121 | ecosystem: Environmental > Aquatic > Freshwater > Lake | place: USA: Lake Erie, Ohio... | reverse complement strand
AAGGGAACTTTAATTTTTCCCGACTTGGGGTTTTTACTCCATTTTTTCATCCGGTTGCTGCCCTCGTGAAAGAGCCCAAAGTGCCACTCCTTTTTTGTTTGCATGTCTCCCTCATTGGCCTTTAGCCACCACATCCATTCATAAGGGTGCATTTCGGGATGACAGCTGTGATTACAGTCGAGGCATAATACTCCGTAAAATCCTACTGTTGGATTATCATTTTCTAAATTCGAATGTTGTTTCAATCCACCTGCTCCGGGTAGTGTGGGCAGAAAAAGATAATTCATGATTGCCCTGTATTCGCGTTGTGGGGTTAATTCGCAGTGGAGTCGGTAGGATCTGATATCTATGTTATTGGTATCGCGTACAAAGGGCGACGCTTTGAAATCAATTTTACGTTTCGAGGTAAAGTCCTGTCTTTTGATTTTCCCTTGACGATCATACATTTCGAAGACACGATTCAGGTATTTTTTAAGGTGAAAATTAATATCAAAATTGACATCATACTCGGTAAATTGCTCTTCGCCACTTCTCGAAATTCGCACTACAGTCCCAACAACCTTTTCCTTTTTCATTGAAAAGGCTCTCCAGTTGAAATTACCAAAGGTACTGATGAGCCAACCCATAGGACCCAATTTATGATGCTGCTTTTTACGGTAGATAAGCGAATCGGACAGTTGTGGCTGAACCAAATCAACTATCATTTCATTGATGGTATCGTTTTTTGAAATAAAATCATTTGAACTAAGCAGATACAGGAAGGCATTGCCTGTTTTTTGATAGCTTTCAATGTTATAGGTCTGTGCAGTTGCAAGGCTGACAATCAACAAGAAAAGCATTTTTAAAAGTAAAGTTTTCATTGACTTTTGTTTTTTAGATACTTCTAAATTCAAATAATTAACAACAGGCTAGTTTTTCTGTAGAGCGATGTTAACTTATGAATTCTCCAGCTAAAGGTATTATTTTTAGCTAAAACATACAACATCTTTTCAGTTTGAGCTTTTTTTGATACTAAATAAAAAGTTCAGCCACTTAAACAAAAAGCCCTGCCGCAGCAGAGCTTTTTGTTATTTTTCCATGAGCAGGTTCAAAATTTAATATTAGGATTATAAAGCTGAAAATCTGTATTCTGTTAATCCGAAACATTTAATACTAAACCTACAAATCAAACTTTATCCCCTGTGCCAATGGCACTTTAGTTCCGTAATTGATGGTATTGGTCTGACGACGCATGTAGAATTTCCATGAATCAGAGCCCGACTCGCGACCGCCGCCTGTTTCTTTTTCACCACCAAAAGCACCGCCAATTTCAGCACCTGAGGTTCCAATATTTACATTGGCAATTCCGCAGTCGGAACCGGCGCAAGACAGGAATTGTTCGGCTTCGCGCACTGAGTCGGTCATGATTGCTGAAGACAGACCCTGAGGTACATCATTCTGCATATCGATAGCTTCATCCAGTTCATTGTATTTCATCAAATAAAGGATAGGTGCAAAGGTCTCATGTTTTACGATATCGTGCTGAGCATCTACCTCGATGATACAAGGTTTTACGTAGCAGCCGCTCTCATAACCCGCTCCGTCAAGCTGTCCACCAGCAACTACTTCGCGACCGCCGGCTTTTTTCGCTTCAGAGATTGCGTGCAGATACTGATCTACTGCCAACTTGTCGATAAGTGGCCCCACATGATTGTTTGTATCGAGCGGATTGCCGATACGCAGTTGTCCGTAGGCATTGAGCAACAAGTCTTTTACTTTGTCATAAATACTGCTGTGAACAATTAGTCGGCGAGTAGTAGTACAACGCTGACCAGCAGTACCCACTGCACCAAAAACTGCCGCAGTTAGCATCACTTTCATATCAGCATTAGGAGAAACAATAATGGCATTGTTACCACCCAACTCGAGCAAACTGCGGCCAAAACGACCTGCAACTGCCTGTCCAACAATTCGGCCCATACGGGTAGAACCTGTTGCCGAAACAAGTGGTACACGAGTGTCATTGGTCATCCACTCTCCTACTTTATAATCACCAGTGACAATACATGAAATGCCCTCGGGCAAGTCATTTGCTTCTAAAACTTCCTGAAGGATATTCTGGCAGGCAACTGCACAAAGTGGTGCTTTTTCACTGCCCTTCCATATACAAACATCGCCGCAAACCCATGCCAAAGCAGAATTCCAAGCCCAAACAGCAACCGGAAAGTTGAAGGCCGAAATAATTCCAACGATACCCAGTGGATGCCATTGTTCATACATGCGATGATCGGGACGCTCTGAATGCATACTCAGTCCGTAAAGCTGTCGGGAAAGTCCTACTGCAAAATCGCAGATATCAATCATTTCCTGTACTTCGCCCCAACCTTCCTGAAGGCTTTTGCCCATTTCGTAAGACACGAGTCTTCCAAGCGCATCTTTGTGCGTACGCAAGGCCTCGCCGTACTGACGAACAATTTCTCCACGCTTTGGTGCGGGCATTTTACGCCAGATTTTGAAAGCATCGGCGGCTTTTGACATTATTTTTTCATATTCTTCTTTTGTAGTAGTGCTCACTTTACCTATAAGTGCGCCATCTACAGGCGAATAAGAATCAATAAGATTTTCGGCTGTATTGCCAAAATTATCGCGACCGGTACTGCTCCCAAAATTTACATCTTTCAGACCTAAAGCCTTGAGCACAGCGCTCATATCGATTTTTTCAATAGTTTGCATGCTTTTTATATTGAATTGATTAGCTAATTAACTTAATTTTCTGTTTGAAAGCACAAAGATAAGAAATTGCATGCTTAAGCAGCATTTTAAGCCAAACTAAAAAGTTGATATTGTTAAAAACTGTGTTTTAGGGTAGCAGTAGCGAACTATCGCCAAAACTTAAAAAGCGGTAAGCTCTTTCCATCGCTACTTTATAAACTGTTTTCCAGCTTTCACCAATCAGGGCAGAAATCAACAAGAGCAGCGTCGATTTTGGCTGATGAAAATTGGTAATAATGCCATTGCAGATTCGGAATCGATAGCCCGGAACAATATAAATTGAGGTACTGCCTTCCAGATTTTCCAACTGATGGCTGTCCATATATTCTAACACAGCTGCAAGTGAGGCTTCTTTTGCAAAACCGGCCTCCTGCTCATAAGGAAAATACTGGCTGATGCTAAAATCTGTAATCCTGTTCTGTAATAGTCCAACTCCAAACCAATATAGACTTTCCAGACTGCGCATGGCAGTGGTCCCAACAGGGATAATCGGCCCCTGATGCTGGATGATATTGACAATATTTTGTCGACTAAAAAACATTTTTTCGGCATGCATTTCATGTTCCAAGGCATTTTCGGCACTAACAGGTTTGAAGGTGCCTGCCCCAACATGCAGGGTGATGAATTCTTTTTTGAAGCCTTTGTGATCCAATTGGCTCAATACTTCGTCCGTAAAATGAAGTCCGGCTGTGGGTGCCGCAACCGAACCTTCCTCATTGGCATAGACCGTCTGATAGACTTCACGGTCCTTTTCATTGGCAGATCTTTTTATGTATGGAGGAATGGGCATATTACCAATCTCGGCCAATAGCTCGGCAAAAAGGCGCGAGTCCTTCCATTCGATGGAAATAATGTCTTTTTCGCGGTCAACCCAGCTAAAGGAAATCCCATTCCACTCTATCATGTCCTCTATTTTCCAGCGTTTTTTGTTGCCAATCATAGCTTTCCAGTGAACCTTATCAGAGACGCCCATGGTTCTGATAACAGAACTGAAAGGAAAAGTCGGTTCCAAAAGAAAAATTTCGATTTGAGCTCCACTTTCTTTAACAATTTTCAAACGAGCTTCTATGACTTTTGTTTGATTGAAAAGCAGCATGGTTTCGGCGGGCAAAAGCTCTGGTAAATCTCTGAAATGATGATGTCCGATGCTACCGCCCTGAAGCCTTAGCAGCTTAGAACTGTCGCGAGGTTCAAGAGGATAAAGTGCTATCCGTTCATCTGGCAATTCGTAATCAAATTCGCTGATTTTTATCTCTTCGGGCAGCATCTTGTTAATTTTAAATTATAGTTTGCAGTTAAAAAATACAAAATTATAAACTGAGACATCAAAAAAAAGGATTTGAGAGACAGTTTAGCTAACTTTACCTTTTAAAAAAAATTAAACTGCTTTAGTTCGCCAAAAACCAAAAGAGCTCATATCAGAATTTTTTATGCAAGCTATTAAAAACATCATTTTCGATCTTGGCGCTGTTTTACTCAATTTGGACATGAACAGAACGGCAATGGCTTTCAAATCTTTATTTGAAAACATTGAAGCACATGACAGCGCACTTGAAATATTGCACAAAGCAGCTTTTTTCGAAAGATTCGAAACCAATGAAATAGAGGAAAATGAATTTGTTGAGACGCTTAGCCTTGCCCTCGACGGACAAATTGGCAGGCCGACAATTGAAAAAGCCTGGTCGGCCATGCTGCTCGACATGCCCACTTATAGAATCGAAATGCTTAGGGAATTAAAAGCAAAAGGTTTTAAACTCTTTCTTTTAAGCAACATCAACAGCATTCATTTGCGCGATGTATATCATATCATAAGCGCTGAACATGGCGATTTGGACTTCGATTCACTCTTCGACAAGCCCTATTATTCTCACCTCATCGGCAGAAGAAAACCCGATGTCGATACTTTTAACTTTGTGCTGCAAGATGCCGATATCGCCGCCTCAGAAACATTGTTTATAGATGACAATGCCGACAATGTTCGTTCTGCCGCTTCAATCGGCATACAAGTTGTTCATCATGTGCCAAATTCTGATATAAGATCATTTTTAAAAAATTATTTAGGTTACTAATATGTACAAACAAATTCAATCGCTCTTTCTTTTATTTTTCTTAAGCTTTGTTTCTGCAAAGGCACAGGAAAAGACCAATAATGTTCCCGATAAACTGGACAATTCTCTGCTCTGGGAATTGAGCGGCAAAGGCATCAAAAAGTCTTATATTTTTGGTACCATTCACATGATCAGTGAAAAAGATTTCATTCTGGATGAAAAGACAATGAAAACCATCAAAAAGTGCAAGAAAATGGTGATGGAAATCGATATCAGCCAAAGTCTGCAAATGGGGATTAAACTCATGACACTTTCGGGCATGAAGGGTGGAAAAACCCTGGCCGATTTTGTGAGTCCAGAAGATTACCAAATGGTAAAAACCTATTTCGAAAAAGAGGCCAAAAGTGCCGAGGCTAAAATGATGCCCTTCGAAATGATTGAAAAATGGAAACCCATGCTGCTGCAATCCTTCCTTTATCAGGATATGATTGAAGGCAGTATAAAATCCTACGAAATGGAGTTGTTGAAAATTGGCACAGAACGTAAAATGAAATTTGATGGGCTTGAAAGTGTTGAAGACCAGGTTAATGTCTTTGAAAAAATTCCTTATGCCGATCAGGCAAAGGCGCTGGTAGAGCTTATCAAAGAAATAAAAAAAGATGCCAATAGCGGCAAAGCCGAATTTAAAAAACTGCTCGACATGTACCTTGCGCAAGATATTGATGGCATGGTTGAAATGTCGGGCGAAGAGTTTTTTGGCGACCTAGAAAATGGCGAAGCTGAGCTGCTCACCAATCGCAATCAAAAATGGATTCCCAAAATCAAGGCTTTTTCTAAAGAAAAACCGACTTTTTATGCCGTAGGTGCAGCACATTTGGGTGGCCCGAACGGTGTAATCAGGTTGCTTATGAAAGAGGGTTTCATTTTGAAAGCAGTTAAAAAATAAGGCATTATGAATAAAATTCTGATAGGCGCAATCCTGACAATTCTGCTTTTTGGCTCCTTCTGGATGTTCTCCTATTTTTGGGGACAAGGCGCTGGCAATGGAGATAATTATGAGCTTGCTAATGCCACAAAAATGGACATTATTCAAAAAACTGTGGCAAGCGGATCGGTAAAACCACGGAATGAGATTCTGATAAAACCACAAATTTCTGGTGTAATAGATGAGCTTTTTGTTTCAGCCGGACAATTAGTAAAAAAAGGCGATGCCATAGCCAGAATAAAACTGGTGCCTAGTCCGACCACACTGAATCAGGCCAAATCAAATGTAGATCTGGCAGAGCTTCGATATCAGGATGCACAGCGTGAGCTGGAGCGGCAGCGCCGGGTTTTTAAAGATGGGGTCGATATTGAACAGTCCCGTGCAAATTTTGATAATGCCCAAAAGCAGGAAAAACGACAAAGGCAGCTTTTAGATGAGGGTGTGATAAGCGCTCAAGAATATGAAGGTTTTAAACTGGAACTCGAATTGGCCAAAAATGCACTCGACAATGCCAAAATCAACTCGCAAAATAATGTAAAATCTTTTGAGATGAATGTCGATATCCGCCGTCAGGAGCTCGATGCGGCAATCGCCAATCTTCAGCTGATGCAGGAGGGCATTGCAGGTAAAAGCGGACAGGTTTCGAATATTGTAAAGGCAACTGTTGACGGGATGATTTTGGACGTTCCAGTCGAGGTGGGGTCATCCGTCATAGAGCGCAATAATTTTAACGAGGGGACCACCATTGCAGAAATTGCTGATATGCAGCAACTTATTTTCGAGGGAAAGGTCGATGAATCGGATGTTGGAAAACTAAAAGAAGGCATGCCACTGAAACTTAGCATTGGCGCCCTCGATACCGAACAGTTCGAAGCTATTTTGGAGTATATTGCACCAAAAGGGGTTTTAGAAAACGGCGCAGTAAAATTCGAAATCAGGGCCTCTCTCAAACCTAAAGAGGACGTTTTTCTGCGTGCAGGCTATAGTGCCAATGCGGATATTATTCTTGCGAAAAGAGAAAAAGTGCTGGCCATTCAGGAAAGGGAGTTGATCTTTGATGAAAAGGGCAACAGCTTTGTAGAAGTAGAAAAAGCAAAAGGTCGTTTTGAAAAAATAGCGGTAAAAACGGGAATTTCAGATGGTATTAACATTGAAATCCTATCTGGTATTGGGGAGAAGGAGAAAATAAAATTACAAAAGACAGCTAAGGATTTATGACATTGTAGTATTAAATTACCCATCTAGCTTTTATGCTGTCTGCAATTTTTTTACCCATTTTCATAAAGGGTTTTTCTACAAAATAATATAACAATGTTGCTGTTAAGGTAGTCAACAACAAAACAGCAAAAATTCCAAAAATAAAAAGGCTCGTTTTGTTCCCGTTGAATTTGGTCAACAGCATATCCCATTTATCGTAGAAAGCAATCACAAAAACCCAATGTGTAAGATACACTCCGTAGGAAATTCTGCCATAAAACTGTAGAATGGTCGTCTGAAGTATTCTTTGTACTGATTTAAAATGTAAGGTATAAAGCAGAAACACCCCCGATGAAATGCCCGTTATCACAAAGAAATCAATTCTAAGGTAATTAAGGATATATTTTATGTTATCATATGTACCAAAAATACGGTCATTTGTTCTAATTGAAAATAATATCAGAGAAGCAATCAAAATCGGTATTCTGTTTTTGTACAAAAAGGATTTTTTAAAATCATTCCCAATTATAAAATCATAATTTGCTGCTATTAAAGCGCCCAAAACAAAATGGAAAAAGAAAAAGCCTACAATATATGAGGCAAGGACAGATGCTATCAATAATGGATAAAGCACTTGTTTATTATACCTACCAATGACAATTATAAAGGGCATCATAAAAGACATATTCAGCTCAACACTCAAGGTCCAACCCGGAAGGAAAATATTGTTAAATCCCCTGAACATAAGAAATTCTTCCCAAAATATTTCTTTATTATACACAAATAATGTTGTGAATCTATCAAAATTCAACTGATGTCTGTTGTAATATAAAAGACAAATCAACAAGGCAACAATGAATCCAGGATGCAGTCTAAAAATACGGTTTACATAGTATTTGTTGATTGCTAAAGGCTTGGAAATATTCTGAAAATAAGCCCAACTCAGTACAAATCCACTCAGTACAAAAAAGAAAGATACGGCATCATTGGCATTAAAAATGTAGCTCAATGCCTGATTTACAGGATTATCTTTAAATTTCCAGTTGATATAATGTCCCACTAATACCATCATGGCAGCAATACCACGCATTGCATCCAAATAATCGAGTCTGTTATTGCCTATTTCTTTGTTCATAAGATTTGTAAAAAAACTTAATGTTTAAGTGCGTTTTAACGCTAAAAAGGCAGCTTATTCAAATCGACATTTCCCCCTGTGATGATGATGCCTATTCTCTGTCCTTTGAAACGTTCTTTTTGTTGTATCAATGCCGCAAAGGGAACAGAACAGCTGGGTTCGGCTGTAATTTTCAATTTTTCCCAAATAATGCGCATGGCGCTAATAATTTCTTCTTCCGAAACAGTGAACAACTCATCGAGATGATCACTCATGATAGTAAATGTTTTTTCGCGGATAGTGGTTCTTAGCCCATCAGCTATTGTATTTGTGCTTGTATTTTCGATGATATAGCCAGCCTTGAGAGATCTGTATGCATCATCGGCTTCTTTTGGTTCTGTTCCGACAGCTTTAGTATTTGGAGAAAATGCTTTTAATGCCAAAGCCGTTCCACTCATTAGTCCGCCACCGCCGATTGGGGCAAAAACAGCATCGAGCGCTTCGACCTGTTCCAAAAGTTCCATGCAAGCGCTTGCCTGACCAGCAATTACATTATAATCATTGTAGGGATGTATAAAATAGGCACCGGTTTCGGCAACTACCCTTTCCAGTGTTGCTTCCCTGTCGGCAGTTGTTGCTTTGCAATCGATAATTTTGGCACCATGAGCTTCAGTTGATTTTCTCTTAATTGCAGGGGCATTATCGGGCATAACAATATAGGCTGCTATCCCAAGCTCCTTTGCAATTTTGGCAACTGCCTGCGCATGATTGCCTGAAGAATGTGTAGTAAGTCCATTTTTGCGCTGTTCCTCTGTCAAGGCCAATGCTGCCGAAGCTGCACCCCGAATTTTAAAAGCCCCAATGCTTTGAAAATTTTCGCATTTAAAAAATACTTCCGCTCCAATCATGGCATTGATATCGGGATGAGAAAGCACTGCAGTTTTATTAATATATGGCTTTATTTCATTGTGCACAAGTAATAATTCTTCTGCATTAGGAATATTCTCAAGGTAAGGTAACATTGTTATGAATTTATAATCTTTTTATTTGTTGCACAAAATTAAGTAATTAAGGTCTAAAATTATCCAAAAGACCTTTCTTTAGATTCTTTGCTGAAGATATCATCTTTTCCTTTTACAAATATTTTGTTAAGAAACTAAAAATCCTTTACTTTGCGCTCGCTTTAAACTAAGCCCCGCTTTAAATGGAGCCTTCGCATTAAAGCTACCTGATACAGTGTCAGGATTTCATAGTAAATAATCATTTATTAGTTCATAACACAAAACCGACGAAACATGGAAATGTTAGTTTATCTGTTGCCTATTTTTGGAATAATCGCCTTGGTTTACATGGCAGTATTGTCTTCATGGGTAACCAAGCAAGAGACAGGCGATGAAAAAATGGTAAGTATTGCCAATAAAATTGCGGAAGGAGCCATGGCATTTTTGAATGCCGAATACCGAGTTTTGGCAATTTTTGTTGTTTTTGCAGGTGCCGCTTTAGGCTTACTCTCTGCACTAGTTCCTACCACACACTGGTTTATTGTTGTAGCATTTGTTATTGGTGCTGTTTTCTCTGCTGTAGCTGGAAATATCGGTATGCGCATTGCTACCAAAGCCAATGTACGTACTACAGCTGCTGCCCGCACCAGTCTTTCTAAAGCCCTTCAGGTATCCTTCAAAGGCGGTACTGTAATGGGTCTGGGTGTTGCCGGTTTGGCTGTATTTGGATTATCAGCGCTTTTTGCCCTTTTGTTTGCCTGGTTCATGGGCGGCAAGTGGACGAATGTAAGTGACATGACAATGATTTTGGAAGCCCTTGCAGGTTTCTCTTTGGGAGCTGAATCTATCGCTCTTTTTGCACGCGTAGGTGGTGGTATTTATACAAAGGCTGCCGATGTTGGAGCAGACCTCGTAGGTAAGGTAGAAGCCGGCATTCCCGAGGATGACCCCCGCAACCCTGCTACAATTGCCGATAACGTAGGTGATAATGTAGGTGATGTGGCCGGTATGGGAGCCGACCTTTTCGGTTCTTATGTTGCAACTGTACTTGCCGCAATGGTTTTGGGTAACTATGTTATCAAAGATATGGGCGGTTCTATTACTGATAATTTTGGCGGAATGGGTCCAATTTTATTGCCTATTCTCATTGCAGGTATGGGTATTGTTTTTTCTATCATTGGTACTTTCTTTGTTAATGTTAAAAATGATGGCACAGCAACTGAAAAACATGTACAGTCGGCTTTAAATATGGGCAACTGGGTTTCAATTGCGCTCACAGCCATCGCTTCTTTTGGCGCAATTATGTGGATGTTGCCAGAAACAATGAAAATGAATTTCTTTGGTGAAGGAATCAAAGAAATTGCAAATATGCGCGTTTTCTACGCTGTTATTATAGGTTTGGTAGTAGGTGGTGTTATTTCTGCCATTACTGAATACTACACAGGAAAAGGAACCAAACCTGTTATGGGTGTCATCCAAAAATCAGGTACTGGTGCTGCAACTAATATTATTGCCGGCCTTTCCTTGGGTATGATGTCGACCTTTGCACCAATTCTACTTTTTGCTGGTGCTATTTGGGGAGCTTACGAATGTGCTGGTTTCTATGGTGTAGCAATTGCTGCTTCTGCTATGATGGCTACAACTGCTATGCAGTTGGCAATCGATGCATTCGGTCCTATTGCTGACAATGCCGGTGGTATAGCCGAGATGAGCGAACTGCCTAAAGAAGTACGTGAGCGCACCGATATCCTCGATTCAGTTGGTAACACTACTGCTGCTATCGGAAAAGGTTTTGCAATTGCTTCGGCTGCTTTGACTGCACTTGCACTTTTTGCTGCCTATGTAACCTTTACAGGAATCGATGGTATCAATATTTATAAAGCAAAAGTTTTGGCTGCACTCTTTGTAGGCGGTATGGTTCCAGTAGTATTCTCTGCTCTAGCTATGAGTTCTGTTGGTAAAGCTGCTATGGATATGGTGAATGAAGTTCGCCGTCAGTTCCGCGAAATTCCGGGCATCCTCGAAGGTACAGGTACTCCAGAGTATGGCAAATGTGTTGAAATCTCAACCAAGGCTGCTTTGCGCGAAATGTTGCTGCCAGGTGCAATCACTATCTTTATGCCTATTATTATCGGCTTTGCTATGGGTCCAGAATCACTTGGCTCTTACATGGCAGGTGTTTGCGTTAGCGGTGTACTTTGGGCTTTGTTCCAAAATAATGCCGGTGGAGCATGGGATAATGCCAAAAAATCTTTCGAAGCAGGTGTTGAGATAGATGGTAAAATTGTTTACAAAGGTTCAGATGCGCACAAAGCAGCTGTAACTGGTGATACAGTAGGTGATCCTTTCAAAGATACTTCAGGTCCTTCTATGAACATCCTAATCAAATTGACTTGTTTGGTAGGTTTAGCTATTGCTCCAATCTTAGGCGAAGTTTATGGCACAGGCCACTCTAGCCACAAAGATGAGGCTCCTAAAAAGGAGGAAGTAAAACCTACGAGTCAAATCATCAATCCTGAGAAGGACGCAACTACATACAATTTGAAATAAGATTGTATTAAATGATATTCAAATGAGCTGTCAGTATTTTTTTACTGGCAGCTTTTTTTGTAATTATTTTTCTGACTCAAAAAATATTTATAAAAATTAAATTTCAATGAAACTCAGGCTGAATCAAGGTTTCAACCCTTATAAAACTTTTGTTTCAAAAATATTTAATAATTTTTTTATCTTTTTTGAAACCTTTGAAACTTCCTTGCGTAAAACTGAGCATAATCACTTTTTAGAATGACATAAATCAAAAAGTGTACAACGCCAAACCAACAAAAAGAAAAAGTTCTACTTAGAAAAATTCTAAGGTCTAAATATAACCAAACCAAACGCCGCCTTTTTTTCACTTTTATAATCTTAACGATTATGGTTATATTCTTAGACACACTTAAACTTATCGTATCCTTTATCCAAGGATTTAAACTCCCTTATATTCCTTCTCGACTGCCAGTCAGCCGAAGAAGAGCTTATTCCAACCCAGCTACTTTATAGTTCGCGCTATTGAACGATTGCTTTCCAAATGAAAGTCAATGCGGCATTGCTATGTCCGCACTCAAAATTTCCAGCTCTACAACCAATTTTTTTACCAATAAATCTATTAAAAGCCATGAAAATCCATCAGATCATTACGCAAATTGTAATCATTGCAGTGCTCAGTATAATATTTATTAACGCTGTTTACGCACAAAACCAAAACATTCAACAGAACACATCAGGGATTAGCAAACTGGAAAGAAATTCAGAAATTCAAAATAATCCTTCCAAAGAAATGATCATCGAACGTACCAAGGAAATAGAGCAACAAATAAACTTAACAGTCTCCTCGCTTCG
>Ga0315905_10005874_pt1 | contig 12478 bp, 12 predicted proteins | sample LakEriMetagenome_5_FD_203522 | JGI IMG/M metagenome (GOLD analysis project Ga0315905, IMG submission 203522) | Freshwater fungal communities from buoy surface, Lake Erie, Ohio, United States - Buoy 4 MA121 | ecosystem: Environmental > Aquatic > Freshwater > Lake | place: USA: Lake Erie, Ohio... | reverse complement strand
TCTCCTTTGCGGAGTTCAACACTCCAAAGTTCAAACAGATTTCGGGATCTTTGAATAACGCCTTTGGCGTCCAAAGAATTGTTCCGGTTGTCGAACAACCAAAGGGCACCACAGTGATTTCGATGGAGTTCAGCCCATCACCCAGCCCGTCCGTGTCAAACGAACTGACGCAACAGACGACAGAGCAGGAATTGCCAGAGGTTGAGGTCAAGACCAAGGACCAAGACGCCACTGCAGGCGATGAGAAATCAACCGATGGCCAGTCTGAGGGGCAGGGCGGCGAAAAGGCCGAGTCTGGTGACCAAGCGACGGCTGGTCAGGCGATGTCTGGCGATGAATTGGCCAGTGCTTTGCAGGACGCTATCCAATCAGGCGAAGTGCAGGTCGAAATGGCGGGAGAAAATGTTGTCATTAACTTCCCGTCGGAAGACACCACTCAAACCGATCTGCCAAGCCTTATTGACGAAACTCTGACCGCCCTTGCAGAGGCGCGTCAGGCCTCAGGCCAAGCGGACCAAGAAGTGCTCTTTGGTGGGTTGGAGCAAGAGCTTGCGAAGCTGGCGACCGCGGCCAAAGAGGCTGCTGCAAATCAAGGCCAAGCCGACACCGCCGCAGCAGCCGAGCAAGCCAACGCGCAGGCAGCTGCAGAAGCGGCGGGCGTGGCTGAAAATCAGCTGCAAGCCGCGTTGCAAAGCGAACTTCAGCAAGGTCTGGTCGAAGTGGAGCGCCGCGACGGCAAAGTGGTGGTGACGGTCGGTGCCGGTGGGGCATTTTCTTCAGGCAAGGCCGAGATTACCGATCAAGCGCGCGAGATTATGAACAGGATTTCGGTTGTTTCAATGGGGGCGGAGTCGTCAATCACCGTCTCAGGTCACACCGACGATGTCCCGATTTCAAACACCGATTATCGCGACAATTGGGACCTTGCGGCTGCCAGAGCGTCCTCGGTGGTTCAAGCGATGCAAGATACGGGCATGGTCAGCGCTGGTCGGATGAAGGCGGTGAGCTACGGTGAAACGCAACCTGTGGCCTCCAACGCAACGCCCGAAGGGCGTGAAGAGAATCGACGCATCGTCATTGAGATCGACTTCGCTGAAGGCAACTAACACCTGGCCAAGCTCAGACGTTAAGATAAGCACGCAAGGATGAAATCATGGCTGTCGACTATCTAAGTGCGATCAACAGCAAGGGTTCGGGTATGAACATTACCCAGCTTGTGGACGCATTGGTCACGGCCGAAATTGCCCCAAAGCGCAATTTGATTTCAGATAAGCAGGAAGCCACGGAACTGTCGATCTCAGAGCTTGCAAAGCTGCGCTCGTCCTTCGACGAGTTTCAGACAACGCTGAAGACCCCCAATGCAGGTGTGGCATCTGACGTGTTTTCCAGCTCAACGGCCGTGTCAGTGAAGGTCGACAACTACGCCAAGCTGCAAGTCGCCAGTGACTCCATTTCGGTAAGTCAATTGGCGCGAGGGCAGGTTCTGGAGTTCACTGGCTTCACCTCTGCCAATGCGAGCGTCGCGGGCGGCAATCTTAGCCTTCAATTTGGGACCTGGTCTCAATCGACTTTTTCGGAAGCCGACAGCAGCAACGCACAAAGCATTTCTTTGCCAGACTCAGGAGCAACACTGGGCAGCTTGGCGGCAAAGCTGAATGAAGTGTCGGGAGTATCCGCTCGTGTTGTTCAGAAGGGTACTGACGACTACTCGCTTGTGATCATGTCAGACCTTGGTTCAGACAACGCCATTAAGATCACGGCTGATGTTGCCGAACTCAGCACATTCGATAACAGCACCAATAACAGTCAGCAGATCCTTTCCGCCCAGAACGCCATTATGTCTTATAATGGTATCAGCCTTGAACGGTCCTCAAATACGATTTCTGATCTGATACCCGGTGTAACGCTCGACCTGAATGCGACCACGACGTCGTCGGTCACGGTTGGCGTTGTCGAGGACGCAGGCTTTGCAGAGGCTGAACTCACCACCTACTTGGAAAAACTAAACGGCCTTATCGACACGATGAAGGCGGCGACAAAGCGTGGCGTGAACGGCGAGGGTGCCGGGCCACTGTCTGGCGATGTCACGATTGGCGCAATTTTGCGTCAACTGAGCAGTCTCACAACAACGCCCATGCTTGGGTTTGGACCTACGCCGCTCTATTTGACGTCCTTTGGCGTTCAAACTGAGCGGGATGGAACGTTCTCAATCGACAGCGAGAAGTTTTCGGCCGCCTTTGCCGCCAATCCCGCTGGCTACCGGGCCATCTTTGCGAACTTGGCTCAAAGCAGCGATGTCGGGATGACCGTCTCTGCGTCGGCCTCGGCAGATCCCCCAACGGGTGAGTATACTTTCCAGTACACGAATTCGACAACTGCCACCCTGGACGGCACATCCCTCATTCCTCGCACTGTGGATGGGCGGCAAACATTTTACGCAATCACCGGCACATTTGCGGGTGTTTCTATTGATGTCGAAGATGCAGCGCTTGGCAGCTCCTCAATCTATTTTGGACAGTCTGCTCTTGATCGTATGAGCGATTACATCTCGGTGATTATGTCGAAGGTTGGTGACTTTAGCCGAGTTGAGAATGGCTATAATGACAGGGCGAGCGAACAGTCAGATGCGTTGATTTCGCTTTCCGAGAAGGAAGATCTCCTTGCGCAACTCTATCGAACGAAGTTCACCGTGATGGAGCAGCAGATTACACGTCTAAAATCAACGGGGACCTATCTGACCAATATGGTTGAGTCTTGGAAAGTAAAGTAAGTTGTAATGGTTCGTAAGCCGGCCCTACTTTACCTCGTAACGCTCAATCCCAAACTTCTTCATTTTTTCGATCAATGTTGTGCGCCGCAGACCAAGCGCGTCTGAAGCTCGGCTGACCAGCATATCATTGGCCTCGAGTGCCGATTCAATGAAGACCACCTCTATATCCCTCAGATAGCGGCGCAGATCGACCGACTCAAAATGCTTGAACCACACACGAAACGTATCAGGATCCGGAGGCAGCCCGTACTCGGCTGGCTCTTGCTCGAGGCTGCTGTTTTTTAGGTCGGCCGTTGCATTCCACAAGACATCTCGATCATCGATCAGTAGGCGGTCAGGTATGCGCAGTCGAAGCAGATTATCCTTTACATGCTCTGCCATTACTTCCTGCCCCGCAAACATGACGAAGGCACGTTCAATAACATTACGAAGCTCACGAATGTTCCCGGGCCACTCGTGCTTTTTAAGAATGGCGAGCGCCGTATCGCTGAATACAGGGGCGGCCATTTTTGGATTGCGTGCACTATATTCTTCGGCAAAGCTTTTCAAGAGAATGGGAACATCATCTAACCGTTCTGATAAAGACGGCACGCTGATCGGGAAGACGGCCAATCTATAGAACAGGTCTGCTCTAAATTCACCGCTCTCCACCATTTTCGACAGATCTTTGTGAGTCGCACATACAATGCGCAAGTCCAAGAAGATGTCTTTGTTGCCGCCAAGACGTCTGACTGTCTGCTCTTCAATTGCGCGTAGCAACTTAGCCTGCAGCGCCAGTGGCATGTCGCCAATTTCATCAAGGAAAAGCGTCCCACCGGACGACTGCTCAAATCGACCAACGCGCATTTTGTCCGCACCTGTGAACGCACCCCGTTCGAAGCCGAACAGTTCACTTTCGAGCAACTCACTGGGGATGGCAGCGCAGTTCAATGCAATCATTTCGCCTTTTCGAGCGCTCAGGCGGTGTATCTCTTGTGCGACGAGTTCCTTGCCTGCACCAGTTTGGCCCATAATGAGGACAGATGAGTTGGACTGGGCGACCAACTCTATGGTCATTCTAAGGCGTTTTGCAGCTAATGACTCACCGATTATCGGAGAATGAAGACTTTGCACTCGTTGCATATTCGACCCTATAGCTCCTGAAAACATACGATTCTCTTACGCGATCGCGCCGTGGACCTTCGATGAGCCCGCCAAAAGAAAAGCCGTACCTACTTATTGCATATGCAGCATTGTACCCGGTGCTGTAGGCCAGTTCGCATATCAATATGGAGTCTTGGGTGTATCTTAATGATGCCAGCTTCTCGTCGAACGATTTTCATCCGAGCCAGACAGTTACGGGAGCAGCGTTCTAGGCTGGTCTTGAGTGTGACTCATTTGGTTGAGCGACGACTGCTCTGAAATTCCTTCAGGTTGCAGAATGTCTTTGTGGTATTTATCGCACAATTCGACGCAGCCCGTTTACGGTCTGAGATTTGAGTTGGCTTCTTGCAATGGTAACCCATGCGAAGGAATCTAAGTGTTTGATCCCACGAAGGGACGGACCAAGTCCCGGTCCACCGTGTTTTCTGAGGCCAGGGAGGCGGTTGTTGTGGCGTTTCGGTGCCTAAAACTTCTGCCGCTCGACGACTGCCTCTATGCCTCACAGCCCTTGATTCCGCATCTAATATGACCAGCCTTTCATCAGCGTTTGCAGAGGCACGGTCGCTTGCGTCTGCCGGATGTCGAGGGCGACAAACAAGGGCGGCAGAGTTTCAAGCTCTACCACGACGACAATCGCGAACATCTGCAAACGCACCTCGCCCAGGTCTTGGAAGCCGACAACTTGGCGCATTTGCTCAAGACCTTCAGTGGCCTCACGCTCTACGAATACATCTGCAAAATCTGGAGGCCCGGGACACAGCGATTCATCCCACACCCAATGCACCTGACGCCGGGACTGACCACCTCGAGGGCGACGCGAGGCATAAAGCCATCACGTGCCGTCGGTATCCGCCGGATCGCCGCAAAGCCCCCGTCCTTTTGCGCCGTAGGCGCGATCAGCCGGAACAGGTGAAGGCGAATTGACGCCAGCATTTCAGTTTCTCGACAGGGCGCTGCCTGATGCTGCCACCTTGGGGTGATCAAGGCTCCCCGTTCATCGCTCTGGCGCCCGCCTGACTGTGGTGCCTGCGGTCAGATATGCCGTGGATACAGCGCGCGCGCGCCCAGCATAACGGTCTCAATCGCCTCTTCCACGGAGTAGGATCCCTCCAGCGACATCAGGTCCAGCCACACCCCTTCCGTCATGATGCGCAGCAGTCGAGCGGCACGGTCGGGGTTATGGTCATACCCATGTAAGGCGTTCATCTGGCTGCAAATTCCAACCAAAGTCGCATCATGAAGCGCGTCATTGGCCCCGCAGCGCGATTGGTAAAGCGGGCGGCTTTGGCTTTCACCCCAATAGGCGCACCAAGCCGCAAGACGGGCAGGGGTGCAGATCGCGGGCGCGAAATCGGCCTTGAGCATGGCGATGATCTGCGCTTCGGGCGCATCACTGGCGGTCGCTAAGGCCTCTTGCCAGTTCGATTGATACTCGTCGGCCAGAAAATCAAGGACCTCTGCCAGAAGGTTGTCCTTCGATTGGAAATGAAACAGCACCAGCCCGTGGCTGATGCCCGCACGACGGGCAACCTCGGTGACGGTGGTCCGCGAAAACCCGCGTTCGGCCAGACACTCGACTGTCGCTTCGATCACCTGACTGCGCCGGGTGGTGCGATCAAGCGTGCGGGGCGCAAGCGGTTCGGTATCGGGATCTTTGGCTGACAATGGCATCTTCACCTCATGATCGGCCATATAATGCTGCACATAAGTGAAAACCACTGGCAAGATCTGATTGACAGTCCAGTCAGTGGCGTGACAGCCTGACTTGAAACCGCAACCATGACCGAGTGTCTGATGTCGCATGCTGATCGTCACCCCGCCTCGCCACGGCTGAGCCAGTGTCCCGAGGGGCTGCCCAAGCCCGCCTACTTCGACGCAGGCTGGTACGGGCGCGAGATGGCGACGATCTTTGCTCGCCAATGGGTGATGGTGGGCCGGGCGGCTGACTTTTCTGCGGGCCGGATGCGGCGTGTCAGCGTCGGGTCAGCCTCGGTCATCGTCCTGCGCGATGCGGAGGGCGTGCTGGCCGCCTATCACAACTCTTGCCCGCATCGGGGGTCTGAGCTTTGCGTGGCAGACGAGGAAGAGGTCGGCAAGCTGATCCGCTGCCCCTATCATGCCTTTGCCTATGCGGCGCGCGACGGGCGGCTTGTGTCCACCGCACATGCCGTGCCCACCCCGGATTTCGACCCTGCCGCCCATGGGCTGCGGCCTGTATCGCTGCGGGTCTGGAATGGCTTTTTGTTCTTGAACCTTTCGGCAGAGCCCCGTGATATTTGGGCCGATGTCGGTCTTGCCACCTTGGACAACTGGCCGATGGACGGTCTTGTGACCGCCCATCACTGGGAAAGCGAGATCGCCTGCAATTGGAAAGCGTTTTGGGAGAATTACTCGGAATGTCTGCATTGCCCGGGCATCCATCCCGAACTGTGCGACATGGTTCCGATCTACAGCAAAGGGGTTATGGGCGCCTCCGAGGCCTTGGGCTGGACACCCGATGACCCGGTGCGCCCTAGTCTACGGCCGGGCGCGGAAAGCTGGACCTTAGATGGTGCGCCCTGCGGGCCGGTGTTTCCGGGGTTGTCAGCGGCGGAACGGGCCGCAGGCTATAGCTTTGTCACCCTCTGGCCCTCAGCCTATGTCGTGGCGCATGTCGATTACGTCCGCTCTGTGCGGATCGTGCCGCTGGGACCTGAACGCACGCGGCTGGTCGCTGAATGGCACTTTGCCCCCGAAACCCTTGCCCAGTCCGGGTTTGACGCGGCCAAGGTCGCGGATTTTGCCAAGATCGTCATGCAACAAGATGGCGCGGCCTCGGAAATGAACCACCGCGGCATGGCCTCGCCCGCCTTCGTCGCAGCCCGGCTGATGCCCGAGGAATATGAGATCCACCGCTTTCACCAATGGGTCTTGTCCGAAATGGAGCCTGCCCGATGACCAAACTTCCCTATCCCGCCCTGCCCATTCCAAACGATTGGGACCGGAAAGGTTTGCCGGCTTGGACCTACCATTCGCCCGCCCTTTTTGCGCTAGAGCGTGAAAAGGTCTTTATGACCCATTGGCAGGTGGTGGGGCATGAATGTGACCTGCCCGCGCCGGGCGACTGGCTGGCCTTCGACCTTTTGGGAGAACGCGCCGTCGTCATGCGCGGTCAAGATGGGGTCGTGCGGGCGTTTCATAACCTGTGCCGCCATCGCGGCGCGCGTGTGGTTGATGGGGCGACGGGCCATTGTAAGGGGGCGATTGTCTGCCCGTTTCATGGCTGGGTCTACAATCTGGACGGCAGCCTGCGCGGAGCGGCGCAGCCAACCAGCTTTGGCACCCTTCCGCGTGAAGAGTTTGGGCTGAAGCCGATCGAGATGGAAATCTTCCACGGCTTTATCTTCCTGCGCTTTGCGCCGGGGCCGCAGCCGTCGGTGGCCCAGTTGCTTCAGCCCTTTGACGCTGATTTTGCAGCTTATGCCACGCGGGATGTTTTGCCCGTGACCGTGCCGGATTGGAGCATGGATCTGCCCGTGAATTGGAAATCGGTCCGCGATGTCGACAATGAGGGCTATCATGTCCCCTTGGCCCATCCCGGTCTGCAGGACCTTTACGGCAGAACTTACCGCGACATGCATCTGGAAAACGGCTTGTCGATGTCGATCGGCTGGTTCGGCGATGTGCCGGGTAAGCTTTGGTCGGTGCGCCATTACGCGCGCATCTCGCCGCCGCGGCCTGAATTGCCCCAGCACCTGCAAGGGGCATGGACCTATTATGGCCTGTTTCCCAATCAGGTCATTGCCATGACGCCAGACGGGCTGCAGTTCTACCACGAGTTGCCCCTCAACGAAGGCCAGACGCGGCTGACCGGGCGGCTTTATCGCTGGCCCAATGAGACTCGCGAACGCCGCTTGGCGCGCTATCTGGCGATGCGGATCGACCGCGACACCTCGACCGAGGATCAGCAGCTTTCGATCTGGTCGAACGAGTCGATGCGCTCAACGGCCTTTGAGGGGTTTCATCTGTCTGATCTGGAATACGGGCTGCGTCGCCACCATGACGGGCTGCGCCAGCTTATGCCGGTAATGCGGCTGCAGACCGCCCCGGCCGAAGATCAAATCGCGACGCTCAACACGGAAATGTCTTGCCAGACCTTGGGGCAGGAATAAGCTGACTGACAAAACAACCAACAAATTGTTCGGGGAGACTGCCATGAGATTGAACCGCCGTCAGGCGCTGATCGGTGCATCTGCAAGTTTGGCGTTGCCTTGGGCGCGCCCGTCCTATGCCTCGCCGGGCAGCGTCAATGTCTACAACTGGGCTGACTATATCGGTGAGACCACGATTGAAGATTTCGCCAATGAGACCGGGATCGACATCGTCTATGACCTGTACGCCAGTGCCGAGGAAATGGAGGCCAAGATGTTGGCCGGGTCCTCGGGCTATGATGTCGTCTTGCAATCGGGCCTTGGCCTGCACCGTCTGGTGGCGGCCAATCTCTATCAAAAGATCGACCGGGCGCGCCTGCAGGGTTGGGACACCTTGAACCACGAAATCTTGAAAATTCTGCAAGGGTTTGACCCGGAGAACTCCCATGGGGTGCCCTACACCTGGGGCACAGTGGGCTTTACCTTTAACGTGCCGCTGGTGCGCGAACGGCTGCCTGACGTTGATCTTACCACGTTGGATGCAGTCTTCCTGCCCGAGAATGCCGCCAAGCTGGCTGACTGTGGCATCTCGCTCTTGGACAGTCCGACGGACATTGGCTTTATGGTCATGCGCTGGTTGGGCCTCGACGCCGACGCGGGGACGCCCGAAACCTACGCCCAAATGGCCGAGGCTTTCGCCCGCATCCGTGAGCATGTCACCACCTTCGACAACACCAATTTCCTGACCAGCCTGCCCAATCAGGAAATCTGTGTCGCCAACACATGGTCGGGTGATTACGCTGTGGCAAAAGCCCGGGCGGCCGAAGCTGGGATTGAGGTGGATCTGGTCTACCATGTGCCTAAGACCGGCGCTCCGGCTTGGTTCGATCTTTGGGCCATTCCGGCCGATGCGGCGAATGTCGATAACGCCTACACCTTCCTCAACTATATGCTTCGCCCCGAGGTTCTGGCCGCCTGCACCAATTACACAGGCTATGCCAACTCCAGCACCGCCGCGAGCGCGCTGGTGGATCCCACCATTGCCAGCGATCCGGCAATCTATCCTGATGCCGAAACCCTGTCCCGGCTTTACACGCCCAAACCGCAAACGGCCGAACAGGACGCCGCCATCACGCGGATCTGGACGGATATCAAGGCAGGCGGCTGACCCATGGCCGAGGGGGCGGCGCAGGACGCGTTTCTGCGTATCGAGGGGGTCTCGAAAAGCTTCGGCAGCTTTCAGGCCGTCCGCGATGTCAGCTTGACCGTCGGCAAGGGCGAGATTTTCTCGCTCTTGGGCGGGTCGGGCTGTGGCAAGACCACGCTGTTGCGGATGCTGGCAGGCTTTGAGGAACCCAGCGCTGGGAGCATCTTTCTGGACGGGCGCGACATGGCGGGCGTGCCGCCTTGGGAGCGGCCCGTCCACATGATGTTCCAATCTTATGCCATCTTCCCCCACATGACGGTCGAGGAGAATGTCGGTTACGGGCTGAAGCATGACAAGGGCCTGTCCAAGGCTGATCGGGCCAACCGGGTGGCCGAAATGCTGGAGCTGGTGCAACTGACGCCCTTTGCCAAGCGCAAACCGCATCAGATTTCGGGCGGCCAGCGCCAGCGTGTGGCACTCGCCCGCGCCTTGGCCCGCCAGCCGAAGCTTTTGCTCTTGGATGAACCCTTGGCCGCGCTGGACAAAAAGCTGCGCGAACACACCCAGTTCGAGCTGATGTCCATTCAGGCCCGCACCGGGGTGACCTTCATCGTCGTGACCCATGATCAGGAAGAGGCGATGACCCTGTCCGACCGCATCGCGGTGATGGACAAGGGCGAGGTGCGGCAAGTGGGCAGCCCGACCGAGGTTTATGAATTTCCCAACAGTCGGTTTGTGGCGGGCTTTATCGGCTCGATCAACACCTTCGAGGCGACCGTGATCGCCCGCGAAAGCCCGCATCTGCGCCTGTCGGTGCCCGCACTGGGCGCAGAGGTTCTGGCCCGTGACGTGGCGGCGGTTGCCGTGGGGCAGGCGGTGACGCTGGCCATCCGTCCCGAAAAGCTGCGGATTTCGCGTGAGCGGCCCGAAGGGGCCAATGCTTTGGCCGGAACGGTGCGCGATCTGGCCTATTTCGGCAAAGACAGCCTGTATCGCATCGACCTTGCCGGGGGCGGCATGGTGCAGGCCCATGCCGTTAACGCCCGCCGTGGCGATGAAGGCGCGCGTGTAGCCGATTGGGATGATGCGGTTTTTGTCGGGTTTGATCCCGCCTCGGCGCTTGTGCTGGTGGCGTAAGGATGACACGGGCCACCCTTCAGCGCTGGTTCGACGACAAGGGCTGGCCCGCCCTTCTGATCGGACTGCCTTACCTGTGGCTCGTCGTCTTTTTCCTGTTGCCCTTCCTCGTCGTCGTTGTGATGAGCGTGGCCACCAAGACCCCGACCGCGCCGCCCTTTTCGCTGGGCGGCGAGCATCCTTGGATCAGTCTGGACACCTACGCCCGCATCCTGACAGACGGGCTTTACCTCCGCGCCTTTCTGACCTCGCTGGTCAATGCCGCAATCGCGACCTTCTTCTGTCTGCTGATCGGCTATCCCATGGCGCTGGGACTGACGCGCGTCTCGCACTCATGGCGCAACATCTTGTTGATGCTGGTGATCTTGCCGTTCTGGACCTCGTTCCTGCTGCGGGTCTATGCGTGGATGGGGCTGATGGGCAAAAGCTCGTGGTTCAACGTCATGCTGACCGATGCTTGGAATTTTCTGGTGCCGATCGATTGGGCCGTCAGATCCATCCCGATGATGCATTCCAATTTCGCTGTCATTTTGGTGATGGTCTACACCTACCTGCCCTTCATGATCTTGCCGCTTTACGCCAGCCTTGAACGGCTAGACCCGACGCTGGACGAGGCGGCGATGGATCTGGGCAGCCGTCCGGCGCGAGTGTTCTTGGATGTCACACTGCCCCAATCCATTCCCGGCATCATTGCCGGTGGCATGCTCGTGTTCATCCCGGCCGCCGGAGAATTGGTGATCCCCACGCTGGTGGGCGATGCCGGATCGCCCATGATCGGGCGGCTGATCTCGGATGAATTCAGCCAAGCAAGAGACTGGCCCATGGCGGCGGCCATCGCGGTGGCGCTCTTGGTGCTCATGGTGGGGCCGACGATGATCTACAGCCGCTATCAGGCCAAGGCGGAGGGCAGCACATGAAGCGCCGACCGACCTTCCTGATCTCTGTCATGATCTTTGGTTTTGCCTTTTTCTATATCCCGATCCTGTCGATGATCGTCTACAGCTTCAACGCCTCGCGGCTGGCGACGGTCTGGGGCGGGTTTTCGACCAAATGGTATGTGGCGCTCTTTACAAACGACAAGGTCATTGATGCGCTGATCCTGTCGCTGAAAATCGCGCTGGTCTCGGCCACGATCGCCACGATCCTTGGCACCATGAGCGGCATTGTGCTGGCGCGTTACACCAAGTTCCGGGGCCGCACGCTGTTTTCGGGTCTTGTCACAGCCCCGCTCATCATGCCCGAGGTGATCACCGGCATCTCGCTGTTGATCTTCTTCATTCTTCTGGGCGACTGGATCGGCTGGCCCGCCTCGCGCGGGTTCACCACCATCACGCTGGCGCACATCACCTTTTCGGCGGTGTTCGTGACCACCATCGTTCATGCCCGGATGCTGCAGGCCGACCGCGCGATTGAAGAGGCGGCGATGGATCTCGGCTCGCGGCCTTGGCAGGTGATGTTTGACATCACCCTGCCGGTGATCTCGCCTGCGATCCTGTCGGGCTGGCTTTTGGCCTTTACGATCAGCCTTGACGATGTGGTCATCACCGCCTTCACCACCGGGCCTGGCTCCACCACGCTGCCCTTGCTTATCTGGTCCAAGGTCAAGCTGGGGGTGACACCTGACATCAACGCTTTGGCCACGCTGATGGTAGTGACGGTGGGCCTTGGGGTTGTCGCCGCCGGGATCATCATGAACCGCGCCGAAAAGCGTCGGCAGGCCGAGGAAAGGCTGGCGTTTCAACGCAATGACTGATCCGGCGCGCTTTCTTGATGCCCCTTTGGGCCAGCCCGGATCGGGCCGGGTGCGCTATGGCGCGGCGATGGCACTTTACGCCCAAGGCCAGATCAGCGCCGAGGTGCTGGAAGTTTACCGCATCGCCTCGGCCCACGATGGGCGGGACCCGGCCGTGATGCTGCGCGAGATGGGGCTGCCTGTGCCAAAATCCGGCGCAACCCCGCAGCCTTTGGCCGCGCCTGAACAGGATAAACCATGACGGAAACCCTTCTCCACAACGCCCGCATCCGCACGATGGACCCCACCGCGCCTTATGCCGAATGGCTGTTGATCCGCGATGGCAGGATTGCCGCGCTGGGCCGGGGTGCGGCGCCGGACGCACCGCACCGGATTGACGCCGGGGGCAGGCTGGTGCT
>Ga0315905_10005873_pt1 | contig 12479 bp, 16 predicted proteins | sample LakEriMetagenome_5_FD_203522 | JGI IMG/M metagenome (GOLD analysis project Ga0315905, IMG submission 203522) | Freshwater fungal communities from buoy surface, Lake Erie, Ohio, United States - Buoy 4 MA121 | ecosystem: Environmental > Aquatic > Freshwater > Lake | place: USA: Lake Erie, Ohio... | reverse complement strand
CACCTGCCCCCTCCGCGAGCGGCGGAGCACAGAAGTCTGGGCGCTGGCCTCAAATCTGATCGCCGCCGCGATTAAGGCAAACAGTGTAGAAGACCTCGCAGGGGTTCGCGATTTTCTGGACAGTCGCATGGGACGCCACTTCGCCGATGAGGTGATAGGCACCCTGCAAAGCGGAACCCCCGACAGCGAAAGCGCCATCAAGGCCAGCATCGCCAAATGGCAGGGCTGGCGCATTTCGGTCCAGACCCAGCGTCTTGAGGGCATCCCCGCAGGGCTGCCCTACCTGACCGGTTGGGTTCAGTATTTTGCCGCAGCCGCGGAGCAGGGCGAAAGCGCCTGACCACCGCACCTCCGATGATCCCGCAACCGGTAGGTCGCCTTCATCGGCAGATCCAGTCGGCGTGCAAGGCTTCACCTCAGGCGGCACTGCCCGTCACGCTTCCCAAATCTGTGACCTTCCGGTGACTCTTTCACATGAAGATCACTAGGTAACTTGCTGACTCAGAGCCTTATTCGCCAACAAGTACGTGAGAATCTTGCCTGTATGATTCTCTGTCTGTTGGCGGACCTGCTCGGCCGCCAAGTGGCCTCTAACTGGGCCAGCCTTGCGCTGGCCCATTTTTTCCGTAGGGCCGACATTCACATACCAACAGTATGCATCGGATTTGGCTCATTTTACTAGCGCATACGCCACAATCAGGGGAACCACTCCTTTGCTGCAATAGGAACGCCGGCCCATGCGCGCTGCAGGCGCCTCGGAAACGGGAATGATGCCGCTGCGGTTTCGTGACGAACTGATCAGCATCCCTCGACGCGCATCGAAATCCGCATTATATTCGCACTGAATTAGATGCGCACCGGGAGGTTTTCTATGAACATCACCAAGGACATCAGCCCGTTGACCGAATTCAAACGGGATTCGGCGCGCCTGATCGCCCAGATCAAGGAGACGGGTCGGCCGCAGATCCTGACCGTGAACGGCAAGCCGTCAGTCGTCGTCATGGACGCCGCCGCTTGGCAAGAGATGCAGGACCAGCTCGACTATGCCGAGACGGTGGCCGGTATCCGCAAGGGACTGGCGCAGGCTCGCGCCGGTGAGGGCGCCGACGCTAGCCAATTCTTCGACACTCTCGCCAAATCAAATTGACGGCCGACATGAACGCAGCACTGCCCGTGATCATCACGCCGAATGCGGCGGAGGATCTGACTGCATCATGGACCTGGCTGCGGGATCGCAACCCGAGCGCGGCCGAGGAATGGCTGACGGGGATCCGCAAAACCATTCTCAGCCTTGGTACGATGTCCGAGGTGCATCCCATCACACCCGAGGCTCGCGAGTTCGACCTGACGATCCGGCAGGCGCTTTACGGAAAGGCAACGCGTTGGCGGATCTACTATGCCGTCATCGATGAGGCGGTGCACGTCCTCCATGTCCGCCATGGTCGCCGGAGCGACTGGCAACCCTGAAGGTCTCGAACACGCGCCTTAGCAGATACCCCCGCACCAGCGAGACACCGACGAAGGCAAGGCCGATGGCCAAATGCTCGCTGAGCGCGGCCTTGAGCCCGAACCACGGGAACACGATGATCTGCGTGATCACCGCAAGACCGTAGCCTACTGCGACGTTCGTCACCGCTTCGACCAGCGACATCGTGCGGGACTGCGTCATGCCTCAAACCCCAAGCGGCTTAGCGCATGACGAAAGCTCGCTTCCTGAAACTCCCGGCTCAAGCTGCCATTTTGAATGGTAACGCTCACCGGGGACGCGCAGGGCAATGGTTTGATTGGAACAGTCGACGGCCGGCAGGTAGGCGATCGCCTGCCGATCAAGCGCAACGAGGGCGTAGAGATCGAAGGCATTTTCCGGATAACGACGCCGCCCACCTTTTCCTGCGCGTCGCAGGTGGAAGAAGTACCCAGGTGTCGCCCGAGTGCGTGGATCATGGTTTTTCGGTTTGCGGGTTGATTTGACCTGAACGCGAAGAAGCGCCCCATCGACATCCACCAAGATATCGTACGGCAGCCCTTGATCGCTCAAGAACGCGCGATAGCCACTCATGATGAGGTCGGCACACACCAAGTGCTCGGCGGCCTTGCCAACTTCCAGATCATCACTGCATTCGACGTCTGGCCTGTCAAACTCGCTGTCAGGCAAATCAAATCCCAGATGTTCAAACAGCGATTTCTGCATGTCCCGCCTCCCGTTTCCGTTCGACGTCTTCGAATGTCTGCCCCGTTTCCGACAATTGCGCCTCCCGGCCGGTGAACTCTTGCCAACGACGGATGATCACATCGACGTATATCGGATCTAGCTCGATCAACGCCGCGTGGCGCCCCGTCTTTTCAGCAGCGATCAGCGTCGTGCCGCTGCCGCCAAAGGGGTCGAACACAAGATCGCCTTTACGGCTCGAATTCCGGATAGCGCGTTCGACCAGCGCCACCGGCTTCATGGTGGGATGCAGGTCATTCTTGGAGGGCCGCTGAATGTTCCAGACATCGCCCTGGTCCCGATCGCCGCACCAGTGGCGTTTCACGCCCTCAGGCCAGCCATAGAGGATCGGCTCGTATTGTCGCTGGTAATCTGCGCGGCCCAGTGTGAAGCGGTCCTTCGCCCAGATTATGAAGGTCGACCAATGGCCGCCTGCGGACTTGAATGCTGCCTGCAGCGTTTGCAACTCGCTGGACGACATGCAGATGTAAACGGCGCCATCTGTGTGCGAATTGATCAGCACGCAGGCGTCGTAGAGAAACTGCCCAAATGCGTCGCCCAAGGCATCGTTCTTGATACGACGGCCTTTGCCCGCCTTCTCGGCCCCCACACCACCCGCATAATCAACGTTATAGGGTGGATCGCAAAAGCAGAGATCTGCCTTCACGCCCCCGAGTACCTTTTTGTAATCGGTCACCACGGTACTGTCGCCGCAGAGCAGCCGATGGTTGCCAAGGATCCAGAGGTCACCGGGACGGCTGATCGGATCGTCGGGGGGTTCTGGAACATCGTCCTCACCCTCCTGCGGGCCGGTGCCCTCCTCGAGGCTGGACATCAGCGCGTTCAACTCATCCTCGGTGAAGCCGGTCAGCCCGAGGTCAAAATCCGCCTCGAGCAGATCCGCCAGTTCGAGGTTCAGAAGCTCCTTGTCCCACTCGGCGTTTTCGCTAGAGCGGTTGTCCATGATCCGGAAGGCGCGCGCTTGGCTGACCGTCAGCCCCTTGGCGACATGCACCGGCGCGGTCTTGAAGCCGAGCTTACGCGCCGCTTCCAGCCGCGTGTGCCCGGCGAGCACGACCATCGCCTCGTCCACGACGATGGGCTGGCGCCACCCGAATTCCTGGATCGAGGCCGCGACCGTCGCGATCGCCTGCTCGTTGCGCCGCGGGTTGCGCGCATAGGGAATGATCTGCTCAAGCGGCAGGTCGACGACGTCCATGGTGATGTCCTTGGAATGCCCGAAAGCGAAACGAGTCTGGAGTCCAAAGCGAAATGGGGTCTGATCCCCGTTTCGGTTCAGGCGTGGTTTATCTGGCCGTTAGGCCTTTGTTTTGTTGGGGTTCGTGTCAAAGCGAAACGAAACGGGTATTTTTCAGGGTGTCACTGGGAAACCCTCGGGCCTCGCCCCCCCGAATACGGTCACAAACAGGAGGGACCCGTTCAATTTCAATGGGTTGCGAGCCTCAACACTTTGATCGGAGACAGTTTTTTCGGAGAAGCCGGTCACCACCTATACCTTGCGCCAGCCCCTAGAACCTGCACCATTCGCTCAGCCACATGTCGATCAGCTTATCGTTCTAATAGCCTCTCGATCACTATCTGTCACATCTTATAGTGTCTCACCGAAAAGTGTCTCATGCGGATGAAATAGCTTGACAGGCTTTACGGAAACTGTTGCGCCCGCCGCAGTTTTCCGGTAATTTTACCGGGAAAAGAGGACATCATGATCGCAGGCCAATCCAACACGACCCAATGGCGCAAGCGCCAAGAAGAACTCGGCTTCGTCCGGGTTGAGGTTCAGGTACGCAAAGAAGATGCCAACCTAGTTCGAGAGATTGCGAAAGCCCTTGGTGATCCATCGCGGCACGATGCGACGTGCGTGACCTTGCGCAAACAAATCATGCGGCAGCCCTCCAAGAGTTTCAAAGAACTTCTTGCCTCTGCGCCTTTGGAGGGGATTGAGCTAGATCGGCCCCGTGATTTCGGTCGCGAGATCAATCTGTGAGTTACCTCATCGACACCAACGTCATCTCAGAACTGCGTAAGGGCGACCGATGCGACCCTGCAGTCGCAGCATGGTGGGCCAAAGTTGACGAAAATGAACTCTGGACCAGTGCGCTTGTACTCGGTGAAATCCGCAGGGGTATCGAACTTGCTCGGCGCCACGACCCGCAAAAAGCAAAGGTCTTGGAAGCATGGCTCGAGGAAGTGATCTACGGATTTGGAGATCGCATTCTGAATGTAGACGCGCAAGTTGCCGATGAATGGGGGCGAATGAATGCCATTCGTCCGCTCCCGGTTATCGACGCCTTGCTTGCTGCCACCGCAAGAGCCAATAGCCTCACCTTCGTCACCCGAAACGTATCGGACGTGCAGGGCGTCGGCGTCGACCTCCTCAACCCCTTCACGGCCTAAGGAAGGCTCTCGATCTTAAGCGCCGTGCTTGTCCAGCACGGCGCCCAGAACAGGGTATATTAAATCATATTGCGTTTCGGCTGAATACCGAAGTCGCCCTATTCAAGATCCACGCGCCTTTGATATCACAAACTGCATCGATCGCTTGCTTGGCACAGTCCTGCCGCTCAGCCGCCAAGCTATTACTGCAAGTCCATACTCGTGCCGTCTGTTCGCGGTTGCCCGGCTGATCCCCTGCCCCCAGCAGATGCTCTTCCAGGACTTGCGGTTCGCGCGCGCCCAGAGAATTTGTGCGATGTCGCGCTCCACCCACCGCAGCCAGAGCATCGTCTCATCGGCCTCAGAAATCATCCGTGGCGAGGGCAGTGGGCGCCGCATCCGAGGCGTTTGCTCCACTTGATCGGCAAAGCTGTGCAGGTATTCGGGCCAGGTGCTGACATAGCCTTGCGGGCGCACTGGCGGCAGGGATTTCATCACGTCCGCTGCAAGCTCCAGCCGATCAGCCACCATTGCGCGCGTCCAATCATTTCGCACAGCGCACCTCCCTCACCGCAGGAAGGTGGCCATAGAGCTTGTCCCCCAACTGGCGGACGAGTTCACGCTCGGGCCAGGTGAGACGCGGGTCATCGAGCGACACGGCCAGCACATGCTGTTCATGCCAACCCTCCCGCTTGACCTGCTCGGGATCCCGGCGCTGGCCGCCATAGCCCTTGGGGTAGAGCCTCATGCCACACCGCCTTGGGTCTCGAGAGCCCAGTGCAGGATGGCGATGGCGTCGGCTTCGTTGTCGTCTGCGGGGCTGTAACCGCGCGCACGGGCAGCCGCGATCATGGCCTGCTTGGACGCATTGCCGTGGCCCGTGGCATGGCGTTTGATCGTGCCCACCGGAACTCCCTCGTAGGGAATGCCGCGCAATTCGCCCCACGAGGTCAGCGTGGCCATCAGACCGCCGTAGACATGGGCCGCGTCAGTTCCGGCGTGGCGACGAACTTCCTCGAACCAGATGGCTGAGATCGGGCCGGAGAGCCGATCGAGTTCCGTCAGCCAGTTGGTGAAACGCAGATAGCGCATGCCGCCACCGTCATAGCGGCCGGGCTTGAAGCTGGCCGTGCCAGTCGTGATCAGACCGTCATAGCCACGGATGGCCCAGCCGGTGGTGGTGCCGAGATCGAGCGCCAGAATACAGCGCGGGTGTTCGTTGGATTGGGCCATGGAGACCTCCTCTTCGCTTTGGCGAGCGTGGCGAGAGGGCTGGCCGGTGAAGGCTGTGGTCTCGCCAGGCCCCGAAGGGTGGTCTGGTCATGTCAGGCGCGGGGCGAACCCCTCGGCAGTTCTTTCTAGACCCATGGAGGGTTCGGGTGAAGCATTTCGCCGCCTAACCCCTTGGCGTCCCTATATAATAAATATAATTCATATTATTATATAGTTATAGGGGGTAGGTCACTCTCTACTTATACCGCGCGCACGTACACGCGTAGGGAAAATGGTGTCCTCTTGAAAGATTGAAACAAGGGCCTGCCCTCATTTTTTCTAGACGATTCTGATGGTTACTGGTCATTTGACTTCCTTTTGAGAAATCCTGCGCCCTGAAGCATCGCGCCAGGGGCCGACCCAGCGTGCCATCCTGTAGACCATGGCTTGCCTGGTGGAGGAGCCCCGCATGCCGGTGGTGATGTCCCCGCCCTCGATCAGGGTGAGCAGGATCTCGTCGCGATCACGGGATTTGAGCCACTGCGAGGCCCGGGTGATCTCGGACTTGGTGATGCCCTTGGCCCCAGCAGCTCGGATGATCTCCTTCAGCCGCTTCAGGTGGGCCTCGGTCTCGGTGTCCGCGACATGCCGCTCGACCGCCTCCATCGTGCGCTGCGCATAGTGCCGCACGAAACTGATGGCCCAGTCCGCTGCCGTGATCTCGATCTCGGGGCGTGCTGGATCGCGTCCCACCGCCACGATGAGCGCAAGCTTCAGGGCGTTTTCCCCGATGCGGGCGAGGATCGCCGTGAAGGCCGTGCCAGCTGCAGCGCGCAATTCCTCTGTCAGCTCGATGCTGAGTTGGCGGAACCGAACCCGGGCCTCCTCGGTCATTGGCACGATCATTGGGTTTACGGCGGTGTTCTGATCGGCGGTCTTGCCGGTCAGGTTGCCCTTCTTTCCGCCTCCGCCCACCGCGATCATCTGCAGCCCCTGGATCAACGCAGGCGGGGCCTGCCGGATGCCGACGGCGATATTTTCGTCGGGATAGTCCTCGTCGCTGGGCAGGATCAGGAAACGGGCCAGCGAGCCGTCGACCACGTTCGCCCCCTGCAGTGCGCCCCAGAAGTGCAAGGGCGTCGTCGTGCCATAGACGCAAAGGCAGGGCTGGTTGATATCGCGCCTCTCGTTGGTGCCGTCCCGATTGGCATATTCCGCGCCGAGGAAGATCCCGCCGGCCGAGGTATAAAGCTCGGTCATGTTGTCGAGGATTTCGGTGATATGGCGCGGGCTGCGCTTGCGGTCGGCGGCGGCCGAGAGGAACATGCCGAACTCGTCGATCTGAAACAGGATCGCGGGCTGACGATGCAGCGCGGTCAAAAGCCCCGCGCCGGAGGCGATCTTGTTGCCTCCGAGGTGATGAGCCAGCCCCGCCTCGAAGAAGGTCTCGTTGATGATTTCACGGGCGTGGTTCTTGCCCGATCCGCTGTCCGCGATGCCGACGACATAGAGGTTCGAGCGCAGGTTGCTCTCGGTGCGGTAGTTCCGCCCCATCAGCGCACCGATGGCGCAGAGGCTGGCCCCAAGCGACAAAAGCGGCTGCGGGCGCCGGGCGGTGGTCAACATGTAATCGGTCAGATCGCCCACCAACCCGTCCGGGATAGCAAGCGCGAACGGCGGTGCGGCTGGGGCCAGAGAAGCTGCCTCTGTTGTAACATCCAACCGTGCAAGCAGCCCCGCCGCGGGATGATCCGCGTCATCGGACAGATTGCCATCCAGCCGAAGGTCGGGGGCAGGCTGCCAGCCGCGCTCCATGGCGAGATGGTAGATCGTGCCAGCGCCAATCCGGTCAGGCCAGAAGCTCGCCCAAGCCTTCAGCGTGGCGGCAGGCACATCCTTGGCCGCCTGCGCAGACCAGTCAGCAAAGAGATCAGCCCCGGCCTCGCCAAGCGCACCTTTCAGGGCCATGCCGACGCGCATCCAGCTGTCGTAATCGAGCTCGGCGTTCGGCAGCCATGCGAGGGCGGCCTCTATCGCGGGCAAGGTACCAATCTGACCATGGCTGCGCGCGATGTCACCGGCTGGCGCATTGGAAGCCAACCCGCGCTGCCGCAGGGTTTCCGGCAGCAACGCATAGGCCTCGTCGAGAAACGCTACCGCAGCTTCGGCCGTGATTTCGGGCAAGTCGGTGATGTCGATGTCCGCCAGTCCCTCTTCGGGCCAAGCATAGGGTGCGCCGGTGTCCGGATGGGTGGCATAGGCCAGGAACTGCTGCCCGAGGCAGAGCACCTCCAACGGATGACGCTTGATGCCCCTGAAGGCCTCAGTGGTTCGATAGACCAGCATGCGCTTCGGGGCCCGGCCAATGCGCAGCGCGGGCGTGTCACCGAGACGCTCCCTGGCGAGCCGCTCGATCTGCAGCGCCAAGTCGGCATCGTCTTTGATGTCAATATCGACCGCAGCAACTGCGCCGCCGACAATGCCGATGCCGCAATCCGGCCAGCTGGCCCATGTGGCCACCTCGACTTCCGTGGTACCGCGCTCGGCATGGCGGTTCCATTCCGGGTAATCCGCCCAGGATCCACGCTGGAAGCGGCCGGGCTTCTTCGTGCCCGGGCCGATCGGCAGAATGGCATAGCCATTGGTCACAAGCCGCGCGCCGAAGCGCGCCATGAAAGATGTGTTGATCATCAGAAAGGCACCTCGGGGGTCATGGCGTCGAGGCGTTTGCGGTCCTTGGCCGCAAGCTCGCGCAGGTGGTCGCAATATCCGGTGACGACCGCATCGATGAAGCGGTCCCACTCGGTTTCAGTGAGGGTGGCAAGATCGGATTTGCCGATGCTTTCGAGATACGCGCCGCCTTGTTGGCCGCCGACGGTCATCGCCTGCATCTCATTGGGGGTCGGATCGATCATGCCCTTCCTCCCGTGGCAGATGTCTTGGCAAGTGCGGCTGCAGAGGCGCTTGCGGCTGGCATCGCGGCGCGGGTCCGAGACCCGGAAATCCCGGTCGAACCAGCCAAACCCGCGAGGTTGCCGGTGGCAGACGGCGCAGAGGCCGGGTTGGAGTGCGCGCATGAGTCAAACCTGTAGCCGGAGACTTCGACATAGCGGCCCGAGGGACGGACCGAGATTTCGCAGGGGCGGGCAAGACGCGCGGCCTCAGCGATGGCCTCATCCACGCTGAGCGGCACCGGGCAGCCCGGGGCGCGCTTGCGCCACCACTCCGCCGCCTTTTGCCGAGCATAGCCCGGATGCTCGATGCAGACCCATTCGCTGTAGGACTTCAGCCCGCAGCTATAGGTGACCTTGAGCGAGGGCTGCCCGCCCAGCTTGTCGTGGCGGCTGTAGGAGACGCCGTGCACGGGTAGCCATTGGACCTTCGGCGAAAGGACGGGAAGTGTGGCCGCCGTCGGCGCGATTTTGACCTCACGAGCCGGAAAGACGTAGCCGCAGTCCGGGCATTCCGTTGCGGAGAGTGCGATGATGCTGTCGCATTCCGGGCAGAGCTTGGTTGGGGCCTCACCGCCACCGGCCTCGCCGGGCCGCCGGGGCCGCACCAGATCGATCGGCCCGTGGCGGCGGACATTGCCCGCAAAATCGAGGACCAGGCAGTGTTCCTTGCCCGGCGCGAGGCGCGTGCCGCGGCCCACCATCTGCACATAGAGCCCAGCAGATTTGGTGGGACGCAGGAGCGCGATCAGATCGACACGCGGCGCGTTGAAACCGGTGGTCAGGACGCCCATCGACGCCAGCGCACGGATTTCGCCGCGCTTGAAAGCGGCAATGATGGCATCGCGCTCGTCCTTCGGCGTGTCGCCGAAGATCGTACGACAGGTGATGCCTTGGCGGGCGAACTCCTCAGCCACATGGCGGGCGTGCTCAACACCCGAACAGAAGGCCAGCCAGGACTTCCGGTCGCGGCCATGTGCGATGATCTCGGTGACCGCGGCCCGGGTAATGGCCTCCTGATCGACGGCAGCAGCCAAATCGCGCTGGATGAAATCGCCTGCGCGGGTGCCGACCTTCGAGACATCGAGCCGCGTGGCGGGCTGTTTCGACACGAGCGGGCTCAGATAGCCGGCGTCGATCAGATCACGCACCGGCGCCTCGAACGCGATGTCCGTGAAGAGCGCGTTCTTGCCCTCATGCAACATGCCGCTGTCGACCCGGAAGGGCGTGGCGGTCAGCCCGATGACCTTGAGCGCGGGGTTGATGCGGGTTAGGCCGTCCAAAAACCGGCGGTACATGGTGCTGGAACTGCCGGGGATGAGATGTGCCTCGTCGATCAGCACGAGATCCGTGTGGCCGACCTCGTGGGCGCGGCGGTGGATCGACTGGATGCCCGCAAAGAGGATGCGGGCCTGTGCCTCGCGCTTGCCCAAGCCCGCCGAGTAGATGCCGGCCGGGGCCTCGGGCCAGAGGCCGATCATCTCGGCATGGTTCTGGGCGATCAGCTCACGCACATGGGTCACGATCAGGATGCGCTGGTCGGGCCAGGCCTTCAGCACGCCCTCAATGAAAGCGGCCATGACGAGCGACTTGCCTCCGGCGGTCGGGATCACCACAAGCGGATTACCCTTGTGAGATTGAAAATAGCCGTAGATCGAGGTGATCGCGGCCTGTTGATAGGGGCGCAGGGTCAGCATGGCATGGCCTCCGTCGGGCGGGCGTCGTTTGCCCAGGTCGAGCCATCGGCCATGCGGTAGGTGACGATATCGTCGCCCGCATCGATGACCTCGCCCGGGACGAGATCGGGGATGAAGAGATGGCGAGTGCAGGCCGCACGCTGCTCGGCGGGTGCCAGCATCCGGTCGTGGCGGGCGCAGTGCCAGCCTCCGTCAACGGGTGTCGCATGCAGGCAGGACCGGCAGGTCACGGCCGCCCCACCGCCATCATGACAGGCGGCATGGTGATCGCAGAACCGGCACTCGAACCAGGCCGGGTCTTCGCTGATCCGCGCGGGCGGATGCTGGGCGAAGATGACGCGCCCGGCCTTGTCCAGCAGGCGTTCGGCCATGGCGCGGTCGGCTTCGATACGCTCGATATGCAGCGCGTCGGTGTCCTTGCAAACCGCGACGTACAGGGCACGGGTGATGCCCGTCAGATGCATGTAGATCTGCATCTGCGCGGCATGCTGGGGCTTGGCCAGCACCACGCCTTTGGCGGTCAGCTCAGTGAAGCTCTTGACCCCGTGGGTCTTGAACTCCAGCACATGCCAGGTCTTCGGGGCCTCGAGGATACCGATGGCAACGCCGTCCAGCGAGCCGCCGAAATGGCCGCCATGGGCTTCGACGCGGAACTGGCGGCCGGTTTCTGGATCGACCTCGAGCACCGTCGCGCCGGTGGTGCGCAGATTGCGCACGAGCCGGTCCTCTTCCAGCTGGCCGGTCTCGAAGAGGCGCAGCAGGCGGCCGGAATGGCGCGAAGGCGTGACCCAGCGGAAATCGTACCACAGCGCGCGGGCGCAGGACTTGCCGATGATCGAGGCACCGAGGTGATCGCGGAAACCATCACCTTGGCGGGCCTCATAGTCAGCGTAGATCGCCATCAGCGTCGGCGTGGGGGCTTCGGGAAGCTCGGCCATTACAGACCTTCCCGTTCACTGCGGGCCTGCGCCTCAGCCAGAATGCCGCTCCAGGTTTCCGGATCATGGCGCTCGCGCAGAACGCCGATCAGCGCATCCTTCAGCTTTTCGCGGCGGCGACGGCCGGTGCTTTTGGCCAGCAGTTCTGCCCGTTCACGGCTCAGATGCCGGAGCGCCGTTCGCGCGCGGTGAAACCAGTCCGGGTCGATGGGTTTATGACCCCGCTGCCGGGCCAGATCAGCCGTCGCAATCTGCGTACGGATCTTGGCAATGGCGTCGTCGAGTTCAATCAACCGGCGCTGATCATCAGGCAAGCCGGGGCTGATCACGGCCCCAAGGTTTCCCTCGGCGGCCGCGTTGTTGGTGTCAGTCATGGAAGTGTCCTCAGATGGGGTTGGGTACCGCCCTGGCCGTCAACAGGTCACGGCGGCGCAGCGCGTCAGCCCTTCTTGTTCCAGGGCGCAGACGCCATCTTTGGCGGGTCCGCAGGTGTCGGCGCAGCGGGCGTCGGTTTGGCAGCACGAGCCACCGCGCCGCGTTCGGGCGGCAGGTAGGCGACGGCATTGCTCTCCCCGTAACCATTCTTCGGCGGCCTGACCTTCACCTGGATCGTCATCGGGATCAGGTGCAGTTCCTCGCTATCGCTGACATGCATCTTGCCCGTCGCGTGGCAGATGGCCGACAGTGTGCGCTGCGCGATCTCCACGGTGGTCGGGTTCGGGTTCACGAGGTTCAGCTGATCGAAGATCTTCCGGCCTTTCTGCTCACCCTCGAGGATGTCGAGCATCAGCCAGAGAAACTGGCCCATGCCGTTCTTGGTGACGCGCATCTCGCTTTCAACGATCTGAGCGCGGTATTTGCCCGCAGGCAAAAGCTCCTGGGCGGTGGTGGGTTCAACGCTGGTGGCGTCGAAGGACGTATCGAAACGTGCCATGGTATTTTCCTTTCAAGGCGATCATTCGGATTGGGGCATGGCCGCCATGAACTCTGCCCAGCTGAGGGGCAGCGTGTCCGGCAGGCCGTAACGGTTCTTGGCGAGGAAGGCGGGGCGCTCCTCGGTGTGCATGACGCGCGCACC
>Ga0315905_10005872_pt1 | contig 12479 bp, 10 predicted proteins | sample LakEriMetagenome_5_FD_203522 | JGI IMG/M metagenome (GOLD analysis project Ga0315905, IMG submission 203522) | Freshwater fungal communities from buoy surface, Lake Erie, Ohio, United States - Buoy 4 MA121 | ecosystem: Environmental > Aquatic > Freshwater > Lake | place: USA: Lake Erie, Ohio... | reverse complement strand
GCAGCAGCCAAATCAGGAACGGAGAAACAGATATGGCCAAAGCCCTGTGGCTGGGCATTACTGTCGTGATATTTAAAATCCGGATCGCTTTCGGTACCCCAGTTATGCGTCAGCTCAAGAATGCCACGCTGACTGAAAGTCCAGGCTGTACGCTCACCCGAGTCCTCTGGAATATCTGACGCATCGTCGACGCGCGCCAGAAAATACAGCGTGAATTTCATTTCAGGGAAATCCAGTTTCCGCAAGACGCGCATACCCATTACGCGCGAATAAAAATCCAGCGCGACCGCAGGATCTTTTACACGAAGCATGGTGTGATTAAGCGTAAAACCGCGCGATACAGCCGGTAGACTGGCGGCAACACCAGGATAGGATTCGGTGGAAAACGTCATCGGTGATTCCTTTCAATAAAAGCAGCGGAAAAAGTATAACTGATCAAATAATGGTGAGGTCGTTGGTGAGATCGTTGGTGCGCCGCTTCGCTTCGGTCCTACCCCGGGCCATCAAAGATGAACGATGGCATGAGGTCTGCTGTGACGCTACTGCGTGGAAAAGGCATGAGCATCAAGCAGCTTGCTCATGCGTTGCAGATTGGTCCGAGAACGGTGTATTCAGGTTCAGATTATTTGATTTTCTTACTGATTATGTCTAATTCAATTGAGTCTGGTGGTAATGGGTATCGTTGGTGATACAACTCGTTTTATCTCAACCCGAGTCTCAGTAATGCTTGTAAGATTTTTCTTCAAAAAATGCCGACCCTGTTAACTGATTGATTGTCCGTTTGATCGCTGCCCGCTGATCGTTCGTTTTGTATACCATCCGGGCTAACTCAATAAACTCTGCGCCAAAGTCTCCCCCCGACTCTTTTTCACGGATCGCATCTTCAATATGCCAAAGGCGTTGGTTGATCTCATATAAAGTATGTTTTTGTTCTACCAATTCAGGCACACGACTAATTACCGAGCTCGAAAAAACCTCGAGCGCAGATAGTTCTCTCTCAACATTCGCCAGTGCATTGGCATCTGAGATATTCTTCGCTTTGATCTCCAAGATCGTTACTTTATCAATCAATTCACCGAAAGAGATTGGTATGTGAGGTAAGTCTTCGTTCATGTTAGTCCTATTCAAACCTGATCTAAATCGGCTCTTAGCGCCGAAATCATCTCATCAAAAACATCTTGCCACTCAGTATTTCGTTTTTGTCTAAACAACCTCATGGTTGGATACCAAGGTGAATCTGATCGATCAAGCAACCAACGCCATTCAGGCATGAATTTTAATGCGACCCAAGTGCGTACTCCAAGGGCACCTGCCAGATGAGCGACCGATGTATCAATAGTAATCACGAGATCACAGCACTTCATCACCGCTGCCGTATCTAAAAATGCATCTGTACTGTCAAACTCTGAGCCTAATGTTTCAATACGCATACCTTCAGGTAGGCTATCAAGCGCTTTCTCACCATCTCCTTTGTGTAGACTGATCAAACGGACCGTCGGAATTTGCGACAAGGCATAAAAAGCCGAAATCGGCACAGATCGACCTTTGATATTTTGCGCGCCCTGCCAGCAAATGCCAATTTTATAACCATGTTGCCCAAGGTGATCTTGCCATCGGTGGACGCGAGCTGATTCAGCGCTGAGATAAGGTATCGATGCTGGAATAGAACCTTCGTGAGTCTTTAGTGCAAGTGGCAGACTCATCAAGGGGCAATGATAGTCAAATTCCGGCAATACAGTTCCTTTAGGGATCAATTTTGCAACGCCATGCAGGTGGGACAACAATGCAACTAAAGGTGCTTGTACCTCAAAGATCACCTCGGCACCAAGCTGTTGGACTAACTTGATGTACCGACAAAACTGAATGGTATCGCCTAGCCCTTGCTCAGCATGTACGAATAAGGTTTTACCTTTTATGTCGTCACTACCTAACCAGGGTGCCTGATCAAAGTTTCTCTTATGATTTTTTAGTTCTTTTGTTCGATCCCAGCGCCACTCGTAGAGCGGCAGTCCCTCATCAAAGTCAGACTGCAGTAGCCTATGAAAAGCTAATAAGCACTTTGCTTCGGCAAAATCAGGCTTGAGTCGAATCGCTTCGCGGTAACTGGCTTCCGCATCACGCAAGCGTCCCAGTGCTTTGAGTGCATTGCCTAAATTGCTATGGGCTTGGGCATAATCAGGTTCGAGTCGAATCGCTTCACGGTAACTGACCTCAGCGTCACGCGAGCGACCAAGTTCTAGGAGTGCATTGCCTAGATTGCTGTGAGCTTCGGCGAAATCAGGTTTGAGTCGAATCGCTTCGCGGTAACTGGCTTCCGCATCACTCAAGCGTCCCAGTTCTTGGAGTGCATTGCCCAGATTACTGTGGGCTTGGGCATACTCAGGTTTAAGTCGAATCGCTTCACGGTAACTAGCTTCCGCATCAGTCAAGCGACCAACTTGTAGAAGTGCATTGCCCAGATTGCTGTGGGCTTCGACGAAATCAGGCTTGAGTCGAATCGCTTCACGAAAACTGGCTTCCGCATCACTCACGCGACCAAGCACGACTAGGACGTTACCCAGATTGCTGTGGGCATCAGCATAATCAGGTTTTATTCGAATCGCTTCACGGTAACTAGCCTCCGCATCACTCAAGCATCCCAGTGCTTTGAGAGCACCACCTAAATTGCTGTGAGCTTGGGCATACTCAGGTTTGAGTCGAATCGCTTCACGGTAACTGGCTTCGGCGTCACTCAAGTATCCCAGTGCTTTGAGTGCATTGCCTAAATTGCTGTGGGCTTCGGCAAAATCAGGTTTAATTCGAATCGCTTCGCGGTAACTGGCTTCAGCTTCACTCAATCGACCGCGCACAAGGAGCGCATTGCCCAGATTGCTGTGTGCTTCGAAATCGTTTGGACTTAGTCGAACACTTTGCTGCATTGATATGATCGCTTTATCTAACTGACCACTTTGTGCATAAATTGCCTCGAGCACTATCCAGGCAAATGGATGATTTGGAAAACTGCTAGCTAAATCATTGGCTAAATTCTCTGCCATCTGAAAATTTGCAGCATTGTAATAAGACAGGACTGCGTCAATCTTTTCCTGTGACGGATTTTGACTCTGCGTCATTTCAGATTTTGTTGCTTTAAATTTCTTTGATTTGGCGTTTTTGGGCATCTGACGTGCGTTCAGTATGGACTGTGCTTAGGGCAAAAACAGTCTGAATAAATAAAATAAAAAACCTCAGGCGATCGAACACCCAACAGCATCCACTTTACGCACAAACTAGTAGCACGCACAATCACTCATGCCACTACTGCTTTGAAATACTGTAGGTCACAATGCGCTAGATGAAAAGCGGATTGCTTCCACTTTTCGGAGCGCCTGGTAAATTGCACTGCAATAAATAGCTAGCCTGCTGAACATGGAATGCTTTCAGCGCATTATTTTGCCGAAATAATAATTTTATGAATTGGAAGCTATATTTTTCGATAACTATTTTTGTGCTCACAGTATGCAAAATTTTTGGTGCTGATGAGAGGAATCGAACCTCCGACCTACTGATTACGAATCAGTTGCTCTACCAACTGAGCTACATCAGCGAAGATAAATAGCTTAGCAAAAACCTCAGCGCACCCACGGCTACTCCGACCAAGCCAAATTACTCGGCATGATATTCCGTCACTCGCTGCACTTCATTGCGGGAGCCAATGAATACCGCCACACGCTGATGCAAGGTATGCGGCTGGATATCTAGAATGCGTGTCTTGCCATCCGTCGCCGCACCGCCGGCCTGCTCGACGATGAACGCCATCGGGTTGGCCTCGTACATCAATCGCAATTTACCCGGCTTGTCGGGCTCGCGGGCATCGGCGGGGTACATGAAGATGCCACCGCGATTCAGGATGCGATGAACATCGGCAACCATCGAGGCAATCCAGCGCATGTTGAAGTTTTTATCGCGCGATCCTGTCTTGCCGGCTTCCAGCTCTTTGACATAGCGAGTCACGGGTGGGTACCAGTGGCGTGCGTTGGAGGCGTTGATGGCATACTCCGCCGTGTCCGCCGGAATCTGCAACGCACGTTGCGTCATGACCCAGGAGCCCATCTCGCGGTCCAGCGTAAAGCAGTTAACGCCATTGCCTGTGGTGAGTACCAAGACGGTCTGCGGGCCGTACACTGCATAACCGGCAGCGACCTGTCGGGTGCCGGGCTGCAAAAAATCTTGCTCGGTCGGTGTGGCCATACCTTCTGGCGCCTTCAATACCGAGAAAATCGTTCCAATGGAAACGTTCACATCAATATTCGAAGAACCATCGAGTGGATCGAATAGCAGCATGTACTCGCCCATCGGATAACGATTAGGAATCGGATGGATCGTTTCCATTTCCTCCGACGCCATTGCCGCAAGATGACCGCCCCACTCATTGGCCTGCAATAAAATCTCATTCGAGATGATGTCGAGTTTTTTCTGGATTTCGCCTTGTACGTTTTCCGTATCGGCAGTGCCCAGTACATCGCCCAAGGCGCCCTTGCCAACTGCATGGCTGATGGTCTTGCAAGCGCGCGCGACAACTTCGATCAGCAGTCGCAACTCGGCAGGAATGGAATTATTGAGGCGCTGCTCTTCAATCAAATATTGCGTAAGACTGACACGTTTCATTGCGGTACTCGTTAGCTTTAAGCGTTAGTCGGCGAGCGCTTTGCCAATCACTTCGGCAACGTCATTCGATAATTTTTTAGCAGAAGACACTTTTTGCAGTGCCTCACGCATGGATTTTTGCAGAGCTGGTGCATATTTGCGCCATCGGTCCAGCGAGCGCGCAAGCCGTGCAGCGACCTGAGGATTGAGCGCATCAAGCGCAATCACCTGCTCTGCCCAGAAAGCATGTCCACTGCCATCAGGTGCATGGAAACGCGCTGGGTTACTGTTACAGAATGCGAACAGCAGGCTACGCGCACGATTGGGATTTTTTAGGTTAAAGGCTGGATGGCGCATCAACTGGCGCACTGCTTTCACATCAGTCGCAGGAGATGCCCCCTGTAGGCTGAACCATTTGTCGATGACCAGCGCCTCTTGTTCGAAATCTTCATAAAACGACTGCACCGCCTCGGCGACACCGGGTGCCTCATGATGCACTAACGCAGTGAGTGCAGAGATGCGATCGGTCATGTTTGCGGCGTGGTCCAGCTGGTCTTGCATGATTTTGTGCGACTGCGTGTCGTCGAGCTCGGCTAAATAGCCCAACGCATTGTTGCGTAATGCACGGCGACCGGCGTGTACCGGGTCCGGGCGATAGGCGCCGGGGGTGTGATGCGAGCGGTAGATCTCGATTAAATCAGCGCGCAATGCCAGAGCGAGCTGACGACGCAACGCGCGACGTGCGCGATGAATAGCCTGCGGATCAATGACGTCCATCTGTTCAGCGAGCATGCCTTCGGAAGGCAGCGTCAACACCAGATCACGGAAAGCCGGATCCAGCGATGCATCGCGCAAGAGCTTGCGCAAGGCATCCGCCAATAGCTTGTCTTGTGCAGTAACAGCGTAATGAAGATCTTCGCCAATGTCCGTGCTAGCTAACGACAACAGTCGACGGGTGGCCAGTCTTTGTCCAGCTTCCCAGCGATTGAAGGGATCGCTATCGTGTGCGAGAAGGAAAGCCAGTTCGTCATCACTGTAGTCGTAGTCCAGCACCACCGGCGCAGAGAAATTACGCAACAGTGATGGCACGGGTACTTGCTCGATGCCGGTGAACGTAAAACTTTGAGTGGCTTCGGTAAATTCCAGTACCAGCGTTGTTGGCGCAACATGCACTTCAGTCTCTTCGAGTCCTGCAATGTTTTCCAGCTGAAGAGATAAATCATTACCTTGCGCATCCAGCAGACCAACAGCGACTGGAATATGCATGGGCAGCTTGCTATCTTGTCCCGGAGTCGACGGACAGCTTTGTGTCATCGTCAGCGTATACGTTTGCGCAGTAGCGTCGTAGTGAGACGTGACCTGCACCCGAGGCGTACCTGCCTGACTGTACCAGCGCTCAAATTGCCTGAGATCGCGTCCGTTAGCATCGCTCATCGCGGCGCGGAAGTCATCGCAAGTCACTGCCTGTCCGTCATGGCGACTGAAGTACAGATCCATACCCTTGCGAAAACCATCACGCCCGAGCAAAGTCTGCATCATGCGCACGACTTCGGAACCTTTCTCGTAAATCGTCAGCGTATAAAAATTATTGATCTCGACATAAGAGTCGGGCCGAACAGGATGCGCCATCGGACCGGCATCTTCAGGGAACTGCGCGGCACGAAGTACGCGCACATCTTCAATACGCTTGACCGCACGGCCACTGTCACTGCCCATCATGTCGGCAGAAAATTCCTGATCGCGGAAGACCGTCAGCCCTTCTTTGAGCGACAACTGAAACCAGTCGCGGCAAGTGACGCGATTGCCTGTCCAGTTGTGAAAATACTCATGCGCGACGACGGATTCGATATTGCTGTAATCCGCATCGGTAGCGATACGCGGATTGGCGAGAACATACTTGGTGTTGAAAATATTCAGACCTTTGTTCTCCATCGCGCCCATATTGAAATCACTCACGGCGACGATCATGAAACGGTCGAGATCCAGTTCAAGCCCGAATCGCTCTTCATCCCAGCGTATGCTTTTAACGAGCGATTCCATGGCATGCGAGGTCTTGTCGAGATTGCCCTCTTCCACCCACACTTGCAGCAGCACTTCCCGGCCAGACTGCAGGCGCAGCGTTTGTTCTTCACACACCAGTTGACCCGCTACCAACGCAAACAAATACGAAGGTTTGCGAAATGGGTCTTCCCACAAGGCGTAGTGACGACCATCACCAATATCGCCCTGTTCGATCAGATTACCGTTGGAAAGCAGCACCGGATATCTTGCCTTGTCACCGCGCAGCATGATGCGGTATTTCGCCATCACATCAGGGCGATCAGGAAAATAAGTAATCTTGCGGAAGCCTTCGGCTTCGCATTGCGTGAAAAAATTACCGTTCGAGACGTACAAGCCCATCAGCGATGTATTACTGGCGGGATCAAGCAGCGTCTCGATTTCCAGCGTGACTTCATCGGGCGCGTTGTCGATGATGAGCTTGCCGCCAGACAGCCGGTAATCGCGTTTGCCCAGCGTGCGGCCATTCACCCGCAAGGCAACCAGCGTCAGGTCTTCACCAAAAAGCACCAGCTCACGCGATTGAACGTCGGTATTGCGCCGCAGCACACTGCGCGCTGCAACACGGGTGGCTTTTGGATCGAGATCAAAACCGATGTCAATCGTATCGACCCAGAAAGTGGGCGGCGAGTATTCCAGTCGGTGAATGGTGGTAGCAGTATCAGTACGCATGGGATAGGAAAGACGGGGAATCAGTCGAAAAACTGCATTTTACCAAGGGAGAGGCTAAAGGATTCCGCCTTGAACGGCGAGGCGGCAGTGGCAATTGATACAAGCACCAGAAAAATCACGGATTTGACATTAGTTTCTCATGCGAAAAAGTATCCAGATTAACTCGTCAACGATGCTCTGGAGATCTGAACTCGCAAGTGTTCATAGCCTGCATGCAGCAAACGAAAATCTATGAGAACCTTGTGCATATGCGTAATCGCGTGCGTCATTGAATTCGACTAAATCATCATGAGAGTTGTCGCCTACCTCATCATTCTCCTTTGCCTGCTGCTCTCGGGCTGTGCCAGCAAGATACGCAGCGAAGTGACTGCCTTTCACCAATGGCCAACGGCCATGGCGGAGAAGAGTTTCAGCTTTGTCCACAACGAGGGTGAGCCCACTGGGTTGGAGCGCCAGAGTTATGAAAATCTGATTCGCACCGAACTGATCAAACAAGGATTGCGCGAAGCCGGCGATAAAAAGGAAGCCGCGCTGGCGGTGAGCTTCAACGCGATGATCAACGCGAAAGATGTCCGCTTGATTGAGACTGTGGTAGTGGATTCCTGGTCAGGCATGCCTTGGTATGGGCCTGGCTATTACTCGCCTTACTGGGGAGGATGGCCGGGCTACTCACCCTTCTATGGTCCTTTCGGCCCCGGCATGCCCGTCGCCCGCCAACAGGAGCGCCGGTACACGGTGTTTTATCGGGAATTAAAACTGAAAATCAATGACGCGCTCGCCGGTCAGCCTCTCTACGAAGTTACGGTGCGCAGCGAAGGCAAGGAAGGCAACTTAGCCAAGATCATGCCGTATCTCGTGCGCAGCGCATTTGCTGAGTTTCCAGGCAAAAGCGGTACACCGCGCATCGTCGAAATGAAAATCGATGAGAAACCCTGACTAACTGAGGATGCACTCCCGTCACATTCACGCCACTTTCACGCCACTTTCACGTCTCGTTCAAGTGACGTAGGCCACCGATGCCCAGGTAATCAGTCCAAGTAACGCCACCGCAGCGGCCAGCACAATCAGAAGTTTGCCAAAATGCGGACCGTGGTCAGCCCCCGATGGTTGCTCGTCGGGATGCTGCATCGGGTTGTCTTGGTCGTTATCTTCTCGCATTGAAAATTCTCAGGGCAGCAAGATGGTTGAGCCAGTGGTCTTGCGGGCTTCTAGATCGCTATGCGCCTGCTGCACATCGCTGAGTGCATAGCGCTGATTGATCTCAATTTTCACTTTGCCGCTATCGACCATGCGGAACAAGTCGGCAGCCATGGCTTCGAGATCGCTGCGTTTGGCCGCGTACGAAAAGAGTGTCGGCCGCGTGACGAACAGCGAACCACGCGAGGCGAGTTCATTAAGTGAAAACGGCGGCACCGGTCCGGAGGCGGAGCCGTAACTCACCATCGTTCCCAGCGGCGAGAGGCAATCCAGCGAACCGATGAAGGTGTCCTTGCCGATCGAGTCATAAACCACGGGTACACCCTTGCCTCCGGTGATTTCCTTGACGCGCTCAACGAAATTTTCTTTGTTGTAGTTGATGATGTGCGTGCAGCCATGCGCCTTGGCAAGCTCACCTTTTTCATCCGAACCAACCGTACCGATCATGGTCACACCCAGCGCGCGTGCCCACTGACAGGCAATCAGGCCTACACCACCGGCGGCAGCATGAAACAGGATCGTCTCGCCGCCTTTGAGCGGGAACGTGCGGTGAAACAGATACTGCACCGTCAAACCCTGCAGCATCATCGCAGCAGCGGTGTCGAAACTGATTGAATCGGGTAGTTTGACCAGCGCTTCAGCGGGCATCACACGCGCCTCAGCGTAAGCACCGGGCGGACGCGTCGCGTACGCCACTCGGTCACCTGCTTTGACGTGCGTGACATTCGCACCAACGGCTTCGATCACCCCCGCGCCTTCCATGCCCAGACCGGCGGGCAAAGGCTGCGGATACAGGCCCGTACGGAAATAAACATCGATGTAATTGAGACCAATGGCGTGATGACGGATTCGGACTTCGCCAGGACCCGGTTCACCGACCTCAACGTCGACATAGGACATCACTTCGGGACCGCCGTTGCTGAAACACTGAATTGCTTTTGTCATGACCGTACCTGCCTGAAAAATGATTGAACAATAAAACCTGAATGATAACTTCAAACTGCGTCGGCTCAGACCGTGGCAGAACGCTCGCCGGTAAGACCGCTGAGGGGCGCCAGCGGCATTGGGGTAGAGCTTTTACTTCTTTTTTCTGGATAAGAGATAAATCCCCGCCAACACCAAAGCAGTACCAACCAGCTGTATCCCTGCAATGGGTTCCTGTAGCAGCCATGCTGCTAGAAACAAGGTCGACACCGGCCCGGCCATGCCCGCCAACGATGCCACGGGCGCGCCCACGCGGGCGATGGCCATCATGGTCAAAAAGACAGGCAACACCGTGCAAAACACGGCATTGATCACAGAAAGTCCATAGACCTCGGCCGATTGCAGCAGCAAGGCCGGTGACCGCAGCAGCAGAAACTGCGCAATTGACGCCAGCGCCGACACGCACATCACATACGACACCAGCCTCAAGGTGCCAACCCGCTGCACCAGCTCACCTGAAAACAACAAGTACATCGCATAACTGAGCGCACTGCCCAACACGAAGGCCCCACCCACCAGCACATTGGCGCCACCCAACCGAACGTCATGAATGAAGACCAGAATCGTGCCGCCATAGCAGATGGCCAGCGCCAGCCACTCAAGGGAGCTGACCCGTTTTTTTAACAGAAACACCGACATCAGCAACACGAAGGATGGCGTGAGAAACAAGATCAGTCGCTCAAGCCCGGCGGAAATATAAGCCAGCCCAATGAAATCCAGATAACTCGACAGGTAGTAGCCCAGCAAGCCCAGTTGAACCATGCGCCATCGGTCAGCCGTCGCCAGCGGCGCCTGCCGCCTCATTTGTACCAGCGCAATAATGCCAAAGGCGGGTAGCGAGAACAGCATCCGGAAAGCCAGCACGGTCATGGCATCCACCTGATGACGGTAGAGCAGCTTGACCACAATGGCTTTGCCTGAAAACAGCACTGCCCCCACGAGCGCCATTGCCAATCCAATAAGAAACCACCGGCGCTGGGCGTGCTGATAGTCGGTCGGAGTGACGGTTGAAGGCATGAAATGGGTAGGTGAGTAAAGTCGAGTAATGGTCTGAAAGGATTCTACTGGCAGCACTGTCGGGTGGGCTTTGGCATTGGCGAACCCGCCATTTGCTGCGGGTTTTGCACAGGCCGTATGGTAAAATCCGCCCCCTGTTCATCCGCCAATACAGGCGAAAAAACTGTCTGCGCAAGCGCCTCCCGGCATACTGCACGAATTGCAAGACAAGTAACGAATTCCAGAAAGAAAGCACATGGCAGGACATAGCAAATGGGCCAATATCAAGCACAAAAAGGCCGTGACTGATGCCAAGCGCGGCAAGATCTGGACCCGGCTGATCAAAGAAATTACCGTCGCTGCCCGGATGGGCGGTGGTGACATCACGAGTAATCCTCGTCTGCGTCTCGCCATCGACAAAGCCGCCGACGCCAATATGCCCAAGGACAACGTGACCCGCGCCATACAGCGCGGCACCGGCGGTCTGGAAGGCGTGAACTATGAAGAGATCCGTTACGAAGGCTACGGCCTGAACGGCGCGGCCATTATCGTTGACTGCATGACAGACAATCGCGTGCGTACGGTGGCCGAAGTGCGGCATGCCTTCGCGAAGTACGGCGGCAACATGGGCACCGAGGGTTCCGTGGCTTTTCTGTTTACTCATTGCGGTCAGTTGCTGTTTGCACCGGGCACGAACGAAGATACGCTCATGGAAGCCGCACTTGAGGCCGGCGCAGATGATGTGATTGCCGATGATGAGGGTGGCTTTGAAGTTCTCTGTGATCCACAGATTTTTTCAAATCTACGTGAAACTTTGGAGAAGGCTGGCTTCAAACCAGAAGTCGCTGAAGTCACCATGAAACCATCAACAAGTACGGAATTTACCGGCGATGATGCGGTGAAAATGCAGAAGCTGCTCGATGCGCTGGAAAACCTCGATGATGTCCAAGAGGTCTACACCAATGCTGTAATAGAAGACTGAGCAAGAGTTCTGAACAAACCAATTACGACGCTACCTGCACCTCGTTTTTTGATTCCGCCGCACGCCTGATGCGGCAACGCTGACACGACAAACTGACCTGAAGCATTCATGAAAATTCTTGTTGTAGGCTCTGGTGGCCGCGAACACGCGCTGGCCTGGAAGCTGGCCCAATCCAATCGCATACAAACCGTGCTGGTTGCACCCGGCAATGGCGGCACCGCGCTGGATGCGCGTATGAAGAATATCGCCATCACGGATCCCACCGCGCTTGCAGATTTTGCGCAACAGGAGCAAATCACGCTGACCGTGGTCGGCCCTGAAGCACCGCTGGCCGCGGGCATCGTAGATATCTTTCGCGAACGCGGCATGAAAATTTTCGGTCCTACCCGCGAGGCAGCGCAACTGGAAAGCTCGAAAGATTTTGCCAAGGCCTTCATGGAACGCCATGGCATACCGACAGCGAGATATCAGACTTTTTCGGAGGCGGATGTTGCGCATCGCTACATTGACGAGCAAGGCGCCCCGATTGTCATCAAGGCCGACGGCCTCGCCGCTGGCAAGGGCGTAGTGGTCGCGATGACGCTGGAAGAAGCCCACGGCGCCATCGACATGATGTTGTCGGACAATCGCTTTGGTGATGCCGGTGCGCGCGTGGTGGTCGAAGAATTCCTTGAGGGTGAAGAAGCCAGTTTCATCGTCATGGTTGACGGTAAAAACATACTGCCGCTGGCTACCAGCCAGGATCACAAACGCTTGCTGGATCAAGATCTCGGGCCGAATACCGGCGGTATGGGCGCGTATTCACCGGCACCTATCGTCACTCCGGAACTTCATGCGCGGGTGATACGCGAGATCATTCAACCGACCGTGCAAGGCATGGCCAAAGATGGGATTCCGTATACGGGCTTTCTGTATGCAGGTCTGATGATTGATGCTGAAGGTAATCCCAAAACACTGGAATTCAATT
>Ga0315905_10005870_pt1 | contig 12485 bp, 10 predicted proteins | sample LakEriMetagenome_5_FD_203522 | JGI IMG/M metagenome (GOLD analysis project Ga0315905, IMG submission 203522) | Freshwater fungal communities from buoy surface, Lake Erie, Ohio, United States - Buoy 4 MA121 | ecosystem: Environmental > Aquatic > Freshwater > Lake | place: USA: Lake Erie, Ohio... | reverse complement strand
GGCACTTCAATCTCTGGCCCAGTCAGTAGTCTTTTGACTAGTCCCATTGCGCCCCTAGGAATATCGGAGAATGCCTTGTTGGATATCCACTCCGGGTATCCCCACACGTTCAAAACATGCCGCACGGTGGGATATAAAAGATTGTGGGTAAGTGTGATTTTTGATTGGGAAATAAGATCCAACTTCTCTTGGTACCCAACCCCTCGGTCTGTTACTAGCTCATGCTCCGAGTTTGAAACCAGTCGGTAGTTGAATCGACTGATCGTCTTCATGTCCCGCATGATGGGCTTGGGATGAAGATGTCCTGTATAGATGATGTCGTACCGCTTTTCGGACTTTGGCGGAATGAATTCTTTATTGAACGGAAAGAAAATCGGAACACGCCGTTCTACTGCTTGACGTTCGTTGAAATACTCCGCTGTAAACGGACAAAGCGTAAGAACCTTGTGGAAGTCTGCGTCGTAGGCGTCAAAGTCTTCCGGAATAAAGAATTTGTTGGGCTCTTCAAATTCGAGACGCACCACGCGCATCTTCTTGACTGCATCCAGCTCCGCTGGTGGAAGCTTGAACTGATCCCAGCACCCGGCGGACTGATCAAATGCTGCGATGATGAGCGCAACATCCGCAGCCCCCTGCCCGTCGTAGATCTCAAACCCCAGATTTTTTGTGGGGTCTTGTGCGTATCCGTGGGCGCTTCTTTTGATGACTTTCATATTCTGCCAATTAAGCCTGCAACGCAATTACGATTCAATTTAATTGATAGGCCTTGAATTTAAAAAGAAATTTACAAAATCCCTGGCAAACTCTTTTGCCCTTTTGATCGGCAGATTAAAAATTGTCTTAATCATCACAGGAACTCTGCGCATCCGAATTGAAATTTTTATAAATTCAATAAAATAGAACGGAAAATTCTTCATTTTCCCGCGACGAAGAAACGTGTTATTGAGAACAGTCCTTAGGGTTTCCCATATCCCATCATCCACTATTTCCTGCACTAATCCGTCATCAGAAAATTTTTCACCAAGCGTATATTGGGAGCACAATTTAATGGAAAGCGCCACTTGCTCAAGGAAATCTGGACTTCGAAATGCTTCCCACATGTAGTTCGTGTCATGCTGGCAGGGTATGACCAGGTAGTCTCTTACTCTGAACACCGGGTAGTGATACGCTAAGCGCAACCAGAACTCTGCATCAGGGCAGTACTTGATACGCTCATCAAATCGGCCCAATTTATCTGTCAGTTCTCGATGCCAAAACTGCCCAGAAGCTGGCGGCAGTGACATCGTGTTGGCGCTCTGAATTCCTGGCTCAAGCCAATCGCTATCGCCGATGACACCAGCATTCTGAAGCACCAAACAGGGCCGACAATTTGACTGAATGATTGCCCTCATGCGGTCAATCGAATCCGATTTGTACAGGTCGTCATCGCACATGAAGCTGATCCACTCACCGCGTGCGTACTCAATCGCCTTATTCCAATTCGGTGTCATTCCGATATTTTTAGAATTTCTATACAACCGAACATTTTTATGTAAATTACCAACTTGCTGAAGTTGTATCCAGTTCCGTTCATCAGAGTCATTATCAACAACGATAATTTCGATATCACCGCGATCTTTCCCAGCATTAATAACTCCGACCAACTTTTCCACTCGGGCTGGACGATTCCATGTAGGTATGACAATAGAAATTAACGGCGAACTAGCACTCACTGCTTTCCTCTTCTAATTTGGCAAATTGAATTTTGATGAGGCCAACATTTATTTCAGAATCTTTGGCAGCTCTTCGATTCTATGGCCAACACAGGCCGGTGCCATTACCTCGCGGCGGCGGTATTGCCGACCACCCCAATTGATGTTCAATTTCACGCCTTTTGTCCGTTCATATTCTTGAGCCAACTCTTTCAGGGAAATTTTTTGGTTTGAAGACACATAATAGCTGTCACAATTTTCGTTATTGATAATTCCAGCGTCCAGCGCTTGGATTAGGTCCTTGTACGCGTCTACGACTCGATTAACATGACTAATATCGATCAGCTGCTCTCCTGGCGACATATCCAACGTCTCTCCACTCTCCGCGATCTTTTCCCATAGACTAAATATTTTTTTGCGCGGATCGTTAGGTCCGTAGGTATCACAGAGTTTAAGCGTACAAAACCGTAAGCCATGTGCATTTGCGTAATAGCGCCCAATGTCCTCTAAAGCTTGCTTTGTGGCCGCATAAAGATTGACTGGATCGTACGTAGACCCGTTGTAGTGCTGCCAGAATGTACCCGTATTCAGAAACCATTTGATTCCGGCCTTTACTGCGGCATCAAGGACCTGAGTCCCGAATAGTATATTTGAATGCACTAATGGGTCGACGTCCCGCGCCTGATGCTCCGCCACGAAGTGAGATGCCAGATGCACGACCCCAGTGGCATTCTCTTTTTTAATCATATCTGCAAGTGACGCGGATTCAAGTCCTGCTTGAATGACAGGTATATTGTTCTCTTCAAAGAATACACGTGCTGACTCAGCCCTAACCAGGCAGGCAAACTGCCATCCCTCGGTCCGCAAGCGGCGACACAGGTGTTGTCCTATGAAGCCGTTTGCACCAGTGATGATGAGTTTCATTCGAAGTATTCTTTGAATTCAAAAAGGGGGGGGAATTGAAGATCGCGCTCGGAGATGATCGGCTGCACGACTCTCCAGTCGAAGCCAAAGCTGTCATAGCGTATTCCTTTGTCGCTTGCTGGCGCATACTCGGAAGTAACCATGTAGAAAACTGTCGCACTCTCAGTTAACACTGAAAATCCATGGGCACATCCTTTTGGAATGTAAATTGATTTCCGGTTGTCATGTGAAAGCTCTACTGAGACATGTTGCCCAATTGTTGGCGAGCTACTGCGTAGATCAAGGATTACATCCACCACCGTCCCTTGAATAATCGTCACTAACTTTGCTTGGTCGTGGGGAGGCACTTGAAAGTGCATTCCTCGGATTACGTTTTCTTTGGATATGGTGTAGTAGCTCTCTCGAAAGTCGGATTCTAGCCCGAGGCCTGAAAATTCTTCTCTTTGAAAGTTTTTTACAAAAGCGCCTCGTATATCCGTACGAATATCATGTTCAATGAAGAATACACCCATCAGCTCCGTCTTTTCAAATTTCACGCCGACTCCTTCAATTCCTTTGGGCCTTCTCTTCGTCCCCTTTTTAAAAAGTAATTTGGTCGCCTGAGTTGGCGGATAAAAGAAATAAAAATTTTTAGACCTTATTTTTAGTGATTACCAATGGTTTTACTGCGCCTTGTCGAAATCGCCTAATTTTTCTGAGGCGTGGCAAGTTTAGTGTCAGCGTTAGGGTAAAAGTCTTTAACTTTTTGAGCAATGTCGGCAGGAAAGGCTAGAATCCCACGGAAATTTTTTAAAATCTTGATCCGCACTAATTAGTGTTACAGCATAGTTTCCAACAAAGTTAATTCCTGCTTTTTTGACTTCAGTTTATCAATCGTATGATGTAATCTGTAAAGTTGCTCCAAGTAGAAGATTCCACGGATTGTCGAGCGGCTTTAGACATGGCTCGATATCGGGCTCCATCCGAGAAACTATCGAGAATTATTTCTTCTAGACTCATCCCTCCCTCCTCAACGGTGTATGCCAAATCCTTCAAGTTGGGAAAATAGCTGGGCAAACTTTCGTTAAGGCGAACAACAATGGGATTATGGAAATACATGGCCTCCAAAATAGCTTGAAATCCGCTCCATCCAGGGGTTGTGTTCACAAATAAGCGAGCATTTGACAGCAGGTCGTAGTATTTTTGTTTTTCTGCCGGTATCTGCTTGTCTAGGTAACCATGAACCTTCAGCCATTCGTGCTCTTCGCGAATTTGACTTGGATCGATACCAACGATATCGATCTCATAATCCATCCCAGCTTTCCGTAGATTGCGGACCGCTGAAATGAGGGCAAGCGCACCGGACAAATAGAAGGATTGACCAACAAAAATTAGCCTCTTTGAACTATGTTTTCTTTGTTGAATGTCTTCCGGCACTACCACGCCATCATCAACGTTAACAACATTCCCAAAGTAATAAATATTCTTGTTTTGGTATTTCTGCAGCATGTACTCCCTGACATTTGGAAACAAGGTAATGACTGCATCTGCATTCTCGATAACTGCATTTTCTCTATCTATCGACCGCCGTTCAAAGACGTTTGGTTGACGATCCAAAAATTTCTCGAACAAGTATTCTGACGGCCAATCTCCAAGAATAATTTGCTTATTCTTGCCATTGTGCAATGGATATGAAAATCCCTGCACCAACATCACATCTTGCTGGGCGGACATCAACGCAATGCATCGGCTGTAAAGGCTCGTAAAGAAAAAATGTAACGGAGTCCTCACATAAAAGTAAGTAGTCCCTAGGTTAAAGAACTTGTTGAACACACGCACTGGCAGATTAAAGATCGTCTTTAATGGCTCGACCTCTCTCATTACGTAGTTCTTGACAACATATCCTCTCTTTTCTAGATTTTTATGTAGTAGATAAGGAATATTGGACCAGCTCTTGTAGTTTTTTGAGGAAGCGGTTGTGCAGAGATATATTTTCACCGCGTGTTTTCTCGCCTAAAAGCGTTCTGTATTGGCATTTCTAAAAAATGACGGCCCATGGTTAGCGCCCATCCTTAAAATACTTTCGGTACCGTCGTGCTTCCATAGTCGACAGTAAGTACAACAACAGGTCAACCCCACGCTTCACTAACCTCGCAACATTGCTTCGGCTTGACGCAAATCTGTTTTTAAACGTGAACAAGGCGTCAGCGATAGTTCCTTGATAACGGAAATCTGTTACTCCTCGACTTACCCCGTGGTTAGACGTAGGTGCGCTTTGTTTGCATAGGCGAGAGTCGATGTGAAATGCGACAATCGACTCAAAAAAGCTCACGCTATAGACGCGCGAGGAATAATTTTCATAAACTCTGCGAAGCGCATAGGAACGGGAATTTACACTGTCAACAATTTGACGCGCAAAACTCATGAAAGAGGACCGAGACGGGTTTCCAAATTCACGGAAATAACTGGTGTGGACATCCTCTACGATTAGCATTCCACCATCGTTGATGTTTTGTATCGCACAATGCGTTGTAACAATTTGCTGATGATTCGTATGCCCCCCATCATCGATCAACACATCAACCTTGCCGATCTTCTGAAATAAATTACGCCAAAACACTTCGGATGATTGGTCGCCAATATAGATTTCAAAGCCGTGTTGCTCCCATTCGCGAGCATCAGGATTTAAATCTATGCCGATGATTTTCGCCTGTGGCCCAAAGAAATCTCTCCACATAAAAAGTGAGCCGCCATTGAAGATGCCCACCTCCACAATCGTGACCTCTTGGCCTACATATTTCTGCAACAGTGCCTCATATACAGGAAAATAATTATCGTACTTAATAGAAAGGTAAGGAACGCTGTTGTAGATATTTCTCAAATCCGATGACATTTAAATCTCCGTAACAATATCCAGCAATGCCATCAGCTTTTTGATGCCACCATCTGCGGACTCGTAAATACTGCAATCACCGTACCCCCAGGTGGCACGATAAAATTGCACTCCTGCCTCTGTAGCAGCCAGAAAGTCGTCTTCTCGATCACCAACGTAGAGGGTACGCTCTGGCGGCAATTTATAAGTTGACAGAATGTATGATATGAGCGCTCCCTTGGTCAGTGCAGGCGGGCACAGCGAGTCCAACGCGTAGACTTCTTGAAAATACCGACTCCAATTCAACATCCCCATGATTGCATCGGTCGGTTTTTTTCTTTTATTTGTTGCAACGAATACTGGGCGATGCCCTTGCGTTAGGCGCTGCAGCATTTCAGAAACACCACTATAGGATTTAGTGGCACGGTAGCCAATCTCGTCATAATAGCTTTTGAATGCAGCTGCTAGGGGCTCGATGATTGAAGCGTCTTCAGTGCCAGCTAAAGCCCGCAAAGCGCAAAGCAGTGGCGGCCCTATGATATCGGGCGTCAGACTACTTGTTGGGGCTACCCCGCAGGTTTCAAACGCACCAGCGAACGATTCGAGAACTCCGTCAGAGCTATCAACCAGCGTTCCGTCCAAGTCGAAGATGATGGCATCAATTTTCATTAGACGATTTCTTTATGACCTGTGCCTAAATTTTGGTAAACGTGCGAAATAGAAAATTTATTTCTTGACAAAATCATTTGCGAATTTTCTTACTACCCAAGCACAAACGTCCAGCTTTTTGAGTTTTAAGAGCATAGGGATGAATCGGTCCTGTTTCGATCGCCTGTAGCCATTGTCAAACTTTGTTAGTTAGGACGCTGCCGTTCCGGCCAGAAACCCAAGAATTACATTTAAACGCCCGCACCGGCGTGAGCAGGGAATTTGATGAATAAACGGTATTTTTGTCTTACAGCGGGGTTAACGTAACGATCCTTCATAGTTTGGGCCTTTATCGGTTTCGGACTTTGTCGAAACATCGAGCGCGCAGTTCCACCGAATTTTTGCTTCAGTAAAACGATACTCATGCAAATAATTTTGCATGAACTGCAGCTTTATGTTTTGTGACCTTCCCATTGGCAAAAAATTTGCTGATGGAATTATTGTGTGACGAACTTTAATTGTTTTAGATTTGATGCCAATTTTGTCTTAATTTTTTTTCTGAAGAAAATGGCGTTTTTTGGCATCGTTTTTTTGTACAGCATCTAACAAAGTCAGCTCATTTTCGAGCTCCCAGATGATTATCGACATGTTGATGTCATATATCAAGTTCATTGTCGCGTATGCAAGGCCTCTACTACCGTATAGAAAAGATCCAGCGCGTATGTATTGGTAAATAAACCGCCGGATGGGTTTTAATAAAATCCCCGTAAATGTTACTCGCTCACCCCTTGCAAAACGGTGCCTTGCTTCGGCTGCTGCGTAGCTTATGGTCTTTTTTGTATAGCTTTCACAATCTTCATCTTGGAACAGGTGGAGAGATAACTCATCCCGGCCTGGCAATCTCACCATTGTGTTTTGGTTGAACTCTAAGCCGAGCTCATTATGAATAATGTAGTTCTCGTACTTGACACTGCTCTTTCTGTAGAAATTGCAACCTGATGATATTCGCCGAATAGGAGGTCTATGAACAACTCCGCCGTATCGATATATAACTACGTCGTGGTAGACAGCATCTAATTTATTTTCATTCGCAGCCTTTGAAAAAAAAGCCAATAGAGGCGTTGGGAAGTAATGCGCTCCAAATACGTGCAACACATAACCTGTATCGATTTTGCCGTGCACCCACTTTAAGGGGTCTGGACTTAGATTTGTCGTGAATGTTGGTCGCCTTATGAAATCTATGCCGTTTTGCTTGCAGAATTCCTCGGTACCATCAGTGCTACCACCGTCGAAAACAACAATCTTGCAAAAATCTTTGAGATTTTCAAAAATCAAAGGCAGTCGGTGAGCTTCATTCAGAGCAAATACCATGGCGGTAATATTTTGATTCATTGGGTGCACTTCATCTTTAACTCTTCTTCCCGACGAGTTATTAGTTTTTTAATTTTTTGGACGTATTGAGAGAGCTACTTTAGGACGTTCCGACAACCCCAAGCGTAATTCGATATCTTTTTTAGATAATGATTGCAACAATAATGCGGCAAGATATCTAGTTTTCGAACACCACCGTCAAATTGTCTTCATCCAAGTCCACAATTTTTATACTTAATACTTTCGGAAAACATTAGCGAGGCGAAATGTCGCTTCGGGGACATATAGCGTTTCGAAAGATCAGTAAAGCTGCAACAAATAACCACATCGATGTATGAATTCGGAATCTTACTATCCGTCTTAATGTTTTATTTTTTATGTTTCTATAATCTATATCTGATACTTTATCAAAAAAATTGTCCAAAAATTTTAAAAATATCAAAGGGTTCTTTTTTGTTAGCTCGATCACTAACGTCTTTACCAAAAAACAATCTACTGCACATTTTTTCAAAGCAGCAGCAGCTTCCCTATCCGGTAGAACTTCGCTATATACTTGCAAAGCTTTTTCGAACCCTAAAGGGTTTTCTATAGCTGTCATTTTTAACCCTCTTGGTTGGTAATAGTCGTATACCTGGTCAGGGGCGCAGTATATGCGGGGCTTGTGTGCAAGTATTCGGGCAATGAAATCGGTATCCTCATACACCGCCAACATTTCATCGAATAAAATCTTATTAGACCGTATGAAATTTAACTTAAAAAGTTTTGCCCAGACGTATGTCAAAATTGAGTTTCCAACGGGGTTCGTCATATAACTTGTTATTAATTCTTCATTATTCCGGCAAATCCAGGCAATATTTCCGTAGTCCTCAATTTGAATTGGCCCTCCGTTGATTGTGAATTTAGCGATGAAAAGTTCAGCCTCAAATTGCTTGCATTTCTCATACCAAGATACAAATTCCTCGTAGTTTAATTTATCGTCGGAATCCACAAAACAGACCCACTCCCCTTGAGCTTCTTCTAGCCCTCGGTTCCTACTAAAAGAAACGCCGAAATTATTGTTGTTCGTTAAAAGTCTGATTTTTTTCTGAGGATCTGGTATACAACCCACAATCTCAGCCGTTGTGTCATTTGAGCCGTCATCGACGACAATAATTTCAATATCTGCTAGTCCTATCTTTAAAATTGACTCAATACAACCAGATATCTTTTCTGCTCTATTGAACGTGGGAATAATGAAGCTTAAAGATGGATTTTTCATTCACGTCCTTCTGTTTTTGAAACTTAATTGCGTATGACTTTGTGAATTTAGATACAAAGGGCAACTTTGATTAACGGCGTGAATCGCAAAGAATGGTCAGACATCAAATCATTTTCCCCGACCACTTAAAAAGGCCAATCACCTTTTAAACGTCCGTACCGCAGTTAACTTTGTCGGGCCCAAGGGCTTACATGTTCCTGCCATAAACAACTTGGTAACGCCCAGAGAGTTTGGCACCATAAATTTACTGTATACCTTAAACACAAGTAAGATTTTTTCGTCGAGGACATGTTCCTAGTAAAGCCGAATATCGATCTCACGTTTAATGCCAAAGCATAGGGACTTACGTGGACATTTCGACGTATGTTTAGCGATGAGCACATGCGCTGCGCCCTTTTTTTCGCTTCGAGGCCATCGTACAACTGGCAACGCTACCCTCCGATTTCGTTTTACCTTGAGAATTTAGCATCATTAAAGCGATGAGGCGGTAGTCCTCGAAATTTTGTGGTTATCTGTAAAACTGCACTGGCTAGATCTCCCCCATGAGCGGAATCTAGGCATGACGTAGTCACGTAGAGATCCCGATACTCTTTGCCCCCGAAACATAAAGATGTCGGACTCTTAACTGGGAGAGCCAAACAAAAGTCAACTTCACCATTTGGTAGATACCGTGTTATCCGACCGCCATTGAAATGAGCGCTCCAGACACCGTCACTTGCGTCAACTGCTAATCCATCTGGCAAGCCAATAGACGGAGCAATCTTTGCAAAAAGTCGCTTATTTGATATCTCACCGCGCAGAAGATCAAAATCGAACTGGTAGATTTCCCCTCGGACAGAATCAGTGAGAAACATAATTGTATTTTCGGCATTCCATCCGATTCCGTTACCCACTACTAATTCGCCGACCACTCGCCGAATTTCTCCTGACGGTAGCAGGCAGAACAGCTCGCCCAGTGGTTCTACTTCATGGACATCCATTGAAGCGAGCCACAACCTACCAAAAGCATCTGGCTTCGCTTCGTTCAGCCTTGTTCTCCTGGGTAAATTAAAAGGGAAAGTGGTTCGTGATGCGTTGTAGATGTGGACCGAAGACAAACCTCCGCAGACTAGGCCGCCAGAGCTGGTTAGACTGACGGATGTGAGTCCATCTTTATCGATTATTCTGTTTAACCCCACAGCAGGGGTGATACTTACGAGACTCCCCGAGTCAATATCAACAAAAAACAATTCTTCTGATCGATCGTCCCAAACTGGCGACTCGCAATGCTGAAAAGTGTTTGTATATTTATGGAAATTCAAGCTAGTGGAAATGCTCATCGTTTGATCTTGCCGTTAAATGACGAATCCCTGAACAGATACGATTACGCAGAATGTTTTGCCTGTTCTGTCAGCCAGTTTTTCTAAAATTGCATCGGACTCGCGTAGTCCAGCGTTGAATCCAATCGTTTAGCATTGTAAAACGCTACCCAGTCCATCACGACTTCTTTAGCCTTAAACGGAGGGGGGCAACGTAAGTGACCAACGGAGTCTCCGAAAAACGGGAGCAGGATCGTTTTTTTGCTTTTGATAGTTGATTTGAGCTTCAAAAACTGGTTCTTTCATGTTTTTTGCCTTATAAAATATGCTGAGAGCGCGCACAAGTACCTATCATCGATTTTCCATTCTGCGAAAAAGAGTGCTCTATTTCCCTTCGTTCCGGTACATGCCGCACGCTTAGGTCAAAGTTGGTTTTTGTTTCAAAAGGGAAGCTTTAGCCCGTGGTTATAGCCGACTAAAAGCCTCATCTCCTCGGGTTGTCGCGCAACGGCATCATGACCCATAACCCTCAGATAATTTTCTTCCGCTACTATTTCCCGTAAATAGCTCGCTGCAAAACATGCCAGTAAAGCTGCGCGAGGGGTTGCGGCGCGATTCTCACCACCTTGGTGCCACAAGTGCCCGGTCCATATTATTAATGATCCTGCCGGGGCTAGTAATTTGCACATCATCGCAGGATTCGCATCTTTATTAGTTGGTTTACGCAAAAACTTATGGGATTCAGGCCAGACTAATGTTGAACCGTTGTCTTCAGTAAATTCATCTAAATTTAAATTTATATTGAGGCGAATTTTCCATGGCGGCAACGGATCTGGAACCGAACTATCAACATGCAAAACTTGAGCTGGAGCACCCGGATAAAGTACGTTCGCTTGAAAACTACTCAGGTAAAAGGGCTGGTGGAAATTTGAAGACCCGAAAAAATAACTTAATATTTCAAAAATCTCAGACCTACATAAAAACAATTTGGCAAAACAGTCGTCTTTTGCGATAAGCCCATAGACTCTTTGCATCGAATTGTCTTTGCCATAGAAGTAACCGGCCCCGCTTGTAGACTCATCTTTTGCAAGTCGGTAGGTTGTGTCCCTAAGAACCGAAATTTCGTGTTCACTTAAAAAATTTTTTATTACAACATAACCGTTTTTCTCGAGATCACTTAGTAAATCGTCGCCAAAGAATTTTTCCTTTAGCGCATTAAACTCAGGAAAATTTAAATCTTGACCAATTTCTAAAATGGAATTGATTAAAATAATTTTTAAACATTTTAGCAATCCCTCTTCCAAAAAATCGAAAGAGCTTGGATCGTTAATCCAGTCAGCAAAGCTCTTGAGCTCTAACGTATGTAGATCATATGTGTCGTCGACGCTGACGTACGATTCTTTGTAATAGAACCTTCCAATCGTTCCATTGAGTGCTTTTTCATAAACGACGCCAATCGCGCCTTTACTTTTCCCAATTAGAACAGTACGTTCTGGTGCCAGTCGATTTTTTTCACACAACGATTTTAGTACTAGCGAGTCATGAGTGTTTTGTATAAGGGTCACATCCTCGACGTTACGGGGAAGTGGACTGTTTCTCTTCAATGCCCGCCTTAAGTAATCATTTGTCTCACAGCGCCTCAACATCTCCGCAGAATCAAATCCAAAATAAACTGCTCCAAGAAGAAATTCCCATTCTTCTCGGTGGGTTAGGCTTGTCCATTGCAAAGAGTCGCGAAGTCGCACGACAATCTTTTCTAGCCCATAATAAGTTTTCGTAGCCGGGAACCCTTTGTCGGCTATATGCGAACTTGACATGGCAACTCCATTTAGACTGCCTAAGTGAAAAGTGCGAATTTCTTAAAAAAGTAAAAATTCTTTGATTTTGAGGAAGTGCTAAACGTATTAGTCTCGCAACTAGCTTGAAGCAAACTTCAATAGTCGGTGTCGTTCTTTTAGTAGTTTGCTTCGATTATTTTTAGGAACCGGAATAGCTATTTTTCTTTTACCCTACAATATCCGCTCCAATCGAACGTAATCAAGAGGCTTAAGAGCTTGAATTGCTGGCACTATTGACGGGGAATCGTATGATCGGCCTTTACAGTGATTGCATGCAGGTATGTAATTTATCTCTCTAGTAAACCTGCGTATGTTTTCTGGGCTTGAGTCAACAGAAACATAGTTTCGAGAATCATCCGGGATTGCGTGGAGTCGATCGGCATTTGCGCTGAATGGACAACGGTACAGCTTGCCTTCTGAGAGAGTAAGAAGGTTCTTTCCGCAACAACTTTCAAATAGTGAGACCATTTCGGGATCGGTTCGTTTGAAATCATAAATTTGACCACTATCCGTCCAATTTTCAGGCGGATGAAGCCGGTAGGAGGCACCAAGTGCTTCAAGCTGCGCGACCACCTTTGGGGTGTTTTTCGCTAGATTTCCATAATC
>Ga0315905_10005869_pt1 | contig 12485 bp, 4 predicted proteins | sample LakEriMetagenome_5_FD_203522 | JGI IMG/M metagenome (GOLD analysis project Ga0315905, IMG submission 203522) | Freshwater fungal communities from buoy surface, Lake Erie, Ohio, United States - Buoy 4 MA121 | ecosystem: Environmental > Aquatic > Freshwater > Lake | place: USA: Lake Erie, Ohio... | reverse complement strand
CGCTCTGGCGCGCCCGCACACCCAAAAATCCCCCCCCCCCCCCCCCCCCCCCCGCCCCCCCAAAACACACACAGGCCTACGTCCAGGACCGGCTGCGCGAGTTTGCGCCGGTCTTTGCGTCCGAGCTGCGGCGCGGGGTCCCCTCGCTCGAGGGCACGCAGGACGCGGACCCGCAGTGGCGCGCGCACGTCGCGGGCGCCTACGATCGCGCGGTCGCGGCGCTGGCGGGCGCGGCGGCGGCGGCGGCGCGGGCGGCGCAGCCCGAGGAGGCGCCGCCAAAGCAGCAGCAGCAGCAGCAGCAGCCGCAGCAGCAGCCCGCGCCCGCGCCCGCCCTCCCGCAACCCGACCAGCAGCAGCAGCAGCAGTCAAGCCCCCAACCACCACCACCACCGCCGCCGCCAAACGTCGCCCTCCGCTTCTTCCACCGCTGCCGCTTCCACGGCTGCCGCGCGCGCGGCTGCGCCCTGTGCGCCCAAAACCCGAGCAAGGCTTGCGTCCGGGGCGACGACCTGAGCGACGCGTACGCGGACGGCCAGGCCCTGCGCGCCAAGTGCGACGCCGAGGTCGGGCTCGAGCTGGTGGACGCGGCCACGGGGGAGGCGCTGAGCGTGGTCGCGACGCCCGGCGACGGCGACGGCACGGCCGGCGGCGGCGGCGGCGGCGGCGGCGCGGCGGCGGCGCCGCCGCTGGTGGCGGCGGGCCTGCTTCCGCCGGGCGCCGAGCTGCTCGTCGTCGCGATCGACGGCGACTCGTTCGCGGCGGCGGCGGGGGAGGAGGGCGACGGCGGCGAGGGAGCGGCGGCGGCGGCGGCGGCGGCGGGCGACGACGGAGCTCCCACTCCGGCAGGGGGCGGTGGCCGGGCGTCGGGCGGCGGAGGAGGAGGAGGAGGAGGAGGAGGAGGAGGGCGCTCGCGCTCGGGCGGCGGCGCCCGTCGAGCAGCAGCAGCCGCAGCCGACGCCAACACCACCGACCCCGGCGCCGTCGCCCCCCGCCCCTCGCTGCGCCCGCTCCTCACGTCCCGCACGGGCGCCGCCCTGCTCGGCTGCCAGGGCGACGGCGGGCGCGTCCTCCCCAGCGGCCACCTCCTCGTCACCCTCCCGGGCGCCGGCCTCGCCCCCGACGAGGACGACGACAGCGGCGGCGGCGGCGAGGAGGCCGCCGACGCCGCCGCCACCACCACCACCGCCGCACCCCCACCGCGCCGCCACCTGCCCCCGCAAGCCCTCGTCCCCCTGGGCGGCGGCGTCTCGGCCCTCGCGCCGCTGTCCCCCGCCCAGGTGCTGCTCCCGGGCCTCTACTTTGCGGACAAGAACGACACGTTCCGCGCGGCCGACGACGCCGCCGCCGCGGGGACGACGGGCAGCGGCGGCGGCGGGGCGGCGGCGGCGGCAACGGGCGCGGGCTCCTCGGGCAAGAGCGCGTCCACCTTCCGGCTGCTGGCCCTGGCCGTCGTGCGCCGCAGTGCCGCAGGAGGAGGCGCCCCTCTGTCCTCGCCCTCCGCCGCCGCCGCCGCCGCCGCCCCCTCGTCGTCGTCGCCGTCCCCCTCCCCCTCCCTCGCCCGCCTCCTGCCGCCCGGCTACGAGCTCGCCCCCGGCGTCCTCGCCCTTCCCGCCGTCTCGCGCCCCTTCGTCGTCAAGACGCAGCGCGCCCTCAACGACTACCGCAAGCCCGAGTTCCCGCACTACAAGGACGCGCTCACGCGCCTGCGGCACGTGGGGGCCGTCAGCGCGCAGCGCCTCAAGGAGGACGCGCGCCGGCACGTGTCGCCGCACGCCCCCTCGGCGTGCGTCGCGACGGTCGAGGACATGCGCGCGCTGGTGGCGTACGCGGACGCCGACCGCGCGGTCGAGTCGCGCCTGGTGGAGCTGCTCAACATGAAGGGGAAGCAGCGGGGCAAGTACGACGCGCTGCGGCGGGCGCTGCGCGAGCGCGTCGTGTACGACGACGACGCGGCGCGCGTGTGGCTGCCGGCGACGACGGCGGCGGCGGCAGGGGCAGCACCAGGCGCGGCGGACGGCAGCGGCGGGGGCGGCGGCGGCGGGGCGTTTTCATCTCTGGGCCTGCTGTTCGCGTGCAAGCAGGCGCAGGTGGCGCTCGACCGGCCGCTCGCAGTCGTCGAGCGCGTGCCGGCGGCAGCGGGCCCCGGCAACGGCGGCGGCCCAGTGCGCCTGCTGGCAGTCGCGCTGCCTCCGCGCGGGGCGGCGGCGGGGGGGGCCGACGACCCGGGCGGCGCCGCCGCGGCCGCGGGTCCGTCCGGCACCGGCCCGGGCGCCCTCGCCGCGGCCGCGGTCGCCGCCGCGCTGTGGCCGTCGGCCGCCGAGGCGTGGTCGCGCCCGGGGCACCCGGGCTTTGCCGCCGTCGCGACGCGCGCGGACGGCGCCCCCGCGGGCGCCACCGCGCCGCCGCCCGCGCCGCTCGCCGTCGAGTGGTGCGCCGCGCTCCCCGGCGTGGCGCAGTGGGAGCGCGAGCAGCAGGCGCGCGCGCAGCAGCTGATGGACCAGGCGCACGCGCAGCTGCAGCTCTACCAGCAGCAGCAGATGCAGGCGTCGATGCCGCCGCCGCCGCCCCGCCCGCCGACGGCCCTGCCCGCGATCGCGGCGGCGGCGGCGGCGGCGGGTGCGGCTGCAGCCCTCCAGCAGCAGCAGCAGCAGCAGCAGCAGCACGGCGCCCCCGGTGCCGCCACCGCCACCGCCACCGGCCTGCCCGCCCTGTTTGGCCGTCACGGCCTGGGCCTGGGCGCCGGGGCGCCGGGCGCCGCCGCCGCCGGCGTGCCGACCTTTTCGCCCTCGGACGGCATCTTCCTGCAGGGGCAGCTGTTCATGTCGCCCGACCCGGGCACGCTCCCGGCGCACCTGCTGCCGACGCCCCTGATCAACCCGAGCCCGGCCACGCTCGCGCTGCTCGGCGGCGGGGGGAATGCGGCGGGCGCGGGCGGGGGGGGCACGCAGGCGCCGCCGCCGCCGCCCGCGGGCGGCGGCTCCGCTGCTGCTGCGGGCGCCGTCCTGCCCCCTCCGCTCGCGCTCCGGCCGCCGCCGCCGCTGGTGCCCCCGCCGACGCGCGTGCCGCCGCTCTTCCGGGCGTCGTCGGGCGGGCTGCCGCCGCCGCTGCCGCCGCCGCCGATGCCGCGCGCGCAGCAGCAGCACGAGCGGCGGCAGCGCCAGCGGCAGGAGGGGCCGGTATCGGGGTCGGCGGCGGCGGCGCAGCAGCAGCAGGAGCCGAAGCAGCCGACGACGACGACCGGCCCGACACAGCATGGTGCCGGCTGCTCGAGCACGGCGGCAGCAGCAGCAGCGGCGCGGCCGCGCACTGCACCGTTGAGCGGCACGGGCGCCGAGCCGAAGCAGAAGCAGCCGCCGCAGCAGCCGCCGCCGCCGCGGCCGCGGGGCCAGCCTGCTGGCGGCGGCGAGGAAGACGACGCCGAGGACTTTGGCCGCGGCCTGAAGCGCACGCTCGCGGGCATCATGGCCGACATGGACACCGACGACGAGGGGGAGCCGCTCGACTTTAACATCTAGAGAGACGGGCAGCGGCCGCGCACTTGAATCTGCAAAACGACACGCGCTCGTCATCGCACCTCGTCGTCGTCGTCGCCGCCGCCGCCCTCCGCGCCCGCCGCCACGCAGTCGCCCACGACCACCACGCACGGGCTGAGCTCGTCCGCGTGCTCGCGCGTGGCTGCGACGATCCCCCCCAGCGTCGAGAGCCACACCCGCTGCCCCGCGCCGCCCTCCTCCTCCAGCCCGCCGGCGTCCCGGATGACGGCCGCGGGCGTCGCCCCGCAAAACCCCGCGTTGGCGCGCAGCCGCTCGGCCACGGCCGGCAGCGCGCGGCCGCCCATCAGCACGACGGCCGCGGCGACGCCGCGCGCCCCGGCGCCCCACGACGCGTCCTCGGCGGCGCCGTGCCCGGAGAGGACGACAAAGCCGGGCTGCCGTTGTTGCGATGGCGGCGCCTGCTGCCGCTGCTGATGCTGCGACGACGAGGACGACGACGACGAAGAAGGCGAAGAAGAAGAAGACGCAGAGGCGGCGAGCGGCGGGCCCTCGGTCAGCGGAAACCCCGCCAGCAGCGGCGCGGCCAGCGCCGACGACACCCCCGGCACGAGCGCAAACGGCACGCCCGCGCCGCGCAGCGCCGCCATCTCGGCGCCCGCGCGGCTGAAGACGCTCGGGCACCCGCCCTTCAGGCGCACGACCACCTTTGGCCTGCCGTCCGCCTCGGCCTCGCGCCGCAGCGCCGCGCACCGCGCGACCAGCTCGGCGTTGATCGCCCGCTGCTTGGCGCCGCCCGTCGCGCCGTCGCGCCCGCCGCGCTTGCCGACGGGGACGAGGGCGGCGGTCGGCGGGGCAAAGGCGCGCGCGGCCGCGCCCGAGGGGCCCAGGTCGTCGTAGAGGACGGCGTCGGCGCGGCGGAGCGCGTCGACTGCGCGCAGGGTGAGCAGGTCGAGCGGGCCGGGCCCCGCGCCGACGAGGAGGCAGGTGACGCCGGTGGGTGGGGCTGGGGCTGGGGCTGGGGCTGGGGCCGGGGCGCCGGTGGCCGCGACGCGCGCTGTTCGCGAACGCGCGATCGACGACCGCGAAGAAGCGGCGGCGGCGGGACGGCGCAGGAGCGGCTGATGCATATCGAGTTTTCGAGCAGGCAAGGTGCGCGCGTGTGTGTGTTGTTGATGCTAACAGAAGGAATCCAAGGAGCGTGTGCGCGCGCGCGGGCGGGGGGCACACGCTTCACGAAACGAGCACAGAGAGAGAGAGAGAGGGGGTGGTGCGAGCAAGGGGGACGGCAAGGCAAGGGCTAGGGGCCAAAACTGAGGCGCCGATGGGGCGCGCGCGCAGAGCGAGGCAGGGCAGGGAACGCTATTGCCGCTGTGATGAGGTGGTGAAGCGGGGAGGAGGGCGAGGAACGAAAGTCCCGCCGGCGACAGCGGCTTGTGGCTGGCCGGCGCGGCGGGACGGGAAACGCGACTCGGGCGGCGGCGGCGGCGCGTCAAGGGCGTCCGTCCTTCTCAGACGCCGCTCGCGACGCGCTCGAGCGCGTCGCCCACCGCGGGCGTGTCGTCGCGCAGCGCGCTCAGGGCGGCCCCGTCGAGCTCGTCGCCGCTGCTTGCGCCGCTGTCGTCGCCGCCGTCGCCGCGCCACTCGGCCGCCGCCGCGGCGCCCTCGCCCTCGCCCTCCTCGCCGCCGCCGCCAATCATGAGCTGGATGACCGCGCCCGCCTCGGGCGTCGCGAGGAGCCCGGCGCCCACGCGCGGCGTCTCCGGCTGCGCATCGTCCTCATCCTCCTCGTCCTCGAGGCGCGCGCGGACCATCAGCCCGACGAGCTGCTCGGCCGGGCTGGCGGCGGTGGGCGGGGGGGGCGCGACGGGGGCCGCTGCCAGGCGGGGCGGCGTGCGCGCGTCCGCCGTGGGCAGGAGGGGGGCAGGCTCGTCGTCGTCCTCGTCGCTGCCGCTCGCCGTCGCTACCGGCCGCCGCCACCGCTGCTGCTGCTGCTGCTGCTGCTGCTGCTGCTGCCACCGCGCCGCCTGCCGCCGCTGCTGCTGCTCCTGCGCCGCCGCCGCGTCGAGCACCAGCGCGGCCATGTGGCGCTCGAGCTGCTGCTCCGCGCCGCCGCCGTCCTCGTCCTCGTCGTCGTCGTCGTCCTCGTCGTCGTCGTCGCTGTCGCGGCTCTGCTCATCCGCCTCGTCGTCGTCGTCGTCGTCGGACGCGCCGGCGCCGGTGATGTGCAGCGGGCGCGAGCGCGGGTCGGCGTCGGCCGACGTCGGCCGGTCGAGCTCGGCAGCCCCGGCCGCCGCCGCCGAGGCCGCTGCAGGGCTCGGCGACGGATCAGCACTCGGCTCGCGCCCCTGCGCCCGCTGCTGCTGCTGCTGCTGCTGCTGCTCGTTCCAGCGCGCGGCGTCCCGCGTCGCGCGCAGCCAGCGGTCGAACGCCGTGTCCTCGTCGTCCTCCTCGTCGCCGCCGATGATGCCGCCAAGCTCGGGCGTCGCCGACGCCGCCATGGTCGGGATGTCGCGGCGGCGGAGCGACTGGTCGTCGGTGTTGCGCAGCCAGCTGGCCATGCGGGCCGCCGTCGTGGGCGTGGCGCGGAAGCACAGCGGCGAGGACAGCTCGCCGGCGTCGTGAGCGTCGAGGCTTTGCTGCTGTCGGAGCGGCGGCGACGGCGCGTCGGCGTCGGCAGCTGCTGCTGCTGCTGCTGCTGCTGCTGTCCCGCCGAGCCACGCCGACAGGCCCGCGCTGCCCGGGCGCGAGCGGGCAGGGCTCGGCTTGGGCGACGCCAAGGCCGGCGACCGCGTCAGGTCCACGGCGCGCGTGTCCATTTGCGCGGAATGGCGGAAGCCCGAGTGTTGGTGTTGATTTTTTTTGTGCTTTTTGAACGCTTTCGGCGTCCGTGGAGCCGGCTGTCTGTGTCGCGGAGCACCTTTGAGTGCAACCGGCGTGAGTCAAAGGTGGCGAGGGTGACGCGTGTCGCGGTTTTTGTCGGTCGTTTGTCGTTTTTGCATGCGCGCAGGCTTTTTGGTTGGGGGAAAGCCGCGAGCGCGCGCGTGCGCGAGACAGCTCGCCGGGGGCCGCCGACGAGAGACGACGGCGGCCACTGTGCGTTTGGCGCGTGCTCTCATATTCTCCGCACGATCGATCGACCGACCACGAGTGCTCGACCACTCCTCTCGCCGCACGCTAGTAGTGCGGTTGCGCGGCGCCCCCAGGCGCGCTGAATCCGACGCACGTCGAACCCGGCGCGCGTTCGACCCCGTCCCTTCCTCTCATCCGCGCGCGTCGGTTCCCGGGCCAAGCGAGCCACATCCGCATCGATTTCGTCGCCCAGCCCCATCATCATGCTCGGCAGCGGCAGCTGGCACTACCAGGGCGGCGGCGGCGGCGGCTACGCGCGGCCGCTCGCGCGGGACGAGCGCGGCGGCGGCGGCGCTGTCAACCCCAACGCCCCCAAATTCTGCCAGCGCTGCCAGGCCGCCAACTCGCACTGGACCTACGAGTGCAAGGCCCCCGAGCGCGCCTACCGCCCGCGGGAGTCGCGGACGCAGCAGCTGCTGAGGCAGCGCGAGGACCCGCGGGCGGCGGCGCCGCTGCTGCGGCGCGAGGACCTCCTGCCGGCGGACCGCGAGCGCGAGGACCGGCGCGAGGCCGAGGAGGCGGCGGCGCGGCTGGGGCGGCGGCGGCGGCAGCAGCAGCGGGGTTGGCGGCCGCAGGGCGGCGGGGCGGCGGCGGAGACCGGCGGGCGCTCGCGCGGGCGCTCGTCGAGGTCCCCGAGTCGGAGCCGGAGCGCGAGCCGGGGCCGCCGCAGCGGCAGCCGCAGCCGCAGCCGCCGCGAGACGAAGCGGCGGCGGCGGCGGCGGTCGCGCTCGCGGTCGCGCTCGTCGTCCTCGCCGTCCTCGCGGAGCCGCCGCAGCAGCAGCAGCAGCAGCAGCCGCAGTCGCTCGCGCAGCGTGAGCAGCCGCAGCCGTAGCCGTAGCCGCAGCCGCAGCCCTCGCAGGCGGGCGGAGCGCCGCCGCCGGACCGCGTCGCCGCCGCCCCCGCGCCGCGGCCGCCGCCGCAGCCGCAGCCGCAGCCGCAGCCCGAGCGGCAGCAGCAGCAGCCACTCGCGCTCGCGATCGCGCAGCACCCGCAGCACCCGCCGCGGCAGCGACAGCGGGACCCGGTCCAGCAGCCGCAGCCGCAGCCCGTCATCCCGCAGCCGCAGCCGCAGCGCCAGCCCCCGCCCCCGCCGCCGCAGCCGCGACCGCTCGCGCTAACGTTGGCACCTTGCACAATCAAAGGTTTTTTCAAGACTCGAACGTCCACGCATCAAAGTCGACGACCTCCTCCCCCCGGCCCTGGCCCCGCCACTCGACCTCCTCCACCACGCGCCCGCCCCCTTCTCCGCCCCCGCCGCCCCCGCCGCCCCCCCCCGCCGCCGTCTCCCACTCGTCTAGCTGCGCCTCGAGCAGCGCGTCGTACGCCGCCGCGGCCGCCGCCGCGTCGAGCGCGCTGACCTCGGCGTACGCGCCGCCGGAGAGGGGGATGCGCTCGGGGGCGACGGTGGCGGCGGGCAAGGAGGGGGCGGCGGCGTCGGGCGCCTCCTGCTGCTGTGGCCAGGCGCGGCCGTCGGAGGGCAAAGCGGAGGCGCCGCCCGCCGAATCCGCCGCCGCCGCCGCCGCCGCCGCCGCAACAAACGAGAGCGGGTCGCCCGCCCATGGCGGCGGCGCGTCGTCCGCCCCCGACGCCCCGTCCCCGCCGCCGCCCCAAGACGGCTCGACGTACCTGCCCGTGACCGGGTCGTACTCGAGCGCGGCCTCGCCGCGCTGCCCGCTCGTCTTGTTGCGCACCTTGGCCAGGATGATGCGCACGCCAAAGTTGGCGCGCCGCGCCGCCGCCGCGTCCTCGGCCTCCTCGGGCGACAGCCGCCGCCGCTGCTCGCCCCCCCCCGCAGCGCCCGCGCCCGCTGCCGCCTCCCCCGCGTCCTCCCCTGCAACGGACGACGGCGCGGGCGCGTCTGCCGCCGCCGCCTTGGCCCGCCTCCCCCCGCGCGCCCCCGCGCCACTCGCCCCGCCTCCACCACCACCGCCGCCGCCGCCCCCGCCCGCCGCCGCCCCCCCCGCCGCGTCTGGCCGCCCCGCGAGCTCGCGCGCGACGCGCGACCAGTCGCGGTGCACGACGACGCCGTTGTCGGCCTTGGCCATGAAGTTCGCGCCTCCGGAGACGTCCATCAGGGTCGGGGCCTGCCCCGCCCACGCGGGCATCTGGCGCGGGTGCGCGACGAGCCACACGTGCACGCCGTGGCGCTGCGCGAAGCGCCGGAGGGACGACATGACGGCCGCCACGTGCTCGTGCTCCATCAGCAGGCCCCCGCCGCCGCCCGCCCCCCCGCCGCCGACGCGGGCCGAGGCGTGGTCGATCTCGTTGTAGGGGTCGATGATGAGGCCGCGGACGCCGTACTTGGCGACGGCGGCGCGCGCGCGGTCGAGGATCCAGTCGAGCGTGGGGCCCGAGTCGCCGGCCCCGTCGCCGCCGTCGTCGCCGCCCGCCCCCCCGCCTCCCCCGCCAGACGCCTCGAGCACCACAAAGTGGTGGTCGAGCCACCAGAACGCCGCGACCAGCTCCTCCTCGGTCATGCGCGGCACCGTGCCCCCCCTGGCGCTCGCGTACGCCGCCCCCCGCAGCATGGGACGCCGCGCGCGCTTCTCCAGAAGCTGCCGCGCGTGGTCGGCCGAGCGCTTCTCCATCGAGCACAGGGCAAAGCGCCAGCCGTGCTGCTCGGCCAGGTTGACGGCGAGCGCGTCGAGCCACTCGCTCTTGCCGCTGTTGGGGACGCCCGTGACGAGGGTGAGCTCCCCGGGCGCCACGCGGTAGAACGCGTCGAGCGACGGCCAGCCCGTCGGGTAGGCGAGCGGCTCGCGGCGCCTGGCGCCGCCCGAGAGGCGGCCGTTTTCGCCGTCGCCGCCGCCGTCGTCGTCAAAGTCCCCGAACGCCGTGTAGATCTCGTCCGCGTAGTCGAAGAAGCGCTGCAGGCCCGCGATGGGCCACTCGCGCGGGTGCGTCACGTACAGGCGCAGGGCGCGCGCGCCGTCGGCCAGCAGCATGTGCAGCGCGCCGCAGCGCAGGCCGCTGTCGTCGTCGTCGTCGTCGTCGTCGTCGTCGTTGTCGCCGCCCGCTTGCGGCTGCTGCTGCTCCCACCGCTCCCAGTGGTCCGTCCACGCCTGCGGCCACTGCACGGTCTTGCAGCGCGCCTCGCCAAACAGGCGCGCGGCCTCGGCCGCGAGGGCCTCGTCGGCCGCGGCGCCGTCGAGCGCGGCGTCGGGGGCGGGGTTGTTGTTGTTGTTGTTGTTGTTGTTGGGGTCGGGGTGGTGCGGCGGCGCCTCGTCGTCGCCGCCTTGCCGCTGCCGCTGCTGCTGCCGCTCCTCCCACGCCCGCCGCTGCCGGTTGAGGGCCAAAGCGTGGCTGCCCTTGGCGCTCGCGCGGCACGCAAACACCACGGCGGACGCGTTGGGGAGCAAGTAGTTGAGCGGGCCCGCTCCGCCGCCGCTGCTGCTGCTACTGCTGCTGCTGCTGATGGCTTGGCTGCTTGCGCTTCCGCCGCCCCCTTCGTCGGCGCCTCCTCGCCCCCGGCCCGCGCCCGTCGGCGGCGGCGCGATGCCCTCGCGGTCGCGGCGGCGCTGGTCCGCGTCGCGCGCCCGCTGCAGCTGCTGCGTCAGGTGGTACAGGCGCCGCCGCGGGTCCGCGTACAGGGGCGCGTCGCGGCGCCATGACGGCAGCGGCTGGGGGATGGCCACGATCGTCGGCGGCAGGATGGGCGGGTCTTCGGCCGCCTGCTGATGCTGGTCCTCTGCGCCCTCTGCCGCCGCCGGCTGCTGCTGCTGCTGCTGCTGCTCAAACGCCTCGGCGACGGCCAGCGCGTCCAGCTCGTCGCCGACGACCACGACGTCCCCGCTCGCGCGCAGCAGCGCGTCCGAGCCGCCGAGCGCCCCGGCCCCGGCCGCGTACAGCGCGCGGCCGCCGCGCGCCATCCAGCTGGCCGCGACGACGAGCCCGCCTGCCGCGGAAGCGTCGGCGGCGCCTTGGTCGCCCTCCTCGTCTGCCTCCTCCGGCCGTATCGCGGGCGCCAGCACGTAGTACCGCGCGTCCACCAGCCTGCCGGACTGGTAGTACGGCAGGACGACGGCGTCCACGGACGTCCCGTCGTCGTCGTCGTCGTCGTCGCCGCCGCCGCCGCCGGCCGACAGCAGCAGCGGGTGCGCGACGGTCTGCGCGGCGACGCCGTGGCGCGCGATCGTAGCGTCCGAGATGCCGAGGGACGCGAGCCAGCGGCGCTGCTCGGGGCTGAGCGGGCGCAGGAGGGACGGGTGGAGCTGCTGCTGGCGCGCGAGGGTGCGCGCGCGGCTGAACGTGGTGGTGGTGGTGGTGGTCGTCGCGGTCGTGGCGGTGGCGGTTGCGCGGACGGCGACGAGGGCGCCCTCTCGGCGCGACGACGACGCCGCGCCGATGGCACTCAGGCGTCGGCGCCCTCTCCTCCTGCCGCCGAGCTGCGCCGGCGGGGCCAGACCGCGCGATGAGAGGGTCGAGTGGGGCGCCGCGCCCGGCCGGGCGGCGGGCGCGGGCCGCAGCCGCAGCATCGTGTCTCGCGAGCTTTTTTGGGGGGCGAGACGCGCTCTCTCGACGCGGGCGGAGGAGGGGGCCGTCTCGGCGAGGCGCGTGAATCAGACGGACGAGAAGGATCGCTGGCTAGTACGCGCTAGTAGCGTGTAAACAAAACAGTATCGCGTGGCATAGAGGCGTGGCGGTCCAGCGTTCAAGAGCAGCGCGCGTCGTCGTCCGCGGCGTTTGAAATTCGGCGGGGCGGCTGGCGACGCGCCGCGGCAAAACAACAACAACAACAACGACAACGAGCGCGCCCGCAGCCGCCCGCGCATGAAAGGCACACACTACTGCGCTCAAACTACACACGAGACTAGTTCCCCAAGACCCCGCCCCTTCTCTCGTCGCTGCGCTACCAAAAGAAAGCGACGACGCTTTGTCTCCCTCCTCCCCCTCAACCCACGAAAAACCAACTGCGCCACGAGACATGCCCCCGCTTCCGCGGCCGGAATGCGTCGCTCGCTCTGGACGGTGATCATGCAGAGGGCTTGGATCCAAACGCAGGCGCCGCAGCAGCCGATGGCGGCTGCAGCGGCAGCGAGCGGCGGGGCGGCTTCCGGCGGCGTCTCGCGCGCGCTCCTCGCCGCCGCCGCCGCTTCCTTTGAACCAAGCTGCCGTCGAGGCGCGCGCGCCTCGCTCACCATCATCGCAGCAGCAGCATCCTCGGGCCATCCGCAGCAGCAGCGCCTCCTCCGCGGGCCCCTGCCCCTCCTCTTGCAGCGACCCCTCAACCCCCCCGCCCGCCGCCCCTACTCGGCGGCGGCGTCGGCGTCGGCGTCGGCGGCCGCCGAGGCGGCGCCCGACGACTCGGCGGCAGAGGGAGCAGACGGCACCGCCGCCGCCCCGTCAGCGACAGCGGCGGGCCCCCGCGTGCGCACGCGCCCCCGCGCGCGCCGCAGCAGCACCAGCAGCACGCCGCCGTCGGCCGCGGGCCCGACGACCTCGGCGGCGCCGCCGCCCGACGGCGCCGCCAACCACCGGCCCAAGGCGCTGCGGCGGCGCTCGACGGCGAGCGGCGACCCGGTGGCGGAGGAGGCTTCTTCTCCCCTCGGCAGCCGCGGGCCCAGCCGACCGCGGCGGACGGCGGCGGCGGCGGCCTCGGCCTCGGCCGCGCCTGATCCCGCTCCCCCGCCGCCCCCGCCGCGCCCGGTGCTGCCGCCGCCGCTGTCCCAGGCCCCCCTGCCCGCCTTTGCGGCCGAGGACAGCGCCAGCTACTACGGCGCCGACGCCGCGGAGCACTACTACGGCGACGAGCCCGCCTACGGCGACGGCGGCGGCGGCGGCAACGGCGGCGGCGGCGGCGGCGACGGCGTCGACGGCTACCTGCTCGACGCGCCGCCGCAGCCGCGCACCCCGCCGCCGCCG
>Ga0315905_10005868_pt1 | contig 12486 bp, 19 predicted proteins | sample LakEriMetagenome_5_FD_203522 | JGI IMG/M metagenome (GOLD analysis project Ga0315905, IMG submission 203522) | Freshwater fungal communities from buoy surface, Lake Erie, Ohio, United States - Buoy 4 MA121 | ecosystem: Environmental > Aquatic > Freshwater > Lake | place: USA: Lake Erie, Ohio... | reverse complement strand
GATAGGGAAAAAAGGAAAGGTGCCTAGACCCTAAAAGACAAGACACCACCCAATATAACTTTGATACATGCAGTTCAGAGAATATAGGTATATTGTCTTTTTGTCAAGGAGCTTTTCTTTAAAAATTACAAATTAATAATAATTTTTAAAGAATATGATAAAAAAACAAGATCAAAAATTAACCAATACACAATTAAAACTTTTAAAAATTATCTCCTATTACATGGGGATATCACCAAGCAAAACTGTTTACTTAAATCTTAAATTTCTTTGTTCTAAACTAGATGTTACAGATAGGCAATTACGTACTGTAAGAAAGGGAATAAGTCATTTATTTAATAGTAAGTGGCGTAAAGCTACTAAAATTGATGGAGTAATAAGAAAAAATGTTTATGTTTTTAAATTAATTGAGAATAATCTATGTAAAACTTCCGAGTTAAAAGGTCAAAAACTTCCGACCTCTAATAAAGAAGATAATAATCTTAATAAGAATATAGATCTAAAATCTAAATCTTTTAATTTTAAAAATTCTTATTCTAAAGCCAAAACTTTGTCTGAGATGATACCATCAATTGATAATAAAATTTGTGATGAACTACGTTCTAAGTCAGGACGGCCTTTTTCTAATAATTTTATTACTCAACTTGTTTTAAAAATGTCTAAGAATTCTAAGGTAAAAGCTACTTTTAACTATATTAAAGGCTTTATTGCCTATATGACTAAGGTATTGATACATGAGAAACACGATGCAGTAAAAACAGAAAATATAAATTTTAAATTTAAAGCTAATATAAGCAATGAGAGTATGGATAAAGCTAAAAAAACAAAAGTTTTTAGTGAAACAGAACTAAAAGCGTACGATTTAAAAAACAGAACTACTGATGGTTTTCAAAGGCTATCAGTCTTTGGGATAGTTGATAAATTTCAATTTAATAATTAAAGATAATTTTTTATGACTATAAATTTTCGTGTATATGGATATGTATATGGACATATAAGGGCATCAACAAAAATACAAGATGCAATAAAAGCAATAAACACCATAATCCATTTTGCTAATAATTCAAATTTGCCTATTACAGCTTTTTTTACAGAGAATGAAAGTAGGGCCAAACTAGAACACCCTGAATTATTTAGATTATTGGATATGGCTCAAACCGGCGATATTATTTTAATTGAGCAGATAGATCGTATCTCAAGATTAAATGATATAGACTGGAACAAGTTAAAAACAATTATTAAAACAAAACAGCTTAAAATAATTTTTCTTGATATACCAACAAGTCATCAAATTATAGAATATAACGATAAATTTACTGATACCATGTTAATGGTAATCAACGACTTAATGTTTGATATGTTAGATGCAATAGTTCGTAAAGATTACCAACGTCATAAACATAAACAATCAGAAGGAATAATAAAAGCCAAATCTCAAGGATTATACAAAGGTAGAAGAGAAAATACTGAATTACATAGAAAAATTGAGTTATTACTTTTAAGGAACGAGCCATATAGTGTGATTATGAGCTCACTTAGATGCTCAAAAGGTACTGTTGCTAAAGTTGCTAAACGAAAAAAGGAGTTAGAAAAATAGACTATTTATTATTATTTCTAACTATCTCGGTAAAATCCGACCAGTCTTCTACTTTAAAGGCTCTAATATCTCGTACTGAGTCAGAGAACCACTGAACGTTAGATAGCTTATTAATTACCTTGTAAACAGTCGTAAGATCGTTCTTTTCATTTTTGGAAAGATAAAGACTACCTTGTGTTCCAATAAAACCTAAATCTTCCATCATTGCCCTAATTTCATCATAAGCTTTATTATAGGGCTCGCCGTAGTTTTCTTTTAACTTTGCCACTTCCATGTCGAATGATATTGCGTACATAACTGCTTAAAAATTTTAAAGTTGTAAAATGAGGTAAGCTAGGACTAAGTCGGTAAACCGCAAAGACACCCCGCATGCAGCGGACGTTCACTTACCCTCGTATTACTATAACACGAAACCAAGCTTAGTTCTATAGGCTTTTTAGGCATGCGTATACTAGTATACGTCTAAAGTTTAAGCCGTTTTAATGCCCGCGCGCGAAGCTCGCCTGTTGGGCTAACATACATATATAGTGTACTGCGTGTTATTTTTAATTCTTTGCAAAGATCGGTTACAGAAGTATCCCTATTTTTCATAGCGGCCTCAACCATTCGTACTTGTGCTTTACTTAATTGAAATTTTCTACCGCCATTCGTACCTCTAGCACGAGCTGCGGCGAGTCCTGCTTTTACGCGCTCGCTAATTAAATCACTTTCAAACTCAGCAAGCGATGCAAATATTCCAAAAGTTAAACGTCCTGCAGCGGTAGTTGTGTCAATATTAGCTCCTTGTCCTGATAAAATACGAAAACCTATATTTCGCTTTGTAAGATCGGTGATAGTTTTGACTAAGTGAGAGAGATTACGGCCTAATCTATCAAGTTTCCAGACCACTAAGACATCATGTTCTCTCAAGGATTTTAAACAAGCATCTAATCCCGGTCTTTTATCATTTCTACCTGAGGCATAATCTTCGTAGATATAAGGCTCTTGTACGCCGTGTGCTTTTAAAGCATCTAATTGGAGATTTGTTGTTTGAGAGCCGTCTGCCTTTGAGACTCGCATATAACCGACAAGCATAATATTATATAATTTCTAGGTCTTTTTCTTCAATGATCCAATCGTTAGCTTCTATATCTTCCATAGAAAAATGATTATTTGCAAAATCAGTATTATTATAAGACTTACCGGTACTAATTCTTGTAATCGTATATCCTTCTAAATAAAATTTTCTAGCCCCCATACTAGAAGAACTTGTAAAAGGAATAGGAACGTAATGGCTATATAATTGCCAATCGTTTAATTCGTTAAAAGATATATTAAAACTATTCCGATTGATGTAACAAAGATCAAATACTTCTTTGAAGCTATCATTAGGACTATATATAGAAAATTGATTATCAAGAATTTGGTATATCTTATTTGACTTTTTGTGTTTAATTTTTTTTCCTTTAAATAAATATTGTAATGCTTCTAATATATTTAGATTGTCTTTTTTATAATTAACTTCTAGATTCGAATAAGTGCCAGCAGTAACGCCTGTTAATTCGTCTTTTTTAATATCCATTATTATTGTACCACTTGAACCTTTTGGATCTTTCTTTAGTAAAGAATTAATTAATTTTAATATAATCGCTCATTTATTTCCTGTTTATTGCAAGCCAAGAACCGGTACCATGAAAAAGTAATTGACGAGTATCTGTATTATATACGATCATTCCATCTTCTACGCCGGTTAAAGCATGTATTTCAGCTGTAGTCATTTTTGGAGCCGTAAATGAACCACATCGCATCGGTGCTTTTCGCATCGGTGCTTTTTGTTTTTTACCATTATTTGATAATACCCCTAATAGGTTTACAATATATTGAATAAATTTCATCTTCATATCTTTAGTTATTAATGACATAATATTTTGTTAATTGTTTGTAATTTTTCACCTGTTTAAATAACAACTCAATTAAAACATGTATTTTTAAATAATGTGTCGTTCATTATATCATTTATTCAATGTATTGTAAACCTATTATCAAATAAATGACAAATTGTGTAAAACTTGTCTTTCAACTGTACGATTTTTTCGTACTTTCGGAATTAAGAAAATCGCAACTTTTCCTTATCATTCTCTGCAAAACCTTATTATATGCTGATTGCAGGTTGCGGAATTGAGAAAATCGCAACTTTACTGAGAAAATCGCAATATATTGAAAACAAAAAGATTTCCCCAAAAGTTCATGGGTTTTTCCCCTTTAAATATTTCCACAGTTGGTGGTGGGAAAATGTGGTAAAAAATCCTCATTACCCCCCCCACACAGTTTTAGACTTAAGATTGAGAGTTGACAGTTTTTAAAGCATTAGTTAGCGTTAAATGGCTAATGGTGACTGAAATCACTGTAATAAGCGTCTTCCTCATGCTGGGGGTTATGTTATCTATAAGTGCCTCTGGCGTGAAGGATATCATTGGTTTATTACGACTATTTCAGAGCCCCTAGCACTTTCATCAATTAAATATAGTAATTTATGCAAGACACAGATTCTTGGGAGGTGGTAGTATCCTCTCTTATATCTCAACTTAAAAATATCGAAGCAACTTTAGAAAACCAAAATTCAAGCGTAGAAGAGTATCTACAACAAAATAGCGACAAAGCAGAAAGCCAGCTTTTAGAAGCACAGCTTAGGTCAACCCAAACCTCATTTGAAAGGATGGAGGATAAATTACACGATATGATTATTTATTTATGTCGTGCGATGACAGTAAGTAAGGTTCATCAGTTAAGCAATTTACTTGGGGAGGTTGAGCATGGAATGGAACAGTGATGACCCATTCGTGAAATGGGTTACTAGGGCTTATGTTATAGGAGTATTGATCGGGATGCCCACGGCTTATTATTTGATACTGGGGATGGTGGAGTGATGAAAAGATTTTTAGTATTGATATTTCCTATTGTATTAACAGTTATTTTTTTCCTGTTAAACTTTATACTAGTAATCAATTTAATTGAAAATTGGGTTTTACAAATAATAATAATGTTTATTAATACACTTTTATTCATGTATGGAGTGGTCTATACTGGGATTGATGACTACTATTATGATAATGAGATTCAGCAGAAAGTAATAAATAAATGTAAAATATTAAAATCCAAAATAATTAATCTATTATCAAGGGATTAGTCATTTTATTACTTGATACTGGAGGTGATGGAGTAAAATCTTGAGTAAATTTAAATAATTTTAGAATATCGTAGAGAAGCAATAAAACAGTAAGCAGCTTCAAAATTCTTCCAAATGATTTTCTTGCTTCTGTATTTTCTTTTTAAATCGTTGTAATTTTTAGAGAAATCTTTTTTTTCTTTTTTAATGTCAAGGTGAAGATATTCATTACGTAGTTGATGAGTATAGTAGATAGACATTTTTAGTAATGTTCTATTTATAAAAATGTTTCTAAAAATATTTTGGAAAAACAAATCTCTCATTACAAAAAACATAAACAGCAAAATAAATTTTTTACAATCCCCTGATAAAGAAAAAGTATCGCAAAGTTCTTCTGGACCAAGAATTCTTATAGAAAAATCTTCAGGAGATTCATTAGGAAAAAGTAATTGTTTGAGTTCTTTACTTATATTACTGACTCTAACTATCCTGTATATTGGTTGGTCAACTGTAATTGTTATTAGTTTTTTTATCATTTCCCCTTCAACTGGCTTCTAATCCCGAAGCATTTTAGTAGTTCCCATTTTTCTACGATGTAGTGAGTACTAAATAAAGTGATACCATTAAAAAGCATAGCATATGCAATAATATTTAAGTCAGGATGTAGTATGAATTTATATATGATTATATAAATAAATGTAAAAAACATAGTTATAAGGCAGCACCTTTGAGTAGTTTTAAAATTAAATATTGCTGCCCATAAAGGTACTGTAATTAAAGGCATATAGAAAGTCGCTGAAAATAAAATTATTTGTAAAAAAGAACCTTGTTTTAAACAAAATATTAATGTAATCGTACCAATTATAACGGTAGACCATCTTGCAAATTCTAACTTTTGGTAAGCAGTTAATGTATTGCATTTATAAGTATCATTTGCTATTAATATTGCTCCAATATTTAAATTTGAATCTGCTGTGGACATGCACATTGAAATTATACCTATAGCTAATATTGCTCTTGTTCCATCAATCTCAAAAATATCCATAACATACGGTAATATTTCTAGTTTTTGTAAATTAGGATTCATTTGATAAACTAGATAAGAAAAATAACAGGATAAACTCAAAGCAACTCCAATCCAAAAAACTGAGCAAAACCAAGCTTTTTTTACTTGGTTTATATAAATTCCCATAGATATTCTTTGCATTGTGGCAGGTTCAATTCCTGGTATTATAAAGTATAGAAAAAGTAATAAAGATTCTAATCGTTGCTCGTTACTAAGAGTTAATAAATGAGCAAAAGTAAATTGCTGATTTAGATTATCTGAAACATTAGGGATATAGGGATTATGTAAAATATTAGCTTGCATTAAAACTATTCCTATTATTAATGAAGCTCCAAAGCATAGAGCTTGTATTTTATCTGTATGTACAACAGAGTTAATCCCTCCAGCAAAGGAATACCAAATCACTATAAGGCTACTGATAAAAGTCCAATAAAATTGTTCGCCATAAGGGAATAAATAAAAAAGAACCTGTCCCATAATTTTGAATTGAATATAAAGCCCTCCAGAAACTCTAATACAACCACAAATAGCTGTAATAACTCTTACTATTTGCCCGTATTCTTCTCCCATAACTGTTGCTATTGATATTTTACCTAAATATTTTGTCATTCTAGGAACTAAAAAAAACGACATTATTGATAAACCAAAACACATTCCCATTGACTCAAAAAAATGAATAAATCCTCTGGAATAAAATTCAGTTAAATCAATCATAAAACCACTACCACTTATCCAAGTAGCAGTAATAGTAGCTCCTAAAGCATATGTAGATATTGACCTTATCCCTAAAGAAAAAGCATTAATACTCTTTACTTCTCTGTAAGAGCGAACTGATTCAAATAGTAGGTAACCAAAAAAGATAGCTATTAAAGTATAGTTCAACATAGTTTTTATTCTATTTAGTTATAAAACGCGAACACGCTTTTTTATTTTTAGTATACCAATGCTCTGTTAATATTCCATCTTCTAATATCAATAAAAGAGATATTTATAATGTTTTTATGTGATCTTTTAGGATTAAGTGAGTTATTAGGTAACAATTCTGAGATAAAACTCCGCGACACTAGTTATGTATATGCTCTTATCAATGTTTTAATAACCAATAAAGGGAATTTAATTTTAGAAGGAAATGTAAATATTTTAGATGTCCAAAAAGTTTTTGGTGTTTCTGATAGAACTAACGTTTTGCGAATATTAGAACGCCTAAAAAAATCGAAATTAATTCAATATAAAATATCTGAATCTGATATCAAAAAAGATAAAACAACAGTTTTTCTATCTATAGATAAACGATGTGCTAAATATTTTTTTCAAAAATAAACAAGTTTTTCACTATGACCCCTCTTTTCTTCTTCCTCCTGCAAAAAATCCAAGAATGGCTAGAAGTCAAAGCCGAACATAAACGTATTAAGGCAATAAAGGAAGCTCTACAGGTTTATGGGCAAAGGCGGGGGATTAAAAAATAACAAAGGATTTTATGGAAATTATTGATAAAACAAGAAAAGAACTTAAAGGAACAAACACAAGTGAAATAGCAAAGCAAGAAGATTTAGATATTTCGTTGTATGTGGCCATAGACAAAGGAGATTTAAGAGCAGTAGATGCTGCAATTGAATCTGGGGCTAATGTTAATTCTCAAGGTTGCGCTTCAAATAAAAAGGAACACCGTTTTATCACTAATTTTTCACCATTAGCAACTGTTTACAATCAAACGAGTAGTTATGGACAGGTTTTTTCTAAAAGCAAAAGAGCCCAGCTTATAGATATAGATACTTGTTTTTTTATAGCTGACAGTTTAATCGCTGCAGGAGCAGATACTAAGCCGTTGTTCTGCGATGTATTGGGTCGTGACGTTAAATGGGAATATTATCTATTAAATAAAACTAAGGATTTAAGCGGATTACTTCATAAAGCAGTAGCAGCAAATAATTTGTCAATGTTTCATTCTTTTTTAATAAGAGGGGTTGATGTCAACGAGATTTACTACGGCAATAGCCCTTTGCATGAAGCAGTAGAAAATAATGCTTTTGAAGCAACAAAAAAATTACTAGAAGCCGGTGCATCTTTAACGCAAAAAAATAAAGATAATCTTACTGCTTTTGATATAGCGATAAAAAATAATTATTTAAAATTAGCTACATATCTAACCAAGCAATTGAATTACTCATCATGGGAGGATTCAGCACACCGTGTTCAAGTAGACATCAGTAATCAACTTTTCAGAATAGCTAATCTTATAGAAATTTATCTATATGCAAACGTATTACAAGATGAAGAAGATGAGGAAGACAGAGAGGACGAAGATTATGAATAAACCACAAGACATCAAGGGTAGCTTATGACTCCACAAAGACAGAAAGATATCAAAACGATAGCATCTCGCATACGTAGAATTTTAAAAGAGAACGAGGGGATGCCTATGTACTTTAATTTCTGGGATGATCTGGACACGCTAACAAAATTAATCTTAGAGGAGGAAAAAGATGAGTAAGACGACTTTTTCAACAACAGATGAACATAATATCAACCAAGCAATAAGTATAGTTTACAACCAATTACAGACTAATTTTCAAGGCGGTTACAAACTCCTTACTACGTATGCCAAAGATTCCGAGTATTGGCAACAATCGAACGCAAGGTTAAACGTTGTTTATGCTTCAATTATCATTTTGAAAGAAATCATAGAAGAGGAAGATATAAACCAAAAGGCACAACGTTTTTGTGGGTTAGTGGAAATGTTAGAAGAAACTAAAAACGAGGATTTAAAATATTTATCTTTATCGTTGGATTTTTTAAAGAACATAGATCGTAAGATGGGGGAGGCTTAGAATTATGGGAGTACAAGCACTTAAAAGACAAGGTAACTATATAGAAGAGCAACTATATTCGATTATAGTTAACTCGAAGTGCCAACCAGACCTTTTAGCAATAAGCCTTTATTCTGATATAAGGAGTTGGTTTAAAACAAATAAGTACGGCAAATCAAAACTTAAAAATAATGGTTATAAAACCAGTTACGAAGAACTGGCTAAAAAATATAAACGTTCAAAAGAATTAATAAAACAAAAAATAGTCTTTTTGGAGTCTTTAGGCTTATTAAGTAGGGACTTTAGAATAGAATATATTTGGGGGCAAAGACAGAATAATGTGATGTATCTTCTAGTCTGGAAAAATACACCATATTTTTATAGTGAAATAGGCATCGACCACACTATTGTACATCCGGCAAATTTGGATAAAAAAACTTGGAATTTTATACAGGATAACCCTGACAATTCTATAACTACTCCCTCTCAAAAAATAGAGGGGGGCCCCGTTAAAAAAACAGTTAGCCCCCCGTTAGAATCCTCACACATCATATATAGTAATACCACACTTAAGACTACAATTAATAACACAGATCTTTCAGATCTTTGTTCCAGTGAAGATATGAGTCTGGGTATAGAAAACCAAAATCTAAAAAATCAGGATAATATTATAACCAAACAGGCTGAACAAATGGATATCCATACCAAGAATGGGAATGTCTACTATGGCAACAGAATACTTAATGAGTTTGATTTTACGGACGAGTTAATTGATGCCATACGACAGAAGAGTGATAAACCGCATTTTTCCAATGATCGGATAAAAGCGATTATGAGAAACATTGTCGCTAGTAATCCTAAGGTTAGAATTTGGGGAGGAAGGAATGCCTTTATCAACTACATGGTCAAAGCGGTAAACAACGAGAAGGAATTCACCAAAGAAGAGAAATCACAATCGCTTGCGGAAATGAAGAGAAGGGAGGCAGAAAAACTACTATGGCAATTTGAGAATAAAATAATCACTTATTTTTAACAGGGTAGTAGCAAGATGGATCAGGATATTCTTACAAAACTAGAAGAGATAAAGGCTTTAGATGCAAAGAACGAGAAAATAGCTATAGGCTATATGCTTCAAAATGAGCATGCTGCTATTAATGCAAGTAGGATAGTTCATGAAAAATACTTTGTAACTCCTCAGGCCGCCCATGTTTTTAAAATTGTTAAGTCTTATGTATCGGAGGGGAAATCGGTAAGTGATATTTATTTTCATATTAATTCAATATCAGAGGAAGACTGGAAAGGTTTTGCTCAAGGTATTTCAAGAGAGGACTACTTAAGACAATGTATAGTTTTAGCATTACCTTTTCTTGGTAGTGATGTTGTAGCAGAAGGTGCATTTGCCAAAATACAAAAACAGTATTTCAGAAGGGAAGCTTTTTTTCTTTATGAGAATGCAAAACCAAAGATTTTAAATACGGCAGATAGTAAAGATTTAACAGAGGTAGTAATTGATATCAATAACCAGTGCAATGCTCTTCTTGATGGAATGATACCAAACAAAGAGCATGATTACGAAGCAGAAGTAATGCAGGTTTTAAATACCAAGGAGCAAGCTGTAATCAGTACTGGTTACAAGGCTCTTGATGAGATTATTGATGGATTTAGACCTAGTCAATTAGTAACAATTGGAGCAGGTACTGGAGTAGGTAAGAGTGCGTTTGCCGTTAATTTAGCTTTAAATATTACTAACCAAGGTTACAAAGTAGGTCTTTGGTCTTTTGAGATGGATAAGGAGGAAGTTTATCAAAGGATAATTTCAAATATTACTGAAATTAGTAGGAAAGATAGGTTGCATGCAGAAGAACGTTACAATGCAGTTAAGAAATATTTTAAAGAAGCTAAAGATAATATTCAGATTTTTACTGATCGGATTAAGGATTTAGGAAGTTTCTATCTTCACTGCCGTAAGGAAAGTATCAAGGAAAACATGAAGGTTATAATTATTGATTATGTTCAATTAATACATTTATCAGGTTTTACGGGTTTAAACAGAGTTTCTGAAATAGAACTCATTACAAAGACACTAAAAAATATGGCTAGTGAGCTTGGTATTACAGTGATTATACTTTCCCAGTTATCAAGGGAATATCAGAAAAGAGAAAATAAACAACCGATTTTATCTGACTTAAGAGATTCAGGTTCAATAGAGCAGGATTCAAACCTAGTAATATTCTTGCACAGGCAGGATGATTACCCGCTGATGCTAAAAGATTATGAGAAAATAATTACGGTCATAGTAGCAAAAAACAGAGACGGTCGTTCGGGATCATTTATTTTAAAATATCAGGGAAACATAACAAAATTTAGGGAGGAGTAAATGAGCGAACTAGAAGCTAGAAAATACACGTCAATTCGCAATTTAAGAGAAGAGATTAGGGGGGATATGGAGGACTATAAGCTTTTATGGACTGATGAATATGTAGGAGTAGATACTGAAGCCGTGTATTTATTTAACCGAAAAAAAGACAATGATCTTCGTTTTTGGTTTTCAAAGTACTTAGATAAACAAATCGATAACAACTTATCAAAATTAAAAGAACTAGTGGAGCAAAACAATGAGTAAATGGAATAACTTTAATGATGCTGAAGACCAAATGTCTTATGAGTTAATACCGCATAAAACCATAGTAAAGGTCAGGTTATTACTTAAAAAAGGCAACCACGTTACAAAAGAGTGGCCAGACGGCTATGCTACTAAGAGTAAATCGGCTACTTGCGTATATCTTGCCTGTGAGTTTGTAGTTTTAAGTGGTCAGTATGAGAATAGGAAAATCTGGAGCAATATTGGTCTTCATAGTGATAATTCCGAGAAATACGGCGAAATCGGTAGGAGTATGATCAAGGCAATACTTAACTCTGCTAATTCGCTGCATTCCAAGGATAAATCACCAGAAGCAGAAAAACAAAGGCAGATTAAGAGCTTTGCTGATCTTGATAATTTACAGGTAGTAGCTGAAATTACCATCAAGACATTAGGCGATCAATCTCGTAACGAGATCAAGACCATAATTACGCCTGATCATGCCAGATATAGCGAATTTATGGATGAGAGAAGCGGTAAGTTTCCTATTAACTATAAACAAACTAATGATACTTTTGAAGAAGAAGACAAGTTACCGTGGGTTTGATGAACTGCAGTTTTAAGGAGGGGTATGAGTGAAATTTATAAATTAAACAAGCATGATGCAACGTGCGGTATGTTAAAACCTTTAACAAATCAATTAAAAAGCTATCAAAACAATCAATTTAAAGATGATTTTCAGTTTTTGGCTAATTTATACGAGGATTTTCATAACGTAGATTGGTTTTTAACAATAAGTAAAAATTTTAAGCAAGGAATATTTTTTTATAATGCTTACGATGGATTACAAGGGTTAAACAATAAGAATGGTTACAGAATTTTACCCAAAACTGATACGTTGCATTATCTTGATTTTAGTATAGCAAAACACTTAAGGCGCATGGAGTCTCATATTGAAATGGGCAATAATTGTTCACACTGTGAAAAAGTTATTAACCTCAATCTTTATGAATATAAAAATTGTACAAGGGGAGTAAAAGATCGAGAGAAATTAAGAACCCTAGATTACCAAATTTTTAAAAACTTAATAACCACAATAGATTTTCTTATTGGAATTGTTAGCGCAAAGCCAATTATCCCTATGGAAAGGTTTTTTTTAAATAATCAAAAAGCGGAAAAAGAATAAGAAAAGAGAATAAATGAGCCAAGAGATACAACGCTGTATTAGCAGTGTTTACAATGCGATAGAGAATTATAATACGTGTTACGAGTTTACTGAAATGCGTTATT
>Ga0315905_10005867_pt1 | contig 12486 bp, 10 predicted proteins | sample LakEriMetagenome_5_FD_203522 | JGI IMG/M metagenome (GOLD analysis project Ga0315905, IMG submission 203522) | Freshwater fungal communities from buoy surface, Lake Erie, Ohio, United States - Buoy 4 MA121 | ecosystem: Environmental > Aquatic > Freshwater > Lake | place: USA: Lake Erie, Ohio... | reverse complement strand
CAGAAGCCGATGATGCATGCAAGCGTCAAGGTTCTCTTCGTGAGGTTCGGTAACAGATTCATTGTGCTGTTTTGTTAGTCGTGGTTTTGGTTTCTTTAATCAGGATTGGATAATTTGCAGGTCAACCTAATACCGGAAAAATCTCGCGGATCTTTCAGCTGACGGAGACATTTTTCTTGTCATCAACGGGGAAACATTCCATGCATACGGTCTCACAACTCCATGAATTCCACCCACGACATTGTATCCCACGCGCTGGAGAATTTTTTCATAGAAACGCCCTCGTGGGGGTATGCCGACACCGGCACGCGTTTTGGAAAGTTTCATCAGCCTGCCGCGGCGATCGACATGGCGGACAAGCTCGCCGATGCGGGTCAGGTGCACCGCCTGACCGGATGCTGTCCCACGGTGGCCACCCATGTGTTGTGGGATTTTCCCGAACCCGGAAAGGCGGCGGAAATTGTCTCGCTGGCCTCGAAACATGGCGTGCGCATCGGTTCGATCAACCCCAATGTCTTTCAGGACCAGGAATACAAGCTCGGTTCGGTGGCGAACCCCGATCCGGAGATTCGCGCCCGCGCCACCAAACACATTTGCGATTGCATCGACCTCGGCAAGGAACTGCACAGCCGGGCGGTGTCGCTGTGGTTCGCCGACGGCACCAATTACCCGGGTCAGGATTCGATCCGCGCGCGCAAGCACCGCTTCGAATACGCCCTCCGTGAGGCGCACAATCGTCTTGCGGCGGATCAGATTCTACTGGTCGAATACAAACCTTTCGAGCCCGCCTTCTATCAAACCGATATCGCCGACTGGGGCATGGCCTACATGATGGCCAAAATCGCCGGTCCCCAGGCGAAGGTGCTGGTCGATACCGGACATCATTACCTTTCGCAAAACATCGAACAGATCGTCGCCTGGCTGCTCGATGAAAACATGCTCGGTGGATTCCACTTCAACGACCGCCGCTATGCCGACGACGACCTCACGCTCGGTTCGATCGATCCCTATCAGATCTTCCGGATTTTCCACGAGATTCATTTTTACGCATGGGAAAGAGGCGGCGTCTATCCGCGGATCGAATACATGATTGACCAATCGCACAACCTCAAGCCGAAGATCGAGGCGATGATCCAGACGGTCACCACGGCTCAGGAGCTGTATGCGAAAGCCGCGCTGGTGGATCATGAAGCGATGGTGAAACATCAGGCCGAGGGGCGCATCATCGATGCCGAGATGTGTTTGAAGAAGGCATTCAACACCGACGTCAGCGCGTTGATCGGCGCATGGCGCTCGGCGCACGACCTTCCCGTCGATCCACTTGCCGCGCATCGCGCCAGCGGTTATGAAGCCGCCGCCGCCGCCGAACGCAGCCAGCGCCGCATCGACCTGGGATTCTCCTCCGCATCGAGCTACGCATGATTTTTCCCCCGTGATTCCTTTGCAAACCCTGCTACAACTTTCCGGAATCAAAAAATCCTTCGGCGCGGTGCGGGCGTTGAAGGGAGTGTCGTTCGAACTGCAGCCAGGCGAGGTTCACGCGCTGCTCGGCGAAAATGGCGCGGGAAAATCGACCTTGATCAAGGTGATCACCGGCGCGCATTTGCCGGATGCCGGAACTCTGACCGTTGCCGGCGAAGAACTGCACGGGCTCACTCCCGCCAGAGCGCGGGAACTGGGGATCGCCTGCATTTATCAGCAACCGGCTTTGTTTCCGGATCTCACGGTGGCGGAGAACATCGGCCTGCGCTTGAAAAAATTGCCGTCGTGGAAAAAAATCGACCATGCCGCGATGCGGACTCGCGCGACGGAATTGTTGCGGCGGATCGGCGCGGAGATCCCAGCCGATGCGGAGGTCGGTGCGTTGTCGATGCCCGAACAACAGTTGGTCGAAATCGCCTGTGCGCTCGGTTCCGGCGCGCGCATCGTGATCATGGACGAGCCGACGGCGTCGTTGACACAGAAGGAACAGCATTTGTTGTTCGCGGTGGTGCGCGACTTGCGGGACTCGGGTGTGGGGGTTGTTTACATTTCGCACCGGCTGGAGGAGATCTTCGCACTCGCCGATCGCGTGACGGTTTTGCGCGATGGCGAGAGCGTCGGCACGAATCCCGCAGGCGCGCTCACCGAGTCGCAGTTGATTCAGCTGATGGTGGGCCGCGAAGTGGCGGCGATCTATCCGCCCTCGGAGTCCGCCCCCGGCGCGGTGGTGTTGGAGTTGAAAAATGTTTGTTGTGCGGCGGGAGGAGTGCGGGAGATATCGATGTCGGTCAGGGCGGGTGAGATCGTCGGGCTGGCCGGTCTGGTCGGAGCGGGTCGCACCGAACTGGCGCGCGTCCTCTTTGGCATCACTCCGGCGGACGGCGGCGAGATTTTGTTAGACGGAAAAGCCGTCAATATCTCGGGTCCCGAAGAGGCGATTGCCCGTGGCATTGCGTATGTGCCCGAGGATCGGCGTCGGCACGGGGTGATTCTCGACATGCCGATCGCGCACAACATCACGCTGGCGATTCACCGGAAAATTTTTCCGCATCACATGCTTCGTGGTGAAGCGGAACGGGAACTGGCCGGGCAGATGATCCGCGATCTCGGAATCAAGGCCTACGGACCCGAGGCTCCCGGTGCATCGTTGAGCGGTGGAAACCAGCAGAAGGTCAGTCTGGCGCGCTGGTTGGCGACAAAACCGCGCCTGTTGATCCTCGACGAACCGACCCAGGGTGTCGATGTCGGAGCCAAGAGCGAGATTCACAAAATCATCCGCGGTCTGGCGAAAGAAGGTCTCGCGGTGTTGATGATTTCCAGTGATCTGCCGGAGGTTTTGGGAATGAGCGACCGGGTGGCGGTGATGCGCGGCGGCCGACTGGTGGCATGGGAGGAGGGAGCGACAACGGACGCGGCGCGGATCATGGCCGCAGCTCTGGGTCAAAACAGCAAGGAGGTGGCATGAAAAAATATTCGCGTGAATGGACCGTCACGGCGGCGCTGATCTTGCTGATGCTGTCACTGGCGTGGCTGGCCCCGCATTTTTTCCAAACCCAGCCGCTGCTGTCGCGGGTCACTTCGCAAATGCCGGCATTGATTGCGGCGATCGGCATCGCGCTGGTGATCATCTCCCGGCAGATCGATATTTCCATCGGTTCGCAGTTCGGCATGTGCGCGGTGATCGCCGGTCTGGTGGCGGCGGCGAAACTTCCCCTCGCCGTGGCGATTGCCGCAGCCCTGGGCGCGGGGCTTCTGATGGGTGCGTTGAACGGTTTGCTGGTGGCGTATCTTGGTTTGCCAAGCATCGTGGTGACGCTGGCGACGATGGTTACCTGGCAGGAAACATTGCGGTTGTGGCAACAAGGTCGTCTTCTCAATCTGCCGCCGGGTGTCCAGTGGTTTGGCATGAGCCAGGCACAGGGACAGGGGCTGGTGATCGGAGTTGCTTTGTTGATTTTGATCCTGCTCGCGTGGGGCATGAAACACCTCGCCGCCGGTCGTCATCTTTATGCGGTCGGCAGCGACGCCGAGGCGGCGCGACTGGCGGGGATCAACCCCGGCCATACGACCTTCGGAGTGTTTGTGGCCATGGGCCTGCTGGCAGCGGTGGCGGCGGTGATGAATCTGGTGCAATCGCCGCAAGTGCAGCCGAGCTGCGGTGACGGTCTCGAACTCAAGGCGATCGCCGCGGCAGTCGTCGGAGGCATCGCGATCCGCGGTGGTCGCGGCACCTTGTGGGGCGTGCTGCCGGGATTGTTGCTGCTGGCGAATGTGAATCCCGCATTGACGCATCTTCATCAACCGCCGTATTGGGAAAAGGCGATTCAGGGTTTGGTGATCCTGCTGGCCGTGGTGGCGGACCGATTTCAAAACAACAAAAACCAAGCGCGATGAACGGCCCGATGCAACAAGTCGTGAAACCCCGCGGCATTCCGCTGTTGTCGCGCCACGAGACCGTGCTGGCGCTGCTGATCGTGCTCGAGGTTTTCCTGTTCCAGAATCTGGGAAGGAATTTCCTTTCGAGCGGCAATGTTTCCAACATTTTCCGCCACTCGGTGGAAATCGGTTTGCTCGCACTGGTGATGACACCGGTGATTCTAACAGGAGGCATCGATCTTTCGGTCGGCTCGATGATGGGATTGTGCGCGGTGGTTTTCGGCATCCTGGTGAAGCAATATCAACTCCCGCCCGGGCTGGCGGCGTTGGCGGCGGTCGGACTCGGCGCGCTCGGCGGCATGGGCAACGCCTGGTTGATCACCCGGATGAATCTGCCGCCGCTGATTGTCACGCTCGGCACCTTTTCCCTGTTTCGCGGACTGGCCGAGGCCTTGACCAAAGGTTCGCAGGCATACTCCGGATTCGCGCAAGGTTTTTTGAACATCGGAAACGCCAGCGTGCTCGGGATACCGATGCAGCTGTGGATCTTTCTCGCGGTGTTGGTCCTGATGGTGGTGCTGGTGCATCGAAGCACCTGGGGTCGATCCTTGCGGGCGATCGGCTATGCACCGGAAGGCGCGCGCTACGCCGGAATTGCCGTGGCCCGGGTCACCGGCATGGCCTACATTCTAGCCGGTGCGGTGGCCGGACTTGCTGCGGTGATTCTGGTGTCGCGACTGGGCGAAGCGCGCGCCAACATCGGGATTGGTTACGAGTTGCTGGCCATCACGGCAGTCGTTCTGGGCGGCACCAGCATTTTTGGCGGCGCGGGAAGCATCACCGGCACGCTGCTGGGATACGTTGCGGTCGCGGTTTTGAACAACGGCCTCGGGCGCATCACCGCGCATCGGATTTTCGACCAACCGGTGGCGAGTGTGGCGCGCGAACTGTCGGGCATGCTCACCGGCCTTCTTTTGTTGGTCGCGCTTGCCGCAGCCGTGTTGCTGAAATCGCTTGCCACCCGCCGCGCGCGCCGTCAGTCTCTGTCGTCCCATCAACCCTGAACCTGCGTCCATTCATGAAAAAAATTCCCTGGATTATCACCTGTGCCGCCGCACTTTTCCTTTCCGCCTGCAATAGCAAACCGACCGGCTCTGCGGGCGGTGGCGGCAAACTCACCATCGGCCTGCTGCCGAAAAGCAAGGGCAACCAGTATTTCGTCACCTGTGAAAAAGGCGCGCGCCTAGCCGCCGCGGATCTGGGTGCCGAGTTGTTGTTCGACGGCCCGACCAACACCGATCCCGCCAAGCAGAATGAAATCGTCGAAAACTGGATCTCGCTCGGTGTCAATGTGATCGCCGCCGCCTGTGAGAACAAGGATGGCATTTCCACGGCATTGAAAAAAGCCCAGCAGGCGGGCATCAAGGTGGTGACCTATGATGCCGATGCGCAGACCGACGCCCGTTCCTTTTTTGTCAATCAGGCGACTGCCCAGGGCATCGGCGACCAGTTGATGGACACCGCCGCCAAGCTCACCGACGGCGAAGGCGAGTTCGCGATCATCACCGCCACGCTGACGGCCGCGAACACGAATGAGTGGATCAAGTACATCAAGGAACGCCAGGCCGCGAAATATCCGAACATGAAATTGGTCGATGTGAAACCCAGCGATGACCAGAAGGACAAAGCGCAGCAGGAGACGACGAACCTGCTCAGTGCCTATCCGAATTTGAAAGCGGTGATCGCCGTGTGTTCGCCGGGTGTTCCCGGTGCCGCCGAGGCGGTGAAGCAGGCCGGGAAAAGCGGAAAAGTGAAGGTGCTCGGCCTCGGACTGCCGAGTGAAAACAAGGCCTATGTGAAAGAAGGTGTCACCCAGGCGGTGATCCTTTGGAAAGTCGAGGACCTCGGTTATCTCACCGTGCAGGTGGCCGCCGCGGTGGCGCAGGGCAAATTGCAGAGCGGTGCCAAGGAGTTCGATGCCGGAAAACTCGGCAAAATGGAAATCCAGGGCGACAACATTCTGTTAGGCAAACCGTTCGTGTTCACCGCGGAGAACATCGATCAATTCGATTTTTGATCGGCGGCGGGTATCGTCCGACGATTTTATCCCAACGATTCCTCCAGATTGCGGAGGTACTCCAGCCGTTCTTCATCGGTGGCTTCGCCGCCGAGAAGCTGCAGAATTTTCTGCCATTCGTCCTCGTGGTCGTTTGTGCGGCTCCGATGGTTTTTCAAACCGCCGAGCAACCAGGACAGGGCGAGAAAGTCGCTGAGCCAGAGGTGGGCGCTGGCATAAAGGACCATGATCGCCTCGGCGGGACTGCCGGGGGTCGCTTCGGCGGGACAGTCGAGTTCGAACGCGCGCGGATGCGCCATCAGTCGGGCGACATGGCAGTTTTGATCGAGCGCTTTTTCTAACAATTCATTGGCCGCATCATCATGCCACGAGGCCGCGGCTTCGATGTCGCCTGATTGCTGGTAGCGTTGCTCCGCTTCATCGGCGGCTTCGAGGAAACGCAGCAGGGCGCGATGGTAGCTGTGCAGGCTGTCGCTTTCTCCGGAGAAGGCATCGAGCATCGTTCGCGCATCCCGCAGCCGGCCATCCATGACGCAGAGGCCGAAAATTTTCTCGTGGGCGCCGAGTGGATCGCATGGATCGAGGTCGAGCACCGCGCGGTACTGCTCTTCCGCTGCGTCGAATTGCGATTGCATTTCCTCACAGGCGGCAAGTCCGAAAAGCGCATGCAAATGGTATCGCGCCGGTTCCATTTGCCAGAGCGAAGGATCGTGCCGGGCGGCGGCGATGTCAGATGCAAAAAACTCCTGGCCGAGTTTCAGCACCTCGCGATAGCGGTCGACAGACTCTGCGGGGTTCATCGCGCGTTCGGCGGACTGCCAAACACGGGCGATGCGCGTGTGCGGCGGCGCGCAGTCCGCGAGGAACTCATCGACACTGCGGTTGTCCGCATGTTCGCGAATCCATGCCTCGGCCTCCTCAGCACTTTCAAACTGCTGGTGTTCGAGAATTTCGTCGAGCCGTTTCAGCCATTCTGCGATTTGATCCGACATCGTGCGGCGGGCTAGAGGGATTTCAGCGCCTTCATCCAATTCGCCCAGCGTTGCTTGAAGTCGGGAGAGTTGCCGCCAAGGATTTCCGCAGCCTGTTTTGCGGCATCCCTTTCCCCGCCGAGCCACTGGAAGGATACCGCCGCTTCGTGGCGTCGGCTTTTGTCGGCTTCGTTGGTGTTTCGTTTGATGTCCTCACGGTAGATGGTGATGATGTCATTCACCAGAAAATCGGACCACTGCAGGGAGATTTCGCCCTCTGTGGTTTTCACCACCACCCGGCCCTCGCCGGCGCTGGTGATGCCATTGAAGGCATGGCCATCGCGGCTCTTGAGATTGATCGTCAGCGGTGACCTCGTCAGATCATTCTCGAGATCCTTGAGAAATTGTCCCGCGGCCTCGCTCATGGCAAGCAGGACGCTGCGTTGCTCCTCCTCCGCGCCTTCGGCAGGTGCTCCTGATTTTTTCAGCAGCTCCGCAGCCTCGCCAAAGCGGCAGTCACGGATCAGTTCCTGGAATTCCAGCTGCGAACCGGTGTTTGCGGATTCATTGCTGGTTGGCGGCTTCTTGCCGAGCAACTGTTTCGCGTGTCGTTCGAGCTGCAATTGCCATTCGCGGATTTGAAATTTCGCCCGACCCTTGGTTTTCAGATTGGCGTGCAAATCATTCAACGCCTGGGTTTTTTCCCGACAAGCTTCCGCCGACTCCGGAAGGTTTTGCATGTTGCCGGATTGAAGCGACTTCCAATCGGTTAGATAGTCCTCCGCCTTTTTTTTGTAGAGGCCGAGCAGTGAATCACTTTCCTTGGCGGGAGCCTTGCGGATGATCTCGAAGAACGGAATTGCTGCCGCCATCTTTCCCTGCTCCCAGTTTTTGAAACCGCTGGCCACAGAACTCATCAGGAAAACCAGATCCGACTCCGGATTGTTCGATTCGATGGGTTTGGCAATGGAGGGCAGTCCCTGCATGGCATCGAGCCAGGGCTTGAGGCGCGAACCGATGTTCTGCGGCGCGCCAGCTTCGGCAAAATGGTCCTTCAATGACTGGGCATCCTCGCGAGCCGCGTGCGTCTTGCCGTCCATGAACGACGACAGCATGGCCTCGAATCCGCACCAGGTGCGCGTCGGCTCCTGCACCTTGGGGTTGTCGCGCAGTTCGACAAAGGCGTTGTGTGCTTCTTCGTATGATCCCTTTTCCTGGAGCGAGCGAGCCTCGTGATAGAGGCTGTTGATTTCCACTCCCGAGCTGTCCGAGATCAGCGGGTCGTCATTGAAATTGTTTTGCGCCGGTTCTAACGGCGGTTTTTCCGCGCCCGACCACGACCTCACGCCCCAGATGAGCAAGCCGAGTGCGGCGAGCACGGCCAGCGAAATGAGCGTCTTGCGGGTGTTCTGTTTCCTGGCCAGGCGGCGCTGCTCGGCGGGGTTGACGTGGGCTGGCGCAGCCGCGGGCTTCGCGATTCCCTTGCGGATGTTTTTTTCGTTAGTCTGCGCCACCATCAACGCGGTTTGCAACGAGTTGATCAGGTCGTCGTAGGAGGAAAAACGGGACTTCGGATCATAGGCCATCGCGTTTTCGATGACCGCGGCGGTTTCCATGTTCAGCTTCGGACAGGCGGCGCCGAGCGGGATGACGTTGCGCTTGGCATCGCGCAACTGGGTGGTGACCATGCTTTCCTCGGTGCAGGGCGGTTTGCCGGCGAGAACGTGATAGAATGTCGCTCCGAAGGCATAGATGTCGGCGCGATAATCCTCTTCGAGCCCCTCGACCGTCTCCGGCGGCACGTAATAGGGCGTCGCCCACAGTTCGTCGGGTTTGGCGACACCGCCCTTGGTCATCAGCGCGAGTCCGAAGTCGACGATTTTCGCACTGCCGGCGGAGTCGAGCAGAATATTGCCCGGCTTGATGTCGCGGTGAATCAGCCCGGCCGCATGGGCGGCGCGCAGTCCGTCGGCCACTTCCAAAGCGAGCTTCAGTGCCTCGATCTCCGGCAGCGATCCGCGTTCCTTGATCTGGTGCTCAAGATGTCCGCCGGGCACCAGCTCCATGGCGATGTAAAATCGCCCGAATGCCTTGCCGGTTTTGAACACCCGCACCACATGGGGATGGGAGATCGCGGCGGTGATTTGCGCCTCCTCCTCAAAAGCGGCAATGCGTTTTTCATCCGCCGAAAAATCCTCGCTGAGAATCTTCAGCGCCACCTCGCGATCGAGCGTGTTGTCTTGTCCGACAAAAACCATGCTCATGCCGCCGATCGCGTGACGGCGAAGCAGGGTGTACGGCCCGAACTCGCGCTTGACCCTGGTGTGCTTCAGGCAGACCGGGCACTCGACATTGCTGAATGGCGCGACCTTGGACACATCCATCGCCGTGCCGCAGGCGTGGCAATAGGCAATGTCATCTTCGGCGGTGGGCATGATATGAGACTACCGAAAAATTACGTGTTGGGAAATGGAATTTTTCAATGCGGATGGGAATGTCATCATTTCGCCGTCCGCTGCATGATGCGGGAATTGTCGGGTGCATTTATCATACTCCGATCCATTGCAGATACGCGGCCCACAATTTCCAACCGCCGAAAACCCATGCCATTGCGCCGAGAGCCAGGAAGGGGCCGAAGGGCAGGGGTTTGCCGAAACCGATGCGCCCGAGAATCGCGGCGGTCAGGGCGAAGAAGGCCGATGCGCAAACCGTGAACAGCACGCCGGTGCCGCCGATGAAAGCGCCGATCATTCCTAACAAATGCGGATCGCCCATGCCCATGGCCTCGCGCGGAATCACAGCCCGGGTGACCTTTCCGGAGAGCGCAGTAACGGATTCCAGCGCACGTACCGATCCATCCGGAAGGGTGATTTCCTGTTCGCGGATCCGCAGTGTCCCCTCGCCGATTTTTGTTTCGTTGAACTCGATTTCCGTGCACTCCAGCAGCAGTTCATCACTCTTGCGGTAAAACAAATCCCACCACGGGATGTCCTCGCCGTCGCAGGAAAAGACGACCGGTTGATCATCGCTTTCGCTGTCGATCAATCGCCAGGCCGCCGGTTGATCGAAGGCGATTCGTTTTTTTCCAAATGCCAGTTTGCCCAGCAACACCACCGACCACAGTCCGAAAAACCCGAGCACCCAGCCAAGCAGGGAGTCCGCCGGTCCCTGCCACCACATCGTCGGGTTGGCATCGGGATTTTCCAAATGCAGCAGGCCGGGATGGAAATAGGACGATGCGAGCGCCGTCGCCACACCGATCCATGTCAGCGGGAGAGGAATGATCTGATGTTCCGCATCGATGAAACTGATCGCGGTCAGCAGTGCCATCATCACGAACAAGGCCGCCGCCGCGACGGGCGGGTGAAAATGCCAGCAGGCGGTGAACAACAGCGCGGTGATCAGTTCAACGAGCCAATAGCGCAGCGGAATCGGCGCGTTGCAATCGGCGCAGCGGCCGCGCAGCAGCAACCAGGAGAGCAGCGGGATGTTGCGCCACCACGGGATTTCCTTTTTGCACTGCGGGCAGAACGAGCGGCGCGGGTGGTTGACCGACAGTCCCAGCGGCAGGCGGTAAATGACCACGTTGAGAAACGAACCGACGCAGGCACCAAGAAGAAAAACCGGCAGATACCACCAGAGGGATGTGAGTTCGGGGAACATGGCGTGCGGTCGGAAATCAGTTGCGTGAGGATAAAAAAAGCGATCCCCACTTCTGTGAAGACCGCTGCGGCGTGAAATCGATCAAAAAGGTCTTCAGTCCTCGGCGCTTTCCTCCGCAGGGGCTTCCTTGGTCACGACTTTGGCAGCTTTTTTCGCGGGAGCTTTTTTCGCGGCGACCTTCTTGACGGCTTTTTTCGCTGGCTTGGGGGTCGCGGCATCGCCGGGAGCTTTTTTGAGAACACTGGGTTTCTTCGGAGTTCCGCCGAGCTTTTCCTGTTCACTCTTGCGGCGCAGGTAATCCTTGCGACGACGACGTTTGATAACTTTTTTAATTTGTTGTCCCATAGCTGTTCGCTTTGCTACATTTCCCTCCCCCCCGCATCAAGCACAATCTTTCTCTTTTTTCAACAACGCAGCATATGGCAGGACTCATCATCGCCCCGCGGGCACGCATTTTTCACGGTCACGACTGGGTCTACGCCACCGAGGTCAAAAAGGCCTTCGGCGATCCACAGCCGGGGGATGTCATCACGCTGAAGGATTTCCGCGACCGCCCGCTCGGCACCGCGATCTACAACCCGCTGTCGCAAATCGTCGCCCGCAGGTTCTCCCGCCGCCGCCAGGATCTCGACCTCGAGTTCTTCACCCGCCGCATCCAGCAGGCGATGGCTTATCGCGAAACCCTTCCTCTCGACCCCGCATTGTGCCGTTTGGTATGGTCGGAGTCGGACGGAATTCCCGGCCTGATCGTCGATCGCTACGGCGATCATCTGGTGATGCAAACGCTGACCCTGGCGATGGATCAACGCAAGGATCTGATCCGCCAGGCGCTGGTCGATCTGCTCGCCCCGCGTTCGATCATTCTGCGCAACGATTCTCCAATCCGCCGCGCCGAGGGCCTGGAGCTGGAAGTGAGCTTGTTTCACGGCGAAAACCTCGGCGCTTTTCCGGTGACGACCAATGGCATTGTGTTCGAGATCGATCTGCTCGACGGCCAGAAAACCGGTTTGTATCTCGACCAGTTGCAGGCGCATGGCGAGCTGTCGCGCTACGCCGCCGGCAAACGGGTGCTCGACTGTTTCGCCAATCAAGGAGGCTTCGCGCTCGCCTGTGCCAAGGCCGGCGCCGCGAAAGTGACGGCGGTGGAAATTTCCGCCAGCGCCTGCGAAAGCGCACGCGCCAATGCCGCGCGAAACCAGTTCGACATCGAAGTATTGGAACACAACGTCTTCGATTTCCTCAAGGAGGCCCCGGCGGATTACGACCTGATCGTACTCGATCCGCCGTCGTTCACGCGCAACAAAAAAACCCTCACCGATGCCATGCGCGGCTACAAGGAAATCCACCTGCGCGCTCTCAAGCTGCTCGAAAACGGCGGGATTCTGTCTACCTATTGTTGCTCGCATCACGCCAGCCGCGGCATGTTCCTCGAGAACATCGCCGAGGCGGCGAATGATGCGAAAAAGTCGCTGCGACTGCTGGCCACCCACACGCAGCGCGGCGATCACCCGGTGATGCTGCACATGCCCGAGACCGAGTACTTGAAAGGCTTCACCTTCGAAGTGGTCGGCACAAGGTGAGGGAAAGTATTTTATTATCTGGGAAGCTATCGCAAAGGGGAGCACACGCGCCCTCGCGTGTTCCATGTCGCGCCCTCGCGGCATGGTGGCTCCGCATCTGCTATGAGATGGGGACAAACAAATTATCCACCATCATATGAGATGGGGACAGACAAATTATCTACCATCGCACCATCCCCCATCGCAGCGCGATGAAACATCCCCTAGCATTCTGTCTGACTTAAAATTCCACTCAAAATCAATATGTGGACTTTCAGGTCGCGCTAACACTTGATTTGGTAGTTGATTTTCACTAATTTCTGAAATTAATGTAGATCAGGAAATCTAACGGTTAGTA
>Ga0315905_10005866_pt1 | contig 12486 bp, 16 predicted proteins | sample LakEriMetagenome_5_FD_203522 | JGI IMG/M metagenome (GOLD analysis project Ga0315905, IMG submission 203522) | Freshwater fungal communities from buoy surface, Lake Erie, Ohio, United States - Buoy 4 MA121 | ecosystem: Environmental > Aquatic > Freshwater > Lake | place: USA: Lake Erie, Ohio... | reverse complement strand
TCTCTCTCTTTCTCTCTCTCTCTCTCTCTCTCTCTCTCTCTCTCTCTCTCTCTCTCTCTCTCTCTCTCTCTCTCACACACACACACACACACACACACATGCTCGCAGGGTGCAAGACTTCGCAGGGGACGCCGCACTGGCGCACGCGCAGCTCTTAAAGGACGCACGTGAGCATGATGCCGACGGTCGACTGGGTGGAGCTCTTGCAGCTCGACGCGAATGTCTTGGCGCTCAGGACATCTGAGTGGATGATGTCAACCATCTGTGAGCAAAGTCGCTGCACCTCGCGCATCAGGCTCTCCTGCTCCTTCATATTGGTTCCCACCTTGAGTTTTTCGGGAATGGAGGACAAGTCCAAGCTCCAGTTTTTGAACTGCGGGGACGCACATGGCGCGGCGCCAGTGAGATAATGGGCTCTGGGTTCTCGGATGGAGCAGCAGGCAAACCAGCAGCGGTGACGCAATCAAATGCAGGCAAGCGGGAACGGGACAGAACCGCATCGCTCCTGATGACAGCGGCTTGAGGCGTGACTGGCAAGTTCTTAGCCATCCAGTGCTGCACCCCTCCTGGGCACGATCACAAGCGTATCACAGCGAAGCGGGCTGCGTTGCTGTCCTTGTGCCAACGGGGCCGTCGGCGGTGCCGGCGGCGCAGGGTGGGGGTGGGGGGTCCAAGCGTTGGGCGACGGACCTCGCCGCCGACGCTGCGAGGGGGGTAACTGACCTGTACGTGAGGTTTCGCGGGACATGCGTGCTTAGCGAGTGCTTAGCATGCAGGAGAGCGTCTCGGGATCAGAGGATAAATTGTCCGACGAAACTCCGACGAGTTCTGGACTACTTCGCGTGCGCTGCAAACAGTAAGGACACATTTGTTTGGATAGCTCCGACGAGTTCTGGACTACTTTTGGACTACTTCGCGTGCGATGCAAACAGTATGAACACATTTGTTTGGTCTCGGGTACCAAATTCAATGTCTCCCGGGGTGTTCCCTGAGCTCAAAAAGGGTCGTCAGCAGGTCGTCAGCAGCCCCGGTACAACTTGGACCACAATGCCAGTGGGATTTGGAGGCTTTGCCTTTTACCTGACCCATTTCCGCGATGTGGGGCGTTTTGAGTGTTATGATGCAGGCGCCAGGCATCTGCACCTAAAAATCGCAGGGTGGTGAGAACTGGTTGCAGACTTTCTGGATGATTTAATTTTTAGATGCTGAGGGCGTGGCGCAGGGCGATTTCATGTTGTGGCAAAGTGGCAGTAGCGCGGGGAAAGTGTGGGCTGGGAAAGGTGGCAAATATAGATTGGCAGGAAATCTCGGCATTTGAAATTAAAAACGCAACGATTCGACTCGGGGAGGAAATCACGCCATCTGCTTCCTGCCATCGTTGTCCAATCGGTGGCGCGGCGACTTTGGCGCAAGTGCGGAAAGGATGAAGTATGTCAACTTGACACCGGACGAGATCCGCGCCACGTTCCAGGTACGCGGGGTGTCGCGCAGTGCGGACGCTGGGGCGCGGGCGCCGCAGCGCAGCGGGCACGGCGGATCAACGGGAATAGGCGGGAAGACAAAGTGCTGTGTGACAGGGGAATGCCCACGTGGCAGGCCATCGACGGAAATGGAGACGGCGAAATCTCCCAGATCGAGTTCATCAAGGCTCTCCGAAGAGACAAGAACCTCGCGGTGTCGTGCGCTGCCGCGTGCCTGGCGTTCTTTTTGTCTGCTCCCTGTGTGTGTGTGCCGGTTGGCCTGGGTCATTTCTTGGCTAAGTCTTGTGGTGCTGCAGGAAAATCTGGGACTCCCCACCCAGATCCATCAAGAATCTTGGTCGCGAGCCCTGTAAGAAACGCATTCGAGTCGCGTGGGTCCCCGCATGATTTGTGTTGCGTCGCAGACGCCAGCAGCTTGCGACTAAGATGCCATTGCGGCATTGCGCTGATCCTGACTGTACGCGCTCGCACTCGTGTATGCATACGCGCACGGTGACTGTGTATGACCGACGCCCCGATTCCAGATTTCAGCAGGCCTTCCACGAAATGGACATGGATGAGAGGCATGTTGAGTCTGTTGACTTTGCTCATTTGGTGCTTGTTGTGTGGAACATGCTGCTAAAGCGCATTGTACGTGGCGCTTGCGGTGGGCCTGCCAATTTCTCTATGCAGCACACGGGGGTTAATGCCCAAATGTGTGAAACTTTCTGATGCGTCTTTATCTGAATGGGTGAACAGCAAGACCATCAGTTTGAACGAATTCACAGACTTTTACCGGCCACAACCCCGGGACTTCGACGCCCCGCAGCCCGCAAATGGCAGCATGCCGCCTCCAGTGCCACAGTCACAGACCACAAATGACAGAATGCGTCCTGGATTTTTCCGGCCACAACCACAGCCCACAAATGACAGCGTGCTGCCACAGCCCACAAGTGATAGTATGCCGCCTTCTGGATTCGTGCGCCTTCCCACCAGCGCTGAAATTTACCAAAGGGACGGCTACTCAGTTGAGACGATCCTCGCCCTCCCGGGACCGGATGCCCCGCAAATGATGAAACAAAAGCGAGCACCGGCGCGCAATGCACCGCCTCCCTCAAATCCGTCTCCCAAGACTAGGTCTTGCAAGCTTTTGTCTGCTCTGCCACGAATCCAGCAAACTGATTGCTGACGTGTTGGCTTTGAACAGTAGCCCCGCTTCCAACACTCTGAGACAGCGAACGCCACCGCCCCCTTCCGGGAGCAGTCCCTGGTCACCAGCAGTGAGTTACGCCCAAGTGAGTGCGCCCTGGTCTTTCGTTGCGGTTGATATTTCCCCAGCCATCGTTGAGGTTGACATTTTCCCAGCCATCAAGTCACCCCCCCGGGCGCCAACATTACTGGAGCGCCCGTCGGTCCCGCAAGAGCCTGCGCCCGAGCCTAAAATACAGGTTTTCTGTTTGTATTAGAGAGCTTTTTAGCAAACCCGTGTCTAAATGAGGTGACGCACAGGTGAATCGCGAGAAACCCCGGGCACAGCGAAGTGCACCTCGTCCGCCTCCGCAGCAGCCAGAGCAAGTTGCTGCGACGCCCGAAGCTTCGGGGCCAGCGAATGGCCTTGGCTGGCCATCTCAGCAGTTTGCTCTACCAGCTCCTGAGCCGCAGCCGATGCCAGAGGTTGTTCGGCAACCTGCTCGGGTTGCGACACGGGTAAATCCAGCTTTTCCATTTGCCCTCCCTTCGTTAGTATGAGAATGAAATATGTCTTTGCACACACTCAGCAAAATGCAGGCGAGGTAGGAGGTTAGTGTAGAACTTGCTTTTTCAACTTGATCGGGGGTTTGACGTGCACGTGCATGCAGTCTGCACCCAAACCGCCGCCGGCACCACCTCAATCAATTCTGGAGATTGGACCACCTCCCCAGCCTTCATCTGAACCTCAACGGCTTGCCTTACCAGCTCCTTCATATGAACCACCTCGGGCACCTTCATATGAACCTCAACGGCTTGCTTTACCAGCTCCTGAGCCGCAGCCGATGTCAAAGGTTGTTCGGCAACCTGCTCGGGTAAATCCAGCTGTTTCATTTGCGTTCCCTTTGTCCGTATGAGAATCAGATGTCTTTGCACACACTCAGCACAATGCAGGCAAGGTAGGAGGTGTAGTGTAGAACTTGCTGTGCACCTTGATAAGGGTTTTGACGTGCACGAGCATGCAGTCGGCACCCAAACCGCCGCCGTCACCACCTCAAGCAGTTGTGCCGATGCCTGTGCCACAAAACTTGCCAACACCCCAGTACTTGCCAACCCCGCCGAGAGCGGTGGCAGCAGGCGACCTCGTTGGTATTGGCCTCATACTTGAATCAGTTCAAGACTGGTCAGGCCAGGTGGGGTCTGCGAGACAAGTATCTATACTTTGCATCCTTGCAATGCGCGCACACACTGACCAAGTGCGTGTCGAGTCGAGATGACGTAAAAACTGGCTACGTTGCACAGGGGAACGAGGTGGTGGTAAGTGAGATTGTTCCAAGCTTTGCCGCTGCTAAGAGCAATCAGTTCGACGTCGGCGATATCGTCTTGTCCATCGACAATGTGCTGGTGTCAAACATTCCGCTCTCAGAAGTCAAGAATCTCACGATTGGCCGGGTCGGAACAGAAGTCAACTTGATGATGCGCTCGCCGACTGAGGTAGACACACTGCACCTGCTTAAAACCCAGACCCATTTCCGTGCACCCGTCCACACACCTCGCGCTCCTGCTGCGGTTTTGCTGGATTTATTAACGCAAAGGTCGGCCGGACAGGGAAAAGATTATCGCGTGAAATTGGTGCGCCAGCCCCCCGCCATCATCGACAAACAAAACGAGGATTGCGCTCGTGTAGTTTACAGGAGCACGTGAGGCCCTGCCCCCTGATTTTCCCTCTCGCTGCACTTCAATTCTCTCGTCAATCTCTTCTTGCTATTCCCGAGCGCCCACGCGTGGTCGCCGAAAAACTAAAGAGCTGCGGTTTGGTGCAAGCAGGTACCACGGGGCCTGAACTTTCTGTGCAGAAAGGTGAGCAGCCTCGAGCACAAGAAAGGGGTCTCACAGTATCACGCAGCGCACCCGTGCGGGCGCTTTGATAAGTTTGGGGACGCTGAACCCCAAACAAAACGCGGAATGACGAGGCACAGACTACTTCTACAGCGATCCTACCATCTGTTTGCATCCAGAAGCCCAAACTAGAGGAAGACGTGCAAGTCCTGAAAGCAGGCATTCATAGTCATCTCTCTCTCCCTCTGCCTATTTTTCACGCTTCACGGCTAGTCATGATGCACAACCCAACCTGAAAAAAAAATAAAGATCCTTGCGCAGCGCGAGAAGATCGACACTCTGCGCGCGAGGAGTGGATTCATGCGATCAAGGAAGCACAGGCCGCTTGATCGAAGAGGAGTGGATTCATCCAACAGGAGTAAGAGGAGTGGATTCGTGCGATGAAGGGAGCACAGGCATGAATCCACTCCTCTTGGGCGTGCGATCAAGGAAGCACTGGCCGCTTGATCGTGATGCTCAACAGCAAATTTACTTGACAGTGCATCACGATGGCGCGTGCGTAGATTTTGACCTTGACGCGAGACCATCATAGGTCTTCGGAAGGTCTGGTAACAAAAGGGTGAGGAGGTCCCGAGTGTGAGTCTGAGTCTGATAACTCTGGCACTTACATTGAGGAACATCTTACGCAATGACTCTTAATCAAAAAACAAAAACCCAGCGTACACCTTTCTTCAAAGCCACCCACTCATCCATCCGAGTCCTGCCCTGCCTGTATGGTAGGAGTGAGAAGGGGAAACCCTGATTAAGAACTCCGCTGATTCGATGAGCTGGTTACACCTCCGCCAAACACCCTCGGTCCAAAACACGAGCGACAGCGGAGGCCCCCGACTCGAAAGAGTCCCGGGTAGGAGCGAGGAGGGGAAACCTTGGCAGGACCTCCGGATCATTCACAAACCAAACGGCTCTCGTCCGCAGGCCCTCGTGTCTCCCAGCACACGCACCCTTCAACACCCTCGTGAGTGCCTCCCTTGTTCCAAATCTCTCACGCTCTCCTTCTCTAATGTCAATCAGCTCGCGAAACCCTTGGTGCTCACACAGCGTGCGCAGAGCTAATAAACATTTGCGCCACCCCCCGTGACGGCACATGTGCATCGCGTCGCCCGGACGCCGAGGTCACCGGCGCTCACCGCTACTCCAGCGACACCCTGGGCACTTCCTGCACCCTGGTGTCGCGCGGTCGTGCGCAGCGTCTACCTCTTTGACGTGATTGCTTTGAATAACATTCCTCTTGTCTTCCTCGTCTTTGATCCTCTTCCTCGTCTTCAGTGTCAATAACAAACCTTGTCCCTGAGCAACGCTTTAGCAGAGTCGATGGGCGCAGATGAGCCAGGTGCCATCGTCCCCCACCTGTGAAAAATCCTTTCCAAGACCACTCCGTGCACACCACGCGCTTTATGCCGAACGCGAGACCACCATTTTGGCGAGCTGAGTGAGCGCGTCGCGCGCGGGGCTCTGGCCGAACATGTTGGCCGAATCGATGGCAAGAGCGCTGTGGTGCAGCGCCAACTCCTTGCTGCGCGCAATGCCGCCGCTAGTCTTCACCATTTTCATCGCGCGCTCCACGTCCCCCGGGCCCTTATACCCGCGCTCTATCATAGCTCGCAGCTCGCCCTGGTACTCTCCAAACTCCAAGGCGAATAGCACCTATGTAGATATTCTGAAAAGTCAGAATTTAAGGACTTTTTACAGCATACACATACTAGGAGATCGAATTTTTCGGAAAATCACCGGCGCTGTCGTGAGCCCCTCCCGTAGGTCGCTGCCAGGCGCCTGTGAGTGTGGTGGTGGGGGGAAGGGTGTGTTGGGGGGGGGGGGGAGGGCGTATGGGCATGTGTGTGTGTACATGCATACACAGACAGACAGACAGACAGACAGACAGACAGAGAGAGAGACACACACCTTGCCAAGTGTTGCGAGGTCGCCCTCAAAATCGAGCACGTCATCCTGCAGCTGAAAAGCCAGACCCAGGTGCTTGCCATATTCAAACGCGACCTTGGACGCGCGCAACATCTCGGCCTCTTCAGCCTTTCCGAGCAGCACCACACCCTGACAGCTATGCGCGAGCAGTGAAGCCGTCTTCAGATATGTCTTGCGCATGTAGTAGTCCAGGTTGGTTGCCTCTTTGGCCTCGGTGCGGCTCTGCATGATTTCGCCCTCGACCAGGTGTGCAATCACGGTGGAGAGCAGCTCGATCACCTCGACGTTTTTTAGGCGCGCAAGGTTGAGAGACGCACGGGACAGCAAGAAGTCGCCCGCCAAAATGGCCAGCTTGTTGCCGTGCACCGAGTTGAGCGCCGGAATGCCGCGGCGCACCTCTGCGTGATCCATTACGTCATCGTGCAGCAGCGACGCGGTGTGAATCATCTCGGTGATCTCCGCGAGGCGCTGCTGCTCCGTCGTCACCTCGCCGGAGGGCGAGCTGGCCTGCGCCACGAGCAGTACCAGCGCCGGCCGGAACCGCTTGCCCGGCTGGTCGAAAAAGTAGCGCGCCACGTTGTGCAGCACGTTGTTGTCGCTTGCGACTAAATAGAAATTCTGAAAAATCAGAATATAATCATATTTTGAAGCTCCATTGTACTCGGACGTTGAATTTTTTCAGAATTTCTACCTAGCCCACGCAGATTCTCGGTGAGCGCCTTGAGCTGCGGCTCCATGAGGCGGAAGGGGTCAATCACCTTGCCTGCTAAATGCTGCGCGTTTGACATTGACGCCACCGCCCCCGCCACCCCTGCAGACGCAACGCCCCCTAGACTCCGCACGGGCACATCGCAGCTCACGCCGTTGGCGCCGTTCACCCCCTTCCGTGTACTCGCGTCGCTGGCCGTAGTGTGCAGCCCTTTTGCATGCACGGAGCCCAGATGCCCGTTGGCGCCCCCGTGGACCTGAGTACACCCCGCGGTCATGCGGACGCACACACACGGCCGTTGACAGCGCACAAAGGCTGCCGCATCGCGCCAGATAAACGCAAAGGCAGGTCGACACGGCGAGAGCGACCACAGGCTGTGAGGAACATGAGCAACTTGGGAAGTTTAGAACCAAAGGCGGGGAGTTGGCATGGGACGGACCTCAAAACCAGCGCCCGGCAGTCGCTGTCCCCCCACGTTTGCCAGCAGCCCGCTGGCAAGCTCAGCGCGCTCAGACTCGCGTTCGAGCACCGTGCTGTACTGCCTCTGGGTCGCTGGCAGCTTCGCAAGCCGAAAGGCCCTGCAGACATTCCCCGCCACCCGGGCGATCGCCGACAGTCTCGGCATTCTGCGCTATGCCCAGCTCACCGGTTACCTGCTGTCGACAGTCCCTGCGGCCACGGAGCCCGGGGCGCGTCCCTTAGCAGGATCAGAGGGACCCCCCAGCGGTTCCGCTGGCGAGCACGCTCGCCGCCGCAGGGGGGGCCCGCACGCTGGCACTGCGCGCCGTCACACTCCCCTGCAGCCCAATCCCGACCGGAACCGACCCCTGCGCTCTCGCTGTCCCGCAGGACAGCCTCACTGCAGTCCAGCTGGCACCCGTAGCACGAGCTCGGAGCGGTGTGTTTGAGTGCCAACTCCAGTGGGGGTGGTCTCATGACTAACTTTTTCAATTTACCTGTTGGAGAGACAAATGAAGACAGCAGGGTGGATCGCATTCGCGAGTGCGTGTGCCGGGGCGACTTCTGCGTTCCATTCGACGTCGATGCCGCTACGACACGCGGTGTGGGGAGCGCCAGGCAGCTGCAGCAGCTGGCGGCCGCCACAGCGCCAGCGCCTGCGCATGGCCGCGGAAATGGACGCGGGGGCGGAAGACGGCGGGGGCGGGCTACGCACAATGTTTTCGCCGCCATGGGCATGCATGGCCAAATGCGGGGCATGCTGCTATCTGGCGCCGCAGGAACGCGACCTCAGGTGTCTGCCCAGCACCGCGGGGTGGTGCATCGGCGTTCGGCATGCTGCGCCGCGTGCTGCGCGGCTGCTGCGCACGTGCTGCGCGGCTCGGCTGAGGCGCGATAGGGTGCGCAGCTGCCTTTCGGAGCAAGAGCGAGAGACGTATATCGGGATGGCGGGCGACGACGGCTGGTAATGTCAATAGGTGGTGGGTGGTGTGGTGAGTAGTGTTGTGTGTGTTGTGTGTGCCTCCACGAGAAACGTGAAGAAGGGTTTAGGGTTTAGGGTTTAGGTCCTAGGCTTATACAACTCAAACCCAAAGCTTACACCCTAAGCCCTAAGCCATAAACCCTAAACGCGTGCAGGTGCATCAATTTTGACAAGGAGAAACATCTTTGTACAATTTATGAGGAGCGGCCTGCTTTTTGCCGCATCGAAAATCTCGGTGCCTAAACCCTAGTGCCAGAAAGGCTTGAGTTCTGCTGTATTATATCGAACCCCTCTGTGCCTTCTGCCCTCTCCATATCCCTCCACTTGTAATATGTTTATTGAAAAAATCCATGGTATCTTATATGAGACCCGACTTTGTAGATATAATCAACATATAATGTACTGTTACCCATCTCACGAACTGGGCAGGTCCGATGTATGCGGTGCCCGAGGAGGAGCTGGGGGACTTCGCTGCCGGTGCTCGCACCCTAAACCCTAACAAAACCCTAACGCAGACTAATACCTGAACTGAACCACATCGAGCAACTGTTCTCAACCGGACCCCCTCTCCCCTCTCAAGGAGTAACCCCCTGTGCCTAAACCTTTGTGCTTAAGTGGCCTCTCAGGAACTAAACCCTGGTGCTTAAACCCCAGTGCCTAAACCCCTGTGCCTTAACCTTTGTGCCTACGTGCCTACCACGTCGTGACGGCTTCACGGGGTTGATTCGACAGTCTCAATCTAAACCATTGTGCCTAACCCCTAGTCTGTATACATGTGTGTATACGTGTGTGTGTGTGTGTGTGTGTGTGTGTGTGTGTGTGTGTGTGTGTGTGTGTGTGTGTGTGTGTGTGTGTGTGTGTGTGTGTGTGTGTGTGTGTGTGTGTGTGTGTGTGTGTGTGTGCACGTGCGATTGTGAGTGTGTTCGTCTGTGTGTGTGCTTGTGTGTGTGTGTGTAATCCGACCCCTGAACCCACGAACCAGACTCATATGCTTCGACCACATCCAGCAGCTATACATGCTTTAGGTTTTAGTTTTATTTCTACCTAAACCTGGCTAAGCTCTAAACCCACGAACCAGACTCATGCCTCGACCACATCGAGCAGCTGTACGGGGTTGATTCGCCAGAAATAGAACGTTTCGAAAAGCTGCAAGATGACGTGCGCGTGGCCGCAGGCTGGCAAAAACTCTCAAAAGTCTACCAGAAAAAAAGGCTTGAGAAAAACTCTCGCAAAAGTCAAGAGATAGAGCAGTTCGAAACGCTGCGAGATGGCGTGCACGTTGCCGCTTACTGGTTTAGGGTTTAGGTTTAGGGTTCACAGGTCATCATGTTTTCAAAAGTCATGTATACAAATGTCAGAGGCCTAGTATAGTTAGTAGTTACTCTATACGGTTTAGGGTTTAGGGTTTAGGGTTTAGGGTTGATAACCGTGATAGTATATTTACTCGATAAGGTCGCTTTTTTCTCACCTTTGAGAATGTTTATTTTTGTTTATTACTTCATATTATTCATGCGTTATATAATGTCTATTTTTGTTTATTTTAGAATGTCTAAAATGCATGAATAATGTCTCTTTTTGTGACATTAAAACTCTACATTAGTCGCTGTTTATTGACTTTTGAGAATTTTCTTCAGGGAAAAGGTTGAATTTGAGATGCTTGATGACGAGGTTTAGGGTGTAGGGGTCAGGGGTTAGGGTTAGGGTTTAGGTTTTAATTTGAGATGCTTGATGACGAGGTTGTATATATGTGTGTATGAGATGCTTGGTGATGAGGTTGTGAGGGTTTACCTTAGACATGGAAGAAGAGGCTAATCAAGGCACGTGAGCAGTTGCATGTACTACGCCTCCTCTTATTAATGTGTTCTCTGATATAGGAGGAAGGTCTGACGCGGAAGGAGCAGCTAATCAAGGCGCGCGAGCAGTTGTTGAATTCCATCGAAGACCTGCCGGACCAAGGTATAAATGTGTAAACCGTTTTTTTTTTTGCAATATACTAGTACAGTTTAAATTTGTTTTTGCAATACTAAATTTCAATTTGTTTTTGCAATGTACTAGTACAGTATATGTGTGGAACTCTATCGAAGACCTGCCTGCGGACCGTGTTCACATTGCATGCATGCAACGTGTATGTGTATGTGCATTGTGCTCATGCATGTATGTATGTCTCTACAAGGTTTAGTTTGGTTAGTAGTGGTTAACTTTCGTTTAGTATTTATTAGTGGTTTAGGTTTAGGTTTGTGTGTGTGCACAGACCCTAAAAAAAACCTAAACCCTAAACCCTAGAAACTAAACTATACACCCCAAACCTTCACCATAAACCCTGCAGCCTAAACCCAAAACCCTTTATCTCCGAAACCTAAACCCTAAACCCTAAACCCTATACCCTAAACATAGCATCGGAGGGGCTACGCGAAATGTTGGCGCAGATCGATGTTGCTCTCGCTGATGTTGATGCGTAACCGACCTTAAGAGGAAGTCCTTAAGAGGCCCTTACGATGGGCAGATCGATGCTGCTCCCGCTGATGTTGATGCGGGACAAATTAAGAGGTTTTTTTTTATTAAATGACAACTTATTTGTATTCAATTATGTACAGGGACCCAGGTTTATTCAGAGCAATCTAGGCCGCAGGTGCATGTACTACGCCTCATCTTATTAATGTGCTCTCTGACAGAGGAATCTAGGCCGAGGTTCTATTGCGTAGGGTTTACGGTTTGCGGACAAACAAAGAGTCTATTTGTATTCAATGATACTGTGCAGAGTGCCAAACCCCAAGATGCCCGCTGTGTTCTGTTGTTCCGTGTGCGGGAGGGCGCCATTTCCCAGAGAGCGGCGCTCACTCTCCATCACACTGCTACTATTTTCTTGGCGGCCCAGTTGCTACAGCCGCAAAACTCCCTCGGCGCTCCCTCGGCGGGAGCGCCCTCGCTTCCTCGACCAAGGTCCCCGTTGCTACTCAGCCTTACACACCCATTCATTCGGTGCATCCTCCCTCCATTGATCCATCCGCGGACTATTTACTCTAGGCGCGGGATGTGCGCTTCCGCGGGAGGATTGGCCCGCAGCTGTGCCCGCTGCAGTGGAGAGGAGGTGCCCAAAACGGTCGTACCTCGTAGTCCAACCCGCTTTTTCCCCCGCTGCGCCGGCCGTGCGTTCCCGCACTGCCTGCACTCAAGAGTTTTGCGCGCCCGATCAACCAACACCGTTTGGCGGAACCCTCCCGCCCGGGTTCAAATCCCGCCCCCGCCCTCATTTCAAAGCTTTCTGATCTTTACATGGTCACTTCTTAAGGGCCTACTCATAGCCACATCTTCAGGGCCTCCTTATAGTAACATCTTCAGGGCCTCCTTATAGTGACATCTTAAGGGCCTCCTCATAGCTCATGATCGATTGATCTAGCGGTGATGATCGATTGATCTAGCGGTGATCTCTCATCAAGCAACAAGGCGGTACGTCAGGTAGCGTCCTGCCGTCTCTGAGGCCCGCTCGATGCGCACGACCTATGTATATTATTGTGTGTGTGTGTGTGTGTGTGTGTGTGTGACTACTCATTAGCGCCGCGTTCAGTCTTTTTTTGCTTCGCAAACACTTCATAACATAAAAAATTTTAAAAAAAAATTCCGGCGCTGTAAATGACGAAGCAAATTTTTGCCTTTTATTTTTTGCTTCAAGATCTATATATCGCCCGCCCTCCTACAACCAGTTTTGCAGGTATCAATTTAGCTTCATCTGTTGTACAGCATCCCCTACCTAATTGTTGTTTATACTATTCACAAGTAATTGTAGATCCTCAGAAATCAATTGATTATGTACAACGAAACAGAAACAAAAAAGCAATTTATCGTAGTTTTGTAACTAACAGTTATACTAATAT
>Ga0315905_10005865_pt1 | contig 12488 bp, 10 predicted proteins | sample LakEriMetagenome_5_FD_203522 | JGI IMG/M metagenome (GOLD analysis project Ga0315905, IMG submission 203522) | Freshwater fungal communities from buoy surface, Lake Erie, Ohio, United States - Buoy 4 MA121 | ecosystem: Environmental > Aquatic > Freshwater > Lake | place: USA: Lake Erie, Ohio... | reverse complement strand
CAACTCAAGTGAATCTATTAAACTTCGTCGTCAATACACAGACGTTTAGCGAATTGATTCACGAACTTCTCAACATCATCCTCTACCTTCTCAACATCCTCTACCTTCTCAACATCCTCTACACGGCGTTTCTTATTAACCCTACCACAGGCGTGACATCCCCCCCGGAGAGCGGGGAGCGGCAGAGAATCATTGAGCTAGTTGAAAAGCTCGAACAGCTCAATCCCGAGCCCAGGCCTATCTTCTCAAATGTACTCTATATGGTGAGTTTTCAATGTAAATATACCAGGGCACTGACTTTTGAGAAGTTGTTATGGCAGGCCGCTTGCCAGCGAAGCCATCAACGGCAATTGGCGTCTGCGCTGGACAACTTCAGAGAGTATCCTAGGGCGCAACAGGTCATACATTCTGTTGTAGAGAGAGCGAGAGAGAAAGAAAGAGAGAGATAGAGAAAGAGAGCGAATTATGTATGTATGTATGTATGTATGTATGTATGTACACACACACACACATGTAACAGAATGCGGGGCTTTCGGGTGGACCTGGACCGGCCGATCATGCAGGAAATAGACGCGAAAAAGCTGACGGCAAGAAATGTCGAACCCGTGACCTTCGCTCGGTGGGTCTTTGGAGGCGTGCGCTACACCAACAGGTAATGCTTGTATATTACATTGTAATGTATATATGCACACACTAGACTGCTACACACACCAATGAATAGGCAGTGTATGCAGACACACGCACGGCAGTGTCTGCAGACACACACACACGCACACACAACAGCGTAGAGGCGGAACTGACAGCAGTGTCGGAGAGCAAGGTCGTGGTGCAGTTCAAGAAGTTCAACTTGTTTGGGGGCATCTTCTCCTTCAAAGCGCCTGAGCGCGCCCGCGGAGAGCTCGACACAACCTACTTGGACAGGTAAACTAAACCCTAAAACCTAAACGCAAACCTCAAGAGTTGGACACATGAACGAGTAAACGCAGCCTAAACCCTAGATCCTAAGCCGAGCGTAGGCTGGAGGCTGGAGTGTGGATGGTGGAGGGTGTGAAGGGTAGCGGGTGGAGGGTGGAGAGGGACGGAACTGGACACTGTTAAGGTACCGGGGTCAAGGCGTGTCAAGTTCCGTCCCTCTCCACCCCTCTCCACCCATCTTCTCCCTCAGACCCTCTTGCTTCTCCACCCCCTTACCACACACGCACACACAGGGGCATAAATAGCGCGACAGGGGACGCATCGGCGGGCGAGAGCATCCGCATCTCCCGGTATCTCTTTCACGCGTGTTTGGTTTTAGCTAGTGAAGACAAACGGCCGGTAGTAAAGCGAAACGGTAGGAAGCAACGGCTGCTTGCCGGAAACGCTTTCTCTCATTTCCGTCCAAGCCCCACTGCTTCGTGTATCTTTTTCATTTTTCTTCTAAATGTTTTTCTTGAGCAGCCCTGCGCGCATTCAGGGGCGGCAGGGGCAACGTTTTCTATTTTTGTTTTTTATTTAATAACACCTTCCCCTCGTTGCATGAGTGACAGGGGCAATATTTTCGTCCTCACCAAGCCCTAAGAAGCCAAAAAGAAGATAAAATGAATCAAAACACTTTGCAGTGACGACAGGGGGCAACATTTTCCTCCTCACCAAGCCCTTTGAAGCTAAACTAAACTAAATTTAAACTAAACTAATGCAGGGGCGACAGGGGCAACATTTTCGTCCTGACCAAGGCCTATGAAGCTAACTAGAGCGCTAAGAACTAAAGCGCTAAGTAGAGAGGCCTAGTAGGCGGGGGAAGATGAAGCGTTTGTTCAAAGCAAAAGCTGTGAAGCAGGTGCCTGCTGAGCGCGAGGAGAAGGGGAGGAGGAGGAAGAAGAGGGGGTTCTATGGTCGCAGAATCAATCTCGAGGTCATCAGGATCAGGTGCGCGTTGGAGCTGTCAAGGTGCCGCGCTCCGAGTCTGATGAGGAGGAGGGTGAGGAGGAGGAGGAATTTTTTTCTCACATCAAATAAAGAACACATTATTTATAGAACACATTCTATACAGAACACATTCTATGCGGCGTCAGTGGCGACTAGAGGAGCTGCTCGTACGCGTCGCCTTGCTCGCTCCGCCCTTTTTTTTCATCCCCTTCTTCCCCGCGCCCAGCAACGGACCCTCCCCGCCATCTGCCTCCCCTTCCTCTCGGCCGCCTCCTGTGCCCTTGAGACCTGCCTCCCCCACTTTGCATGATTCGCTGCTGCTGTCATGGGGCCCGATTGGCGAGAGCGTAGACGTAATGAGAGGTAATGCGTGTGTAACACTGCTGACAGCAGACACATGTCCATGTGTCCTGCCTGCCGCGAGTTGGTGCGAAGGCGTGTTGAGAAAGCGTTGGAAGCGCATTGCCGAGCCTTCCATCTCCGCCTCCGCCTCCCACGCATGTTGCCTCTCCTTCTCTCTCTGCCTCTCCTGCTCTCTCTCGAGCTCATTTTCTGTCTCCAGCGCTTGCGCCCTCTCCCTCTCCCTCTCCTCCGCCTTCTCCTGTTCCCGCACCCTCTCTAGCTCCCTCTCCCGTTCCTTCGCCAGCTCGGAAACGGAAAGCTCGAGAAGCGGCACTGGGTGTGCTGGCGCGATGGAGGTGGGTGTGAGGCTGGTTGTTGCTACAGTTGTATGGTGGTGATGATGCACGAGGTGCACTTGCCTTGTTTCCTTCTTGCCCCACGCACCTGTGGTTGCTGCACGCTCATAGGTGATCCCGCGAGCGAGAGCAAGAGAACGCATTCTCTTCTCCCACAACGATCCCTGCCCCCCTCTCCCTCCCTCTTCACCCCCACCCACATTCCACGAAGACGCCGACAAGTCTTCCCTCCCCCCCCTCTGCCTCTGGACCCCAACAGATACGTCGGCGCCTTGACTCGGCACCATCGTTCCCCCCCCGGTGAGCCGCAGCAGAGACAGAGAACCACCGGGGGCAGGTCCTAGTGAAGCACTGAAACTCGGCGAGCCCGAGGCGCGCACCAACTCTACGTACTCTGAGTCGAGGGGCGCCGAGGCGTGACCGCCCGGAGTCGACAGCGAGCGAGAACCCCCCCATGTGACGACGCCTTGGCCCTTGAGCCCCCCTGCCAAGCTTCCTGTCAAGCTTCCAGCTTTGCCAGGTGCGCTCATTTGGGGGGAATGGCGCATGTTGAGAGAGGAGTGGAGGAGCTGCTGGCGGGTGGCGCGGATGTCCATTTGGAGGGCGCGCTGCTTGTGTCGCTCCTGCTGGCGTGTCATGCACTCTGCCATCCTTTCCGCCTCAATAGCCGCCTGGCGAGCAGCAGCCTCGGACAGTGCCAGGGCCTCCTCCAGCTGCTGCACGCGCTTCTTGCTCGTCCCCAGCCGCGCCTCGGTGGTACCCTGCTGGACACGCGCCTCCTCCAGCTCTGCCGTCTGGGCCGTGATGACGCTTTCTAAAGTCTGTCTCTCAGTCTCTGCCTTCTCTTGTGCCAGTCCATGTTCCGAGGCCACCCTCTCTCTCTCCCGCTCCCGCTCCATCTCCCAGCACACCCTTTCCGCCTCTGCCGCGGCAGCAGCCTCCTGGCGCAGCTGCTCCATCGCCTTTCTACCTGCCGCCCTCTCCTCCTCCCTCGCCCTCTCTTCCTCCTCCTTTTCCCTCTCTCTCGCCGCCGCCGCCGCCTCCTCTCTCTGTGGCCAGCACGCTCTCTCGCGCGCCATTGCCTTGCGCTCTGCCTCCCAAGCCTCCTTCTCCTTCTTGTGGAGGAGACAGCGGCGGACAGAGGCACACCGGGCGGACTCAACATGCCAAGTGACGAATGCCAACGCCGTGAGCAATGGATTTCTGTCGAGGGAGTCTTTGATGAAGGTGCGTTCAATGGACGCAACAAGCGATTGCTTCGTGTCCACTCTCAAAGCCTGCTCCGACGCCGTCACCTCTTGCAGCGCTGCCACTCTCTCGCTTTCTCTCGCTCTCTCTCGCTCCCATTCCCGCTGGCGCTTGCGCTCCCGGAGTTCACAGTCCTCACGCAGCCGCTGTGCGCCGTCAAACGCGCGCGTTAGATTCTCTCTCTCCCTGTCCCACTCCAGCTTGCACCGTCGCAGCTCCTCCTTGAGACTGAGGCTCTCTTCCTCGCTGTCCCTTAGGCGGGCAAGAGCGGAGCGGAGATCTTCCTTTTGGCCTGTTTCCTTCTTCTCCAAACTGCTGACCTCCTCCTTCAGATACCGCACCTCTCGTTCGCCCCTGTCCCTCTCCAGCGTCCAAGCGCGCTCTCGAGCCCAGTCGCTCTCAGCACGCTCCCGCTCTCTCTTGGTCGCATCACGCTCGTGGTCCTCTAGCACCATCTGCACTGCCGTCTGGGCCGCATCCCTATCTCCGTTCTCCAGCTGCCGCACTCGCTCAGCTAGCGTGTCTTTCTCCGCGATCTCCCTATCTTTGTCAGCGGCAAGCATCGCCATGGCAGTCTCCTGAGCCCGCAGCTCGCTGTACAGGCCTGCAATCTTTTCTGAAAGTGCTGCTCTCTTGCGCGCACTCTCGCTTTCGCGCTCCCGCTCCCGCTCGCGCACTGCTTTTTCCTCCATCCTCTCCCTTTCTCTCTCCTCTCTCTCCTCTTGCAACCTCGCCTCAGCTCGCTCTCTCTCTTGATCTCGCTCTCTCTCAACTGCCTTGTTGTGAGCAGCTAACTTCTCCAACTCCGCCATCATCACCTCTTTCTCTCTCTCCAAGCTCCCCCGCACGGCAGCGCACTTGGCACGCTCCTCCTCCTGCTCCCGTTCTCTCTCCCTCCCCGACTCCACCAGACGCATCTCCAACGCACTCCTCTCTCTCTCTCTCTCTCTCTCCCTCTCCACTACCTGGTCCTGGCACGCGACCACGACCCTTCTTGCTTCCACCCCATCGGCCGCCAGTTGCTCAACTCTTCTCTGGAGACTGAGTATCTCCTCCCTCCCGGCTCGCACGACAGCCCCGAGCTCTTGGGCCACATTAGCCATAGAGGTATTTCGGAATCGCCATTCCTCTCGCTCGCGCTCCCTCTCCTGCTCGAGCTCCCTCCCCATCCGTTGCAACTCCCCGCACGCCTCCGCCGCCTCCCTCTCCCGAATGCGCGACTCGCGCAAGTTCTCCTGGAGCGCTGCGACCTCGATCGCCTGTTGAGCCTGTTGCATATGCAATACGACTAGGCGTGCTTGCTGCTCACTATGAGACTGCCGCATCAGAGACAGCACCTGCTGGCACGACAGCTCGCGGGAAGTGAGGTCCTCATTCAGCTCCCGCACCTGCGCCAGGGCTTGGTCTCGGTCGCCCTCTACCGCCGCCACCTTTCGCTCCCCCTCCTCCTTGATGGCTGACAACTCTTCCTGGAGGATTCGCGTACGTTTGGATGCCTGTTGGAAGTCTTGGGCGCTTGCTTGCTCCATCATCTTAATACTGCCAAGGAGAACGCTCTCTCGCTCCTGAAAGGCTGCGAACGCAACGTCACGTGCGCGCGCCTGGGCTTCGGCAGAAGCCAGCGTGTCCTCAGCCTGCGCAGCAGCCGCACGCGCGTGTTGATTTTCAACGAGCAGCTGGCAGATTTGTTCCCGAAGCCCCGTCCTCTTTTGGTCTTCTGCTTGAAGCTGGCGCTGAAAGCCATCACGCAGGTTGTTGGACAGCTTCAGAAACTCCTGGCCCTGCTCCTGGACCTTGGTGCGTTCCCTCTGAAGCTCTGCCTCAACTGTCTCGAGCCGTGACTCCAACCCCCAACACACCGTGCTAGCCGCCTGTCTCTCCCTCTGGCGCTCGCACACTTGCCTCACTACCGCCTCCTTCAACGCGCCCATGGCGCTCAGAAGAATCTCCACGCAGGTGTGCAAGCCTTCCTCCTCCGCCTCCAATGCCAGCGTGGCGGCAGCGTGAAGAGCAAGAGTGGCCTGCAACTCCTGCTGCACAACAGCCAGCTGACTTTCCACTTTCTGCCGCGACCGATGATCCACAGCCGCGGCCGCGCGATGTTGCAGCAGCTGCTCCTCCTTGTCGCGCAGCGTCGCCTCCTCCTCCTCACAAGCGCGCCGCAGCTTATTCGCCTCCTCCTCCTTCTTCATTAGCTCCTCGCGTACGTCGCGCAATGCTTCATGAAAATTATCCGCCCGCTCCCGCTCCCGCCTAAGCTCCTCCTGCCCTTGTGCACGCTGAGCCTCAATTTGCTGCAGCGCGCTTGATAGCCCCGAGAGCTCTGTGCACTTGCCGTCCACTTGAAACCTCAACCCTTCACAATAGCTTGTCTGCTCCTCCCTCGCCCGCGCCAGTGATGCACGCGCGTCCTCAGCGATTGTGAGGGCGGTCCTGGTGGCTTCCTCCTTGTCTCGCACACACACCAGCTCTTGTTCCAGCTCCTGGATGGCAGCATTGTACAAGCGCACATTTTCTTCCCACTCGCCCTCCCTCTTCCGCTCCCGTGCCTCCATCTCCTCACACCCCTCGCGTGACGCCTGGACCTCGCTATGCAACCACATGACCTTGGCCGCCAGTGCGTCTCTCTCGCTCGCCACCTTTGCCTTTGCAGCGCCCGTCTGCTCCAGCGCCTTCCGCATCTCTGCCCTGTCAGTATGGGCGATCTCAAGGGCCCTGCGACACTTTGATAGTTCTTCTTGCGCGTTGAGTGAGGCCGCCAAGGCAGCCTGCAACTCCTCCTGCAAGTCTCTGTCGTAGCCTTCCTTTGACTTTTGGCGGGAGATTTCCATCCTGGCCTCTTTCAACTGGTGTGCATTCTTCTGCCGCGAGTCTAGCGCCTCTTGCAACTGCTGCTCTAGCTCCGCCGCCTTGTTCCGGGCGTGTCGCACCTGAGCATGAGGCATGCAAAAGCGTCAAAAGAGAGCTATATCAAGCAAAAAGACCAATGCATTCGCATACCTCATACTGCGCCTGCGACGCCTCTCTATGGAGCCGCTCGATGGTTGCGCCCTGCTCAGATACGTTGTGCAGCAGCTCCTGGACCGTCTTTTTGGCATCCACCAGTTCTTTCTGCACCAGTTGATGCTGCTGCGTCGCCAAGAGGGCCTTACCTTCTGCATCCAGCAGCCGCTGCCGCAACTTTGCCTGCGCCTCTAAACCGGCCGCTTCTGTTTTTGCCTGCGCCTCTAAGCCGGCCGCTTCTGGCAGAGGTGGAGGCAGGGACGCCAGCCACGTCGTCTGCTCACCATCCGAGAAACGAAACGATGCAGCCGTCGATGGTTCATGCGCTGTATCTGACAATGACATGTCCTGTAGATTGAGACCGCCGCCAATGGGAGTCGCGGTAGCACCACTTGGAGCTGTGTGGTTGCCAATGACTAGGCTGGTGTCGGCTGCGTCCTTCGCTCTCGACGACGAAAAGAGCCTGTCGCGCAAGGTCCCGAACCGTGCCTCTGCAGTGTGTGGCTGCAAGTCAGCTCAACGTAACCGGAACGAACAAAGTGTATGCTCATCCGAGACAATGCTATGTCAACAACAATAGACATATGCGTGTCAACAACAATAGACATATGCGTGTCAACAACCTGACGACGAGCTTCTCGAGTCGAACCGCCCGTATCGCCCATATTCGTTGTTGTGGTCGTAGTAGTGTGTCATGCGCACGACGGTTCAACGGCTCATCTCCGGGTGATACGAAACGGAAACCAAATTACAGTATAATATAATAAACGAGTCGAAAATGGAGAAAAGAGAAAACGTTCACGCGGCCACCTCAGGCCCGGGCCATAAAGTACCCGAGCGTGTTGGAAGAAACGCATTAAGTGATGTTGGTTTTGCAGCACATGCTACCAGCAGCCTGCAGCGCCGCGTGACACAGGTATCTTCGTCTCTTGTCTGTGCCTGTGTACAGTGCTTGCTGCTCGCAGGAACACTACGGCTCATTGAGTGCCGATGCAGTTCAAAAAATTCAAATTGAAGGCGAACATGGTAAACTGGCACACTGCGCACCTGCCATCAGCCACGTGCGCACCATGCATGTCATCACATGACTCCCTCACCAACGAGCTCGGCCACGTGCACACCATGCAATTGAACCTCATGTCAAAACCAATTGCAACGTGTCACACACTTGTACGTACGAACGGCAGCCGCCGACATTTGGCGACGGCTCTTGGAGCAGCAGCAGCAGCAGCTTGGACTCGCTCCACTGCAGCTCCATGCTCGACGACATGCCGGGCAGCGAAATGCGCGCTGTACGCGCATCAGGTGTCTGCGCTGCTGCATGCTCGCTCCACTGCTACTCTCGACACCTACAGCATTTAAAAGTGATATTTATACTAAGCTTATGGACTGTGACTACCGACCACTTCCCTCATACCCTGTACTGTGCACCTCTTTCTTTCATCTGTCTCACGCACCAGGCTCCCTCTTTCATCTGTCTCCATCATCTGCTCCATCCATCTATCCACCCATCCACCACACCCACATACACACACGCACACGGGCCCACGCACATACACGCACAAACGTGCACGGAAACAAACTGTGGCAGACAAGGCTGAGAAAGGATCAACGGCACATGCTTCGCCAAGAGCACATACTTCGCTTCCCGACTGTTTGCCTCTACCTGTCACTGTCTTCAGCTCCAGAAAGGTGTTCCTCTTTATATTTTAGAGATAAACATTACTGTCTCCGCACTCCTTGTGTATGTGTGGATGAGTGTGTGTGTGTGTGTGTGTGTGTGACGCAGACTTTGACGGACACACGACACGTGCACGTGACAGGGGAGCTCAGTGGCCTTGGATACCGATAGTCGAGATAGGAGGCGACAGAGCACAGGCTCGACGGGCTCAAAGTGGCACATGCACATGGAGGCCAAGCTAACCTTCCCAGTTGAGACGCACTCCATGTCGCACATGCACGCACACTCTGCCTCATCCTCCAGCACTGCTACCACGAAAGGGGGCACCGAGGCAACTCCAAAGCCCTACCCCCCACACCCCAAGGCGCCAGTAGCACAGCACCGTGACAGGGGCTGCACCTCCTCTCCGCCCCCCCCACTCCCGTCTACCCACATCGAATCTCTCTCGGCCGCAACCTGCGGTAGCGGCACCCCAGCACACACACACACACACACGCTTACACGGGAGCGGGCGGCCTCTACGCTTGCATCAGCAAGTACATCTACGCTTGCATCTAAGCTTGCAGGGTCCACAAGCGGAGCTCCCTTTCCGATGAGATCGGCGTTTCAAAATGTTGCCGCCCATGTTGGGGCGCGTCAGACTCCTTCGGCGCGTGAGACACCTTGGCTTACACATGAGGCATCTTGCGCGCCTTTCCCTACCTCCACCCTTGCCTCCTCTGCCGCCTTAAGGACCCCGCAGGCCGGCACCGTGACGGCAACTTTGTCCATGCCTCAGCGCGCTTTGTACGGGTCGGCCTCCTCCTCCTCCTCCGCAGGCGGCAAGCGCGCAAAGAGCACCGGCGTTGAATCAACGGCAGAGAAGAGGACGGCAGAGAAGAGCTTCTGCGACAATCAAGTCCTCCAGTGGCAGCAGGATCAAGAGAGGCAATTTAAGCTCCTCACAGAGACCATCCACCAACTCCTCGCAGACAAGGCCCGCTTCACAGGCTAATTTTCGAAAAGTTGCATCATCTTATACGGTAAACATACTAAGGCACTGACGTTTTAGTTTTTCTCTAGCCATGGAAGCGGAGAGTGAAGAGAGGCACGCTGCCGCTCTCGAAATCCTCCACCTCCGCGACTCCCAGCGACGAGCTGAAATAAAAGAGCTGAAAGATGAGATGCTGCTGCTGCGCGAATCTGAAGGACGCAGCAAGCTTGGACTTGCCCAGATGAAGAAGGAACTTGACTTGCTTAACTTGCAGGCACCCAATGTCACACCCAAGCCATCCAAACACTACACGCCAACATCACTCGTGCCAAAAGAGGTGGAGGAGAAAGACAAGCAGCTGAAAGCAGTGCGGGAGGAGCTAATAGCGATGGATGCCTCAGTGCTTGCCGCCAAGGCGCAAGCGGAGGAGCTGCAGTACGAGGTTGATCACCTGCAGGCAAAGCTTGCGGTGCAGCAGAAGCAGGCGGCTTCGGGCGACGAGGGCCTGCGAGACAAGCTCTCGGAGTACATGCAACAGAATCAGCGCATTCTCAAGGAAAATGCCCTGCGACGTGGGCGGGTGGAGGACGAAAAGACATTAGCGCAGCAGACCCTCGCCGATATTCAGACCAAGCTCCGCGTCTCTGAGCAGGAGCTCACGGCCACGCGCAAAGGACTGGGCGACGCCGTTAGCGTCGCCCAGGCGGCAGCAACCGCCCAAGCCCTCGCTGAGCGTCAGCTCTCTGAGAAATCAAAAGAGTTGATGCTCCTTCGACAGACGGCCCAAGAGCTCGTAAGCGCTCACACCACGGCCCTTGTGTTGGGTGCCACCAGCCAGTGGAGCAACATGTAAAGGAATTCGCAAAAGTCCTCTGTATAGTGCTTTTACATTGTAAACATACTAGGGCACTGACTTTTGAGAATTTGTGTGAGGTGCGGGGGGCAGATGACGCGGCGTGCTTTGGAGGGGCGGCTTGCTGGCGATATGGCCCTTGCTGTTGGTTGCTCTCCTGAGAGGTTCATCGTCATGCTCGTCACCGACATGTCCGAGTCCTGCGAGGTCGTCGTGCTCGTCTTGCCCTCCTCCTCCTCCTCCTCTTCCTCTTCCTCCTCTGGCGCACACAACTCGCCTAAAGAAGGAGGAGGCACAAGGGAAACTCCAACGAGTGCCGGCAGCGTAGGAGCTCAAGATACCGGCAACGCCACTGCTGCTGGAGGAGGAGGAGGCAATCAAGGGGGGGGGGCGTTGGGTGCGGGGGAGTTGGCAGGGAGGGTGTTAAAGCTAGTGAAAGGGCGCGAGATGGCGTGGTCGGGGAAAGAAAGCCTTCGAGCCATTAAGTCGGCTGCAATATGCCCCGCGCACCTGGCAGTTAGGCCCTTGAAGATGCAGTTTGATGTGCTTGATCAGCATCTCAGGCGCCTTCTCCAGGAACAGGATCACACGCACACAAGGCAGCGAACGCGTCGAGGGGCGCTAGGGAATGCACGGCATGTTCGCTCCTGCCTCCTCCACGCTGTCCAAGCCTGGTGCCGCCGAAAAGAGCTCCGCGTGCAAAAGCGAGACAGGGAGCGCAGGGTGCGCGGACAGCGGATGCGAACGACGCGCAAGTGCTTCCAGGCAAGGGCTTCCCTCCATCGAGGGAGCGCAGGCTGCTCTGTTTTGACTGTTGCTGCGTTTACTTACTTTACTCGCTTGGATGCAGGCATGGAGGGACCTGGCGTGCGGCAACATGAGAAGGCACTCGGACGTGGTCAAGATGCTGAGGCGCTGGCGACACGCCCTGGTAAGTTCACTTGGTACTTGCTACTTGTAGTCTTTGCGTACCGCGTTGTGGCCAGTGGTCTTCCTAGAACGTGTTCTCTTACGTCTGCCTAGAATGTGTTCTCTCACTGGAGTATGTGCTCTTACTAGATGCAAGTAGCCTTTGGGTGTTGCAAGGCAGCGGTGGCACGCGCGGACAGGTTCGAGGCGCTTAGGCGGAGGGCCAACCTGGTGTGCGCTCGGACACGAGTTCGTGCGCTGTTTACGCGCTGGGCCACCGAGGCCCTCTGTCGTCGACAGCGTGTTGGCAAACGGCGCTTTTTGGGCATGCAGTTGCTCGTTTCAATGCTGCGCGCTTGCTTCTCTGGGTGGCAGTTAGTTGCCAAAAAGGGGCGAGGTCTCATGAGACGCCTGGCCGCATGCCTGCGCGCCAGTGATGCGGCGCGCATAGACGCTGTCTTCGACGGTTGGCGTGCCCTTCTCTTTGTGGAGGTGAGAAGCGTTTCACTAATCGCAATGGAGGACTGTTATGCCGAAACGGAAGCCCACCTGTCCCAACAAGTCCACGCCCTCCTCACCCACCAGGCTGAGATCGAGGAGATCAACGCAAACCTCTCCCTCCTCTTGCAAGAGAAACTGGAGGCAAGCAAAGAGCAGGTGGAGCAGATGGCCAGGCACGTAGCCACCACCTTGCGCGCCGAGGAGGCGGCGCTGCGGCACCGCAATGCCGCTCTGGCTGCTGAGGATAGGCATGCGGAGCTGAACAAGGAGCTGGAGGAGGCAGACAAAGAGCGCGACCAACTGCAGGAGCACGCGCACTCGCTGAGGCAGGAGCTTGAGCTCGTCAAACTCCAGCTCTCTGAAACCGTCGAGGAGATGAAGGAGAAGGCGCACAACAGTGAGATGCTCGTCGCCGACCTTTCACACCACCTCCACACCACCCGCCTGACGCTCAGTTGCGGGGAGGCACAGTGGAGTGAGAAAGAACGGCTCCTCACCCACCAGATCAACGAGCTTGGGCACAAGTTGACAGCAGCAGAGAGGCTCGCCCATGACAGCGCGAGCAGCACTTGCCTCCAGGTCAAGCGCCTGTGTATGTGTTTTGTGTTACTGTGTCTTGTCTGTGTGACTGTCTGTATGTCTGTCTGTGTTGTTGTTCTGTTTGATGGCGCTAAAAGAAGTGGTATGGGCCTGCTACTGCACCCCTCCAACCCGCCC
>Ga0315905_10005863_pt1 | contig 12489 bp, 9 predicted proteins | sample LakEriMetagenome_5_FD_203522 | JGI IMG/M metagenome (GOLD analysis project Ga0315905, IMG submission 203522) | Freshwater fungal communities from buoy surface, Lake Erie, Ohio, United States - Buoy 4 MA121 | ecosystem: Environmental > Aquatic > Freshwater > Lake | place: USA: Lake Erie, Ohio... | reverse complement strand
TCGATACCGACCCTTCTGAGTCGGCCGAATGGAGAGCCTCTTTTGATGCAGCCCTTAAGGCTGCTGGCCCAGTGCGTGCTCGCTACTTAATGCTCAACTTATTGCAACATGCACGTGAAAAGAATGTTGGAATCTCCGCGCTCCGTGCAACTGACTACATCAACACCATTGGTCCAGAACATGAAGCTCCATTTCCAGGAGATGAAGATTTAGAACGCAAGATTCGCCGCATTAACCGTTGGAACGCTGCAATGTTGGTTCACCGTGCACAGCGCCCAGGTGTTGGTGTGGGTGGACATATTTCTACCTATGCATCATCTGCTGCGCTCTATGAAGTTGGATTTAACCACTTCTTCCGCGGACAAGATCACGCAGGTGGTGGAGATCAGATTTTCTTCCAGGGACATGCAAGTCCTGGAATGTATGCACGTGCATTTCTGGAAGGACGTTTAACTGAAAATCAGTTAGATGGTTTCCGTCAAGAACTTTCACATCCAGGTGGCGGTCTTTCTTCTTATCCTCACCCACGTTTGATGCCAGATTTTTGGCAGTTCCCTACTGTGTCAATGGGTATCGGACCGCTGAATGCAATTTACCAAGCACGTTACAACCGCTACCTGCACAACCGTGGCATCAAAGACACAAGTGATCAGAACGTCTGGGCATTTCTTGGTGATGGTGAAGTAGATGAGGTTGATGCATTAGGTGCAATCGGTCTTGCTACACGAGAAAAACTAGACAACTTAACTTTTGTTATTAACTGTAACTTGCAACGCCTAGATGGCCCTGTGCGCGGTAACGGCAAGATTATTCAAGAGCTTGAATCAATCTTTGGTGGAGCTGGTTGGAATGTTATTAAGGTTGTTTGGGGCCGCGGTTGGGATCCATTGCTGGCACAAGATCGTGAAGGCGCACTTGTTAAGTTGATGAATGAAACCCTTGATGGTGATTACCAAACATTTAAGGCTGAATCTGGAAAGTATGTTCGCGATAACTTCTTTGGTAGAGATCCCCGCACCGCTGCAATGGTTGCTAATTGGTCAGATGATCAAATCTGGAACCTAAAGCGCGGCGGACATGACTATAAGAAACTATTTGCTGCCTACACAGCTGCAACTGCCAAGAATGGTCGCCCAACAGTTATCTTGGCTAAGACTGTTAAGGGCTGGACACTTGGTTCACACTTTGAAGGTCGTAACTCAACCCACCAGATGAAGAAGATGACGCTGGAAGATATTCAAAAGTTCCGCGACACATTGCATCTAGATATTCCTGATTCTAAGTTGGATAAGTACTTACCTCCTTATTACTTGCCAGCGGCAGATTCACCAGAGGCTAAGTACGTGGCAGAGCGTCGCGCCGAACTAGGTGGATCTATTCCACGTCGTCGCACGCAATCTCGTCCACTGACTATGCCTGATGACTCTGTCTATGACTCAGTAAAGCGTGGCTCTGGACATCAAGAAATCGCAACAACTATGGCTTTTGTTCGCATGCTCAAGGATCTTGTTAAGGACCCAGGACTTGGTGCACGCATCGTTCCGATCATTCCTGATGAAGCTCGCACATTTGGTATGGATTCACTATTCCCATCGATGAAGATTTACTCACCGCATGGTCAGAAGTACACAGCTGTTGACCGGGAATTGATGTTGTCCTACAAGGAATCAACATCAGGTGTGATCTTGCATGAAGGTATTAATGAAGCAGGATCTGTTGCCTCATTTACAGCAGTTGGATCTTCTTACTCAACTCATGATGAACCGATGATTCCTATCTACATCTTCTACTCAATGTTTGGTTTCCAGCGCACAGGAGATGGATTCTGGGCTGCAGCAGATCAATTAGTTCGAGGATTTGTAGTTGGCGCAACAGCAGGTCGCACAACACTTAACGGTGAAGGTTTGCAACACGAAGATGGTCACTCACTGCTACTTGCAGCTACTAACCCGGCAGTTGTTGCATACGATCCGGCATTTGCTTTTGAGCTTGGACACATTGTTAAAGATGGTCTACGTCGTATGTATGGCGAAAACAGCGAAAACATTTATTACTACCTAACTGTTTACAACGAGCCATACGTGCACCCAGCAGAGCCTGAGAACCTAGATGTTGATGGCTTGCTCAAGGGAATCTACTTGTACTCACCAGCACCACAATCACGCAAGAAGAACGCTCAAATTTTGGCGTCAGGTGTGGGAGTTAACTGGGCGCTTAAAGCGCAACAACTTCTTGCAGATGATTGGGGCGTGAAAGCTGCAGTGTGGTCAGTAACCTCATGGAATGAGCTTCGCCGTGATGGTCTAGAAACAGATCGCCATAATCTGCTCAATCCAAATGACAAGCGCACCGCATACATCACCAAGAAGCTAGATGGTGCACGTGGTCCAGTAATTGCAGTAAGTGATTACATGCGCGCCGTGCAAGATCAAATCTCTCCATGGGTTGAACAACCTTTCTACTCACTTGGCACAGATGGCTTCGGTTTGTCAGACACACGGGGCGCACTTCGCCGTCACTTCAATGTTGACGCAGAATCCATCGCTGTTGCTGTGTTGCAGCAACTATGTAATCAAGGTGATCTCAAGCAAAGCATTGTCACAAAGGCTATGGATAAGTATCGTATTCATGATGTGTCAGCTGCTGATGCTGGCAATACAGAAGGCTCAGGTTGATTTAGGCTTTTTTAAAAATCTTAGAATATTTAGGTACTACCAGCAACATTAAAGCAGGGATGCACAGTGCAATTGACAGTGATGTCGCCTGCGCTGTCCAAGCGATTACCCATCGCATAACAAAGACGAGGGCAATATTAATAACTCCAATTTGGCCAATAACAACGCTGGATGGAAACTTTGAGCGTGTATTTGCCGCATTCATAACTGAAGGCCCTAAGAAGGATGAACCAAGCCCTGCAATTGTGAAACTAATTGAAAGAATCACAAGAACGACAGCCTTGTTGGAGGTTCCAGCAATGCTTACAGCAATTATTCCTGCAATAAAAGCTAATCCCGAAAGTAATGAAGCACGCACCATCAAGAATTCAATGGTGTAGCGGGGTAAGAGATTATGAAGGTTTAATCGTCCGATAATCATTGCCAGAGTGAAAAGGATGTATGGAAGAGTGTGAATTCCGCTAAGAATTTTCATGTCTTCTTTAACAAATATTGCTGCCCAATCGCTGACTGCATACTCAAGCATGATGACCAAGAGAAGCGCAGCTGACACTGATACATCAATTTTAAAGCCCTTGAACATATCTCGGGCCCTGTGCTGTGAATCAGGATTCATATCGGCCTTGACCAAATTTGGAGTGATTCTGATAATAATCAGAGTCATCACAATAAAACAGATGCTTGATAAAATATTGGTATAGGTACCCAAATCGACACGATCTACTAACAATCCTGCAATCATTGATGAAATGAGTGCACCACTACTCCAGAAACCGCTGAGAAGAGTAATGATCTGTCGCTTTGTGCGATCTTGAAAGAAGAATCCTTGCGCATTTATTGAGATGTGGAAGGCAGAAATTGCACCGCCTTGAATAATAATAAAAATTAGAAAAAGAAGACTTGAAGTACTGCTGGTTAAGAAAGCTAGACTGACAGCCAGTAGAAGTGCTCCGATATGTAATATCCAACGCGCTCCATATTTGTGGACCAGGTGGCCAACAGTGAGCAATGCAACAAGATTGCCGAAAGCGCCCATACTGACGATCGAACCAAATTCACCGTTAGTCAGATTCAAATTTGCCTTTACTTCAGGGAATCTTGGAACCCACGACATAATTAAAAGGCCAAATAGAAAGAAAAGTCCTTTGATGAGGTTGAGTTCATGCTTTACATCGATGTTCTGGCTCAAAATAAGGCACTCGCTAACTCTTTTCGAGCAGCGGCTAGTCGTGGATCAGATGGATCGACCAAGGCAAAGAGATTTAGTAAATGATTTTTGATCTTGATTCGATCCTCCCCTTGTGTTGCCTTTACCGCATGAAGCAATCGTGTGAAAGCAGCCTCGACTCCCCCATTAACGATCTCAACATCTGCAGCCTTTAATTGAAGATCAATGTCTGTTGGCGCAGCGGTAGATTGGGCAATAATAGTGTTGAGGTCTAAGCCTTCAGTGCGGATTAATAACTGTGTCTGTGCCAGACCTAGTTTTGCTAAATTTTCAGATGGTTTTCTTGCTAGCCACTTCTTATATGCAGCTTCAGCTGCAACATAGTCACCAGATTCTAGTGCGTTCATAGCATCAGTTTCTTCAGGTTCTATGTGTTCAACTGGTGTCTCACCGACACCTTGCTCAGATGAAAGAGTCAAGACCTTATCGATTACCATTTTTATTTGTGCTTCAGGATAAGCCTGTTCAAATAAGGGAACCATTTGTTCAGCAATAATTGCTACGGCATACGGTACTGATTTAGTTTGAAATGCTTGGGCAACCTCTGGGTTTGCATCGATGTCTACTCGTGCAAGGGAGAAGGCGGCTTTGTAATCAACTTCTAGCTTTCCAAGAGTTTTAATCATCTCAACAGACTCAGGACTTCGAGATGTCCACATCAACACAATAACGGGACGTACTAAAGAAAGCGGCAGGATTTCATTGCTTAGATTCTCGACAGTGACCTCGATGCCTGGCATCGGCACTGAAGGATCTACCTTTGGTTTAGTAAGTGAACTTAAATCAAAGGCTTGCCCGAAATTAGGTGGCAAACTCATGATGCCATCCTATCTACCCAAGAACTATGTCGACGCCTGAGTCACGACGCGATGGCAAAATCTCAGCGCAATAATTATCTGTTGCGATTTCAAGTCCCACGTCGTGGCCTGCTTTTTCACTCAAATACCAGCGGTTTTCAAGGATTTCATGGAACATCTGTGCACGCTCTACACGCCCGCGCATATCATCAGGAACTCGTGAGATTACCTTTTCAAAGACTTCCTTGAGCCAGCGTTGTGCCATTACTTGGGCAGGTAATCCATCAGTGTTTTCACGCGCTCTATAGCGATCAAAAGAAGCGAGCAATCTCTTAGCTTGCAACTCCTCAGTTTCTAACCCCATTAGTTCGCGCAATCGTTGTGTGTGATATCCAGCTGCAACTAGCTTAGGTTGGAATGAAAGCATTTGTGTGCTCCCGTCAATTGTTACTGAAACCTCTTCAACAGCAAATCCAAGATCATGAAGCTGGCGCATTGCACTTTCTACTGCGTGCCGATCCTTTGGATCTAACAGCTGAGGCTCTTTAAGCGCCGACCATAGTCTGCGATATCGACGGATCACTGCTTCAGCTGCTCGCACAGGGTCCATACCAGGATATAAAACTCCAGATAAGGCTAGGTCTTCTAATTCAGCAGCAACGTTAAAGTGAACAATCTCTAGATCATGTTCTCTTTGTCCATCACTTAAACTCTTTTGAAACTCACCCGTTTCTGCATCTACTAAATATGCTGCAAAGCCTTCAGCATCTCGGCGGAATAGAGTGTTGGACAATGAACAATCGCCCCACCAAAATCCCAATAGATGCAAACGAACCAAGAGGAATGCGAGCGCAGTTGCCATTGTTGTAATTTCATTGGCAGTTACTGCACCCGACAACAAAACTCGATATGGCAATGAGTACGGCAAGAACCGGGTAACAATCGCGCAGGGAAGTTCTTCGCCCTGTGCATCTGTGCGGCCTTCAACAACGGCAACTTGTTCCACACATGGTGCACCTAGCTGAGAGAGTTGGCGCAAAATGACGTATTCGCGGTTGGCAAACTCTGAAACAGTTTCTTTGACTGCATAAACGACGGCATCTGGGTCACTACTTGCTCGCACAAGACGAACGACGTGGCGTGAAATTCCGCGTTTTTCGGCAAGTACGGGATCTTCTGGCCACTCTTCCAGGGGTAGATGCCATGGCAGGCCAGCAACAGAGGCGATCTCCTCGCCTAAACCCGTAATACGCAGTGCCATGGTCGGTATTCTCCCCCATAATTGTTTCCAGAACATGAACACCACGGTTCATTCTTGGTGATCTATGCACTTTAGAATATCTCTATGGCAATTACACAGAGAATCAAGAAAGCAACCGCTCGCTCCCCTAAGCCTCCAAAGGCACCAGCTGATTATGGAATTTTGGGCAAGCCAATCAATCAATCCCATCCATTTTACTTCGGATTTATTGCAACTCTCGGGGCACTAACTGCGATTGTCTTGATGCGTGCTTTGGCTAGTGCAAGTCAGATCTTTGTTTTGATTTTGATTGCTCTGTTCCTAGCAACTGGCCTGAACCCTGCTGTAGAGGCTTTGCGCAAACGTAATATGTCTCGAAGCACGGCAGTAGCAGTTATTTTCTCGTCGGTAATTCTCTTTGTAATCTTTTTTGCCCTAGTAGTCGTTCCACCTGTAATTAGCCAAGGGACAAATTTGATTGAGAGTGCGCCGCAATTGTTACAGGACCTGATGAAAAATGAGACTATCAATCAGCTCAATACTCAATTTGGACTTATCGATACTTTGCAAGAAAAACTGAAAACTATTACCTCTGATGGAACTTTACTTATCAGTACATTCGGTGGCGTCATCGGAGTTGGAAAATCTGTCTTATCCGGCTTCTTTACAGCGCTGACTATTTTGGTTCTCACTTTGTACTTCATCACATCATTGCCTCAGGCAGTTGATCTTGGACTTTCTTTAGTACCTGCAAGCCGCCGCGATCGTGTTGGACTTCTAGCTAACGCTGTAATCGCAAGAGTTGGCGCCTTCGTTGGAAGCCAGATTTTGATAGCCGCTATGGCTGCAGTATTTGTAGTTATTCTGGCGACAGTCTTAGGTATGCCTTCGCCATTTGCGATCGGAATGATCGTATTAGTAGCCGCACTTATTCCGCTTATTGGCCACTTCATCGGAGCCACAATCGTCACTTTGATTGCGCTCACTCAATCTGTAGTGATCGGTGCAATCGCTTTTGTTGCATACGTTGTTTACGTACAAATTGAAAACTACGTCGTTACCCCGAGAATCATGAAGCGAGCCCTAAATGTCCCTGGTGCAGTAACAATTGTTGCAGCGCTCATCGGCTCATCTTTATTGGGGTTAGTTGGTGGTTTGCTAGCTGTGCCAGTAGCGGCATCCATCATTCTGATACTTGATGAAGTAGTTATTCCTCGCGCAAATAACAGTTAAAACTCAGTCGGAAGTGGTGCTGGGTCGCCGGTGACGATGCTGTTTATCTCAGATAAAATTCGATTAACAGATGGCTCTCCAAGCCACAAATGTTTAGCACCATCGACTGCAACAATCTTCATCGCGGGAATAACTGCAAATCTTTGGCGTGCAGCATCTGGCTTCAGGTAATCATCCAACTCGGGTACGAATGCAGTTATCGGGCGTGGATCTGTATTCCAATATTTAAGTTGTTCTTCAGTTGTTGTGCGCAAGGGTGGGCTCAAAAGAATTAGTCCCTTGTGACGTGGATCTTTTGCATGCTGAAGAGCTAAGTCGGTACCAAAGGACCAGCCCGTCACCCAAAGATTATCTAGGTTCAAAGTATCAAAGCAGTAGGAAAGCATTGCTTCCACATCAAAATGTTCAGCAACGCCATTATCAAATGTTCCCGTGCTACTGCCTGCTTCACTCGTTGTTCCACGAGTATTAAAGCGAACAACGGTGATGCCGGCCATTGCAGGTAAGCGGTTAGCTGCTTTCTTATAAATATGGCTATCCATCATTCCGCCAGCTGTTGGCAGTGGATGCAAGCAAAGGAGTGCACCCTTTGAAGGGCCAATCGGTGCAGCAACCTCGCCAATTAAATCAATACCATCAGCGGTCATCACATGAAAAGGTGTTCGAACCGATTCAAAGACACTGCTCGATCTAACTGGCTCGCTCATACTTCAAATCCTATCTATACCCGACTAGGCTTGTTCACATGGCCACTACTTCTAGATCAACCAAAGCTTTTAACTCATATAACCCAGTTACTGGTGAGCCTGTTGGAACATATCCAATTCATTCAGCTAAGTCAGTTGCTGAAATTGTTGGTCATGCACGACATGCCAGCACAGCCTGGGCAGCGTTAGGTTTTTCAGGACGCAAGAAGGTTTTGTTGGCCTGGAGTAGTTACATTATTAACAACGTTGATCAGATTGCAGCCCTCGTTTCACTTGAGACCGGTAAACCAGTGAGTGATGCAAAACTTGAAGCATCCTTAGCGGTAAGCCACATCGGCTGGGCTGCTAGACATGCTGAAGACATCATGCGAACTTCTTATCGCGCACCAGGTGCTTTGATGGCAAATATGTCTGCAACTGTTGAGCGCTCACCTCTTGGTGTTGTTGGAGTGATTGGCCCTTGGAATTATCCAATTTTTACTCCTGTTGGATCTATCGCATATGCACTTGCTGCCGGAAACACCGTTGTGTTTAAGCCGAGTGAGTACACACCTGGTGTTGGCGTGTGGTTAGAAGAGAGTTTTAACACTGTTGCACCTTTTGCAGACATCTTCACAACTATTACTGGTGCAGCAGAAACAGGTAGGGCGTTATGTCTTAGCGGAATCGATAAGTTGTCATTTACAGGATCAACCAGAACTGCCAAGTTAGTTGCTGCAGCATGTGCAACTAACTTAACCCCAATAGTTGCCGAATGCGGTGGAAAAGACCCAGTAATAGTTGCCGCAGATGCCAATTTGGATCGCGCAGTTGATGCAACCATCTGGTCTGCAATGGCTAACGCTGGTCAGTCCTGTATTGGCGCAGAGCGTGTATATGTTGATGAAAAGGTTGCCGATGCATTTATTACAAAGGCAGTTGCGCTTGCCGACAGTATCCATGCCGGCGCACCCGGAGAAGGAAACTATGGCCCAGCAACAATGCCCTCACAGATTTCAGTTATCTCCTCTCACATCAAAGCTGCGATCAAAGATGGCGGAAAATTTGCCTATGGTTCTCTAAAGTCAGTCCAAGCTCCCTTTGTTCAGCCAGTTATTTTGGTAGATGTCCCTGAATCATCTGCTGCAGTTCGGGAAGAAACCTTTGGACCGATAATCATTATTAATCGCGTTGCAAATATGCAAGAAGCTATAGCTCTTTCTAATGATTCTAGTTATGGCTTAGGAGCTAATGTTTGGTCTAAACGACAGGGAAAAAGAATTGCTTCGCAGTTGCACTGCGGAATGGTTGCGATTAACTCAACATTCTCATTTGCTGCAGTCCCATCTGTTCCATTTGGTGGAGTGAAAGACAGCGGTTACGGACGTGTGCATGGTCCTGAAGGATTACTTGAATACACATATCCACGCACAGTTGTTCGTACTCGATTTAACATTCCACTTAAGTTTTTGAGTTTTAAGCGCCGCGCCAAAGATGACAAACTTGTTGTGAAAGCTACAAAGTTGTTGAAGGGCCGACTCGGTTAAAAACGAGGAGCGTTACGAGTTCGTTCAGTATTAGGACGTCTTTTGTTTTTCTTTGCCCAACAGGCTGTGTGCCAATGACGACGGCCATCTTCATCGTATTCAAGCCAAGCAACAACATGTGGAGTTGCAAGAGGAATTAGTTGATCACATCCAGGACAGCGATATGGCTTTGTAGAACCAGAGCCTGTTAGGCGTCGCACAATATATGTGCCATCGCTATGTTCTTCTGTGCTCTCACCGGTCGAAGCAATATTGATTTCCCGAGGTTCTTCAGGCTTTACCCGCTTCTTGGGGTAGTTTCTACGCGGGCTCACAGGAGTATTTTCGCATAGTAAAGTGGCCACATGAGCCTCATCGAAGTAAAAGGCCTGAAGAAAAGCTATGGCGATGTTCACGCTGTGCGCGGATTAGATCTTGAAATCGCACAAGGAGAGATCTTTTCTCTGCTTGGTCCAAATGGCGCAGGAAAAACAACAACTGTGGAAATCCTGGAAGGCTTTAGAACTAGAGATTCTGGAACTGTCTCAGTACTTGGCTTTGATCCTCAATCTCGCGGACATGAATCGCGTTTATGGCGAAATCGCATCGGAATTGTCTTGCAAAGCTCTGCCGATGCCGGTGATCTAACGGTTTTAGAAACAATTGATCATTTTAGTGGCTACTACTCAAACCCAAGAAATGTTGATGAGGTCATTCATTCCGTTGGCTTAGTGGAGAAAGAAAATGCCCTCATTCGTAATCTTTCTGGTGGTCAGCGCCGTCGCTTAGATGTGGCACTTGGAATTATTGGAAATCCTGAACTACTCTTCTTAGATGAACCAACTACTGGCTTTGATCCTGAGGCTCGTAGATCTTTCTGGGGTTTAATCCAGACGCTGCGCTCAGATGGAACCACGATTGTGCTCACTACCCATTATTTAGATGAGGCTGAAGCGTTGGCAGATCGTGTGGCGGTAATTAACAATGGAGTGATCATTGAAGTTTCAACTCCTGCCGAACTTGGCGGGCGCGCCACCTCCCAAGCCACTGTTTCATGGAGAGAGGGCGAAACAATCAAGTCTGAACGATCTGATAACCCAACAGAATTAGTAACCAAGTTGTCATCACGCTTTGGTGGAGAAGTGCCAGAGCTAGTTGTTTCACGCCCATCCCTTGAAGACATCTATCTTGAAATGATTGGGGGCACGCATGAATAAAATTCCTAGCGCCCTTTCATTGGGCATTCGACGCGGCAACCTAGAGATCCGACAGTTTGCTCGCCAGCGTGAATCTGTTGTATTTACATTGCTTTTCCCTGTTATTTTGCTTGCCATCTTTGGATCAGTATTCAAAGACACCATCGCACCTGGTGTCACATTTTCACAGTACTTTTTAGCAGGAATGATTGCCTCAGGCTTGGTAAATACAGGTTTCCAAGCACTTGCCATCACTATTCCTTTAGAGCGTGACTTTGGTGCACTTAAGCGCCTGCGTGGCACACCTATGCCAGCATCTAGCTACTTCATTGGTAAGGCCATCCTGATATTTGTAAGCATGGTTATTCAAATTCTTTTACTTCTAGGATTTGGCATTTTGTTCTTTGGAGTTGATCTACCAACCGATATTAACAAGTGGATTACTTTCACCTGGTTAGTGTTGTTAGGAAGTGCATGTTCAACCGCACTTGGAATCGCATTTTCCATCGTTCCTAAGAGTGGACGTGGGGCATCCGCTGTCGTCTCCCCTATTGTGATCATTCTGCAATTCTTTAGTGGTGTTTTCTTTGTCTTTACTCAGTTGCCACCATGGATGCAACAAGTTGCGGCAATATTCCCGCTCAAGTGGCTAACACAAGGTATGCGTTCAGTGTTCTTGCCAGATTCTTTTGCTAGCCAAGAGGTTGCACAGAGCTGGGAGACTGGCAGAACCGTTGTAATCCTTCTGGTGTGGCTTGCAATTGGCATTTTCTTTAGCGTTAGAAAGTTTAAGTGGGATCGTGATTAAGAAGGTTATTGCAGTACTTCTAGCGCTTTTGGTATCCATGCCAGTTGCTGGTGCTGCACCTTCTATTTCGTTAGCTAAAGCCAAAGCAAAGATCACTCCCTCGCCATCTCCGGTGTGGCCGCCAAAAGGTTTTATTATGAGTAAAGATGGAAACGCTTTCGCAAAGATTCCAAAAGCAAAAGAGTTGGTGGGCTTGGCTTCAAATGACAAGGTATTAACAAAGGCATTGGCCCAGACCTTAGATGGTGTTCCAGTTTGTGAGAAATACTCATGTGGAGCAGTTCAGGTTGCATCTGTTACCGGTTGCACCTGGTGGGTTGTTACGGCAAATGTAAAAGGTGTGACATCACTTGAAGATAAAACAATCAAGCTCTTTGGCACGGTTCGAACAACTATTGGTAGAACATGGTCAAAGAAATACACAACGATTTTGATAGTAAGCGGTGAGCCAATCGAACTGGGTCATACCGTCTCAAACATTAAAGCCGTATGCCGTAAGGATGTTCCTGCAGAAACGGTTCCATCAACGACTTACACAGTTGCTCCTTAGCGATTGGCTCCTGGTACCCACAACTGATCGCCGATTTCTTTATTGGCATAACGAGCAAGAACAAAGAGAAGATCAGAACAACGGTTCAAGTACTTTGCAGTCAAAGGATTAACTCCACCACCAAATGCGTGAATAGCAGCCCATGTGCATCGCTCAGCCCGACGAACTACTGTGCGGGCCACATGCAGGTGGGCAGCAGCAGCTGTTCCTGATGGCAAAACAAAAGAACGCAATGATTCAAGATCAGCGTTATAAAGATCGATTTGCTCTTCTAGGTATACAACTTGTGATTCAAGAACTCGAAGTGGTTCAAAAGCTGGTGCATCAACAACTGGCGTGCAAAGGTCTGCGCCAACATCAAATAAATCATTTTGAATGCGCACTAGCAATGCACGAACAGCATCGGTTAATTGATCTGTTGCGAGCACAACACCAATAGCTGAGTTAGCTTCATCAACTGTGGCATAGGCTTCAAGGCGAGGGTCATTTTTTGAGGTGCGACTCATGTCCCCAAGAGATGTAGTTCCGTCATCGCCAGTCTTTGTGTAAA
>Ga0315905_10005861_pt1 | contig 12490 bp, 8 predicted proteins | sample LakEriMetagenome_5_FD_203522 | JGI IMG/M metagenome (GOLD analysis project Ga0315905, IMG submission 203522) | Freshwater fungal communities from buoy surface, Lake Erie, Ohio, United States - Buoy 4 MA121 | ecosystem: Environmental > Aquatic > Freshwater > Lake | place: USA: Lake Erie, Ohio... | reverse complement strand
TGAGTGTTAAGCCTGCTGGAAGCGTATCCACAGCATAGCTAACCGTTTGACCTGCTGCTGATGTGGCTACAAGCGTGGTTGTTGAAGCCGCATCTTGTTGTACGGCAATGGCGTTTGCGCTTGACCACGTAACCACATCTGGGTTGATAGTTAAACTAAACTGACGATCCGTGTCTTGATTTTCTAGATCAGTAGCACGAACTGTAAATGTATAAGTTGTAGAGCCGGCTACTAGGGGACTTGTGCCCGAAATAGTTCCCGATGAGTTGATGACGACGCCCGAGGGCAGTGTACCCGATACAACTGAATAAGTCACAGCTGAATCGCTGGCGGCACTCACAGCGGTAGAAACTGCACTAGTTTCATAACCAGTGCCAAGTGAGCCTGCAGCTGTGGACCAAGCTGGAACTCCTGAGTACTGAATGCCAGGTACAGCAATTGCTGTTGATCCGTCTAAATTAACCACATAAAGAATATAGCTGCCTGCAGCTAGCGCAGGTGCTGTGAATGTGATTTGTGTTGAGGAGACCACTGTAACAACACTAACTTGTGTGTTGTTGATTAGGACCTTTGCACCACTAGCAAAGTTTGTGCCTGTTAGTGTGATTGTTGTTCCACCTGCTGCACTGGCAGCTGTGTCGTTGCCCAAGTAGCTGATTTGTGAAACTGTAGGTGATGTGGTTCCGCCACCTGTTGTATTACCAGTACCGCCTTTAGCGGCACTTAGAACACCATCAGCGCTTAGGCCGTCTGATAAATTTACTAGTCGTTGTGCTATGCTCATATTTAATTCCTAATCTATTCTAGCTAGTAAATATGCCAGAAGTTGTAAATGTGTGGTAAGTATATCCATTAGCTGCGCTAATTGTGCCTCCTAGACCTTTTTGAGATCCAGAATAACGAACAATAACAACGCCACTTCCGCCATTTCCGCCAATAACAGCAGTACTTTGAGTATCTCCTCCAGAACCACCACCACCACCACCTGTGTTAGCAGTACCTGCAGTACCATAAGTTAAAGGGGTTGAACCACTTGTAGCACCACCAGTACCACCGCCGCCTGCACCTCCTGTGCCAACTGGAATTCCATACTGAGAACGCCCACCTGCTCCGCCACCACCAGCATAGGTATTTGCATTTAACCAAGCCGCACCAGCACCACCATTTTGCGCAGATGCAGCAGCTGATTTACCACCACCACCACCACCGCTAGCATAAATGTTACCGGCTCCGGCATTGCCTTGTCCTGCAGTACCCACACCGCCAGCACCGCCGCCCTGACTACCTCCGCCACCACTACCACCACTTAAACCATTTTGAGGATCATTAGGATGAGAGCCGCCTCCGCCTCCGCCAATAGTGGTTAAGCCGAATCCTGTGGAATTACCTCCAGAAGTTCCTTGAGTACCACTACCAGTACCACCTGCGCCAACAACAACTGAATAAGTTTCTAATGTGTTGACAGTTGTTGAACCAGTTAGCATACCTCCTGCCCCGCCTCCGCCGCTGGAAAGTCCACCCCCACCTCCGGCACCTCCTCCAGCTACTACCAAATATTCAATTAAATAGCTTGTAACTGGTACTACAACACCCCAAGCACTGCCGTTATAAACTTCAACAATATTTAAACTAGTGTTATATCTTGTATAGCCTATTTGAGGGCTTGCAGGACGTTGAGCAGTTGTTCCTGATGGCAGATCAAAATAACCTGTACTTGTATTTGGTTGATCACTAATATCTGCGGGAGTTACTGTAATCGAGGCGCTACCTGGTTTTGTCCAACCTATTCCATTATACGTCCAAGTAATTGAGTTGTACGTATATGTTTGATTTAGTGTTGGATTTTGTGGAAATGCTATTGCCATATTATTTATACCCTATTTAATTGCCAGCTATAACCAGCGCTACCGGTATATGTTGTACCAATTGCTTGACTAGGCGCTGAACTATCTAATATTTTTACTCTATATGCTGAGTAACCAACGTTATTAGTATAATTACAAATTATAGTAGTTCCGTCGCCTCTACCACTACCATTACCACCCATATTTTGTGTATTAGAACCGTTATTACTATTAGCAAAAGTTATAGGAGTCCAGGTACCGTTTGTTGCAAAATTACCAGTACTACCGCTATCATTAGAACCTTCTAATACAAAATGTCCCCAAGAGTTTGCGTGAACATATGTTACCAACTGATTAACCGCTTTAGGAGTTCCTAAATGTACTGCCCAGTACATAGGATAACCATTGCTACCACTATGCCCGCCGTGGCTACTAAAGTTAGTTGAAGTATAACTTACTGAACCTGGTGCCACACTAAGTGCCGCTGCTCCGTAAGTAGTTATAACACTGCTTCCTTGTCCTTGTAATCCTGTACCACCAGGATTCACAATATTGTGAGCCATAGAACTAGTATTAATTTGAGTTTGCGGAACCCATCCTACTGTTGCTATAGTGCTCCACATATTATTGTAATATACTTCAAAAGTATTTGTAGTTGAATTAATTCTAGTACTGCCAGTTGCTGGCGTTGCTGGGCGCTGTGCTGTTGTACCTACCGGTAAACCTATGTACCCAGTACTCGTGTTTATTTGGTCACTAACTGCAGCTGCGCTAACAGTAGGGATGGTAGGTTTATTTATAAGATCATTATAACTACCTGTAAAACCTCCACTACTGGTTAATACCCAGCCTCCAGACCCATATACATACAAATCACCAGTATCGTCTTTTAGCCAAGTACTGCCAGCTGTAGGGCTTGCTGGGGCAGTGGTGCTAACTGTAATAGAAGCACCGCCACCACTTGCTGAAGCTTTTGTCCAGGCTGTGCCGTTATAAGTCCAGGTAATTGAATTATATGTATAAGTTTGATTTAGCGTTGGGTTTAATGGAAAGGAAATTGCCATATTATTGATACCTATATCTTACAATTACTACACCAGAACCACCTGCGCCTCCGTAGTAGTTAGCACCACCACTAAATCCGCCAGATCCGCCACCGCCACCAGTATTTACAGTTCCTGAAACTCCATCGCCCACAGAACCCCCTCTGCCACCACCGCCAAGGCCGCCAAGACCGTTTACGCCAACTCCTCCAGAGCCGCCTCCGCCTCCACCACCTGCTAAGTAGTAAGCACCAGCTGATGATTCTCCTAAAATTGATCCTACAATAGGATTGACTGCTCCAATACCTCCGGCTCCTGGAGTACCGTTTGTATTGCCGTTTGCACCGGCACCGCCGGCACCGCCTCCTCCGCCTCCAGTATAGGTGGACTCAGCTCCGCTACCTGTACCGGTACCGCCAGCATATCCTTGTACAGGATTTGTAGCAGGCACATTGCCGGCAGCACCAGCAACTGGTACAGAGCTTCCTGCACCCGAACCACCTGTTTTAGGAGTTAATCCTGCTCCTCCGCCACCCGCAGATTGCAAACCTGAACCAGTACCTCCAGAAGTTAAATAAATTTCAGAAAGACTGCCACTGCTTGCATCAGGTTGTTGCGATCCGCCTGCTCCTGCTCCGCCTGCACCTACTGTGACTACATAGGTCCCCGCAACAGCTGAAAATAAGCTATTATATCGAAAACCTCCAGCACCTCCTCCACCAGTATGTCGTGCACTACCTCCGCCACCGCCACCAACAGTAAGAACTTCTATAGTAGCTCCAATAGGGGCAGAACTAATTACTAAAGAGCCAGAGCTTGTAAACGTATGTATTTTATAATTACCTACCATTGTAACTGACCCACCAGTAGCAGTTACCATTGCTCCAGCATATTGTAACTGCACCCAAACTGTGCCGTTATAAATTTCTAAGTAGTTAGTTTCTGTGTTTAGTCTTAATCCTCCTGTTGTGGCAGATACAGGGCGCTGTGCAGTTGTTCCACTTGGTAAATCAAAGTAACCTGTACTTGTATTAACTTGATCGCTAACTGCTGCAGCGCTAACAGTAGGTATAGTCGGCTTATTCGTTAAATCAGTATAGCTGCCACTAAAACTACTACCTCCTCCTCCGCCTGCGATTAAAACCCACGAACCGCCTGCATACACATGCAAGTCACCTGTGTCGTCTTTTAACCAAAAAGCACCAGTACTTGGTGAAACAGGAGCAGTAGCGCTAACTGTAGCATTACCGCCTAAACCTGTGAGTACAGCAGCCAGAGTACTTGCTCCGGTACCCCCTTTATCGGGTGACAAGACTCCATTAGAGTCTAAGCCTTCTGCTAATTTTGCTAATCTAGATGCTGTGCTCATCTTATTCCTTTACTGTGGCATTATTCCTGGAACTTCTTCCCAAGTTTGTGCGGTTTCATTCCAACGATACATTTTGTCGTCCGTAGGCATTGCTACAGGAGGTTGCCATAAACAAGTAGTAGAGTCGAGTGTCCATGACGCATATGGTTTTGGAGGTACAAAACAATCTTCTGTGGCATTGTATGTATACCCAATACCCGCAAAGTTTTTACGCAATGGTGTACCGCCTTGTGTGTGCACACCACCATGTGTGTTGTATGATGTTTGAATCCACTCGCCAGGACTTGTGTCTACGAATGTTTCGAAAAATTCTGGCTCAGCAACGATTACTTGTGTTACTACGCCGTCTGTTACTTTTGCAAAATGTGCCATTTTATTGATACCTATATCTAACTATTATAATTCCAGAGCCGCCTGCTCCGCCACCAGATCCACCTGAGTAATTCCAACCACCACCACCACCACCTCCAGTATTAACAGTACCTGGTAAGCCATAAGAGCCATTCCAACCAGCTCCACCGCCTCCAAGCCCGCCAGTGCCAACTACACCGCCTGAACCTGCTCCACCGCCACCAGCGTAATAGGTTGCAGTACCAGTAATATCAATGGATAAGCCATTACCGCCATTGCCAGTGCCGCCTGCAGCTGTACCTGCACTACCTGCAACTCCTGCTCCACCGCCTCCACCTGCTGTTCCATTAACAGCACCGTTGAATCCTGCTCCGCCATTATTACCTTGTCCAGAAGTTCCAAGCCCAGGAGTCACATTACCTCGACCTTCATACATTTGTGCACCGCCACCACTACCACCATTACCAGCTAATCCAAAAGTACTGGGGTTACTAAACGCTCCTTTGCCTCCGCCTACAGCTATTAAACTAAATCCTGTAGAATTAGAACCGTCTCCAGCAGCTCCTTGATTAGGTCCAGCTGCACCTCCTGCACCCACTACAAGAGCATAAGTACTTTCAGTAAGTGTTACGCCAGTGGTATATATTAAACCGCCTGCACCACCCCCGCCACCAGTAGAACCACCACCACCTCCGCCACCAGCAACCATTAAAATATCAAAAGATGCGCCAGCTTGACTAACTGTAAAGTTACCAGAACTAGTAAAAGTATGTATATTAAAATTTCCGCTTGTGGTAACAGTACCGCCTGTTGCAGAAGATATGCCTACACTTTTAATTGTGGCCCAAGTACCTGCGTAATACATTTCAAGAGCAGAGGTGGTAGTATTCACACGGGTATATCCATTAGCAGGACTTGCAGGTCTTTGAGCTGTTGTGCCCATTGGCAAATCAAAATATCCAGTACTTGTATTTACTTGATCACTTACTGATGCTGGAGTTATTACAGGTGGTTCTCCTCCAACTGCGGCCCAAGTAGTACCGTTGTATTGTTCAACAATGTTTAGGGTACTGTTATAACGAACCATTCCTGTGCTAGGAGTACCTGGGCGCTCGGCCGTACTGCCTTTGGGAATACTAAAATATCCTGTGCTAGTATTGGCTTGGTCGCTGACATTTGCAGGCGTAACTGTGATTACTGGAGAAGAAGTACCAAATGTACTTCTTGACCAGCCTCGGCCATTGTATGTCCAAGTTATTGAATTGTATGTGTATGTTTGATTTAGGGTTGGATTACTTGGAAATTGAAAAGCCATAATTATACCTTAATATTGAATTACTATACGTCCGGCTGTTCCTGCCACTCCAGCTGCTCCACCAACACCTTTTCCACCACGAAGTGTAGAAGTATCATTACCAGGAGTTACTCCGCTTCCAGCAGTTAATACTCCTGCAGTAACTAGTGTTGGGTGAACATATCCGCTACCGCCACCACCTCCAGCCATGGTATTGGCTTCACTATATCCGCCGGCACTACCACCATAGTATCCTCCACCGCCTGCACCACCATAAGAGCCTGTTCTTGGACGTCCGCCTTGTAGGGCGCCTTGACCTCCAGCATATCCAGGACTGTCTGAACTTGCATCAGCACCTGCAGCACTTTGTGTACCACCTTTACCAGCATATAGTAGTTTTGAATCGTATGCAGATGTACCATCAATACCACTAGTTCCACCGCCAGCTCCGCCAACGTTGCCTGCACCAGCTCGGCTTGATCCACCACCGCCACCGCCACCGGCTATAATAATTGCATTAGTTTGGTTTATTGTGGTGCTTGAAAATATGCCACTGTATCCACCACCAGATCCGCCATAGCGATTGTCGCCGTCACTTGTATTGCCGCCTCCACCATAAGCATTTGTGCCGCTGTTTACCGCAGCTCCGCCGCCTACTAATGCATAAATACTGCTACCAGGGGTAACTGTTAATATGCCCTCTGCATACCCGCCAGCTCCGGCAGGTGATCCAACACCCCACCCACCTGCTGTACCGCCACTTCCACCACCGCCCCAAGCACTTACTTTTATTTTTGTAATGCCTGCAGGAACTGTGAATGTTTGTAATGAGCCAGTAAAATCCAGTGTTGTTATAACTGGAGCATTAACTGTAATACTAAATGTTCTATCACTTGGTGAGTTTACACCATCTGAAGCACGTATCGTAAATGTGCTGGTAGTTGTTGAAACTACTGCTGTTGGTGTGCCAGTTAGTTGTCCATTGCTTGCTAGTGTTAAACCTGCAGGTACTGATCCTGAAATTAGTGAGTATGTTACTGTGGCTCCAGCATCGGAATCTACAGCTACTACGGATAATGGCGTATACGTTAAACGCTCTACATCTCTAATAGTAGCTAAACTACCTGCGGCTGTTGACCATACTGGAACAGTACCCGTACTAATGCAATCTGTTAGTGTTACACTAAATCCACCTGGAGATTCTACACGTACATCTAGTGGACCTTGTGTAGCGTCAAAAGTTTGTGGTGTAGTAGCAGTTATACGAGCATAACTATCAATAGTTACTGTACCTGCTATATAGGCTGTACCTGCTGCATTAATAAATTTAACAGTAGTTCCAGGAACAAAACCTCCACCATTAATAGTAAAACTTGTACCTGATGCCCCACTATAAATTGTAGGGCTGACTGTGCTTATAGCAAGATTGCCATAAGGAACCCAACCAATATTCGTATAAAATTCAGCTGCATTAAGTGTGGTATTGTATCTTACCATACCTACTGCAGGAGAACTAGGCCGTTCAGCAGTAGTACCACTTGGCAGTTTAGTATATGAGCCTGATAGTTCTAAGTTAGTCAAGCTCATGCCGTTTGCTAAAACCCAGTTACTTGCTGCATAAACGTATAGTTCACCAGTGTCAGAAGCTAACCAAACAGCACCTTCAGTAGGGCTTGTAGGAGCTGTATCACTTACAGTAACTGAAGCACCTCCGCCTGCAGATGCTCTACCCCAACCTTTACCATTAAAAGTCCAAGTAATTGAATTAAATGTATAAGTTTGATTTAGTGTGGGGTTGCTTGGGAATGAAAAAGCCATATCTATCCTTTTTATACATCTGCTGTATTAGTTGCTGGGAAGGCTCGGCCTGTTCCCCAAATTATTCGTAGTGCTCCGCTGCCACCTGTTCCGCCAGGTTGACTACCACTAGCGCCTGCATTACGTAGACCGTTGGAACCGCCACCACCACCTCCGTAGTTACCGCCGTCGCCGCCGCGTTGTCCGCTGGTAAAATTGTTTATATTGTCGCCTCCGTTGGCACCACCAGATCCGCCTATACCAGGAGTACCGTCTCCAGGTGAGCCAACTACACCAGTACCTGCTGCACCACTAGATTCTTGACCTAATATACCAACACCACCACCACCAGCTCCTGCACCAGTTCCGTTACCGTTACCAAATATGCCGCCGCCCGCACCACCACCACCACCACCACCACCACTACCTGCAGTAGCGGCAGTACCTAGGCTCTGGGTAGGAGAGCCATTCATACCTGTTCCACCGTTACCAGTGTAACCTGCAGCTCCACCTCCGCCACCACCTTGACCGCCAACGTATACAGCACCGTCTACACATAGGCCTCCAGTGCCGCCTAGGCCTCCACCGTCACCAGTATAAGATCCACCGCCGCCGCCTGCTGCAGTGCCACCATCTCCGCTTGTTACACGCGTTCCAGCAGAGCCACCGCCACCTCTAACTGTAGTTGTGTTTATAAAGTAAGTAGCAGTACCTGCCTCAGAAGAAGCGCCTCCAGCACCAACTACAACAGTATAGGTTTGTCCTGGAATAACAGGAATATTATTTTTCCAACCTAAACCACCGCCTCCACCGCCGGCTCCATCAGGTAAACCGCCACCACCGCCACCACCAACACACAATACGCTTACACTTGTAACACCAGTTGGAGCTGTCCAAGTATATGTGCCGGCAGTAGTGTATGCTTGTTGACCCTTTATAGTGGACCCCTCAGCTTTATCATAAAACTTCTTTGCAGCTTTAGTATTAGACCTAACAGTATTCCAGATACCTCCGGAAGCAAAAAGTGTAGGACTAGTTGCACCTAAAACTCCACCAAGGTATCTTTTGGTCATTAACTTATGTCCTCGTAGCTTACAGTTACCACAAGAGCGTTTGCAGTTCCTGCAGTAGCTCCTAGGCTTGAATTTTCTTCTAAATAGTATTGACTAGATTTGTCAATTACATTAATTGTTGAATTTGCTGCCACTGACATAGTACCTACGATTGCAAAACTAGTTCCGCCAAGAGCAGCACCAGTATTATATACAACTGTAACCGTTGCAGCCGTGCCAGTTGTATTGCTAACGTTTAGTGTATTTACTTTTAAACACTTGTTACTACTAGCTGCATTACTTAGCACACTAGTAGCACTAGTTGTTGTTAAACTAGTGCCACTTGTTTTGCCTGTTATTGTTGTTGCTCCAATTAAATTTGGTGCCGCCATGTTATCCTCCAAATATCAGCGAATAGCCGAGAGTTTTTGCTGCAGTAGTAGATACGCCTTGTGGGCCTGTTGGACCTGTAAGACCTGTAGAACCGGTTGGCCCTGCTGGTCCTGTAGCTCCTGTCAATCCTGTAGCACCAGTTAAACCTGTTGCTCCTGCTGCAATAACCCAGGCAGTGCCGGTATATATAAAAAACTCTCCTGTGGTAGAGTCCATCCATACTTGTCCAGTACTAGGATTAGCAGGTGCTGTATCAGTAACATATGCAGTACCTGATGCTCCAGCTGCTCCTGTTGGTCCTGCTGCACCTGTTGGGCCTACATTTCCTGCCACACCTGTAGGACCTGTTGGACCACCTGCGGGGCCTGCAGCTCCTGTTGGTCCTTGCGAACCCGTTGGACCTGTTGGTCCACCTGAAGGCCCTGTTGGTCCTGTTGGTCCGTCACCTTTTAGTTCACGAACAACAATCTCACTATCAAGATCAGGTGCTGCGATAAATGTTAGTGTAGTTCCTGTTAAACTATAATCTATAGTAGGCTTAAGCAAACTACCGTTAATTACAACCAAAAGGCTGTCTGTTGTATAACCACTGTTAATGGTAAACGTTGTAGTAGTACCGTCACCTGAAAAACTTTGTGTAACTACCTCAAAAGGTAGATTACTACCTCCCGGGCCTGTAGGACCTGTAGCTCCATTAACACCAGTAGTTCCTGTAGGACCTGTTGGACCTTGTCCAGTCATCTGTCTAACAACTATGTCTTGCAAATTTCCAGGAGCACTAACAAATGTTAATGTTGTTCCTGATAATGTATAATCACTAGTAGCTTTTAATAAAACTCCACTAACAGTAACTAATATATTGTCAATAGTATAACCACTGTCAATAGTAAAATTTACAGTAGTTCCATTGCCAACAAAGTTTTTGGTAACCATTGAAAATGGAGCGCTGCTACCTGAACCACCCGAACCTGCTGGACCTGCTGGACCTGCTGGACCTGTTGGACCTGGTACGGTTGATGCAGCTCCTGTGGCTCCTGTGGGGCCTACTTCGCCTTGTACACCTTGTATACCTTGCACGCCTTGAGAACCTGTTGGCCCTGCAGCTCCTGTGGGACCTGCTACGCCTTGAGCACCTGTAGGACCTGTAGCACCATCAACACCTATAGTACCGTTAGTACCTTGAGCGCCTGTAGGACCTGTGGGACCTATATCACTAACATTTAATTGTCCCGCCATAGATCCATGGAATTGACAAATATAGTATAGCGTTGACGGAGCATTTAATGGAACAGTAAAACTAACTGTTCCTGCCTCTGTACCGTTATTTGTTACTCCTGATGAGTAAGCATTACCAGTACCTGTAACTGAAGCTGTCTTAATCCAGAAAGGGTGACCACTAGCATCGACATTAAAATAATAAGTAAATCCTCTAATTAAGTTAATAGTAGGGTTATTACTACTATTAATTGCATATGCACTAGCACCTGAATTAGTTACACTATAAGTTATACCGCCTAAAATACCTGTAGCACCTGTAGGTCCTGTAATACCTTGAGTACCTGTGGGACCTGTAACACCTTGTGAACCTGTGGGTCCTACAATTTGTCCTACATCTAAATAAGCACTTCCTGTCCAAGTATAAAGGTTACCATCAGCGGTAACAATATAAGCATCTCCAACGCTAGCTCCACCTGGTAATGCACCAACTGTAGCTACTTCACCTTTGATATTTACTGAAGTTCCTGGTGCTCCTGTTGAGCCTGTGGGTCCTACGATACCTTGTGAGCCTGTGGGGCCTGTGGGGCCTGTAGCACCTTGTATACCTTGTGCACCTGTTGGTCCTACAGAACCTGCACCGCCAGGACCTTGTGGACCAGTTGCACCAGTTGGACCAGGTACTGTAGAATTTGCACCTTGTAGGCCTGTGGGACCTGTGAGGCCTGTAACACCTTGAATACCTTGTACGCCTTGAATACCTTGTACACCTTGAGCACCTGTAGGACCTTGAGCACCTTGAGAACCTGTTGGTCCTTGAACACCTGTGGGTCCTGTTGCACCATCACCCATCATTTCACGTACTACTATTTCGTGACCAGTTTTAGGCGCTGTAATAAATGTTAGAGTGCTACCGCTTAGTGTATAATCTGTTGTGGCTTTTAGTACAATACCATTTACAACAACTAAAAGACTGTCTATGGTATATCCACTATCAATCGTAAAATTGATTGTAGTATTATCTCCAGTAAAGTTTTTAGTTGTAACAGTAAAAGGTAATCCTACACCGCCGGGACCTTGTGGACCTGTTGGACCAGTGCCGCCTAACACACCATCTTGGCCTGCTGGACCTGTAGGACCTGGGATAGTTGATGCCGCACCTGTGGCACCTGTAGGGCCTGTAGAACCTGTTGGTCCTGTAGCTCCGTCTACACCTATTGTACCGTTTGTACCTTGTGGACCTGTTGGTCCAGTAACGCCTGCTGTACCTTGTGGACCTGTTGGTCCATCGCCTTTTAGTTCACGTACTACAATTTCGTCGCCACTATAAGGTACTACATCAAATGTTAATGTAGTTCCAGTTAGTGTGTAATCTGTTGTGGGTTTTAGTAAAGATCCGTTGATTGTTACTAATATACTATCTAGTGTATAGCCGCTATTAACAGTAAATGTTGCGGTAGTTCCATCGCCAGTAAATGACTGAGTAGTCATTATAAAAGGAAAGCCAGTTCCTGCTGGACCTTGTGGTCCTGTGGGGCCTGTGCCACCTAATACACCATTTTGACCTGCTGGACCTGTTGGACCTGCTATAGTGGATGCAGCACCTGTAGGTCCTACAACACCTTGTAAACCTTGTACGCCTTGAGCACCAGTGGGACCTACAATACCTTGTGGACCTTGTTGACCTGTTGGACCTACAGCACCTTGTGCACCTGTAGGACCTGCAACCGTTGAATCAGCACCTGTAGGGCCTACGACACCTTGTGCACCTGTAGGACCTGTTGGTCCTGCAGTACCTTGTATACCTTGAATACCTTGTGTGCCTTGAGCACCAGTGGGGCCTGCAACACCTTGGATACCTTGTGCACCTGTGGGACCTGTGGCTCCATCAACACCGATAACGCCATTAATACCTTGCGCACCTGTAGGACCTTGAGCACCTGTTGGACCTGTAACACCTTGAATACCCTGGATACCTTGAGCACCTGTGGGACCTGTAGCTCCATCAACACCTATAACGCCATCAGCACCTCGAGCACCTGTGGGGCCTTGGATACCTTGTGTACCCTGAATACCCTGAATACCTTGTGGGCCTTGAGCTCCTGTAGGGCCTGTGGCTCCATCAACGCCTA
>Ga0315905_10005858_pt1 | contig 12495 bp, 5 predicted proteins | sample LakEriMetagenome_5_FD_203522 | JGI IMG/M metagenome (GOLD analysis project Ga0315905, IMG submission 203522) | Freshwater fungal communities from buoy surface, Lake Erie, Ohio, United States - Buoy 4 MA121 | ecosystem: Environmental > Aquatic > Freshwater > Lake | place: USA: Lake Erie, Ohio... | reverse complement strand
GCTGAAAGCTGAGATGTTGTGCGGCCTCTAACCTGTCCATTGGCGTCCCAGAAACTAAATCAGCAGCAAAATTATGCAACAAGATGGCCGACAAAAAGCCCTCAGGTACTCTCAACGACCCATTCCTGAAGTTCATAGGCGTGGTGTCTTCAAAATCCCAGCCGACCTCTACGGGTGATGTAAATGCAAATGACGGTACTCGATTCACAGGATGTACGTAGATGGTCAAGTCTTGTACAGGCGACGAGTCTGAACCCAAGCCATCATCTTTCAAAATCACTGCGTAGACAGCTGATCCGCGTTGCCACTCAAGAAGACGAAAAATTAGAGACCCGTTAGAATAAATTTGTGGGCCCTGAGCAAACATGTGGCCATCACCGCTCACTAAGCTGACGTTGAAGGACAGATTTTGATGCTCCTCAAACGGCCCTTTGAAATGGCGGAAGGTAGCAGTCGAAACATAGTCTAAGGTCACAAACTGATTTTCCTCGATATATATTTTTGGGAGCGGAAGCAAGAACGATGGCGAATCATTGACGGCATTGACGACAATCTTTATCTGCATGCTCACGGATTTGTTTCCAGAGAGCGATGTGGTGCTCACATTTATCTCATACGTCTCATTTCCATATTGATCGGGACCAAGCAGCATTTCCAACTCCCAACATGCGTTACCGCTCGACATGTAGCTAGGATCGGCCAGCAGCAGTCCTGTGCCTCTTTCATGCGCGAATGTGCTCGAATGTCTGTACGCTGAAGTTTGCCAGTGCACAAAGAAGGGCAAAGAAAGACCAGACACACTGCGCAATGCATCAGCGTTCGATGTCTGCATTGAACAGAGGTGATGGCACTTGGCAATATCGAAATCAAGGGTTTGCGTACTTTGACAAAGTACTTGGCATTTTTCGCACTCCTTTCCGCATAAGGGAATAAAGCGAGCAAAGAGTGCGCAGGTGAAGGAGGTATTATCTTGATCTTCAACTATCTCGAAGAGCGATTGGTGCTGCAGCGAGAGCACGGTCTCGACGAGGAAACGCTTGCTGAAGTTTGCAGTACTTGCACCCTGCGATCTTGACATGCTTACTTCATACTCTACCACGCCTGTTTCACAATCCTCCCATGTTACTTCTACTTCGGCCAAGGCGTTGTACATGACACATTTTCGGACTACAGCAACGCAATATAGGCTCTAGCAGCGCACAGCAAAACAATCCTGGAAAGGCTGCACTAGCAAGCAAGATGCAGAGGAAAAGACCATTGGGAGTGCCGAGAGACTGGGCCAAGGTTAGTGTCAGGTTGACAATGCGCGCGCCAGCCCTTCCATCCAACGCAGTTCGATGAAGTTGAATCGGCGTGAAGTCTTCTCCAGGAATGCTGCTACTGGCATTGATGCATTGATAACAAGAATACCAGGGGTTGGCAGCAGTCGCCTGCTCAGAGACGTTTGAAGATTGATGGGGCTGGAAACCCAGGAGAAGCCCTCCATCTGTCCCATCGTGTGTCCACTTGGAGGCGGTAATGTGCGGCTTGTAGCGAACAGGGCGTACAGTGAAAACCAATCTTGCCCTACCTCGCAAGTCGAGCTCGGTTTCAGAGGGCTCGACAACATTTGTAATGAAATTCTCAAGCACCAGGGGGTTGCTTCCAGGAGATTCGTTGCCTGTCATTGTCAGATGAGACAGGGCTAGCTCAAAGCTCCCTGCACCTTGATTGAGATTGGATCGGATGATTTTAGCCGACAACACGGAAAGGGCATTTGCCATGAGCGACACTTTGGCCACAAGCGTGCTACCGTTACACATGAACATGCCAACGCTGCTGCTAGTTGCCACGCGCACTGCCAGCACACCACTCTGTGACAACAAACTGCTTTCGATTGGAATGGTATCGAGAATTCGCGTCGAAACATTGCACTCTTCATCTGATCCTCCCGACACCAATAAAGACTGGCCAATCTGACGTGAACCAGCTGTCACTGACGAGATGAATTCATTTTCCTGTGCAAAGTCAGTATGCACCACATCTATTGTGAGGAACAAGAGCGAGGAAGCGGGAACGTCAGCCAGTTGAACCTCACAACTAGGTTCATGACGGCGGGAGGATGTACAGGCGACTGACAAATATTCAGTTCCAGCGGGGATCATCCAAGCCTCCCAACCTTGTCCACCATCTGGGGCATTAGGATCAACTTGCGGCGACTCCAGCAGTCTTCGATCCCTTGAACTGTCCACTGATCCGGCCAACGTCCTCGGCAGCGGGCCCCGTCCGATACTTTTGACATACGCAGCACGCTCGCCGACGCGCAGCACAGCTTCCGTGGTCCCAACAGACACGTGATAAATTCCCGGGCCGGTCTTGACAACGGACTCACACGATATCTGCAGGTCTGTTGCAATGTCACACATTACTTGCTGCTCACTGCCTTCGGGCGGGATACCAGACAAGACAATTTCGAGGTAGTCGCCGGAGACTGCAATGTCAAAGCTGATGTTCTGCGATGAGTCGATACCGCCGTGAGCTGTTCCACCATCGTCCTGGACGGACACATGGACCTTTCCAAGGCCATTTACGCCATCCCGCAGCTTGAATTCGAGAGTTCCATTGGCGTGGATGCGGGGCGGCATCACAAATATATGCTCACTCATATCTTGCGAGACTATAACAGTGAATGATACATCCTGGGAGGTCTCAAGATCTTGACCACTTTCATCCCGTTCACCTTTGCTGATATTCACAATAAATGCAGGCAATACGTGTAGGCCACTAGACTGGATGGCATGCACCGTCGATCCACAGCACAATTGAAACGTGGGCTCTTGATTTACTTGCAAAATCTCAACATTGAGGCGCGCTGGTCCATAGGAGTTGATGCCTGAACTCTCTACACCGCCGTCATCTTGAATAAACACGTCGAAGGCAACTACACCGTGTGTTTTGCCCCGCTCCAGACACAGCGTCAGAGTACCAGTCTTAGGATCAATAGAGGGTTGAGCAAGGGGCGAAAAGAAGCGCGCGATATTCTCAGGATCAACAGGATGAATCCAAAACGTCAGGCTCTGGTTGTGTTCATCAGTTGCTGACGGCCAAGGAGATGGTAACATGTCAATGGCGGCGTGTCGAACTTCTACCGCAGCAACACATGCTTGTGACGAAATTTGGCTGTTATAAGGATAGGGAGAATCGGCACTTTTCGGCACTTCAACTTCTGCGCCTTTGCGCTCGGCCGGTGTCAACTGAATAATAGTCACGGTAATTGAGCACTCTTTTGAGTCTATCAAAGGGCGGTTGCGCGCGCCGCCACCGCACACGCAGCACGCTTCTTTTCCCACAATTCCGCAATTGATGCTCTGAACGCTGATATGATTGTGACAAGTGGCCGGATCTTCATTGTACTTTCTGCAGCCTGGATTAAACATGAACGTGATAAAGTCTAGCCAAAAAGACATGTCGAGGCACGGTCCCTCTCCGGTCAAGCTTTTGGGATCGCTGCAGGCACTTTTACACGCTGTGTGGGTTGCCCATGGAAGGGGCGCGCCAGATCCCCACAGGCGCCGTACGTCAGAAGAACAATTGAGCCGAAACACGGGTGGATCGTTAGCTGGCACTACGTTCAGAGTGAAGTTAAATTCTTGAGCAGAGCCTGCTAGCGTGCTGATGAAGTGCACTTGGACTGTGCCGGCAGCATCTGGCAGCGAAATCAGTGACAGATCCAGACAATTTCCGCTGAGATCTATTTTCATGCCCTTTTCCGGCGGATTGAATAGGCACTGCAAAGGAAACAGAAATCACATTTTCGCCATCATGCACGAACATTGATAACATGGAACATGACATTACATGTATAACACGTTTTTTTTTCAACGTACCGTTTTGCCGAAGGACACCACAGAAAGAAAATCAGTGCTTCCGGTGTATGACGTGTTCAGGTCAAAGATGAACTGGAGCGAGGCGAGTGTTTGCGGCGCAGCAAGGTCACCCGCAAACTTCAGACGTGTCATACACGGAATGGTCTGAGTCGCCAGCACTCGAGGGCTATAAAAGAGAAGAGGATTTCTGGAAAGATCCTCCGTCATGTTCACGATCTTGGGGACGTCAATGACCAGAATAGTCTCCACAACTAGCAATCGACTTGCATGAAGCGGCAAGCCTTGGAAGTATGCTGCAGGGTTGAGTGTAATCTTGAACTCGACGACGCCGTTGCGCATCTCGTGCGACTGAGCTAAAGTTAGGTTTGCAGTCCTGCACTCAGGCGGGGGCCCCTGCGCCGAGTGCTCGGCGAACCAGTACGCCGACCCACAGTTGGCTGAGACATGAGGCAGCGCAGCCAAGACGCCTCCGTCTCCACCGTCCGACGCCCAGATGCTGGATGACATTTCGGATTTGTATCTCACCGCCTCGACCAGCCACTCCAGTTTGGATATGCCAGTCAGAGACACTGGTGTAAAGGGCGGTTCCACCACATCATTGAGCAGACCTTCAATGGTCAGCGGATTGCTGGAGGGATGCTTGAAGCCAGTGAAGGACACATTTTGGGTCACACTAAAGCTGGGAGAATGATCAAAGTTGCGCCTCAAGATCGACCAGCGGGTCACATACGCCGAGCTGTTGCCTAGTTGCCCACCAGCAGGCCCCTCTTCCATGGCCCAACTTATTAGCGAGGCAACCTGCGGCATGCGCATGGAATGGCTTAACAGCTTTTTAACAGCTCTCAGACATGTTACCTCATACATCGTTTACCATTCACACACTCTAGCGGAGCACGCACAGAGCACTCGGCGCCTAATAATGCCCCGAAGAATGTGCTAACGAATGAAGAAGAAGCACAGACAAACCTGGAGCAAATTCTGGAGACGCCCATACTTCACTACAAATGATTCCAGAGATGTATCCCACGACACATACTTGCCACTGAGCGCGAGTGCCTCCGCGATATATGACTCAAGCTGCAAAGTGGAAGTCTGGGTGAACTGGCTTGAATTGACCTGAACCTGGATAAAAGCATCAGAGACCACCAGCTCCAGTGTTTGGATCGAAAAATTTCTATTCTCTCCTGCCTTGAGCGCCGCATGGTCCAGGATCCCGAGGTCACCGCCATCATACACCTCTTCTGGCCGGTCTCCGTCGTCGGTGATCTTGATCTGCAAGAAGACGATTCCACTGAAATCCCGCTGGAGGGCAAAGATCATCGTGCCGTTGGGATGTACATGCGGGAGCTCGATGAAGGCTGCCGCGGAAACAGGGGGGAAAGAGACACTGAAAGTATGCTGTTGAGTTGCTTCGGCATCCAGTCCACCAATCAGGGGACTCATTTTCACGTCTGTGACAAAGTTGGCCAGAGTAGTTTGCCCGCTGCCCTTCCAGGCGTGAACCGTGGCATTGCTCAGTCGAAACTCGGGGGCTCTGTTGATGGAGTTCACCTGCTCGTCCGCATATGTCAACATCGCAACCGGCATTCACCCAGTGATGTAGAGAACGAACTCCTGCTGCGATTACACAGAATAACATCTGTGTGATCGCTGTTGCCACCACCGCATCAAGCAAACGAGTAGACTGAACTGTCGAGCTCACCAAGATAGTCAATTTGAAGGGGCCAAAGGTCTGAGGTGTAGAGGACTCGGCGAACGCTCCGACCATATATCCATCATCTAGCAACGACACGTCGAAGATGTTGACTCCTGTGTAAGTCGGCTCAAGACAAAAGGAGAGAGTACCCGTTACCAAGTCGATTGCGGGCGCCTGGGAGAAGGTGCTAGGGTTGCCAGTCACTTGCACAAGCACGAACGTCATATTCTGCTGATGCTCCGCCAAGGACTGCGCGGCATCAGGACGAGTGGCAGAGGCAAACCCAGGAAGGCTGAAGCGCGTGTGACAGTCGCCATCCACTTTGTAGCGGTCGTCGCAATCCAAACATGCTCGCTGTACTGTCACCAATGCTCGACATCCGGGGGGCTCCAGCACGCTGCTCACGTGCCAGCAGCATCTGGAATCAGCATGTGAAGCGCTGTAGCGCGGCAAACATGCATGGCGCCACATACCTGCCGACACATTCCGAGGAGCATTCGAGCGTCGCAAAGCGAGGGTTGCGCATGTCATGAGGGCACTCCAGCCGTGTCACCGGCGGGTCGTTGGTAGCAAGCACGTTAATACCAAACGTGCGTACCCCGGACTCGTCTGCTCACATGCCAACGCACACATTCCAGCACATGGAAGAGAGGGGGAAGGAGAGCGAGGGTCAAGGAAATCTTAGGGACAAGGAAACAAAGGCAAAAACCACACATACCAGCAGCCACGCGACATTGCAGTAGAAAAAAAAATCTTACCCCTCCCCCCATGGTTCTTGCCTCCATCATCCTGCACACGCACCCGGAACACGCGATACGGTGAGGACAAAAGAGAAGACACGTCAGCACAGAGCCTTGAGAGCACAAGGCGAAGCAATCACGAGAAGGTGGACAGCATCATCGTGTGAGACCATGAGCGAGCAAGCGTAAGAGCGAAAGCGTTCTGCATTTTAATGCGTTGCCACTCACTCTTGTATCGATCATCGCCAAACGTGTGGGCGTGCAAACACACCTTTACAAGTATTCTCATGTCCAGCATGCCCGAAAACTCAGAGGCCATGGCGAAAGATAGATCCAACAAGTCTGCATCCACATGTGGCTGAATCGAAAAGTACTTGCTCGTGCCTCTCCCTCCCCCATTCCCTTCCCCATTCCCTCCTTCGACATGATGCCACACCACAAAGGAGAGCCGCTGCGAAGTCTCATTCCAGTCGAAGCTTGCGTATTGGTTCAGTAAATTTCCGCCTGGCTGCGCATGCGTCACAAAGTGCTTGATCGTGCATGGCAATTGCCCGTTACAGGCGTCCTCGGTCACATTGAGCATCATGAGAGTCGTGTTCAAGGTGAATGATGGAGCATCGTTGATCGTCTCTATCGCTGTGAAGAAAAAAGCCAGCATGCGAATAAGCGTAAATGCTCAGTATAAGTCGAAGTATATTTGCGCAGATGTATGCTTCAGTGAGTAGCACGTTGACCGTGCATGTGGAGGGACATCCTTACCAAGATTGAAGTGCTGTGTGTTTGTTCGAGATGCGGACCCATCCACCGAGCGAGCAGTTAGCGACACATGAATTTCGGTAGAGCCAAAGACGTGGGGCGCCAGGCAGAATTGCAGCGCGCCATGTCGCGAAATAGTGGGCGGCTCACTGAACCAAGCTGATTGATAGTCCAGGACGAATGAACTATCCACGACTTGATGAAATTCGAGGGCCGGGCCTGCAGAAATGTGCTCTATAAAATGATGCACCACTTGCGTCCCCGATGCCTCGAGCGTCGCAAGCATTGCTGGCATGCTGAAAGTCGGGATTCTGCGAGAGGGCTCCACGTTGAACTCGTAATTTGTCACTTCTGAGGAATCTGCCCCACCATTCTGCAAGCCGCCGTCATCCTGTTTTCTGAACATGTCAACATCGTACCCTGCCAGCCCGAGAACCCCTCATTCTCGCAAGCACATTGTTGTACATACAAGGTGCCGGACAGCTCAATGCATTGAGCAGCCGCAGTTGTGGGAAACGAGAATGATACAAGGGTAAAGAACGATGGGGAGGAACAGAGGAGATCACCCGGAGGAGAACTGAAAAAATTGCCCGTCCAAACGAGCCAGGGCCAAGTTTAAAGGATAGGATACCATCTGCGCTAAGGGACGGCGGCATCTCGAAAAAGGGGGTTGCCATAAGCGTCACCACAAACGTCACATTCTGGTCGTCTTCTGTTGGAACTCGCGCTGCCAAGCACGCACAACGTCAGCCGCTTTCAGAGCATCAACTGATGCTTAAGCCGAAGCATTAGGTATGAGGCAAGAGAGAAAGAGGGAGAGAGAGAGGAGAGCGTTGTCTGGGGGGCCGAGGCAGCAGTGCTGTGCCAGTAAGATTCATACCGTTGAGGTGAGTGGAGCCTGGTATGATATCAACAGCCCATTGGAAGGAAACGTCTCGAGTCTGATCACCTACCGGTTCTGATATGTTGATGTACCCGGGGGTAACCCACCAATTTAGCCCAGATCCAGGCTTGACCGAGTAAAATGGTACTTTGTTGATTTGAAGCAATTTCAGCGGAATCGTCTGCTTGGCGTAGACGGGTCCTGAGATCCAGCCTGCCTGATTGCTGGCCAGCAACGTCAAGTTGACGTCTTGCGACACAAAACGAAGAGAGCCTGTCACAACGTCCCATTCTGGCGGCACACATTCAACAGTCATTGGCGAAGTAAGACGCGCTACAAATGATTGGATCATGCGTTGTCCCTGGTGCAATTGGCAGCGGTACGTGTTTGTTGAGGAGAAGCCAGCTCCAATCACAGTGATTGTCGGCGAATTTCTGGTGCCTCCATCAGTGCCGCCGATCCGATCCGCATATGCTGGGAAGATCGAGAGTACCTCTGTGAAAAAACGAAAAGGCAGCGGTTCTGGCACGAGAAAATACTGCAAAACTCCCTTGACAGAAATGTGATCAATGATTCGACCAGCCTTGTCCAGTCGAAAGGATACAGCACGAGAAGCGTTCGGCCACTCCGGAATAATGCAGAAAAGCAGGAAAGGGCTTTCCACTGTCGCAGGCTCGCTGATAACACCGTCGAAAAGACACCGATAGTCCTCGGACGCCGTCATATTAAAGCCATATCCATGGACGGTGACGGTGTCTCCACCAACGGCTGATGCTTGAGTTGGCTCGACCCTCAGCACCGCATCTAGAATCCTGAGCGGTAGCTTGGCTACGGATGCGTTGAAAACACCAACAGCGCTTCCATTGAGCAACACCTCTAGCTTTCCAGACATGGTCGCGGGCCAGCTCCACAAGACCGAAGGGCACATAATATGCGTCGTATTGATGACTGAGGCTTCAGACAGCGCTTTGTGATCGGCAAAGGCATCGTCCGTAAAGACGCACTTATGCTGTACCATCTCGTCGAACCCTGAGCCGCTGATGAGCACTTGCTGTCCTCCCGCAGGTAGCAAAACGGAAGGCGCACTGTTGACTGCGGCATCGTCAAGGGTAGTGTAAAACAGGATCGAGGCACCTAGGTCGGCCCCCCATTGGGAGCTGTGAGAAATGCTGCGCTTTTTGGGCATCCACAGCCAGAATTCGGTCAGAGATATTCGCTTGTCTCCATCGATATCGATTCCTGCGAAAAGACGGGCAAACTGGACGGCGTCCAAGTCATCGTGCGCCAGCTCTCTACTCGCTGTCTTCAATTCACTGTATGAGATACCGTGATCGGCATTGTTATCAATAGTTGCAAAGCGATCATCATTGCTTACATTCAGCCAGACGACACCTGCAGCCCGACCAGCTGCATTCCAATGCCCCCATTGCGGCGCCGGGCATCGCAGCTCACCAGCCGATACAGCAAGACCACGGGTGACGAGCGTGTCCGATCCTGAGCGCTCAAATATGCACAGAAGCGTTGTAGAACTCGGCAAGGCCACGCCATGCACGGTGAAGACGGCTGCACCTTGAGCAGCTGCTTCAGTGGGCTCTACTCGTGCCCAAAATTCTGGGGCTATTAAAACATTTTTTCCAGACTGTCCCGTGAACTCAATGCTCCTCGTGCCCTGCCCTTCGTCTGATCCCATCAATCGCAGCACACTCACTGTAATTTTTGATACTGAAGCGGGCCATTTCGGAACAATGCAATTGAGATGATTTAACGTGCACGACTCATCGTCACAAGCTCTCTCGTCGGAGACTACTGAGACATTGAACGCGGCTCTGTTGCTTGCAATCAAGGTGTCTCCATCATAAAATTCGCACCGATACGAATGTGACCCAACACCGAAACCAACTCCAAGAATGTTTACAGATGCATTTCCACTTACAAGCACCGGGGGGGAGCCAAAATCAGAAAGCTGACTCCACGAGCTTTCGAGCGTAAGATCTTGCGCTCCTGGGGCTGAATAGTAGAGACCGGTGAAATACAGGGTGGCGTTGCTCTCTGTTGGAACGCATAGGCGCGTCACGCAGACGAGTAAGGTGCTGCTCAGTACTTGTGCTTTAGTTGAACACTCACCGAGCTCCAGTCCAGAAGGCGCATGAAATGTGCAATTTGAAGCGAAGCTAGGAGGGAAAGCAAGGCCATGGATCATGATAGTCTCTTGCCCTCGCGCCAGCAGTACCGCTCGTCCGTTTAGAGGCGATCGGTTCGGCATAGTTATACCTTGCCAATGCGCAAGAAAGACGAAATGACACCCGACATCGTCGCATTGGCCACGTGTCGCTTCATGATTGCTGCCGTTGACAAGTTGTGCATACGCAACGGAAGAAACCTCTGCGTCACTCTCGTTGGTATACAGATGAAACCGCACTGTCTGTGCCACGAACTTGTTCCCCCACGGGGGGCTACGGCACATGACCACAGTCTCGTTCACTGCCGTGGCCGCTGTCCGCATAGTTGGCTTCCCAGGCGAGTCTCCATTGAAGCCACAAGCATAATGCACGCCAGTCCTAAAGGCGAGGCCTTGCACATACAGAAAGTCCCCCCCAATAACGGAGGCTCGCCAGCTGCCGTCGTTTCGCGATACGCCCCCCCATACCTCCTTGTACTCAAACATCTCGACGCCCTGCGTGTTGGGCACTGAGGAGCATATGCCTTGCACGCACTGGCGAAGATGCAGCTTGACACGGCCGGCCGACTTCATCCACCTTGGTACAGTACACGTTACTTGCGAATCGGATAGAATGAGAGCAGGAGCGTCTAGCCAAGTGTCATCGGATGCTAGCCAAGTGTCATCGGATGCTAGCCAAGTGTCATCGGATGCGTTGACTAATATGTTTGCCGGAGCAAACTCGTCGCTTTCTCTGCCCGCACGCAAAAACCGGCATGTGAAAGCGTAGTCTTGATGACGATGTAGAGGTTTGAATCCGAGCCCGGACAACGTGACGGATTGCCCGCCATCAGCAAGGCTATGATTTAGACTCTTGGAATGCCAACCGGCACTGTATACAATTGTTGCTGTATGCCGTTCACTCACGGCTGGCACTAAAAAAGAAGAGATGCTTCCAGGGTCTGGTTTCGAAAATAGGGTAAGATTGACTATTTGATTGCCTTGTGGCCAAGCAGGAGTCAAACAGTTGATGAACTTCGGAGACACCACCATCGCAACACTCAAGGCTGTGTGGTGCTCGGACGTGAACACGCACAGATACGTGTTTGGTTGCTGACTTAGATCGCCAGCGAAACCAAAACCTGACAGAGTAAGCGAGCGTGCTCCATACACACTGCTCCAGTATGCCTCGTCCGAAACGTCCCAGACTGAGTAGTACTCAAATGAGAATCCACCACATCTGAGTTGGCCACAGGACACCGTTGAACCTTGTTGAATGTTGTGCAGCTCTTCTTTGCCGTGATAGATGGACAAGGTAACGTTTGCTGCTGCATAGTTGGCACCCCAGGCTGGAGTAAGACATGTAAGTAACGTCCGATTGACTACATTTGCCGGTGACGACAGAGATTTCCGCTCATGAGCAGATTGTAAGAAGACGAACTTGCAAGAGTATGATAGATTGGACAGAGTGTCCAAACCAACGGCACGTACTCGAAGCAGCGTACCTCCACTTGCTCTGCCCCTCCAAAGTAAGTTGCTGTCAACGGAATCCCATCCCGCAAGGTAGCCAAATTTGGATTCCAGAGCGTCTCCAGTTAGAGGCACAGCCATTCCAAGCGGAGAGGTGGCAATTGTGAATGCGACATCTTGAGGAAGTAATGGCCATTGCGGCACAGCACACTGCACACCTCCATCCGGCAACTCAGCGTATGTCAAGTGCGTAAGACCTTCTCCCTTCTCGGAGTCGAGCCTGTCTGTTCCTCGGGGGATCTGCAGAGATTGCGGTGGTTTTCGGCGCAAAAAATCTGGGTTGTGTGGTCTGATGGTGTCTGCAAAAGACCACACTGAGCGTTGGCTGCCGTCAAGAGTCATGAAGCGACAGTAATAGTCAGTGCCGCTTTGGAATCCCACTCCAGCTACGCGCAGTATTTGGCCGCCAGTGACAAAAGCAGAGTGCGCACTCTTCGATGACCAAGTTTCCGAACACCGCACGGATGAAACAAGCATCATCAGCGCAACCAATGTCGTAAAATTTTGTGCTTGCCTGCCAGACACGAGGGGAAGTCGCACAGAAACAGGAAGCAAACCAGAGCAAACGATAGGCGTTAGCCTGGCACACTGGAGGGGTGTCTCAAACTTCTTGCCTGGCACACTGTAAGGGAGTCTCAAACTTCTTTTCATGCAGTCTTCCTGCAACCACCTGCGTCTGCCATATACTGCTGCCATGATGATTGACCCCTGGGAACCACGCGTTTTTTTACAAATCCGTGACATATCCCCGTGCCTTAGAGTCACGGTGTACCAGCCTGAGCCGACCGGCCGCCGCGGCGGCTCCGACTCGGAGTCCCGGGCCGGCGGCCCGGCGGCCCGGCGGCCCGGGATCGTCACGCTGGCTG
>Ga0315905_10005857_pt1 | contig 12495 bp, 4 predicted proteins | sample LakEriMetagenome_5_FD_203522 | JGI IMG/M metagenome (GOLD analysis project Ga0315905, IMG submission 203522) | Freshwater fungal communities from buoy surface, Lake Erie, Ohio, United States - Buoy 4 MA121 | ecosystem: Environmental > Aquatic > Freshwater > Lake | place: USA: Lake Erie, Ohio... | reverse complement strand
GCCCACTGATTGCGGACTAGGCCTTTGACCATCGAGCCTTCGTAGGCTGTGAGGGCAGGGTTGAAGTAGCCTTGCAAGTGGCTAAACTGAGACATGTATTTGCGGGACTGTCCGTAGGAAGCGATGCTTAGCAGGATGCCCAATGAGAGTAGTAGTAGTTTTTTCATTTCAATCATTTTAGTAGCTAGTATCAAGTTTCAAGTTTCAAGACTCTTACAGAGGCAAGAGCCGAGACACAAGAAACGAGACTTTATCGTGGTAATACGAGATTCGTATGTACTACGAATTCTCACTTCTTCATTCTTCAATCAGCATTCGACATTAGTTTACATCTCGTATTTCGTATATCGTACTTCGTATTTCCACCCCTATTTCCTTATCAAATTCAGCATCCCTCTTCGCATTTCTCCTGTTTCTAGGATTTCAATCGTCCAGAAGTAGGATCCTACGGGCAACAGCTTGCCATTGAAGGTACCGTCCCAACCGAGGTCAGGATTTTCGGTATAGAACAGGCGGACACCTGCTCCATCGTATACCGAGATGCGAGCCCCTCCATAGAATCGGATACCAGGAACCCTCCAGTTGTCGTTGAAACCATCTCCGTTGGGAGAGAAACTATTCGTAACGAACAGAGAGGAGAATTCTGGACGCGTTCGTTTGATCTCGAAGAACTTCGTTACGATATTTCCCTTTCGATCCAGCACCTGGGCTAGGATTTGAAAGGTCTCTTTGCCCGGGGCGGGGTCTGCGCTGCTCCAGAACAAGATATTGTCCTTGATCTCGAAGTAGGGGTTGTCGTATCCTGGCCCAAACAGGTTAGTGAAAAGGGGAGTTTTCGCCGACGTAGTCGTTCGGGAGGACTTCACGGTAAAGTCTCCGACCGGAATAAAAAATGTTGTCGTACTCCCCTCAAATGAGGCGTTGGTTAGCGATAGGTCGAGCACCAGGTGGTCTCGGTCTAGAAAGCCGAAGTCTTGCAAGAATCCCGCGGACAGTGTACTTGCAGTAGCGGTTGTGTAGAAGGAGATCGAGCTCTGTTCTCCAACGCTATAGGCCAAGGAGAAGTCTGCTGCTTGGGCATAGCCTCCGGCCACATGAACTGTCTGAGGACTCAAGCTTTGTGCTTGAAGGGAAGCCGCCGAAAGGAGCGTCAAGAATAACAGCCCCAAGCTGGTTGACTTCAAGGAGGGTAGTGAAGAAGCATTTACTTTTTTCATGCGTATCGATGGGATCTTTGAACTATTCACTGAATGCGATTGGATTGGTCTCATTTTTTGCCAAGGGCGAGTTTTGTAATATTTGTGTAGATAACATCCGATAAACAAGTTAAAAAGCCCTAACTGGGCGAACATTCCAAGTTTCCTGTTTGGGATTTGCATACCAAGTACCATCAACAGCAAAAATAAGCCATGCTTTGTCAGAAGCAGATTCAGAGGAGCTATAGTACCAGGCAGTGGAACCCGCGGAAACAAACCCTCCAATAGCAGTTTTATTATCTATTAATTTTTTTAATTCGTCATAGCTTGGTAAATACCAATCGGAATAACCCCCTTCTGTGTGATTTCTTGCAACAGTTGCTGCATAACTACCTGTTCCTTGAGCTGCGATTATTGCATTTGTATTGGCAAGACCTGTTCCTAGAGCAGTTGCTGTTGCTCCAGTAGTGATACTAGAACCATTATCCCATCGAATTCTTGTAGCATAATCTGAAGTAGCCGCAATTAAACCATGCGGTGTAGTTGCGTCATATCCAGGATCACCTGCTTTCAATACATACGCAAGTTTTCCGCCTCCATAGCTATCCCCAATCGATAAAAAACGAGGGCGAAGGGCATCATAGGAAGCAACAACTTCAGCAGCAGTGAGGGCTCGGTTGTACACTGAAGCTGTAGCAATTGAGCCAAGAAAGTAAGCCTGGGTCCCACCCCCAGTCCAAGCATAATCCCAGCCAATGGAAAAATAGCTTTGTCCTTGTAAAGAACCGGATGCAAAACTTAGCGTGTTCACCAGATTACTATCAACGTACCACTTCATCTGGTTAATTGATACATCAACTGCTATGGTAATCAGATGCCAAGTATTGTCTTGTATAATTCCCGTTGAGTTGGGTTCGAATTGCTGAACTCCAGGGTTATTGATTTGCACTCTAATTTTATTATCCCTAGACGTCAATAAAAATCCAGTATAATTAGTTGAATTTCTAGTGTTTATCATTTCAGTGAATCGACCGGCTGGAATTTTTGCCCAAGTTGAAACCGTAAAAGAGCCGCTATTCGGGATTACAGATGACACAACTTTGACATAATCATTCACTCCATCGAAAACAATAGAACCTCCATTTGCGCTACTGTAGGTAGGCCCATTGAAAAGTGTTCCATGATTGCTATTACCACTTAAATCAGTCCAAGTGGTACCCGAACCAGGATAAGAAGAAGCATTCCCTGCATCTAAATGCAAGAGTAATCCTGAGGCGTTACTAGGATTAGCCACTGGTCTGGACGGAGAAGCAACTCCAAATGCTGCAGGTAGGATCTGCGCATGCAGGTTGAATACTAACCCTATACAAAAAACAAGGCTTACTAAAGATTTAAGCTTCATCACACTATTTTAGTTAACCTCTCAAGACTACACATCCCATTAATTTAGTATATCCATCAATCCTTGATGCAACGCAAAGAAGCCCCGTAAGCTCGGGCATCTGTGAACATGTCGGCATTGCTGTCGAAGTAGAAGTATCTCGAATAGGAGCTGCTAACCGTACTGCTCCAATAGCGGCCGCCGGTATTGACAAGATCGAACCCCCCATCGTTGAATCTGCGAATTCCCGCCACAGGCAATTTGAGCGGGGACGCAAAAGCACCTGCAGCGTTTTGACTACTCCAGCTTAGCCGTTCTGCGACCCATTCTGTTTCGGTAGGCAACCGGTATCCACTTGGGCATGGGTTGTTTGTACCATTTACACCTTGCCACAAATTGTTATTTGCCGTACTACGCCAATCGTAGGGTGACCCTGCTAAAATAAAGTTAGCGTTTCCCGGCACATCGGTTGATGAACGTGTGCTCGTGGTGGCAGAGGTACGGATTTGATGTCCATCTGCTCCTCTGCCCCATTGGTATAAATCACCATAGGAATTGGCATCGGTGCTACTTGTGGCTACCTGCATTGCTCCTAAGTTACGGTCCATCCAGGTTTTCCCTGTGCTTGGATTAGTTACGTCACTAAAACGAGGACGAAGGACATTGTAATTTTCCAGCACTTCAGCAGCAGTGAGGGCTCGGTTGTAAATTGATGCTTGACTTATATTTCCATTAAGAAAGTATTGCGGACTTTGTCCGTTATTGCTTCCATAGGAACCGATATAAAAATTATCAGTTGACGAATTTAGGTTGATACTGCTCACGCCACTGACGTTAAGTGGCGTCCCAATAGATACTCCATCTATGTAAAAGTACATCATTGATGTACGATCAATAGTCATCACTAAATTGTGGAATTTATTATCTAAATAAGGTGCTATTGGAGTAGTTACACTATAATTAACATCCGGCTGGAAAAACGCATGTAAATTATTATCTTCTATATAAAAAGAATACCTTCCAACGTATCCTCTATAGGATGTTTTGCCCATAATTCCAGCAGGTCCCGATGAAGGTACTGATCCGCTATTAAATTTTACCCAACAAGACAGCGTCCAACTACTTAAGCCCATATTTAAAATGTTGCCAAAAGAGGCCACATCATCTGTTCCATCAAACACAATAGACCCACCATTTATACTGCTGTAAGTGGGCCCATTAATGAGTGTTCCATGATTATTATTGCCACTCAAATCGGTCCAAGTAGTACTTGAACCCGGATAAGAAGAAGTATTCCCCGCATCTAAAAACAGGACTAAACCTGAAGTAATTATGGGCCCAGAAGAACCAAGATTAGATGCAACTGGTCTGGAAGGAGTAGCAACTCCAAATGCGGCAGGTAGGATCTGTCCATGTAGGTTGAATACTACTCCTATACCAAAAACAAGGCTTAATAAAGAGTTAAGCTTCCTCACAATTTATTAGTTAACATCTTAAGGCTATAATTTTTTCAAAAAGTTGACACCCCTCTCAATTAACTCCCTGTATCTCCAGCAACAATCACATTGTCACTTCCAATATTTACGATGGAAACAACCGCGTACTGTCCAGCGGTTTTGGTATGACCCTGTCTATTTATTTTTGTTGCAGTCCCTACTATGGTAATTTGACCTGCACCTTTCTGAACAATCAAACAATTGAATCCATCACCGAGACCTGTATTAATCGTCAGCGTAATTGCAGAAGCGTTATTTAAGGTCACTACCTTCCCATTGTCTGCACTTGTTAACGTGTAGGTCGTTCCTGTTTGGTCATTTAGCGCTGCATCAAACCCTGAGATGGATCCTGATGTGGAGGTCACATTGCCTGTAACTGCTAAACCTGCTGCAGTAATGGTTCCGCTGGTTTTTACATCAGTCACACTTGTATTTCCCAATTGAATGGTATTGCTTGCAGCAACTGAAGCTCCATTACCAATGGCTGTGGCATTGGTTAATGCACCTGAGGCAACATTAGCCCCTTTTCCAATTGCCGTATTGTAAGTTCCAGTCGTGTTTGATGAAAGTGCATTATTTCCAATAGCTGTATTATAACTACCCCCTTGATTTTGCTCCATTGCTCCTACACCCACTGCGGAATTTTCTGTACCAGTAGTACTTACTAGTGTCCAAGACCCCACTGCTGTATTTTTGGTTCCTGCACTGATATTTTGAGACCCTTCATTCCCCATGGCTTTGTAGCCAATTGCTGTATTATCCGTTCCTCGATTAGCACTAGTCCTGTTTAGGGCATATTCCCCCACTATCGTATTGAGGGTAGCAGTACTATTGATTTTTCCAGAACCAACGGTCATTCCATTGACTGTCAAATCATATATCCCTAAATTAACTGCTTGAGTTGCCCCTGTATAAGGCACACCTGATGAGGAAGATGCAGCTGCCCAACTAGCAGTTCCTGAACTATTTATCGTTAGTACATCTCCCGCAGTTGATCTATGGGCATTTGGATAAGTTACTGTTCCGGCAGTTAGCGTCCCCGAAGTTTTTACATTGGAAATTGCAGTTGTACCATTTGTCCCATCTGCTCCCAATTGGATGGTATTACTTGCAGCCACTTTAGCTTGATAGCCTAGAGCAGTAGCATTATTTATGGTGGTGTTATCTGATGAAAAGCCTGCCTTATACCCTAATGCGGTATTGCCTGAACCAGATAAATTATTTTGCATAGCGTAATACCCTATGGCTGTGTTTTCATTTCCTCCTAGATTTCGCTCCATTGCTCCACTACCCAAAACAGAATTTTCTCGACCAGTTGTACTTACGAGTGAATAAGCTCCTACTGCAGTATTACTATTCCCTGGAACAGCATTACTCATTGTATTATAACCAATTGCAGTATTACTCGAAACTGTAGTAAAAGTCCTATTTACACCAGCTCCCCCGACTATGGTATTGGAGCTGCTACCCGAAGTACCAACTTTCCCAGAACCAATAGCCAATTCATTGACTGTTAGATCGTATGCCCCTAAATTTACTGCTTGACTCGCGCCTGTGTAAGGCACACCTGATGAAGAGGAGGCGGATGCCCAAGTTAAGGTTCCCGAACCGGTAGTTGTCAGTACTTGACCATTCGAACCGTGGGTCTTTGGATAGGTTACCGCTCCCGCTGTAATGGTTCCACTGGTTTTTACATTGGTAATGGCAGTTGAACCGGCGAATGTACCATCTGCCCCCAATTGAATGGTGTTGCTAGCTGACACAATTGCTCCATAGCCTAGTGCTGTGGCATTCGTGAAATCCCCTGAGGCATTAGCCTCAGCTCCTATCATGGTATTTTTTTCACCAGGAGTACCTGAGGTAAGGGAATTATGACCTAGAGCTGTATTTTTTGAGCCTGTTAAATTATTTCGAAGCGAGTAATACCCTATTGCTGTGTTATCTCTTCCTGCTAGATTTCGCTCTAGTGCTCCAACGCCCAAGGCAGAATTTTCTGCACCAGTATTGCTTACAAGTGCCCAAGCTCCTACAACAGTATTACTACTTCCAGGCGTTGATGAACTAAGTGTATTGTACCCAATTGCAGTATTACTCACAACTGAAGTAAAAGTCCTAGGTACACCAGCTCCCCCAACTATCGTATTGTGTGTGCTTAAACCATTAACTTTTCCGGTACCCACAGTCAATCCATTGACGGTTAGGTCATATCCCTCTAAATTAACTGCAGCCGTTGCGCCTGTATAGGGTACGCCGGCTCCACTAATTGCAGCCCAACTCGCGGTACCTGTTCCATCGGTTTTCAAATAGTACCCATTAGTTCCTGCAGTATTCGGATAGGTGATGGTCCCCGCTTTAATGGTTCCGCTGGTTTTCAAATTGCCAACTACGTCTAGCTTTTCGGTAGGGGTGGCAGTCCCAATTCCTAGGTTTGAACCGTTGTTGAATAGGTTGCTGCTGTTGACCACCCATTGCGTTCCATTCCAATAGGGGGTATTTCCTGCGGTAGTTCCGCTGCTAAGTAATCCTGTCGCGCCAGTTGCTCCTTGCGGACCCGCTGGGCCAGCGGGACCAGTAGCTCCATCACTCCCTGCTGGACCTTGGGCACCTGTAGCTCCTACAGGACCTTGAGGACCAGTCGCGCCGGACAAGCCTGTTAACCCTATCGGGCCTTGTGGGCCAGTTGCGCCTGCGGGTCCTGTTGCACCAGTTGCGCCAGTCGCACCAGTCAAGCCTGTTGCTCCTTGGGGACCTGTGGCACCATCACTCCCGGCCAGCCCTTGGGCACCCGTAGCGCCTGTCGGGCCTTGAGGACCTGTTAATCCTATCGGGCCTTGAGGACCTGTTGCACCAGCGGAACCTGCGGGTCCTTGGGGTCCATCAACTCCTTGAGATGCCAACAGGGCCCATTTGGTCGGATCACTTGTAGGTGTAGTACTCGAATTACTTACTGGGGCAAGACAAAAATAAGAAGCCCCATTGAAGCCAACCACATCGTCTTTAACATAGGCACCTGTAGCAGACCAAATCCCTTTCCAGGTCAATCCTGCTGGACCGATAGGTCCTGCTATTCCTTGCACACCGGCGGAGCCTGTAGCTCCTGTAGGGCCTGTAAGCCCTTGCGTTCCTTGAGGACCTGCTGGTCCTGTTGAACCAGTGGGACCTGTAGCTCCTGTAACACCCCTTGGTCCTGTAGACCCTTGAAGGCCAGTTGCTCCCTGAGATGCCAATAAGGCCCATTTGGTTGGATCACTCGTAGGAGTAGCACTCGAATTACTTACTGGAGCTAGACAAAAATAGGAAGCTCCATTAAAGCCAACCGCATCGTCTTTGACATAGGTGCCCGTAGCAGACCAAGCACCTTTCCAGGTCAATCCAGCTGGACCAATCGGTCCAATTGGACCTGTGGGACCAGTGGCGCCATCCGCACCAGCCAGACCTGGCAAGCCTTGTGGCCCTGTTGCTCCAGCTGGGCCAGTTGCACCAGCGGGTCCAGTTGCTCCTGTTGCACCAGTCAAACCTTGGAGGCCTTGAGGTCCAGTTGCACCAGTAGGGCCGGTTGCGCCAGCTGGTCCTGTTGCACCAGTTGCGCCTGTCAAGCCTTGGAGGCCTTGAGGTCCAGCCGGACCAGCCGCACCTGGCAGGCCTGCAGGGCCTTGGGGTCCAGCGACATCACCTGTAATAGCCGCAAGCTTAATCTTCTCTGCCGTAGTATAGTCGTTGGAAGACAAACCTTTCCCATTTTCTTTGTCTACCTTGGTATTTAAAGCACCTTGAGTAGCCGCACTAATGGGCTTGTTCGCATCTGATGTGTTGTTTACCTGATCCACGCCCAGGTTTGTTTTCAGGTCCGAAATAGACGTGACACCTGTACCTCCATTGGTTACAGGGAGGATCCCATCTACATTTTCCGCATCTACCCCGAAAGCATAGAAGGCAAACGGTACGGGTTGAAGTTTGGTAGTACCCATCGCGGTAAAGTTGGTCCCTGCATTGGGATCCATCTCCACTTTAATAAATTTTTGTGCTGTGCTCCAGTCTATGGTTGAAAAATTGGTGGACTTAGTTAGCGCTGTGTTGTCACCCAACACCACCGCAAAGATCCCTTGTGGATTGGTGGTTGTTTGTCTGGTTTCGGTGTAGGCTACTGCTCCCGATTCTGAGCCAATTAAGATGGACAAACGCAGGCTTACCTTTTGGCTGACGAGTACTTCCCCGGCGGCGTTTCGAGCCAACCCTTGGAAGCTGATGCCTTCGTTTTGCGCTTGCGCTGCAAGAGAGAAAAATAGGGTGATGCCTAGGAGGTAGATAAACTTTTTCATGCGGATAATTGAATGATTTGAGTTCCGAATTGGGTGAATTCGTACCTCGATGCAATTGGTGACCTATTTAATTAGGCTACAATCTTATTTTAAATAAGATTGTAAAAAATCCGACACCCCTTTTTTGAAGAATTCGAGACAACTTTTAAAAAGTTGAGACTACATTTTTTCGGGAATCGGAAAAATGTAGTCTCTAATTCGGATTAGCTGGTATTTGGAGGTAAAGGAAAAGCTATACCAAATGCACTAAGAAGGAAGAAACGAGAGGCAAGAAACGAGACTTTATTTCGTGGTGATATGAGATTCGTATGTTTTTACGAATTTCCACTTCAACATTCTTCAATCGGCGTTTAGCGTTCGACATTACTGGCAGCGGCCTACCTACCGTAGGCAGGCAAGTAGCAAGACGTTTCAGAGGCAAGAACTAAGAGTACTGCCTTCTTTGCGGCTTCGCGCCTTTCCGAAAGATTATTCGCGCAAAGGCGCAGAGACGCAAAGAGATTCTTTATAGATGCGAGATATACGTAAGACAGTAGAAATATTATAGAAATAAACCAGGCAAGAAACCCACCGCGGCGGACAGGCAGGAGATTAGACTTTATTCGTGGTGATACGAGAATCGTATGGTCTTCGAATTTTCACTTCAACATTCTGCACTCGGCATTCATCATTCGACATTAGCTTACATCCCGTATTTCGTATCTCGTACTTCGTATTTCCACACCTATTTCTTAATCAAATTCACCATTCCTCTTCGCGTCAGCCCTGTTTCGTCAATCTGGATTACCCAGAAATAGGTTCCCACAGGCAATACTTTGCCTTCATAGGTTCCGTCCCAACGCACATCTGGGTTCTCGGTGTAGAATACCCGTTCTCCGCTTCTCTCGTATACAGAGATGCGTGCACCTTCGTAGAAGCGTAGTTCCGGTACCCCCCAGGTATCGTTGAATCGATCCCCGTTTGGTGTAAAGGTGTTGAAGATCGTCACTGAAGAGAAGTCTGGACGCGTTCGTTTGATTTCGAAGAACTTATCGAGGGTATTGCCATCACGGTCGGTCACGCGTACCACGATGCTGAAGGTAGTCTTACCCGGGGCGCGCTCAGCACTGCTCCAGAATAGGATGTTGTTCTTGATCTCAAAGTAGCGGTTGTCATACCCATCTCCAAGGAAGCTAACCACGTGGATGTTATCCACCGCATCAGTGATCACGAAGTCTCCTACAGAAATAAAGAATTGAGAAGTGCTACCCACGAAAGTGTTGTTGGTAAGTGTCAGGTCTAGCGGGGTTAGTTTTGGAAGCACCTGAACCTGTATCTTGGCAAGGACCTGATCGGGATTTTCTATTCCTGCCGGAAGCAGTAGCCTGCCGGTTAAGGAGTAGGTTCCTCGTGCAAGAAGGTTCAGGGTGCTCTTGTCCCACTTGACTTCTACTTGGAAATACTGCCCATGGGTACTCAAGACGTTGACCGTAGCAGGTAGGGCCGGTTCCTTGGACCATGCAGTGGTCACCAATGCCAATTCGGCCACTGACAAGGCTCTTGCTTTCAAAATCTGGAGGCTGGCGCCCGTAACGGTCAAGGTGTAGTTGGCCCCAGCACCAAGACTTCCTTGGCTGATGCGGTAGGTGCCAGGATCTTCCCCAGTTTCTCTTTTGAGGGCTCCATCCAGTACTGCGTCTGTATCCGATCCTTTGAGTCCTTGCAAACTGTAAGTATAGACTGGGTCTGCTTGGCCATAGATTTTAGATGCATTATTCACTGCCAAGAAAAGCGGTGCTGGAATTACTTCCAATACGCCTTCTATTCGAGTCAAGCTGTAGTTTGGATCCGATCCCCCAGTCAAAGTAATTGAGTAATTTCCTACTCCCGAGGTAGTGGATGCGGCAGTGCTGATTCTAGGTGCTTGATCAATCTCAGTATCACCCGCTACCAATCCACTGTAGCTAAAACTTAAGCTTGGGTTGGTATCGCCGTAGATTTTAGAAGCATTGTTTGCCCGGAGGATCACTGCTTTTGGTAGAATGGCAAAGGTCTGGGGATTGTCTCCTGAATAGTTACCCGTTCCCGTAATCGTCATCATGGCCATTCCTGCATTTGTATTGCTCGTGTAGGCTACCGTGTAATCTGTATTTTCTATCAAGGTGGTACTTCCATCCTTCACCACAACCGTTGGGATGATTGCAGCACCTGTGTAGGTCTGGCTGGGGATTGCATCAATTGTGAGCGTGCTAGCAGCTTTTGCCACAATGCTGAAAGTCTGTGTTTTGGTGCCCGTGTAGTTGCCAGTACCTGTAACCGTCACCGTCGCCGTGCCTACATTCGTGTTGCTCGTGTAAGCGACTGTGTAGTCCGTACCTAGGATTAAGGTGGTGGCTCCATCCTTCACTACTGCGGTTGGGGTAATAGCCGAACCCGTATAGGTCTGGTTCGCAATCGCATCTAGCGTCAGCGTGCTTGCAGCCTTGGCCACAATGCTGAAGGTTTGTGTCTTGGTGCCCGTATAGTTGCCGATCCCTGTGATCGTCACGGTCGCTGTACCCACATTTATATTATTACTGTAAGCGACTGTGTAGTCCGTGCCTAGGGTTAAGGTAGTACTTCCATCCTTCACCACTACTGTTGGTGTGATTGCCGAACCCGTGTAGGTTTGGTTAGGAATCGCATCAATGATCAAGGTACTTACTGCCTTCGAAACAATGGCAAAGGTCTGGGTCTTGGTACCCGTATAGTTACCTGCTCCCGTGATCGTTACGGTCGCTGTACCCACATTTGTATTATTGCTGTAAGCGACTGTGTAGTCCGTGCCTAGGGTCAAGGTAGTACTTCCATCCCTCACCACTACTGTTGGTGAGATTGCCGATCCGGTATAGATTTGGTTGGCTATCGCATCTATCGTCAGCGTGCTTGCTGCTTTGGCAACAATGCTGAAGGTCTGGGTCTTGGTGCCCGTGTAGACGCCCATTCCCGTGATCGTCACCATAGCCGTACCTACATTGATATTGTTGCTGTAGGCGACTGTGTAGTCCGTGCCTCGTGTCAGGGTGGTACTGCCATCCTTCACGACTAAAGTTGGGCTGATCGCAGCACCGGTATAGTTTTGATTTGCAATAGGGTCGATGCTCAGTGTGCTCACTGCCTTGGCTACGATGGCAAAGGTCTGGGTCTTTGTACCCGTATAGACGCCAATCCCTGTGATCGTCAGGGTCGCGGTACCCACATTCGTGTTATTGCTGTAGGCTACCGAATAGTCCGTACCAAGGGTCAACGTCGTGGCTCCATCCTTTACGATTACCGGTGGGGTAATCGCAGCTCCGGTATAGTTTTGATTTGCGATGGGGTCGATTGTCAAGGTACTCACTGCCTTCGAAACGATGGCAAAGGTCTGGGTCTTTGTACCGTTATAGACACCCATCCCCGTGATTGTCACGGTCGCTGTGCCCACATTCGTATTATTGCTATAAGCTACCGAATAGTCCGTACCAAGCGTCAAGGTCGTGGCACCATCCTTTACAACTACCGTTGGTGTGATCGCAACTCCGGTAAAGTTTTGATTCGCGATGGCGTCGATTGTCAAGGTACTCACTGCCTTTGCTACAATGGCAAAGGTCTGGGTCTTTGTACCCGTATAGACGCCCATACCAGTAATCGTCACAGTGGCGGTGCCCACATTCGTATTGCTTGTGAAGGCTATCGAGTAGTCTGTGCCAAGTGTTACCGTGGTATTTCCATCCTTAACCACAATTGCTGGAGTCAAGGCTAATCCCGTGTAGGTTTGGTTGGAAATCGGGTCAATTGTTAAAGTACTCACTGCCTTCGCTACAATATCAAAGGTCTGGGTCTTTGTACCTGTATAGTTCCCCATACCCGTGATCGTCACAGTCGCTGTTCCTACATTTGTGTTATTACTGTAAGCGACTGAATAGTGTGTGCCCAGAGTCAAGGTAGTAGCCCCATCCTTTACTACAAGGCCTGGAGTCAAGGGGACGCCGGTATAGGTTTGATTGGCAATCGCATCGATGGTCAGTCTACTGACTGCGGCATTTAACGTCATGACCCGATTTCCAGTTCCAGAGCCAGCAACGGCTACAAACAACCCATTCCCA
>Ga0315905_10005856_pt1 | contig 12497 bp, 14 predicted proteins | sample LakEriMetagenome_5_FD_203522 | JGI IMG/M metagenome (GOLD analysis project Ga0315905, IMG submission 203522) | Freshwater fungal communities from buoy surface, Lake Erie, Ohio, United States - Buoy 4 MA121 | ecosystem: Environmental > Aquatic > Freshwater > Lake | place: USA: Lake Erie, Ohio... | reverse complement strand
GTATAACGTGTTTTTTTTTAAAAAAAATATATATATACACACATGTATACATATATTTACACACATGTGTAGAACGTGTTTGCGGGCAGGTTGCTAATGTGCTAATGTGTTGCTAATGTGTTGCTAATGTGTTGCTAATGTGTGTGCGGGCAGGTTGGAGCTTGCGCTCACGTGGACACAAGCAAGTACGAACTGTGTGTGTGTGTGTGTGTGTGTGTGTGTGTGTGTGTAGACACAAGCAAGTACTCTTGTGCGTGTGTGTGTGGCATTCACGTGGACACAAGCAAGTACTCATGTGTGTGTGTGTGTGTATATAAAAACACAGGTAAGTGTGTGTGTGTGTATACACACGCGTAAGTGTGCGTGTGTATATACACACACGTAAGTGTGTGTGTTTGTATACACACACACGGAAGTGTGTGTTTGTGTATATACACACTCACATACACACACACACACACACACACACACACACGTTGACACACGCAAGCACAAATTTAACAACTCGATTTTGTCGCATCCTGGAGAAACATACAAAACACAGCATCTCCCTCTCTTCCGCCCACACCCCTGCCCCCCTCCTGCCCCCCTGCCGGCTCACCACCCCCCTCCCCCTCAATCCATGCGTGCTGAGAGAAAGAGAGGGGGGTGTGGGGAAGGGCTTTAGGGTTTAGGGTTTAGGTTTTAGGGTTTAGGGTTTAGGGTTTAGGGATTAGGGATTAGGGATTAGGGTTTAGGGTTTAGGGTTTAGGGCTTAGGGTAGGGGCGTACTTGATCCGAGTTGGGGAACACTTTCTTGACAAGATCGAACCAATTTTCGGCGTTTTTAAATGACTGAATATTTGTGATGTCGTAGCATATCAGGATGGCCTGCGAGCCTGTGGCATGGGTTTCGGGGTTAGCGTCGTGGTTGACGGACATTTTTGTGAGTGCCCGCGCCGAGGGAGAGCAGGTGAGAGAACGCGCGCACGAGAGAGAGAGCGCGCGAGAGAGGGAGAGGGAGAGGGAGAGGAGAGAGAGCGCGCGCACGCGAGAGAGAGAGAGCAGAGGGAGAGCGAGAGAGAGTGCGCAAGAAAACGCGCGCGAGAGAGAATGAGAGAGAAATATTTTGCGGTAAAAGCCCTGGCGACAACACGCGTTCACGAGAGCACCCACACACAGCTTGCGGACGCCAACAAGGTGATGACGCGTGCCGGCACCGTAAATGTAGTTGCCGAGCATTTTGCTGCCGCAGCTCTGCCCGCCAATGTCCCATATTTGAAGCGCCACATGTACGTTTCCAGGCAGATCGAGGCGCTTCAGCATGAAGTCGAGCCCAATTGTCTGGTCATCGTGCAACGCGGCGGTCAGCTAGCCGAGAGCGCGGGCCCGGCCGCGTCCGCTACCGGACAGCGAGCAACGACGAGCTCCGCGCACAGGCGCGTCGGGCACCGGGCGCGCTTGGTGCCTGCTGTGCAGCACCGCCGCTGGCGACGCGGCTGCAGAGCCACTGCCCTCGAGCCACAGCGAGTAGTTGCTGCGAGCGAGCACACTCGGGTGCTCGCACAGCGCGTGCGTGCGTGCAGGCAGGTGGGCTGGCTGGCTGGTCGCATCCGCCTGCCGCGGCCACGGCTGCCGCAGCGCTGTGAGCTCCCTGCGCCCGCCAGCGGGCGGTCAAAAGCGCCACCTGCTTGTACGACTGGCCAAAGGTGTCGTTGGTGAATCGCATGGCGATCGAGGTTTTGCCCACCGTGCCGTCGCCCAGCAGGATGATCTTGTACTGCAGCATCTCGTCGTCATCGCTGTCGCTCATCGCACACCTTCCTCGACCACCACTAGGACGACGGCCGTGCTCAAAACCGTGACATGAAACCGTGGTCAACGGCAGGCAAAAAATCGGCCATGGCCAACTCGACTGCGCTGGTGCCGATGCCGCCACAGTTCAGGGAGGTCCGGCAGCTGGGCCGGCTGCCGACCCCTCTGAGCGACCGCAACGTGCTCGTAGACGAGATCGTGCAAATCAAGCATGATATGAAGGTGATGCAGCTCGAGGCGCGCCGGATCGATGACGAAATGCGCCACCGCCTGAGCGGGGTCGATGCGCGGCTGCACGCGGGCGAGGCCAGCGCGCGGGCCCTCGACAAGCGCGAGGCCGATCACAATGACGGCGCCCAGCAGCAGCGGCGGGAGGCGGACGCGCGGCACAAGGAGGTGCTCGACGAGATGCTGCGCTTCCGCCGAGACACCGAGGCTGATCTGCGCGGGCTCAACCAAGAGACGCGCAACGAGATCCGTGAGCGTGATGCCCACGTGCAGCAGCTTGACGCGCTCGCGCGCACGCTCACGGGGCGGCTCAAGGCCCTAGAGGAGGACCGCGCGTCTCTCATGGACAGAGTCACCGTAGAGATGGAAAGAAATTCTGAAAAGTCCTCTACTTAGTTACTTTATATAGTAAATATACTAGGGCACTGACTTTTCAGAATCAGGACCGGCGCCTGAAGCTGGTGCAGGACGACAGCAAGAGGCAGCAGCAACAGTCGCTGGAGCGCCTGATGCTGCTAGAGCGCATCATCCAGCGCGAAACAGACGAGCGCACCAAGGGCGACATCGAAGTTCGCCAGGAGCTGAGCCAGGTGCTGCTCGCCGTCAAGGCGGTCTCTAAGCAGGAGGCGACGCATCGCCTCGACCTCCAGCGCGAGCTGCGCGCCGAGGTCCAGACGGCGTCGAAAGCCCTGCAGGAGCAGGCACGCGCCACGCACGACAACGCCCAGCTCGCACAGATCCGCGTGCAGGACCAGCTGCAGGAGGAGAAGATGCTGCGCGAGGAAAGTAGCCGCTCAGTGCAACGGCAGATGGAGGCTTTCGTACGCAACAACCAAGACGAGCGCCAGCGCCTCGCCAAGACCGTGCACGACGCCGTGACCCACATGTCCGAACGCACGGCCTCCGCGCAGACCATTTCGAAGCGGCTGCAAGAGGAGAGCAGCGAGGTGAAGCGACTGGCGCAGCGGGTGCAGGAGCAGGCGGCGTTCGGGCTGAAGAATCTGGCGGAGAAGGTGGAGGAGGGGCTTCGATCCCTGCGCGCAACGCAAGATCGCCAGGGGTCTCAGTTTGTGGATGTCAAAGAAGACCTCCTCAACTCTCTCACGCAACAGCGGGAAAAAATCGTCGCCATTGAGGGCCGCGTGCAGAGTGAGATGACGCGCAACGTGACGGAGGAGCGCGCGGCGCGTGAGAGCACCATGACGCGCCTGCGCGACTGCGAGGAGCTGCAGCGACGGCTGGAGCGTAAAGTGTGGAGCAAGTACACGCAACTCGAGGACACAACCACCAAGGCTGTCGAAACCATCAAAAAGGACGGCGAAGCGGCGCGCGGAAAGCTCCTTGTCGCCACCGCAGACTTGCGGACGGAGGTGTATGACCAGCGTCAAAAGCTTCAAGCCCTTGAGGTGCAGACAGACCTCAAAGTGTCGAAAGAGACCTAATAGTGTCGAGAGAGACCTAATAGTGTCGAAAGAGACCTAATATCCTATTTTCTGTGTGCAGGTGCAGACAGACCTCAAAGTGTCGAAACAGCTCAACGACCTACGAACGGCGCACACAAGGGTGGAAGTTTCGGTGGACGAATGCAAGGGGCGCGTGGCCGACATGGGCCGCCTTGTCGACGCCTCCATCGCGGGACAGGCCCAACGGCTCGCGGCAGTTGAGACCACGCTGCGCGATCACGTTCAGCAGACGTTGCGCGACAAAGAGAGCGACGTGTTCCGGCACGCATCCATCATGATCCACCATGCCAATGTTGGCCGCTCCTCGGTCGACGGCGCTCTCGTGGCCGCTGCTCCAGAGGAGACGCATCCAGACTTGTCCTTCCTTGACTTTCATGTGGAGCCCCCCATTTCAAATAAGGAGGCCCCGCTCAAAAAGCTGGAATTCAAGGACTTGGCCCCGCCTCCGCGCCCGCCGTCTGCAGCGTTCGTGCGAAAAAGCCCGCAGAAAATCGCTGCTGTGCCGCCCAAGGTGGAGGTGGAGGCGGCGGAGAATCAGAAAGAGGGGAAGCAGGCGGGGGGGGGGGTTGTGGATGGCAAGCTGGCTGCAGCAGAGTCAGCAGTGGATGAGAAGCAGGAGGAGGGCGCGGTGGAGACGGTCGGCGACAAGGTAGGGGAGGAGAGTATGGGGGGTTATGGAGACGACAGCATGGAAGCCGATTCGCCGCATCAAGGGGTCGGAGAGGAGTCGTTCCATGATTCCTACGATGGGGGCGTAGACGATGAACGCGAGGGGCATACCAACGTGTTGCCTCCTGAAGGTGGTGGGCATTCACATGGCGCCGATGGCCAAGCGCGGGATGCGGCTGCGACTAAGATTCAGGCGCGTGCCCGTGGCGCGCGGGATCGGCAAAGGGTGCAGGCGATAAAGGACGAAAATATAGCAGGCGCTGGAGGAGGAGCTGAGGTGGACGGGGCTCGACAGGGGGGGTTTGAAGACGTGGGCAAGGATGGCGGGGCAGAGGTCTCTGAAGAGGTCTCTGAGAGACCGGAGGCCGAGCGTGCAGAGAGCAAGGAGGAGGTCAAGTCTGACCGGGACCGCGCCATAGAGATGTACAAGGAGCTCGACAAAATTTCGGGGGAGAAAGACGGAGGTAAGGGCGAGGAGGAGGAGGAGGAGGAGGAAGAGGGCGAGGCGCCTGTGCAGAGCGATCAGGAAAGAGCGCAGATGGAGGCGCTCGAGCCCGACGTGCGCGCCGTCATCAACAAAGCGAGACTGGGGCGCAGTAAGGACTTCAGAGAACTCATCAGCAAAGATTCATCGCTGCTGTCGCGGGCGGTGGACAGCAGCGGAAACACCCTCTTCCACATTGCCGCCGCCAACGGCAAGAAGAAAATCGTCAAGGAGCTTCTGCGGCAGGGCGACAAGATTGACGTCTACGCCCGCAACAATAAGGGCCAAAACGCCCTCGACTGTGCCCTCCAGTTCTCGTTCCATGAGCTCGTTGAATACCTCAAAGCAAAGCACCCCAAGCTGGCTCATCAGCCCCCGGATGCGGATGACCGCTCTGGAGAGGGGCGTCAAGATCTTGATACGCTTTCATGGCAAGGCCCAGCTGCAGGCGACGCCGCCCGCATGGTCTTCACTTCTCCTCCGGAGGTCGGTGCGGAGGAGAAGGGCGAGGCAGCAGGCGTTGCGGCGGGGGCGGGGGCGGTTGCGGCGGCAGCTGAAAGATCAGGCGTTGCGGCGGGAGCGGCGGCAGCTGAAAGATCCGACACAGCGCCTGCAGAGACGCAGGCTGGTGTCGATAATGCGCCCCGGGAAGAAGCGACACAGAAGAGCAGCGAATCTGCGCCTGTGCAGGCCTCTGCAAGGGGAGCCCCTGCGGGCGAAACCTCACAGGGCACGGAGGCGGAGGCGAGGGAGGCGGAAGCAAGTTTAGCAGCTAGCCGTGCGGCAGGTAAAGCTGTACCAGATCCCCCTGGCAACACTGCTTCCATGGACACTGCTGGTGCCAAACCCGACGGCGGCAAATCAAGTGTGGACGGCGGCAAATCAAGTGCAGCTGTCGAATTGAGTGAGTCCGTGGAGGAGCTTGACGTCACAGGAGCAGAGGCTGGAGTGGGTGAAAATGAGAAGGACACAGCACCTTTTGTTGTGGATGATGACGTGAAAGGTGTTCCGCTGACGCCGCCGAAAGATAAGAAAGACGGGGGTGCGGGAACCGGGGGCGGGGGGATGACTGATGGCATAGGGGAGGATATAGTTGATTCGCCGACTCTAGAGCCAGTCAAATTCCAGACGGGCAAGTGACAGGCCAGTGGATTTTAAATGTTGTAAATACGTAAGATGCATGCCTTCCTTTTGTGGATATTTTAAATGTTGTAAATACATAAAATGCATGCCTTCATTTTGCAGCCGCCCGGTTTGGTGCTGTCGCATCCACCCCCTTTTGCTCACGCACGCACGCACGCATCCAGTGCGGCAACCCTGATCAGCCTGAACCCTAGACACTCAACCCTAAACCCTCCACGTGACGTCAATGCCACTGTGCGTCTCTTGGTGGTCCTTCAGTGCTGTGCAAAATCGTAATTCATGCTAATCAACTTCAGAGCGCGAGTTGCAGCAGCGAAGCGCAAGCAGGAAGTGGGGGCACGTCTACCACTGCCAATTCATTACACGCATGCATAATAACCTGTCAGGAGAGTCGACGTGGCAAGTCTTTGTGCCTCCTGCTCAAATCTATCGTTGTAAAACACCCCACCAGCAGCGTCATACGATTTTTCGTGTGAAATTTTAACCCTGAGATCTTGCTCTTTTTCTCCGCTTCTGTCCCGCTCCTCATCGAGACCAAAATTGATGGGGGCCACTATTGCTTCCATCTTTTCCTGGTCGTCTTCCTGGCCCAGTCGAATGTTGAAGTCCTCTTCCAGGGCTCGAAGATCTTGGCTGTGTTCTTGATCGACGTTGAGTTCCTCATCTGCCCGTTCTCCGTAGGTCACAGACTCATTGCCATCACTGTCGATGCAATCCTCTGATAAAGCATCATATAGGATCATCAGTGGGAAGAGATGCGTTTGACAAAGTCCACTACGACGCACAAACGCAAACATTGCCGAACAAAGAGGACCGATTACTGGAGGCTTTTGAATTCTACAACGGTATCTACAGACAGAAGGAAGGGAGGGATGGATGGATGGAGGGAGGGAGGGAGGGAGGGAGGGAAGGAGGGAGGGAAGGAGGGAGGGAGGGCAGAAGGGAGAGGGAGGGGGGGGGGAAGGAGGGAGGGAGGGAGGGAGGGAGGGAGGGAGTACTGGGAAAGGCTTTCACCGCCCACTTGAAAATCTCTGTCTCCGTGCGCGTCATTTTCGATTCGAGCGAGAACAAATACTTCACTCGCTCTCGCCTCCGCCCGTGGGATACACAGAACCACGCTCGTCGTCTCCATTTCTTCCTCAGGCTGTTGCTGTAGAAGACGAACGTGACTACCGTGACTTTTGGCGCACGCTGATTGGTCCCGTAAGAGGCTTGACCCCGGTGCCTTAAAAATAAACACTCCACTTGCGCTGTTTGATGAGACACTCGTACTGCTCATCGCCCTCCGAGTCTTCAACGCCCCAGGTGCTCGAGTAGGGTTGCCGAGCGAGAGCCAAGAAAAGCATGGCATTTTGTCATGAGTCGAAGGTGGTGGCCCCGATATCGGGGCCCGGACTTGAAACTTTGAATTCAAATTCAATTCAATTTGAAGTTTCATTACTCGCACGTCGACTGACAAGTCTTTGTGCCTCCTGCTCTCAAATCGTTGTAAAACACCCCACCAGCGTCATACGATTGAATTCAATTTGTTTTGCATTTTGAGTGATGAGACGTGGCATGTACTATCCGCCCAGGACGTTTGCGCGTGCCGATGATCCCTCAATGACAGCAATGTCTCTCACTCTCGCTGGCTCTGCCTTGCCCTTAAGTGCGTTGGACACGGTATTCTCAGACGTCATGACCGAGGAGCTGCAAAACGAAATTCGAGCTGCGTGCACACATGATTATCCCAAGGCTGAGGTATATCATCTGGAACAATGCGCGTGCTGTGGGTATCCAGAGAACTAATGTCTCTTCAATTCCGGCAGAAAAGCCGGACTAATCTGATGGAGGCGCGGGGCCAAGTTTTGTTTGGAGAGCCTGTGTATTATGCGTGTGTAACAGCGCTTTGCATGGCATTTCATCATCGTCTCGGGGCCACTTCGCCACTCTCCTGCCTTGCTCTTCTCGATCAGGTCATTTGATATAGCTTTATTCATGAAGGGCAAAGGGCTGAAGGCAAAGCTCGCGCCCGTTTTTGAAGAACAAATCCCGCGTCACACTGACTCGCAGACATTCACACGTGTTCACAATCAAACGAAGCACCTCAGGAGCTGCTACTTTCCTTATTGTTCAAGGGCTTGCACGATCGCGTCGTACACGGTAGTGAATTACTAGATCTTTCCCAAATCATATGGCCCTCCTCCTTCTCCGCGAGCCTGTCCGACACTTGAGGCACACACCTGCGTGTGCTTCCACACCCCATACACACATACATACATACACACATACACACATACACACATACACACATACACACATACATGCATACATAAATATAACATACACACACACATACATGTACACGTACGTATGTACATGATATGCATGCATGCGTATGTGTGTGTGTACGTTCGCGTTTGTGTGTGTGTGTGTGTGTTTGTGTTTGTGTTTGTGTAGGTCCCATTGGAGTGGCAGTTGACGGACACGGTCGAATCTGGGTATCTGAGCGACATCAAACACTGAAAAGCACTGAAGATATAGCTTTGACTTTATCGCTTACCCCGCTTTTCCTGGAAGACAACATCGACATAATCTCCGATGCACAAGGCGATGGCGGAGGCGCTTGGGGACCGCAATGGGGTGGCGGCGCCGCCGCTTCCCACGGACCGCGAACTCGAAAAGGCACCGTCAAGGTGTTTGACAACGATGTTTTGATCGAAATTCCTCGCCAGCGAGTTGCTGGTATCTACCTAACCCTAAACCGAGGCCCACACCCCTCCTGGGTGTCTCCCTCGAGGGGGAGAAAGAGACAGAGGACAGAGGGAACGGGCGGGGGTTCATGCTACAAAAACTTAGATGAACGCACACATCACAGAGCACAACGTCCTTCTGATACACCGCCATTTTGCGCATGCTCATACACGCGCACACGCACGAACGCACTCACACGACCACATATTTGGCAGACACAAGTACACCGTTCCTCTTGGCAATCAATGAATCAGATTCTACTCTCGCTCATGAAGTATTCGTCGCGGACACCTCCGGCAATTCAATTCTGGTGTTGGATGCTTCATCGCGACACCTGGGCCAGGTCGTGAGGAGAATCGGGCACCCAAGGTTCGCACCCCACGATGCCGCCTCCACGCTCTCTCTCTCCACACACGCAGACACAAACCACACACGCATAAACATCTTCTCGCCGTCTCTCGTGCTCGAGCTCTCTTTCGCTCTCTTGCTAACTCTCTCTCTCTCTGTCTCTCTCTCTCGCTCGCTCTCTCTCGCTCTCTCTCTGCTTGCTCGCTCGCGCTCACTCTGTCTCTCTCTCGCAAACACATTTTGTCATCACATGCATGCAATTTGCTCCCAGGTCTTTGTCTCTCGCGCGCGTGCGCGCGCTCTCCCTCTTACGACATCCACCTTCAAACGACCAAGAGCCCAATGGGAATGACCTTGTTGCTGCTTTGAAGTGTGTGCCCTGTCCCTACTCCCGAACCCTCGAACGCAGAGTCAATTACCTCAGGGCGCATGATTGTATCCACAGTCATGCTGTAACGTGTGTTATGCATGTGTGCACGGTTGTTGAATGCTAACAATAATGCAAAACGTGCTTCTGACTGTATTTAGGGCCGCTGGTAACATGGGGCTGGCTCCGCGTGGCTTGGCTGTGGACCCAAGAAGTGGAAATGTCTTTGTTTCCTGTACTTGTAGCCATCGGTATTACTCTCTCTCTCGCATGGTCTTGCGCGGTCCCTTGTACGAGTGTGAGTGCGTGCGTGTCCGTGAGTGCGTATGTGTGCCTGTCAGAATCCAAGTGTTACGGCAAAATCCTGGGCGAATGCTGACACATCTCGTTCGAACCATAGGCCGCAGAGGCGTTGGCAAAGGTTTCGTATGTCTTTGCGTATTGCATGCATGTGTTTGTGTGCGTGTCGTTGTGAATCTGAGTCACTGTGAAAATGTCAATCCAGGCGATTTTCAATATCCACTTGGGATCTGCATCAATCGTGGGTGAGGTGTATGTTTTCTTCTGTTGTTGCAGTGTGTATGTTTCAGGTGCGTGCGTTGGTGTCTTTGTGTGTGTGCATACACCTGCTGGTTACGCTGTGCTTTTCGAAAGCTACTTGTTCGTGGCAGATTCGGGGAATTCGTACGTGCAGATGCTCACTACAGCCGGCATTTTTCAACGATACATTGGCAAAGGCGTGGTGAGTAGCCTCTCTCTGTCTGTCTGTCTCGTTCGCTCGCTCTCTCTCTCTGCCTCCTCTCTCTGTGACAATTGATGGTCCAGAACTAATATGTGTGTTCATATAACATGTCAGCTGTCCAGTCCAACGGATGTCGCAGTCAGTCATGAAGCAATCACATTTGTCAGTGATTCGGTGCAGCACCAACGACGCAAGTCCCCTTCCTGATTCCACATTCTCATTATTCTTGCAAAATACCCCTCCCAATGCGCACACGAGTGCACACCAATCAACAAACAAGTGACACCTGCTTTATTTTTCTTCCGCACCATACTTGGCAGGGAAACAACAGAGTCGTTGGCTTCAATTGGTAATGGGTCCCAGTATCTGAACATGTGTTTGTATGTGCGTATGCTCCCAGTATCTGAACATGTGTTTGTATGTGCGTATGCAAACAGTATACTTGCTCTCGTTTTCGCCGTCTCTCACCAGCGCGTGTGCGCGTGCGCCATCTGTCTCTTGCTGTGTCGGGTTGTTGTTTGTTATCGGCACATAGAGCAACAAGGGGTGATTTTCTTTCCCATGTGCACGAAAGCACGCATGCTCACGCACACACGCATGTTCAAGCACGCACACGCACACGCACACAGGGAAGACCACATAGTATGGGCTTCTGACATCAGCTCAAAAACCAACGGCTGCAATTTTATCAATCCTTGCGGCCTTGCCTTTGATCTTGAACGTGAGCAAGAATTTCTGTTTGCACGCGCGTGCATGTCTGCAAGCATAGTGTGCGTGGGCCAACACTGACAGCGTGTTTGTGCGTCTTTGCGACAAACAGGAAGGCTGTTGGTAGCAGACCATGGCAACAACGCAGTTGTGCGAATCGAATTCACGCCTATTTATGCCCCGGGGGTACAGGCAAGATCTCATGCCAATTGACGTAACCAGTGTTGGGAGCGAGCGTGCCCAGACATGAACATAAGCAAGTACTTGCTTGTGTCGTCTCCAAATCCAAATATGTGCCCACATACCAATGTGTGTTTGTACACGCATCGGTACGTTGCGCATCATACATATATACACATACACAGACGCTCCCGGACGCCCAAGGTTCGGAGATTGCACGTGAGCAGGATCATTGTTCTCCCCTGGCGATGCATCGCAGAAGCTCTTCGCTTTTGCACCGTTACCGAGAGGTGCGGACCTTCCGTCTCCTGACTGAGCTTCACCTCCTGACTCTCCTGACTGAGTTTCATCTCCGACTTAGCTTCGTCACCTGACTGAGCTTCATTCAAAGAGAATTTCTCATTGCCACACCCAGTCATGCACACAAATGCTCGCCCAAGCTTTCTCTTACGCGTACACACGCCCAAGTGGGCGGGTTCGCGTGAAAATACACCTGCACAATGAATAATGCTGTGGCAAGCCTGCCGAGGGAATGTCAATTCGCATAATCATGCAGGGAATGACGCGGCATATTTTCTTGCGCTGGTGGGTTCGCGCCAAGGATTCCATTCGTCTGCGACGCCTAGGTTTGCTTGGTGTGTGTATCTGCCAGTGATCGCCGCAGGGAGGTTAGGTCAGTGGGGCATGTGGGCGTGGAGATGTGCGTGTTTGCATAAGTTCTTGCATGTATTGGTGCTGCTCACTCAGAAGTTGGTTTGTCTCACGCAACACACAACACTGTGACACGGAAAGAGGAGGACGACAGGGAAGGAGGGAGAAAGGTAGGAGATGCGTTTGCGCGACCCCGACCACTCACATTTGCCCTGTATCGCTCAAATGATGACACCTGTCAGCTGGAGGACGAGGACTCGTCTTCGGATCGTCCTCATCCTCGTCTTCAGATTCTGAATAAGGCTCGCAGAGTCGACGCAGACTGCAGAAGCAGGCAAAGGCTGTTGCGCAGAGCAACCGAAAGTTTAACGGCCTCAGCTTGGCAGAGGAGGTGGCGGACAAGGAGAAGAGAGAGAAAAACGACGAAGAAGGGGCAACACCGGGTGCCCGACCACTCATAGTGAGATGACAGGTATCATGAATTCAGCCCAAATCGCACCGAGCACCGTGAGGGGTGGAAGGAACTGAAGGATTTTGGGACCGATTTTACCGTAGGCGATAGTACTGGGCATTGAAATATCACACACCGGGCCCGGGGGCCTGTTGAACCAGTGTCGATTACATAAAACAAAGAAACACAGCGTGGGGAAGGTGTTGATGTCAGTCATCCAGGGCGTTGCTCCGAGTCTCGAGTCATTCATTGAAAACGAAACCGTGACTTACTTAGAATACATTGTCGTGCACTGTCAGTCTTTGCAAGTCCATAACCAGATCGCCGGAGGGGCTGAAAGTTTTCGGTAAAGGTGTATGGATCGAGTCAGTCGGCGCTTCCACCGTGTCACCATCAGGGCCTAGCGCAGGCATCTGGAGTTTGTCTGTCTCTTGGCCTCCTTGGATTCTCGGTGAAGGTTTTTGGATCGAGCAGAGTCGGCACCCCCGACGGGGCACACTGAGAGACTCTCTGCCAGGGCCAAGCGCAGACATCGA
>Ga0315905_10005854_pt1 | contig 12501 bp, 12 predicted proteins | sample LakEriMetagenome_5_FD_203522 | JGI IMG/M metagenome (GOLD analysis project Ga0315905, IMG submission 203522) | Freshwater fungal communities from buoy surface, Lake Erie, Ohio, United States - Buoy 4 MA121 | ecosystem: Environmental > Aquatic > Freshwater > Lake | place: USA: Lake Erie, Ohio... | reverse complement strand
CCCACTCTTTGACGCTTCCGCTCCTTCCTTCGACGCCCGCAGCCAGCGTTGGTTATGACGATACCACACACGTGCTGTCCAATGCGTCGCTGCCGTTGCCCTTACTTTCTGCAGTTTAGCCCATCCCGCCTGTTTCCGGAAGGCGTTGCGTACGCTGTTCGTCCACACTGTAAAATTTGTTCACCGGTCAGAGATTTATCAATAGTGCATGGCGGCGCGTGGAAAGACCGCTGGAGGAAGATGCCTTGATGACCATCCCATGTCTGCTCACAAATCCGCCCAAAAAGGGGACTTTTACTGGCTTTACGAAGTAAGGACTTCCCATGAGCGAGTGCTTGATGACCATCATGTCTGCCACTGCTCAACACTCTCATCGAACGGGTGTAGAGGTCTCTTTTGTGCGGGATGAAAACAAAAAAGAGGCGTGTGGGGAGGCAGAGCGACGGTGAGGCATTTGCGTGTGATTCTGTCTCTATGTGTGAGATACACATAGAGGCAGACATAGATACACACATAGAGACAGAATCACACGCAAATGCCTCACCGTCGCTCTGCCTTTTTCAGCAGCGCGACGCGCGTCGAAAGTTGACAGTGATTGGGCAATGACAATCCACAAACCCCGAGGCGCTTCAACAGTTTTAATGAAGCCCTGAGGTCTGGTCTATAGCCCGAAACCTACCGAATGTGTTATGCATCGGTGCCCGCTTCCCGTTCAGAGTCAAGGGCTCCCGCTTCGGGATGTTCTTTGTGTTTGTGTTTGTGCTTTGCCTCTCTCTTTTCTCTTCTCTCTTTCTCAAACTCCTTCTTGTGTTGTTGGTGGTGAGAGTGGCCGACGGCGGGAATCGGCGTGGGAACAGATGCAATAGCAGCCTGCAAGTCTCCGATTCCAGGCGCATCGCTGTCGTCGATCTGGTCATTGTCAAGCAAACAATCTGTCACTCCATGCCTCCCTCTGCATTTGCGCATGGCTCGGGTCTCTGGTCTACATCTTGTTCGAACTCACACCACGGCTCTCTTGCATGAGGCGTAAGCATGCCACTCTCAAAGAGCCCGATTACTCTCAGCCCGATCAATCATGCGTGCAGAAGCACACGGATGCGCGGCAACCACCGCACTCACACACTCCACAGTCTTGCAATAAACAACACACTCTCCCGGTATTTGTTCAAACCAGTCTTGTTGACTACTGCTATTGCACAGCGTGTGTTTTGCAAGAGCATCGCTATACCGAGCTCATGCACAAGCACAAACTCACACAGACGCACCTGGTCGTATAGTATGGGTTTGCCTGTGACAATGTCCTTGCCGAGCGCCTGATTGTGCAATCGCCCTTGGTGCAGCTGCAACGCCGCTTCCTGCCCACACAGAGACCAAGGATTGAGAGGTGACAGAAGACGGGGCATGACAGCGCATGTTGCAGTCTCTATCTTATTCCTCGCCACGTATCCTATCACCCTGCATCATTGCACACTGTGCGTCTCCTGAGGTACGAAATCGTACATACAACTGGGCATTGTAGAGGGTTTGAGCATGGACATGCATAGTTGATCATAAAGACAGCACAACTCAAGATTTGTGTGAAGTCCCACTTACCTTCCCACGTTCAAAGGCTTTGTCTTCCTCCATACCATGCTTGCGCTTCTGCGGGGCAGCGTCGCCTCCCGAAAAGTCGTAGAAGCCGTCATCTGACTCTGACTCTGCTCCTGTGTTGTAAATGTGAATGTGTGTGTGTGTGTGTGTGTGTGCAGGTGCGTTGGCACGGAGTAACTGCAGGGGTGTTTTTGAGAGTTGCTTCAGAGTTTTAGCCTCATGTCCAATTCTCTTGCCCTCCTCGCAGCACTTTCAGTATCAAGATGGATTCCTTCATAGAAATCTCACGTCCTTACTCCGTCCTTCCCTCTCAACTCCTCTCTCCTGCTCATTACCGGAAGGTTCTGACTCCATGCCATCGGGCTTCGCACTATCAATAGGTACTGCGCACAGAAGCACCGCCATGTCAGTGACTGAGTCAACACCTTGATCAGATTATTCAAGTTACCAGAGGAGCAGCGGCGCAACATGCGCGTCAAACGACATTGATTTGCAGCATAGACAGCACAACGTCTAATAGTGCAGGACAGCCAAGGAGGATTGTGCAGTGTCTTACCTTTCTTGGTCGTTTTGATCCAATCTTTCTCGTCGTGTTTTAGTCTCGCGTATCTAGAGTTATGGTGTGAGAGGGAAAGGGGCACGTGTGACCGTGGGGAAGAGGAGACGGAGGACGGACGTAAGGATGGACGGAAGGGGAGAGGAAGGGTGGGGTTATGGTTAGTTTGTCCCGAGCGCGTTGAAGGGAACGCTTCATTCCGCATCATCACCAACATTTTGCGCACAAATTAGACAGGCAAATACCGCTCGGGAAGACTGGGGGATCGTGGCTGCCAAGTCTGACGGAATCTTGCATGGAAGCACACTATTATACACAACGCCTGACAATCGCTCATTTGTCAATACACCAAACAGACAGACAGACAAGTATGGCAGGGAAACAGACGAAGGTTAGGATTTCGGGTCAAGGGGACAAGACACGTATCTGACCACAAGAAAGGCGCCACAGAAAGCAGCCAGATTGATTTCGTTAGAAGTGAGTCTGAAGGGATACGCAAGTTGAAGGTCAAAGTTGTAATACTCTTCCAGACTTCCTGCCTGGGTGCTCGTTACTCGGTGCCCCAAACCAACTCTCACCTGTGATGAGAACATGCACAATGAGAGTGTCAGACGTAGGAGATACTTTTGAGCGCTCAACAGAATCAGGAGGAGCCGTTTCGCTGTGTAAATGCGTATGCACATGCGTATGTGCATGTAAACGTGCATGTAAACGTGTATACACGTAAGCATACAAGGCGAGGCTCAAGTGCAGACAAAATTGTAGTACCGTGACAGGCAGTTGGAGATTGCCGCCCGCGAGGAAGGTGGTGCAACGTGCCACAGTGCAGCTTACTGCCGTATTCGACTGCCATCTGCACCAAAGAAGCAGGGACACAGGGTCGAGTAAGGATATAGAGGTTCACGGGGCAAGATTCTCAGTCTGTTCTGTACTTTTGAATAGAGGCTGCCAATCGAATCTTTGACAAAGCAGCACGACATGCGAGGACGGACAACAGAAAAAGAATGAGATCACAGAAAAAGAATGAAATGTGTGCGGGAGCGAGCCATGTGCACCGCGTGAGCTTGCAGTCGGTAAACCCGACTGAAGCAATCGGAGTATAATCATAGGTGCCATAGTTGTCGCCCGTAATCATGATTACGTTACCACCCAAAGCAGGACCATTGACAGCGGAAGCAAACTTCACAGAAGGCGCAACATATCCAAATGGATCCTTGTAGACGCCCATCTGGTTCCCAACCTTAACTTCCATGGGCAACATTCCGCCCACTCCTGGCCCTGCTCCAATTCCGTTGGCAAGGACAGTGCACGTGACTGCCGAGTCTGAATACCATTGCGTCAACGAGCAGGGCGTATCTCCAAGCTTTGCTTTGGGTGGCAAGGGCAAGGCTGTGCTATCTGGGAACTCAAACTTGGCAAACGCGCCGTAATTGGCACCCATAACAGTCAACATGATGCCCCCAGAGGCTGGTAAGCGATTTGGCACAATCTTTCCGACTACAGGACTGTTGAATGTGAACAGCACATTCAGATTTCGTGTCATCAGCGAATTCCACTTTATGTTTATGCGAGGAACGTGCCCAAACGCAATGCCCATGATCACTGTGCACGAGATTGCTGTATCTGATGTCCAAGCCATAACGGAGCAGCTAGATTCACCGACCTGACCAGAGTATTCATACTGCGCATTATCGCCAAAGCTTTGCCCCTGCATCGTGACGTTGAAGTTCCCCGTCGGCGGGCCGTTGGTGGGGTTCAGTCCCGTGATTTGTGGGGCTTCATAAGAAAACGCCTCGGTCAAATATCCTCGCAGGCGATCCACGGTGACGACAACGCTTCTGCATACACCCTGCCCAGAAACCTGGGGATGCGTGTCATATTGCCGATTGCATGATATTCGCGAGCCGCCGGAACATGCATTGCACGCAATTGATTTACACTCGTCAGGAGTTGGGGCACCATCTATTTTACATGGCGGAGGTGGCAATCCGCGTGGTGCGCCGCACTTTATCGTGGATTCAGACACCCAAAAAGTTTCGATGCATGCAGTGCCCCCCATCCGTGCCTTGGGCTGAGTGTCCCACACGCCGAAGTCCTTGCCAACTATTGTCACGTTGATCCCGCTGTTCGCAGCGATGTTGGTCGGCTTCACCTTGTACATGGACGGCAGCTCATACTCTAAGGATTTGGCTGCCTCTGACTCGAGGTCCTTTGCAAAGTCATTGTAGTTCCGGAAAACAGTCAGCTCCACGACGCGCATATCTCCTGTTCCCGGCGCCACCGTGCAAGATAAGGCTGTGTCCGACGTCCACTTGACAGCAGCACAAGCAGTGCGAAACACGGTCGACATGTCGTACGTCGATTGGAGAGATACTTGGTGGCTCACAAGCGTTGAGCTGTCGGGCTCGCCAGGGAGACTGCACCCAGAAGCGTTGCAGCGCAAAAGACTCTCGTCGAACGAGCACCACGTGCGATTGCACGCGAAGGTCCCGAAGTCTTGGCCAGTCATCGTATAAGTTTTGCCTCCTTTGGTCGGACTAGCTCCTCTTGCCATGGAAGACACGGTCGGTACGTCAAAGGAAAACAGGCGCTCCTTCATATCCAGCGAATCTCCTTCCATGTCATTTATAGCAACCATTAGGAAGTGCCCGGAACCTATTCCCGGAGGGAGGCGGCATGCCAGGCTTGAGTCTGACATCCACCGCAACGTGACGCACTCCGTGCCAGACACTCGTGCACCATATGATCCTCTTTTGTTACAACACCCGAGTTTGGCGCAGGTACTGCAGCCCCCTAGGGGACGCGGCGAGATGTCACACAGGTATGCTGTCGAGAAGATCTCGTGCTTGTGAAAGTAAGGTTGAGGGTTCAAAGGATCCTCTGTATCAATCTTGTCGCATGTCACCCCGTCCTGAATGTAGCTTGATAGAATCCGGGACGGACATCTGGCATCAGCTCCGAGCTTTTCGCAGCCACCCTCTAGATCTGCGACGGCATACCACCGTTTATTTTCCATGTCTCTGGCGCGGGATTGGCCGTTCATGCCGTCCATGGCTAGGTACTTGGCATCCTGGGCTGCGACGGAGCTGTTGCTCAACACCACGCACGACTGCGGAATCTGCGCGCAATACTTTTCGATCCTTTGGTACGTGCAGAAGTACTCGCTGAGGATGCACCCAACTGGATCGTGAGCTAGGCTGTGAGGACGAATATTGTCCCACACGAGTTTTTCGAATGCTTTGCCATCTTTTGTTGTCTGCGGAATAATAAAGCGCCTTGTGTAAGGTAGATTAAAGCCAGTTCCGCAAACCGCCTCCCGCTGCTCACGCGGTTTCAGGATGTAACGAGACTGTCCTGGCGCATCCGTCGGGCACGAAGGCATTCGACCAAAGTCTCTTTTGCTGTCTGGACCTTCTCCGAAATTGGTGCCAAGCAATGTCACTACAGAGTAGCCCGAAGGCGGTCCATTGCCGGGAAACACGCCTGTTAGCTTGGGCTTGTCATACGAAAAGACCCTGCTCAGGCCCGTGGGGGTCTCAGAGCGGCGATCTTTGACACTAACTTTGGCCTCCCAAAGGGCCCCTGATCCTGGAGCAACCTTGGAGCAAATTATTTGCGAGTCCGATTGCCAGATGGCGCTTGTGCAATGTGTCTCGCCCAGAGTGATGGTTATGTCAGGATTGTGGGCCCCAAAGTTGGAACCATAGACAGTCAAGGTAACATTGCCCGAGAGGCGAGAGTTGCCGGGGGCAATTCTGGTTTCTGTTGGGGCGTTATACGAAAAATGACTGTACATGATGAGCACCTGCTTGAAGCGACCGGTTGTAATGTTGACAGACAGATCGGCGCCGATTCCAGCGGGCACAATCAGTGACAGGGATGAATCTGAATACCAAGTAGTTGCCTCACTTGTTGTTTCGCCAATCGAGCTGTCTATGAAGAGACAATCTGCCTGTGTGCATGCTTCCTGGGGGTTGGCAAGGCACGGTTCAGTACACCTATATGACTGATACCCGAAACCCATACCGAAGACAGTCATGGTCAGACCCCCCGTAGCAGGCGTGTTCCAGCTCCACGGTCGACTTGCGCCTGCAGGCAATTTGATGCCGCCTATCGGATTTTGAACCAGATTCTTGATGGCAGCTTGGTATTCTAATGATGTTGATTCAGGGATGCCGTCATCTTGCCCTTTGTTCCTCCCATATCCACGCCATGTTTCAGTGCCGGCGGCGAAGGCTGCTCTAATCCATTCAGGATTCGTCTGGAACGGACATAACGCCCCAGGGTGGAGAGCACCGTTGTTAGCCTCTATATCGTTAAAGAAGTGCGACCTGCGATTGTCTCTGGGTATTAAGCCCAACACAGAACCCACCCGCTTCAAGATAAGCCCGAAATCAATGCTCAGAGTGCTTTCCGTGACCGACCCCGCTCCAAAAAGCTTCCTGTGATTCCAAACCAAAATGTCAAGATGAAGAGATGCTCTCAACCACAGGGCAGCGGGAGGATGAACTGCATGATAAGGTTGAAAGGTCGGAAACGGCTCACCTCGCATCATGAGCCACGGATTTGTTTTCAACTTGGGAGACATTCTCTGCCAACGCCTGCTCCATGGCAGCGCGTCTATCCAGCCAGCTGCGACGCGCTCCCGCGATTCTCTGGTGGCTCCCGATGGGTAAACCAGGCGCTGCATCCGCACCACTGATCTGCGACCGAGCCTGTCTTGTCCCTTGAGCAGCTATTCTGAGCCCGGCCCCGGCGGGTAGGGAAACAGGCGCAGCAGCTGCAGTGAGGGCCGTGGGCACACGGCCAGCAAACGGCGCGCCGCCGTCTACGCACAGCTCCTGCACACGAAAGCCCGGCGTGAAAGTCCGGGTCTCCGGGGCGATCGGATCTATCCCCTGCGCGCCAAGCTCCAGCGGCGGCGTGTATGCTGCTGGCACAAACCTTTGCAACCGCGCCCCCGGCTCACTGGTGGCGTCCTGCAGCTCCGCCCCACCGCACCCCGGTGCCCTGAAAACCAACAGCACTGCACCGACGGCGCTGATCAGCGCAACTGATCTGGGGCGCAAGCGAGCTCCATGCCAGCGCCCGCGGCCGAGCGGAACGGGGCACCGCTCGGAGCGCAGTTGCGTGCGTGGCAGATGTGCACACGTCGCTGCAAGGGACACGGTGTCGTCGTCTGAACCCCGCTGTCGCCCGCCCAAGTCTCGCGCCGCGCGCGCATGGGCGCGAGTGTGCCGACTCTGCGCAGGAGCGCGATCGCTGCCGTCCCAGCATCTGTGCGCCAGCACGTCGTCGTGACGCCCCCTAGCCATGGCGGGACGGCTCTCTGTATTGTCAAGCCCAGCTTCTCACCAGGCTGCTCAGGGCCGGCTCATCATCATCTCCGCGGCAGCGTCGCCTCCGCCATCCCGCCGCCCGCCGGGCACAGAGCGCGGCGAACACGGACGGCCCGCTCGCCGCACGTCGCCTGCACGGACTTGACAAGAAGTTGCAGCAGCCGCGTCAAGTGCTTCGTGTGCCGTGTTGTTTTGTGTGCGCTGCCGCTTCGTCATAGGACGGCCCACGAACAACTCACCTAAGGAACAATGCTATCGGCATGGTTCCCGGCGTGGGGGAGCCGGAGGCCTGAGACACGGCGACCTTGACGCACATGCTGGTCTCTCGATTCAGCTTCGCGCGGTGGCGCTGTGCGCGGGAGCTGGTCCCGGCCGCCCTGGCCCAGGCCGGCCGCGCCGCGCGGCCCGCGATGGGGCTCGCGCGGGCATATTCGGCGAGCGCGGAGAGCCTCAGCTTCTGCCAGGAGCTGGTCCAGCGCAGCGACGTCGAAAGCTTCCTGTGCCTCCCGTTTGTCCCTGCCGCGTCACGCCAGGGCGTGCTGGCCGTGCGCGCCTTCAACGTCGAGGTCGCAAAGGCCGCAGACAAGGCCTCGGACCCGCGAATCGCCGAAATGCGGCTCAAGTGGTGGAGCGGCGTCGTGGATAACCTGGTCAAGATGAGTCCACCCGAGCACCCGATCGCCGACGCCCTCTGCGAGGCGTTGCACTCTAGCGACCTCGACCCCGACCTGCTGCGGTCCGTGATACACTGGCGGATCAAGGACCTGCACACAAAGCAGCCCGAGACCGTCAAGGACTTGGAGGAGTATGCCGAGGGTACCCAGGGGTCACTGCAGAAGCTCGCACTGGCGTCTCTAGGCGCCGGCGCGCACGAGGGCTCGCTGTCAGCGGTGAAGCATGTGGGGATAGCCATGGGCATTGCCCTCGTGCTGCGGGGTACACGATTCCACGCCACGCGCAACAAGCTCTACATCCCGAAGGAGGTCGCGAGCGCCTACAAGCTGTCGCCCGGGTCCGTTGCCAAGGGCTTGCCCAGTCAAGAGCTCTCCAAATGTGTCTACGACCTCGGGTGCGTTGTGTGAGTGTGTGCGTGCAGGTTACCAAGAGAGTGAGAGGGAGAGGGAGAGTCGAGAAGGAGAGTGAGAGCGAGAGCGAGAGGGTAGGAGGGTGCGAAAGCGGTGCGCTCGCGCTCACCCACACGCGCTTGCGCCCACGCTGAGCACGGCAATGGCTGACGACGTATTTGCCCATGGCTCACGACGTGTCTTGCGTTGACTAGTACGTCGTAGGAAAGGGCTTAGTGTTCAGGGTTTAGGGTTTAGGCTGACGACGTGTCTTGGCTTGACAACAACGTGGTAGCAAAGGAGCATCTGCGTGTGTTGTGTTGACAAGAGTGTGCTGTGTCTGGGGTTGACAACACTGGGTACACCTGAAGTGACAATTGGGTACTCCTGTAGTCACAATTGGGTACACATGTGGTCACATTGGGTACACCTGTGGGGACAACAGTGTGCTGAGTCCTGGGTTGACAACACAGCATGCTAGCAAAGGAACATCTGCAAACGGCCCAGCAGGCACCCATTCTCAAAAGTCCTCGCTATAGTGCCTTTACTTGTAAATGTACTAGGCCACTGACTTTTGAGAATTTTGAAAAACTTTGGTGCAGTCGGCGTGGTCTTCCGATGCTCTCCCAGGTACGCATCAGAGAGCTACAATCATTCAAAAGAGACCTATTAAATACGCATAAGAGACCTACTATCACACAAAAAGACGAAACCTACTATGGAGACCACGTGGTCTTGCGATGCTCTCCCGGGTACGCATGATAATACGAATTAAGGGTCTCTGTGTGTACCAATTAAGGGTCCGTGTGTGTTAAGGGTCCGTGTGTGTGCACCGCGTGCTCACGCACGGCCAACCACACACTCACACAAATGCGAAATACACGGAGCACAGACACACACAGAACACGCACACATGCCCAACCGGCAACGAAAGCTGCATGTAGGTCTCAGGTCTCTCATGTGTATTCATTCGGTCTCTTTTGTGTATTCATTCGGTCTCTTTTGTGTGGTTGTAGCATGCCCAACAGGGAACGAAAGCTGCGTGACAACTGACATACCAGACCTAAATCCGCACAAAAGAGACCTAAATCCGCACAAAAGAGACCTAAATCCGCACAAAAGAGACCTAAATCCGCACAAAAGAGACCTAAATCCGCACAAAAGAGACCTAAATCCGCACAAAAGAGACCTAAATCCGCACAAAAGAGACCTAAATCCACACAAAAGAGACCTAAATCCGCACCAAAGAGACCTACATCCGCACAAAAGAAACCTAATGAAATACGCATAAGAGACCTACAACCACACAAAGGAGACACGTAGCGTAGTACCAGGCAGCTGTTCCGCGCGTCTTTCGAGTGTGTTGCTAATGTGTTGCTAATGTGTTGCTAATGTGTTGCTAATGTGTTGCTAATGTGTGGCTACAGCTTAGAACCCGGCAGCTATTCCGCGCATCTTTGTGCATCAACTAATCAACTAGAGGAGCGACGAGTGTGTTGCTAATGTGTTGCTAATGTGTTGCTAATGTGTTACTAATCAACTAGAGGAGCGACGAGTTCCTTGCTTTCACTTTCGAGTGTGTTGCTAATGTGTTGCTAATGTGTTGCTAATGCTCGAGTTCCTTGATACTTACTTTTACTTTACTTTACTTTACTGGAGGCAGCTTTTTACCCGGCTGCTGTTCCTCGCATCTATTGTGTTGCTAATGTGTTGCTAATGTGTTGCTAATGTGTTGCCAATGTGTTGCTAATGTGTTGCTAATGTGTTGCTACAGCTTTGTACCCGGCAGCTATTCCGCGCCTCTTCCTGCGTCGGCTGGAGGAGCTCGAGTATGATGTTATGCACCCTGAGTGGGCCAATCAGGTCCTCCTTCCACACCTGAACCCCAAACCCTAAACCCTAAACCCTAAACCCTAAACCCTAAACCCCCACACTACCCCCACAACAGCTTTCCTGTGTTGCTAATGTGCGGCTAATGTGTGTTGCTAATGTGTTGCTAATGTGTTGCTAATGTGGTGCTAATGTGCTTGATCACTGATGACTGGTGTTCGAGCGCCCAACAGGGAAGTCACTTGCGAGTGTGTTGCTAATGTGTTGCTAATGTGTTGCTAATGTATTGCTAATGTGTTGCTAATATGTTGCTAATGTGTTGCTAATGAGTTGCGTTAGTGTTGCTAATGTGTTGCTAATGAGTGCTAATGAGTTGCTAATGTGTTGCTACCGAACAGGGAAGTCACTTGCGATTACAACTGCCCTTAATGCTCCTGAAACATCGTGTCATCGGCTCCTTCTGAATTTACTACTCAACTTGGGGCGTGGTAAATTACACTGTGAAGCATTTACCAGTTGGAAACCCCATCTCGAGCGGTTGCAAACCGCATCTCCAGCGGTTGCTTAGAAATCAATTCTCAAACTTCTTAGCGTAGGTAAAGCCTCGAGGAGCAATCTCACGCCCTGGCTAGCCATAAGCCACAGTCACTGCAACTGCGAGCAAACTTTTGCCCGAATCTATCTCCTCAGCGGCAGAGGTGCAAATTGTGGAGCTCATATCACAGCTCGAACGCGTTCTCTCTCCCCTCATGCTGGAGAGAACAGGTTCTCATAGAGAAGCCGTCAACGGTCAACACAGAGAAGCTTGTCTACACCCAGGAGCTGGAGCTTGTCTACATAGAGGAGCTTGTCAATCACTCCCAACACAAGTAACATTGTATTTTTTTTCATTTTCTCATCTACGTCGGCGTCAACGCCAGCCACGCTCGCTCCCCGTAGCAGCACACCGCTCAAGCTTGCTGCCGCTAGCGTCGCCGCAAATGCGTGTGAAAATGTGTGTTGAGCCTCCTGGCCCTCTCTTGCCTCCTTGCCCTCTCTTGCTTGCTCACTCTCAGGCTGGTGAGGTCGCCGTCCACTATTCTGGTGTATTCTCGTACATGTCCAACACCTACACCCTTGCGTTGCTAATGTGTTGCTAATGTGTTGCTAATATCTCTCGTACACGTCCAACACCGACTTCATCTCCTCTTGCAACACCTACGCAAACTCCTCTTCTTGTGCACTTCTCAGAAACGTCCAAGTCCTTTGGCACACATACAACCTACAGATGACACATGTATCCTCCTCTTATGCCACACATACAACCTACAGATCCAAGTCCTATCACACACACAAGCACATACAGAAACGTGCAACTGTGATATCAACTTTCTACCACACCCATACAACCTTACGACTCACATGCAACCTTAGACGAAGGGCGCTTGCGCGTGCACCGAAGCACGCGTCCGGACGCGAGCTGCGTGCTCCTTCCGCCGCTGCTGCGCTGTGCCCCCAACCCACCCTCAGACACATGATTAGCCAACCTGCGACGTCAGACACATGATTAGCCAATCTGCGACGTCTTGGACTCCTGGCCCATCTGATGGAGGTATCGGTAGCACGAGACCACGTTGCTGGCCAGCGTGGGGTAGTAGGAGTAGCGGAGCTTGTGCTCCTTACACCACTCCTTGACGACGGGCGCCAGCTTATGGTAATGCACGTGTGAAATGCGAGGAAAGAGGTGGTGCTCGATCTGGTAGTTCAGTCCGCCGTGCAAGAACCCCAGCGCCCTCCCGCCCACCGTCGATGACGTCTCCACCTGCCACCATCCATCATACTTCAGTGCGCGATGATAATTTTGTTGTATTTTTTCAAATAAATATCAAAAATGGATAATGGATGTGAACCATTTCCAAATGGATGTCAACCATTCCTACATGAAATGGCTGCAGGGCGGTTGAAGGCCGTTCAAGACACGCGTGTTTTCAAGGTTGAGGGCCGTTGAAGACACGCCCAATGGCTGCAGGGCCGTTGAAGACACGTTGCTAATGTGTTGCTAATGTGTTGCCAATGGCCCTCTATCGCCCAATGCCTGTGTTGCTAATGTGTTGCTAATGTGTTGCTAATGTGTTGCCAATGG
>Ga0315905_10005853_pt1 | contig 12501 bp, 14 predicted proteins | sample LakEriMetagenome_5_FD_203522 | JGI IMG/M metagenome (GOLD analysis project Ga0315905, IMG submission 203522) | Freshwater fungal communities from buoy surface, Lake Erie, Ohio, United States - Buoy 4 MA121 | ecosystem: Environmental > Aquatic > Freshwater > Lake | place: USA: Lake Erie, Ohio... | reverse complement strand
GCAATGTAGGTCGCTTCCATCCCTTCGACAATCGAACTCTTTAGATGCGGACCCTTGGCGCGTGCCAAAGTGAATACATCCAAACCCTTGAGTCGCAACACGAGCGTCGAGAGCAAGCCGATTTGCCCTGCACCCATCACGAAGGCTCGCTTAGGACTCCATACCTTCATGCGGCGCTGCGCCTCGTAGGCCTGCTGGATCGCCTTGGCTGCACAACTCATCGGCTCCATGAGCACGTGCAGATTCTTAAGCCCCTTCGGGACTCGAACAATGTAGTCCTCGTGGTCGACAAAGTACTCGGTCAAATAACCATGCAGCAGATTGATACCGCGTTCATAGTAAGTCTCCTCGCTGGTCATGTCGTAAGTCCCGATCTTATCGTAGATCGATCCACCAGGACGACGAACGGTGGCCGTGACATAGTCCCCAACCCGTATGTTGCGAACATTGGCGCCGACCTCGAGGACTACGCCAAAGGATTCGTGTCCGAGCACCAAGTAGTCATCGCCCGGGGGAGCGTTGCCATACAACGCGTCATTGATCTCTCGATCCGTTGCGTCGACCCCAACCTTGAGCACCTTGACCAATACACCCTTTCCATCCTTGATCGAGTCCAATTTGGGCTCAGGAATATCCCGTTGGTGAACGCTGTTGGGAGTTCCAGGACGTACGGCAATCGCTTTCATAAATGCAAAGTCTCAGCAGAGTTTTTAGGGAAATACGTTATCAATACGAAAACTACCATCACCAGACGACCAGCAAAGTCGCCCTCGCTCAAACATCCGCCGACTCTCTCGACGGCATATCGACGGCCTCGATCCATGATTGCACCGCCGCAGTTCGAACAACCCAAAGTATAGCCTCTCGGGCCGGTCAATCCCAACGGCAAAACAGTTTACCGACCCGAAATCCACCGGTAAGCCTTCGAGGAATTCTTGGCGCAAAACTTCTCAAGCACCCCTTGGCCCCTTTGCTTCGCATAGTCCATCGACAATCTTTGAACCGTTTTGTAATCGGCCGCAAACTCGCACACTGGCCAGTTGCTTCCGTAGATCACCCGGTCCTCCCCAAAAGCATCCCATACCACATCCAAAGTCGGTCGATAAAACTCCAAGTCCTCCGGCGCTTTCTTCGAATCCCGAGCGGCTCCCTCGACCAGCGCTGAAATCTTGCAGTACACATTCGGATGCTTCGCCGCCGCTCGAATCGCTACCTTCCAACCCTCAGGCGGCGATTCGGAAGTGATCGCAACGTTGCCGATGTGATTCAAGACAATGGTCAAGTCCGGGACTCGCTTGGCAAGCGAATCGACCACCCAAACCGTTTCAGGACCACCATTGAGATCCGCAGATATGCCCCGACGGGCCATCCGCTCGAAAGGCTCAAGCTCGTTTCGATCCAAAAGCGATTTGGCTCGATCCTCCCAAATACGGATGCCACGATACAGCTCGTTGGCAGCAAAACGCTCAAGCTGCTCTGCAAAGACGCCCGATGTCGGATCCAATCGCCCTACAATCCCCACGATAAATGGATCCGCTTGGGCAAGCTCGAGCAACCACTGGTTGTCCTCGATCCATTCGCTAGCCTCGACAATCACCGTGCCAGTGATCGGTCGATGCATCTCTAAATTTCGAAGATCCTGCGGGAGCACGGTTCGGTACAAACTGGAGTCTTTCGGCGGCCAAGGGACCCCCTGAGGACGACTTGGATCATAAAAATGGGTGTGGCAGTCGATGATTTCTAAAGCCGATTCGGCACCTGTTGCCCATTGGGAACTGGGACCATTTCGCGACCCGATGAGCGAACCTCCAGCGACGGTTGCTCCCAAAGCTTTCCCGCCAAGTCTCAGGAAATCACGGCGGTTGCTCTCGAAACCTATCCCCGATTCGTTTGGATCGATGTTCATTCTCTTGAGTTCCCCCGCATACCGACCGTGGTGCACCAATGCCGCCGGAGACCACGATTCTAAAAGTTAACAACGCACCGGCGGCGGCTTTGGTGCACCACTTTGTTCGTGCGTTTTCTCGTACTCGTACTCGTACTCAGCATCGCGGTACTCGTACTCGTACTCGAATCGATCCAGTATAGCAATCCGACCTTTTGGTCCGCAAGTTCCCGCGAACAGCCATCGAGTACGAGTACCGTTTCACTGAGTACCGTCCGCCGCGGCGGACGGAGTACGAGTACGACGAAATCCGATGCGAGGCACGACCTATGGCTGATCGTTTGGGCGGATCGTTGCATCTGCTCGATAGGAGTTCTTCGAAGGATATCTTCGAAAGGATATCTTGCACGCACACGTCGCGTTGTCGCTCGAATGCAATGCGTCCGCAAGTAAGATATCATAGTTGTTTTCGCGTTTCATCGATCCTTTCCAATCTCGGAGTAGAAATGACAATTCGTGTTTCAGGTTTCCTCGCTCTTGCGATGTCTGTCGGTACGATTGGGTTTGAAGGTAGCGACCGAGCCAAAGCGCAGGACATCGCTCCGAAGAAAACCTATGGACCAGGCAACGGGGACTTTGTCGTTGGGCCCGAGTACCGCTTGGACCCAGACCTTAGCGATCGAGGAAACCCCAAGGGCAAGCAGTTTGAGTTTCGAATGACCCTGGCAGAGAGCAAATTCTTCGCTGGGACAGACTCGACCTTGGATCCGAAGAAAGAAGTCCGTAAAGAACGGAAGATCTTCGTCTACATCCCAGCCGCATATCGCGACGGAACCAAAGCTCCAGTGCTTGTCATGCACGATGGACCGAGCAACCTGAATCTTGTCCGCAACGCGCTGGACAACCTGACGGTATCCAAGGACCCGCAGCGCAAACTCCCTGCGTTCATCGCCATCAGCATCGAGAATGGTGGGAACGACGGAAAGGGAAGTCAGCGGGGATTGGAGTACGATACGATGTCCGATCGGTTGGCCAATTTCGTCCACCAGGAGGTATTCGCCGCCGTGCTTGGAAACACCGAAATTCGTGCCGCATACCCAAATCTCGCACTGACCGACGATCCCTCTGCACGCGCCGCCATGGGCTGCAGTTCCGGCGGAGCGGCTGCCCTCTCGATGGGTTGGTTTCGCCCCGATCTGTTCCGACGCTTGATCACCTATTCAGGAACCTTCGTCGATCAGCAGGACGATGATGCGGCCGAGGAGTCAAAGCTACCGTTGGGGGCATGGGAGTACCACTCCAGCATGAAGCTTATCGAAAGCTCGGAGAAAAAGCCCCTGCGAATCTTCACCCATGTGGCCGACAAAGATTTGCGATTCAACGACCCTGAGGAGTCCTACCACAATTGGGTGATGGCCAACGAACGGACTGCGAAATCGCTTGCGGCCAAAGGCTATGAATACCGCTATGTTTATAGCCTCGATTCAAAGCACTGCGAGCGCAAGGTTTTCGAACACACTCTCGCCGATACCTTGGTCTGGATGTGGCAGGATTACAGCGACAAATAATCGTTCTATGAAACAGCGTGACAGACTTCCCCTATGGGTTCACTCCGTCGCTTGGGGTGGACTCTTGATCCTCATCCTTTTATTGGTCTTGGTCGGTGATCTTTATCGCGGGCAGGGCTTTTGGCAAGCTTGGGTCGAGAGTCATGAATTGAGCAATCCAGGGTACTCTGAACGAATCCATCCCAACGATCTGTTTCGAACCCGCGCCAACACTTGGTCCAATCTGGCGTATGTGCTCGTCGGATTCTATTGTCTTGCATTGGCGTTTCACGATCGACAGCATTCAGGCTCGGTGGAAGGCAATTATCTGTTTTGCACCCCTGCGATGAGTCTGTTGTTTGGGGTTGCCTGCTGCTACCTCGGGTTAGGTAGCGGGCTGTTTCATGCATCGTTAACCCGATGGGGTCAGCAATTGGATGTTGGATCGATGTATGCGCCTCTCCTAACATGCATCGCGATCAACATTGGACGCTATTTTCCCTCCCATTTTCGCATGGGCTCTGGCAGCCGAATATCGGTTTGGCCAGTACTTGCTAGCTTGGTAGTCATTGGCGCTTACCTTTTGTACCACTACAAATGGTCGATGTCATCGAGCCAAGTCCTCCCGATTCACATTTTGATTGTAGTCGTCTTTGCATTGGTAGATTGGATCCCCGATCGATCTAGAATCGGTCCTCGTACTCTGAACCGCCGTTGGTTGTTCGTAGGATTGGTGGCCTTGGTTCTAGCCGTCTTGTTCAGGCAACTCGATGTTGCGCGTCAGTTTGGAACGCCAGAGAGTGCGATCCAAGGACACGCCCTATGGCACCTACTGACAGCGTTGGCGTTGGGCTCGATGTATCTGTACTACCGCTCTGAGCGCTGCCATTGGGAATCGGCCCGACAAGCGTCTGTCTGATCTCCCTACGCAACTCGCCATGCGAGCAAACCCATCGCCGCAGCTAGGCACAGGCACCTATCGAAATCCCCGGGGGCATTTTGGGACCAAGACGGCGGCAACAAGCGACCACCAAACGAAAAAACCCTTGGAATCGCAAGGAAACCAAGGGTTTTCGTCAATCGGGCCGGCGGGATTCGAACCCACGACCTCTACCACCCCAACGAAACGGACGACCCCAAGCGGACCAACGAAAACCAAGGGAAAACGCAACACCCAAGGCAACGGTTGCACCAATGGTTGCACCTGCGACCGCTGCTTGCTGGAACTTGCCGACGCTTTGAAGGGGCAATTATCCATCGATGAGCGACGCAAGCTTGCGGTCTTGTTGCTGCAATGAACCGTCGGCATGAGGACACCAACACGAAGGGATTTATGTTGTGCGATTTTTCGCCTACAATGGCACCGGCGACAATCGATTGCCCAATAGCTTGGGGGCCGGTTGTCATGGGTCCCGGTGCGAGACAAGGAGAGCGACCCGCAAAACGTCGGCGTACCGATACGGCGGAATTTCTTGCTTGCTTGCTACGGGGGTTGGGGGGGTACGCCGCGTAGGTCTTGGGTCCCGGCTGGCATTCGTTACCGTTGCGGTCGATCTAGGTCGGCCTTACTGATATGAAAGTTAGCACGTTAGCAACCCTTGCGGGGGGGTTGGGGGCGGCGTGCGCGGCCGGGTCGAATACCCCCCAGGCCAAATAAGTCTTTACCTTTCGGCCTCGATCGATCGGTCTTGCATACGAGACGCAACGCTACCAAAAACTTTTTTTCAGGGATGGCACTATGGGCGGACATCATAGCGGGGGCGATCGATCGCTTGGGACCGACGCAACCAAGGCGGACGGCGTACCCTTCAAGCCAAGCGACCTAGGGGCGGCGACCGCTGCTTGGGACGAACTGCTTGCGACGATAGAACCGGGCATCCTGCGGCGCGTCGATGCGTTGCAACTGCGACACCTTGCCGAGTTAGTCACCCACTCAAGGAACCTTGCCGCTGCTGCGATGAGCGATCCGAGCGACGCAAAGAAAACCCGTTCTTGGCTTGCTGTGGTCGATCAAGTCCGAAAGCTTGGGGGGTTGTATGGGCTATCGCCGATCGATCGATGCCGACTGAAAATTGAACCGGTCGAAAGCGAACCGGATGAGTTCCAACAATGGCTTGCAAGGGCGACGGCGTAGCAACAAAGAGTCGCCAATACCGATAGGTTTTGATAGATTGCTGATTGTTTCAAGGCAGGTCGACTAGCTATCGACCGAACGACCACCCGTCGCGGTTGCACCCATAGGCAACCGGGCGGGCCGGTCGGCCTTTGTCCACTATGGGGTTCACAATATGACAACGGAAAACACCGGGTCCGACCCGGTCGCGGTCTTGTATCATCGCGCAATCGGCGACCTTTGGCTTGTTCAAGACCGCCACAAGCAAGACCGCTTAACCGACCCTTGTTTTCCTGCCGAACGCGGACCGAAAGCGAAGGAATGTTGGGCGAATTTCGATAGCTTGATTGAAACTTACCGATGGTTGTTAGGTCACTTCGATGAGTCGGCTAAATTGGATCGCGAAATCAGGCAACAACAGCAAGTCGGCGAACTGATTTTTCGGACAAGGGCGACCCAACGGCGGCAACCGTTCATCGAAGACGCGAAAACCTATCTTGATAAGTCCCGCAAGCTTTATCGTTATTTGCTTGAAGGGTTGGCACCCGTCAAGGGCAAGCGAACGATTAAAGCTTACCTTGACAAGGTCGACGACTGCCGGGCGCTGTGGATGAAATACGGATTCGATATCGAGGAAGTCGAGGCTATACCGGGGCTGATAGAAGACCTGCGAACCGAGTTCGCGTTAATCTGCGTAGATCGAAAACCAACGTGCACCGCGACCCAACAAGACCAACCAAAGGAAAACGGCAACCCTAAGATGCCGGGCCGTTCTGGCGCGAAAGTCAAGCGTTGGACACCGTTAGAAAATGCCGTTTACGAATTGAAGCGAAAAGGCAAAGAGCCGCTTGAAATCAAACAAGCGTTAATTTCCGAGTATCCTGACCTAACAAGAATACGAGTTAAGAGCATAGGCGACGCGCTCGAAAAACGCTTGAAACGAAAAAAAGAACGGGAAAACAACGGGCCAAAATAGCGCCGTTATTGCCGCGTCGAATTACGGCGGCAAAAAAATCTTGTCGTTTGTCTTGTATCGGGGGGCGTTGTATTCGCTTGCCGATCGCGTCTTGCACGTTGTGGCACAACCCGATTTAAGCGCCGTAATGAAACGGCGATTCTAGCCAATAGTCTCAAGCTTCATACCTTGTTTGCATGCAACGCGACATCGGGTCGCGTTGGTTTCAATGTCTTGCAACAAGGAGCAAAAAGCCATGCAAGAACAAGCGAAGGGTCCAAGTCGATTGCTAACCGTTGAATCGGTCGCGTCGATGCTGGACGTTAGCAAGCGGCATGTTTACCGCTTGAGCGATGCGGGGAAAATGCCGCGTCCGATCAAGTTAGGCGGCGCTGTCCGATGGGACGGAACCGCGATTTCTAGTTGGATCGCTGCCGGTTGTCCTCAAGTCGAAAAGGGGGGCAACCATCGATGAGCGAAACCAAGGATTTAATCGCCGACGGCGAACAACGAAAACGGGTCGGCATGGCGCTTGCCGCGTCGAACAATACCGACCGGGTCACGTTGGGCCGCTTGTCGCTGCTTGCGTCGCTACTGCGATCCAACACCGGGTCGGCAACCATCGACGACGCAACCGGGGCCGATGAGCTTCGAAACCAATTCGTTGACGGGGGGCGATGGCGCGGAACCGTTACCAAGTCGATTGTCTCGGATGGGTTCGCAACGATCGAAGGGGCAACGCGAAGCTTGCGACCAAGTCGGCATCGCGGATATGTCGCGGTCTTGCGTCTTGCCGACCGGGCCGGCGCTTTGGACTACCTGCAAACAATCGCTAGGGCGGTTGCTGCAATCACCAACGAAAAAACCCCACCGGCGGCAACCGATGGGGCCTTAGATCAAACACTTGCACCAACTACCACGAAGGAACAAGAATGAGCCTACTCGACATTATATCCAACGGCGGCAACGGCGACGACGACTTGAAAAACCTTTGGGATAATTCCCAAGCGGCGGACGACTTCAAAACACTACCCGCTGGCAATTACGTTTGCCATGCTGTCGGCGGCGTTTTGGACAAGTCGCGTTCAGGGACACCCGGTTACAAAATTACCTTCAAGGTCCTGGAACCTTCGGAGCATGCCGGGCGTTTGCTTTGGGCGGATTGCTGGTTGACCGCTGCCGCGATGCCGCAAACAAAACGCGACCTTGGGAAGCTTGGTATTCAGTCGCTTGAGCAACTGCAAAGACCGCTGCCGCGTTTCATCCGCTGCAAGGTCAAGGTTGCATTGAGGACCGACGACGACGGAACCGAACGAAACCGGGTCAAGTCCTTTGAGGCTATAGGACTCGACAAGGAACTGCCGGACCCGTTCGCACCTTCGGAGCAATCCGAAGCGACCACCCAGGAACCAAGCGAAGGGGGCGCGGATAATGGCTAATCCTTGCGATGCGTTCCCCTATGGGTTTCGCATCGCGGGCGACACAAGGAACGATCGCCGACTAATTGCTTGGTCGGCGGCGTTCGTTGCCTATTGCGAATGCGACGAAAAGGCGGATACGGGGTCCGAATGCTATTTGTCGGCGTTTTGTTTTGGCGATGCGTTCCAACGCTATCTTGAGGCGAACCGAACGACCAAGGGTTATATCGGCGAAACCTATTCGAGTTGGCTTTGGTTCGACATCGACCGCAACGAGTTCGAGCAAGCGACCATCGACGCTAGGCGGTTGGCTTGCGGTCTTGCAAGTCGATACGCGATCGACGACGAACTGCTTGTTTTCTTCTCAGGGTCCAAGGGGTTTCACCTAGGGTTGCCGACTTCGCTTTGGGGGCCGCTGCCGGGGCCGTCGTTCGCTGGACACTGTCGGGCCTATGCTGAGTCGATCGCAAGCTTGCACCAAGTCGGCATCGATTCATCCGTTTATGATCGCGTCCGAGCGTTCAGGGCACCCAATAGCAAACACCCCAAGACCGGTTTGCATAAGCGGCGGGTCTTACTGGATGAGTTGTTGCACCTTGAGCCGTCGCGGTTGCGTGGTCTTGCGTCCGAGCCGGTCGCGTTCGACGTACCCAGGGCACCCAGGACGAACCAACAAGCGGTCGCCGACTGGCAAGCGGCGGTTGATACCGTCGATCACAAACAAGCGGAAATCGCATCGCGTAGGGCTGTAGGATGCTGCCCTAGTACGTTGAACCGATCGACGCTTGATTTCATCCGCGAAGGGGCAACCGTTGATAGGGCGGTTTCGCTTTTCGCTGCCGCTGCGAACCTTGCCGAGTTCGGTTGTTCAATGGAACTTGCATTCGCGTTGCTGTCCGAGTCCGCTTTGGACGCTGGACTACCACCAAGCGAAGTTCGGCGGCAAATTGAATGCGGCATCCGCAAAGGGGGCGATTGTGGCTAAATTCATTACCGCTTCGGATGCGTTCGCTAACTGGAAAAACGACCTGCTTTCGGGCAAGTCGCCGACGTTTTTTCGCATCGCGGAACAAGGATCACTAAGCAAGCTTGAAATCGGGCCTAAGCTTGTCACTTTGTTCGGCGGGTCGCCTGGCGCGGGCAAGACCGCTTTCGTTTGCCAAGCTATTATCGACGCGATGCGACTAGATGAGGACCTACGGGCCGTCGTTTGCAATGTCGAAATGGGGCCGGACGTTTTGCTTGATAGGCAATTGGCGCGACTGTCCGGCGTACCCTTGGGGAATATTCGACACCGGAACCTAGGTTCGGAGCATGCCGACCGGGTCGCCATCGGTCTTGAAGCGATCGAGAGCATCAACCCGCGACTTTGTTTTGTGCGACCACCGTTTACCCTCGAAAACATCGCGGCAACCGTCGATGAGTTCGCACCATTGACCGGGGCCGACGATCGCTTGGTTATCCTTATCGATTACATTCAGCGAATACCGGTTTCGTCCGCTGCAAGCCAAGCCGACCGTCGCGGGTCGATCGATGCTGCGATGAGCTACTTGAGGGCCTTTGCTGAGGCGGGCGCGGCGGTCTTGGTTGTCTCAAGCGTTGGTCGGCAAAAAGACAACGCGGGCCGATCGAGCTATAGCGGCGAACTTATGAACCTTGCAAGCTTCAAGGAGTCCGGCGAACTTGAGTATGGCGCGGACGATGCGTTTATCTTGACCGCTTCGAGTTCGACCGACCGCTTGCTGTCACAACACAAGGCGCGGTATGGCGAAACCGGGGCAATCAAGCTTTCGTTTAACGGGGCGGTCCAACAATTCGAAGCGATCGAGACGACAAGCCAAGGCAACGCGGACGGGTCGCTACTGTCGACGCTGCAAGACCTTTGGGACAGTACACCGTCGGCGGGGGGGCAAATATGGCAACCCTAGGTCGACGACTGCCGGGCGCGTCGGTCTTGCCACCGATGAGCATTCCCACCCAGGACAACGAGACATCGAAACCGAAGCAACGCAAGCCAAGCCACAAGGCAACCCGCGATCGCTTCGCGGTCCTTAATGAGTTCGTCGACTTTTCGCTGCAAGGGTTAACCAAGGCGGAAATCGGAACTTGGCTAGTCTTGTATCGAGACACCCGCAACGGAACCGCGAAAACTTCCCAAGGGACCATCGCGAAGCGGTTAGGGGTTTCGACCCGGTCGATAGGCAAGGCGGTAAGCAAGCTTATCGACGTTGGCTTGCTGGTTGTCGTTTACCAAGGCGGATTGAACAAGGGGCCGTCGGTTTATCGGGTTGCGTCGCTGCGGAACCCTAGTTCCTGAGTACTGCGGAACTTTTCGGCGTTGAACTGAGGAACCCTAGTTCCGATATTCCATAAGGAACCATAAGGGCATCCTGCCGCTTGGGGCGACGGATGCCGACATAAAGGGCGATTGAATGAACCGGGATTTACAAGAACAACTGCGGCAAGCATGGAACAAGCAACCATCGAACACCAAGGCGACTACCGCTTGCGAACCGTCGGCGGAATGCTCGTTTCATATACTTGCATTTTTCGACACCATCGAAACCGACGACCCGAAAAGACCGGGGGTTATTCGTTCAGAATGCCGGCGCTGTGGTCGATTTCTAGGTTATCGCCCCAAGGGCGATGGGGTACACTTGAACCAACGCGGATAGGTCGACGGACCGAAAACCGGGATACTCACCGGCTGCCGCGTCTTTTTTAATCTGAGTAGATGCAAAGGAGAATTGCACGATGGGGACCATCTATAAAAAGACCACTACGCGACCGCTGCCGAAACAAGCCAAGGTTTCGACCAAGCAAAGAGTCGCAACACCGAAGGAACTTCGAGAGCAACCGGGCCGGGCCTTTGTTGCTGAGTCGATCGCAACTTGGACTGACCGGACCGGCGAAAAGCGATCCGGCGTTGTTGTCACCGCTGCGGATGGATCGCTTAAGGTTAGGACCAAGTCCGAAACCTACTTTGCGAAATATCGCGACGGTCGCGACATTGTCCGAGAGATTCCCACCGGTTGCCGAGACAAACAAGCGGCAAAAAGCAAACTTGCCGAACTGCAAAGCACATCGGAGAAAATCCGGGGCGGCGTTATCACTTCCCAGGATGCCGAGACGGGCAAGCATGCCAAGCGAACCGTCGCGGAGCATATCGCCGACTACTGCGATTACCTGACCCAAGAAAACAAGCATTCCGACCGGGTCAAGACGACAAGAAAACGGTTGCATGAAGTCGCCGACGCTTGCGACTTTCGACGCTTGCACGATTTGAACGCGGACAAGTTTATCAAATGGCTTTCGGGCGAACTGCAAAAAGACCGATCGCTTGCGACCATCAACGATTACACCGGAACGCTTATATCGTTCGGTTACTGGTTGACCGGAAAACGGGTTCGCAACAAGAAATCGAGCATGCTAGGCGACAAGCGGTTAGAGGTTAATCCCTTTGCGGGGGTCGGCAAATACAACGAAGCGGACGACCTGCGACGGCAACGGCGGGCGCTTAACGAAACCGAACTTCGAAGATTGCTTTTCGTTGCACGTTGGCGACCGCTTGCCGAGTTTGGGCGGGAAACTATCGCGAAGGTCGGCGACGACCTGCCAACGTCGCCGAAAAGTCGCAAAACGTGGTCGCTGGCGCGTTTGGATTATGAAACCATCCAAGGAGCCGTCGGCATCGCGAAAGCTAAGCTTGGGGCAAATACGGCGTTCCTAGAGCAATTAGACCAACGGGGGTTCGAACGCTACTTGATTTACAAGGTCGCGGTCTTAACGGGCTTGCGTCGCGGGGAAATCGCATCGCTGACATTAGACCACCTGAGATTAGACGGGCCGACGGCGCTTTTAAGCATGAAACCGAAAGACACCAAGAACCGCGAAGCGGTCGACCTGCCGCTGCGGGCCGACTTGGTCGATGAGCTTAAGCAATGGGTTGAAATCAAGACCCGGTCGCGATCGACGCTTAAAATCAAGTCGGCATCGATCGATCGAAACCAACGCTTGTTCAGCGTTCCGAAAAGCTTGGTTCGCTGCTTGGATCGCGACCTAGCGGCGGCGGGAATCGCTAAGGTCGACGACCGGGGCCGGACTGTCGACGTTCACGCTTTGCGACATACGTTTGGGACTTTGCTAAGCAAGGGCGGGGTTGCACCCAGGACAGCGCAACAAGCCATGAGGCATAGCGACATCCGCTTGACGATGAAAACCTACACCGACCCGCGATTGCTGGACGTTGCCGGCGCGGTCGATGCGTTGCCGGACTTGTCGCTTGAGTCGATCACCGCGACGGCAAGCTTGCGTCGAACCGGAACCGATGAGGCTTTTTTGGTTGCACCTTCGGTTGCACCTTCGGTTGCACCAATGGTTGCACCTAACACCGTCCAAACAGGTCAAAAAGGGGCATTTTGGGACAATATCAAGACGGCGGCGACGATCGACCAAGAAACAAAAAAACCCTTGGAATCGCAAGGAAACCAAGGGTTTTCGTCAATCGGGCCGGCGGGATTCGAACCCACGACCTCTACCACCCCAACGAAACGGACGACCCCAAGCGGACCAACGAAAAACAA
>Ga0315905_10005851_pt1 | contig 12502 bp, 10 predicted proteins | sample LakEriMetagenome_5_FD_203522 | JGI IMG/M metagenome (GOLD analysis project Ga0315905, IMG submission 203522) | Freshwater fungal communities from buoy surface, Lake Erie, Ohio, United States - Buoy 4 MA121 | ecosystem: Environmental > Aquatic > Freshwater > Lake | place: USA: Lake Erie, Ohio... | reverse complement strand
GCTGAAGAAATGCAGAAAGCCGTTGCTGTCTGGACGCTGGGCGAATGGCAGAACGCCTTGGATGCCTTTCCGGAAATGTTGGAATACGTGCGTCGCACCGACAATGTTGTCACCCTCAGCGAAGTCGCCCTCGGTCTCACCGTTGGCTGCGCCAACTGCCACAACCACAAGTACGACCCGATCAGCCAGCGGGACTATTTTGGCCTTGAGGCGATTTTCGCGGCCAGTGAATCATTCAACAAGAACAGTAATGAGACCGCTTGGAAAAAAGGGGAAACCACGGCGTACCGGATGTTGCGTCACCGCAAAACACCGACGCCAATTCACCTGTTGAAACGGGGCGAGCTTACCAAGCCAACAAGACGCATCGAGCCCGCCCTACCGGCTTTTCTTCCGGGTGGCGGACCGCTGCCGACAGCTACGTTAGAGAACACCCAGCGACGAGCGGAACTCGCGCGCTGGGTGGTAGCAAAGCAAAACCCACTGACCGCTCGGGTAATCGCCAACCGGGTATGGCAGTGGCACTTTGGACAGGCAATCGCGGCAACGCCGAATGACCTAGGCACCCAGGGGTCGCGACCGACGCATCCGGAATTGCTCGATTGGCTGGCGTCACAATTGATCAATGACGAATGGAGTTTGAAAAAACTCCATCGCCTGATCGTGCTTTCTTCGACATACCAGCAATCGAACTCCCGTGACAAAAAAGCCATCGACGCCGACCCCCTGAATACTCTGCTCGCGGGATTTCCCCAACGCCGCCTCGAAGCCGAGGAAGTCTGGGATCAGCTGCACCGCGCTGCCGGCACACTCGATTTAAAAAGCTTCGGCACGCCTTTTGTGCCCGAACTCAGCGCAGAAGAATTGCAGGCGGTTTACAATCTCGGCAAGGACAAGGATTCGAAATGGCCGATCACCGCAGAGCAGAATCGGCGGGCGATTTATATCCTCAACCGCAGGTCGTTCCGCTTTCCATTATTTGAGGCCTTCGACCCCGCAAACACCGCAGTGAGCTGCCCACAGCGGCAAACCACCACGGTGCCTGCCCAGGCGTTGACATTGATGAATAACAACACGGTCGCCCGACAGAGCCGGGCGATGGCCGCGCGCTTGCTGCGTGAAGCCAGTGGCGATGTCGCAAAGGAAATCCGCTTGGCCTGGCTGTTGGCCTACAGCCGGGAGCCGGGCAACGATGAAATTTTAATCGCGAGGAAATTCATCAGTGAATCGGAAATGCTGCACGCAAATGCGAATGCTAGCAACGCGCACGCAGCCGCCTTGGATGATTTTTGTCTTGGAATCATGAACTCCTCGGAATTCATCTACGTTAACTGACATATAAAAGGAAGCCGGTGACAGTCTCTGCATAGTGACACATGAGGGTGACGTTTACGTTTTTTCTTATCCAGATGAGGGGAATCGAGTCAGGCAGAGGAAATCTTCCGCACGGGATGCTTGGGAATTATTTCCAAACTGAGCCGCGCATTCAAATGAGATGAAAATCCGCGATGGCCAGAGCCACGCCGTTGGCGCGGACTTCCAAACGATGCAGACCGCGGTGATACACGCGGGTCGTGATTGCTCGGAATGATTGAGTGCGCTCGGCACGATGTACCGCAGCGGCGGACAGGATGAACTCCTTCCACAAATAGGTTTTTGGCGCCAATTTTCCGTTCGCTTTTTGATAATGCACGATTAGGTCGATTCGAATTTTCTGATCTCGTTTAGCTGTCGAACGCATCTGCAGAGAGAAGCGTAAATCGCCATGAAACGGAACTTGGGAAGAGGGAATTTCCAATGAGACATCCGCCAACTTTGGCGCGCTTATACCGTGGAGTTTCAATGCCTTCTCGTGGCCTTGCTTGAGCAGATTGCGCATCGCGTGACGAAGCAGTCTGACCCGCTCAGGCGGGGCGTTTTTGTGCCAGGCCGTGGCTAGATCAAGAATCATCTGCGGGTGATCTTTAGCGATGTCATTCAAATGATTTGCGACCGAGCGACGCACATACTCGGATGGGTCATCGCGCAAAGCTTCCAGCAAGGGCAGGGTCAGTTGCGGATCCGCAATCACCTGCGGCAATTGCATTGCCCAGGGAAGCCGCGGGCGGGATCCTTCTGACACCAACCGGCGGACGTGATGATTGTCGTGCGATGTCCAATCCATCAGCGTCGCCAGCGTTTTTTCTGGATGAGCGAGAATCATATGTCGTATGGCGAACTCCGCTGTGAAGCGCATTGTCAGTTGCTGAAAAAGGTCCATCGCCAGCAGAAAGTGCCCGTGCCCTCTTTGCCCTGTGTATTCCGCGAGTGGCATGATCAGCCAGCCCTGGATGCCCTCCTCCGTCACCCCCTCACCAGAGGAATTGGCATCGCACGAGGGATGCAAGGACTCAATGATCAATGCCGCAGCTTTCTCAAAGCAGGGCGGCAGGCATTCATCTAGCGCCTGAAAGATCTGCGAGGATCGTTGTTTCAGTTCGAGCGCCTCCAGATCACGGCAGGCGAGTCGGGTGAATTTTTTTGCTGAGAAATCCGCTCTGCGAGCAGCCAAAACCCGACCCATCATCGATATCGCATCACGATTGAACACATTTTTAAACGGTTCCATGGAAACGAAAAATGCCATCGACCGCTCTGACCGTCAATCACCCTCGCCAAATAAGCCGTGGATTTCCCATCATCTCAGGGTATGCTCTAGCTCCGGCGTCCCCCGCAACGACCACGCCACTTTCATTCACATGCGCGACTTCCTTCCTCATGATCGACCTGCTCTGGTTCTTGCACCAATGCAAAGCGTCACGGACCTCCCGTTCATGAGGGTTTGCGCACGCCGAGGTGGCCCCGATTGGTTTGTCACCGAGTTCTTTCGCGTGCACCATGCATTCCGACCAGATCGCTACATTCTCCGCTCGATCGATGAGAACAGCACCGATCGACCGGTCTTTGCGCAGATTATCGGTTCCGAACCAGCTCACATGGTCGATGCGGTCCGACAACTGCAGCAACACCCGATCGCTGGATTCGATCTCAACCTCGGCTGCCCGAGCCCGACGGTTTGCGGAAAAAGCGCGGGCGGCGGATTGCTGCGCCAGCCTCATGAAGTTGACAGGATGATCGGGGTCCTTCGCGATGCGATCCCCGGGCGCTTTACAGTCAAAACTCGCGTCGGCTATCATCACGAAGACGAATTTCCCGCGCTGCTCGAAATTTTTCGCAAGCATGCCATCGATGGCCTCACCATCCACGGAAGAACGGTGGCCGACCGCTATCAAACACCCGTCCGACCTCATTGCGTGCGTCGCGCGGTGGAGATACTTCCCTGTCCGATAATCGCGAATGGCAACGTCGTGAACGCTCAGTCCGGCAAAAACTACCAGACCATGACCAACGCCCACGGACTGATGATCGGTCGCGGCGCAATTCGCAATCCATGGATTTTCGACCAACTTCGCTCGCTGTATGCGGGAATCGCGCCGACGCAGCCGACGGCGCGCGACCTACTGGAATACATCGAGGACCTCTACCATGAACTTGCACGAGAGAGCAAAATCTACGATGAGAAAAACCATATCCAGCGAATGAAAAAAACCATGCTTTATATCGTTCAGGGAATGGGTGATACCTTTGAAGAGGCGATGCGCCGGATGCAGCGGGAAGATGAGTTTTTCGCCATCTGCCGTGCCGAACTGGATCACGACGGACCGGTGCCTGACCTCCCGCCGGAAAAATCAAAACTTTTCTGCGGCTTCAACGATTTGTTGCACAGCGACCTGCTCGCAGGGGGTTCCATACAGAGTGAAACCAGATGATTTCTCGATTGTAAGGTCCAGCATTCTACCGCTGAAGCGCTCGATTTCACCATCAAAAATCACAATGCGGTTTTGCGAGGTACGCCCTGACAATCGCGTTTCATTGTGGCGCGAATTTCCCTCGCAAAGGATCCGCTGGATCGTGCCGACCAAGGCATCGTTCTGCGCAATGGCAATTTGATTGACGAGCTTGAGCAGCGTTTGATTGCGCTGTTCCTTGACGGACTCGTCGATCTGCCCGTCCATTTCCGCAGCGGGCGTATCGCGTCGTTTTGAATAGCGGAACACGAAGGCATTGGCGAATTGCACTCGTTCCACCGCTTCCAATGATGCCTGAAAGTCCTCATCGGTTTCGGTGGGAAACCCGACGATGACATCGGTGGTAATAGATAAATCGGGCCGCACGGCCTTCATCTTATCGCATATTTCCATGAATTTCTCCTGCCTGTAGGGCCGCCGCATGAGTTTCAAAATCCGGTCCGAGCCGCTTTGCATAGGAAAATGAATGTGCGAGCACAATTTCGGCAGGTAGCCAAATGCGGCGATCAGGTCATCGCGATAGCCGATCGGATGAGGCGAGATAAAACGGATCCGCTGAATACCGGGGACCTCGTGGATATTTTCTAACAACTGCACGAACGGCGATTTGCCATCGACGTGAAGGAACTCGGTGCGACCATACAAATTGACAATCTGCCCCAGCAAAGTGACCTCGCGAACACCCTTGTCAGCGAGCCTCCTTACTTCATCGACGATCTCATTGATAGGTCGACTGCGCTCGCGCCCTCGGGTGTCCGGGACGATGCAAAACGAACAGCGCATGTTGCAGCCCTGCATGATTGAAACAAACGCACTGACCTGCCGGTCCTTTGCCAGATGATCCCGAATGGTATTTTGCGATCCGGATTCCTCCTCCACATCGCAAACATTTTCACCTTTCATCGCCAGTGCAGGGTCATCCATCCGCGCCTCCAAACGACGGCGGAGAATGGCGTCGACGTATTCAAAAACCTTGTGGTATTTTTGCGTTCCCACCACCACATCCAAGTGAGGAATGGTGCCGAACAACTCGCTGCCGCGCGACTGCGCCATGCAGCCCATGAAGCCGTATACAACATGGGGTTTCGCGTCGCGATGGGCTCCCATCAGCCGCATTTTCCCCAGCGCCTTTTGCTCAGCCTGATCACGCACCGAACAGGTATTGACCAGGATTGCATCAGCGTCCTTTTCATCGACGGTGATGGTATAACCGCCCTCACTGAACATCCGCGCGACCTGCTCGGTATCGCGGTCGTTCATTTGACAACCATAGGTTTTGAAAAAGACTTTCGGCATTTAGGGACTTTCAGAGCGATTGTTCCAACATCAATAGCAGCGGTTTTTCTGCTCGAACGCGGATCGACTCCGGCAATTCAACCTGGGGACTGAGGTCGCGCAGGCAGTCGTGCAGTTTCTGCAATGTATTCATCTTCATGTAGCGGCAATCCGCGCAGGCACAGCGGTCGGTGGGGCCGGGGATCAGGTTTTTCTCAGGGCATTCGCGACGCAGGCGGTGCAGCATGCCGCTTTCGGTGACCACGATGATGTCGTTGACGGGCGCATTGCGGCAATAGCTCACCATTTTTTCGGTCGAGCAAACTTCATCGGCCAGCAGTCGCACGGCCTGCGTGCATTCGGGATGGGCGACGACGAGCGCCTTCGGGTATTGTTCCTTAATCTTGCGAATCGACTCGCGAGTGAACTCAACGTGAACGTAACACGAACCCTTCCACAAATCCATTTTCCGACCGGTCTGCTCCATCACCCAGGCACCGAGATTCTCGTCGGGGACGAAGAGGATGGGCCTGTCCACAGGAGCCTTGTTGACGATCTTCACGGCATTGCCCGAGGTGCAAATCACATCGCACAGCGATTTGACGTGAGCCGAGCAGTTGATATAAGCGATGACGTAGTAATTTTTGTGGGCGTTCTGTTGCAAAAACGCATCCAACTGCGGACCGGGGCAGGATTGCTCCAATGAGCAACCTGCATCCTTGTCGGGGAGCACGACAATCTTGCCCGGGTTGACGATCTTCGCGGTTTCGGCCATGAAATGCACGCCGCAGAAAACGATAACATCCGCAGCGGTGTCGCGGGCCCTATAGGCGAGGCCCAGGGAATCGCCGACGTAATCGGCCATGTCCTGAATGTCCCCTGTCTGGTAGTTGTGCGCCAAAATCACGGCGTTGCGCGCTTTTTTTAAGCGCTGGATTTCACTGACGAGATCGATGGATGCGATTGGCATTGATGGAGTTTGTCAATCTAACAGGAAAAGCGGCGAACGAGCAGCGAGGCATTGTGTCCACCAAAACCGAAGCTGTTACTCAGTGCGACATCAACCTTCGCCTCGCGAGCCGTATGGGGAACATAATCGAGATCGCACTCAGGGTCAGCATGGTCAAGATTGATGGTCGGCGGCACGATGTTTTCCTTCATTGCCATAAGGCAGGCGGCGATTTCAACGCCACCGGCGGCACCCAGGAGATGGCCGGTCATCGACTTGGTCGAACTGACAAGTAAGCCATTTTTTGCATGCCCCCCGAAAGTTTTTTTGATCGCCTTGGTTTCACATATATCGCCAAGGCCAGTCGAAGTGCCGTGGGCATTGACGTAATCAACCTGATTAGCATTGATGCCGCCGTGGTGAAGTGCCATATCCATGCAGCGGGATGCGCCCAGTCCCTCGGGGTGGGGCGATGTCATGTGATAGGCATCCGCACTGAGGCCGTAACCGATCAGTTCGGCGTAGATCCGCGCTCCACGTTTTTTCGCGTGCTCCAGTTCCTCGATCATCAGGATGCCGGCGCCCTCGCCCATGACAAAACCGTCACGATCGACATCAAAAGGACGCGAGGCGCGCTGTGGCTCGTCATTGCGCGTGCTAAGCGCCTTCATATTGCTGAACCCCGCGAGCGCACAGGGAAGAATGCTCGCCTCCCCACCACCGCAAAGGAAGGCGTCCGCGTCGCCAAACTTGATAATGCGCCAGGACTCGCCGATCGAATGATTCGATGTCGCGCAGGCCGTGACGATGGCCATGTTTGGCCCGCCGAAACCGTATTCCATTGAAACAATGCCGCTTGCGATGTTGGCGATCATCATCGGAACCAAAAAAGGAGAGACCCGGTTAGGCCCGCGCAGGACCAACTTGCTGTGCTCCCCCTCGAGCGTGCCAAGTCCGCCGATGCCGCTGCTGACGATCACTCCTACTCGATCCTTGTTAACCGCATCGATGTCCAAACCGCTGTCGAGCAAAGCCATTCGCGAGGCGGCCACAGCCAGTTGTACATAGCGGTCTGCACGGCGGCAATCCTTGGCATTGTTGAAAAATGGCACGGCATCAAACCCCTTCACTTCGCCACCGATATGAACATCGTATGCGCTGACATCCATCGACTGAATCTGGTCGATCCCGCTGCGCCCCGCCTTCATTGACTCCCACGTGCTGGCCAAATCATTCCCCAAAGGGCTGATGCAACCGATTCCAGTAATTACGACTCTTCTTTCTTTCATTTGATGTGTGGCAGAACTCCTAGGCCATTACTAACTGCGATGCCGGACCCGCGCAAGCTCAACTGTTCCCGACCGGAAGGAGAATTTCAGGCCTTGCGCTGGCAGTTTCTGCCACAGCCGGGGCATGGGCGGATTTTTTCGCATCCCGAATCCTCCCAAACAGCGAGGCACAGATCACAGACCATAAGCACTCTACGTCCCCGACGCTCCGCATTCCAGTGGGCAAAACTTGAGATCCAGCCGAATAGTCCGACCATAAAAAAGGCCGCGATCAGCAGCAGCAGGCAAAATTCTGTCAGACTCAGCTCAATCATCAACGTTTGTTCCGATCACTTCGCAGCCCAGCCATCCCTTGACCCGTTCCGGCTTGGGAAAAACCAATGACTTCATCCAATTCTCGAGGGCAACGTTGCGCTTTTCGGCTTCCTTGCCAGCGGCAAGACAGGAAACCACATTGCCCTTTTCATCGATCTCCAACAGATATCTCATCCCTTGAAATGATTCTACATTGCCGTAAAATTCCGGCCATGTCCCGGGAAGATCGTCCGCGTTCAATTGCGCCAGCAGCTTCAAGCGCGGCTGCAAATGACGATTCATGGATACCGTCCCAGGGTCGGCGGCAGTGACGACTTCTGGTAGAACAGGCAGGACCTGTTTTTTTTCAAAGACTGGCTTGGGATCTGGAACGACAACGTCGCGCAACTCGGCCACGTAGTGATATTTCATGCTCGCAATCTCCTCCCAGACAGGTGCGGAGAGCGATTCGATCCGGTCCTTTTCGAGAAGAACCGGAAAGGGAGTTTGTTGGGATATTTTCTCAAGCCAGTCGCGACTGGACGGATCTTCAACGAAGACCAGCATTTCCGCGCGACGCAGGTGACCGGACGGCACGGAAAAACCCCTCACGTGAATAGCGGCAAAGAGGCCGACGATGATTGGAGTGACTAGCATTATAGCGGCGGCCATCGCCCATCGACGCCGGAAACTCCTGCGCCAGGAAAAGATCAGCGCCGACCTAGCTGCAACAAATCCGTCATTCTTTTCTTTATAGCTCATTGCGATTTCGTCTCCGCAGCGTCTCCACTGCTACCCCCGGCAAGCACAACTTTCAAGCCCATGCGCATGCAGACCTCTGCTACCTGCCGCAGTGATTCCGATGAAACCATTCGGTCCGCCTTGATGACCACCATCGCATTCGGCGCACCATTCTTGTCGATTTTTTTTTCCAACAACTGGTCAAGCTCGGCAATGGTGCAGGCCTGGGTTCCCAAATACATTTGCTGGGATCCCTGCGCCATTAGGGTGATCACTGCGGCTTCCTGATAACGCTCGATCTGAAACATTGATGTCGGCATGTCCACCACGATTCCGGTTTGCTCCTCCAGCAGAGGCCCGACCGCATGACACATCAACAGCACAGCAAACAGGTTGAAAAGCGGGATGGCATGCAGAAAGCCTACGCCCTCGGGTAGCGTGGATTCAAGTTTCACCTCGCTACCTCCCCGACTTTTCCTGGCGAATCCCCGAGTAGATCATGAATCCTCGAGTCACAAACCATATTGACCGACTCAACACCCGCCCGCTCGAGACGATGCATCAGGCGTCGGGCCCTGCCCAAAAAATACAGGTAAAACAAATACATCACAATCGCGATCATCAGACCGAGTGCCGTGGTCACCAGAGATTGGAATACTCCGCCCGACAGTTCATTCGGCCCGGCAAGACCGCCGCGTTCGCTCATTTTCTGAAAAACATCCACCAGCCCAAGAATGGTGCCCAGCATACCCAGAAGCGGCGTCAACAGCGCGACACCGAGGATTGCGCGCACGTTGCGTTCGATACGAGGGACTTCGAGTTGCCCCGCTTCCTGCGCGATATCGCGAAGATCTACCCGAGGCAGGTCGGACCGCAACAGCACGGCATAGGCCACACGGGCCACCGGACCGGGCGCGCGCGCGGCTTCGTGCCGAGCCTCGGCGAAGGCTCGTTTTCTCACGTGATTACCAAGTCCGATCAATAAATCCGAAACATTCACCCGAGCCCGATGAAAAAAAAACATGCGCTCAACAATGAAGACCATCCCGAAAAAAGCCAACGCCAACTGTAACCACACGATCGCCCCCCCTTGCTCCACAATCCTGCTCGCTTCTATGACAGCCATCTGCATGACCTTTTCTAGTGCATACATAGCGCCGCCGTCAACATTCCACTGGCTCTATTTCACTCAATTCTCCCACCATTGCCAAATCAAAGCCAGTCATTCTTCCTACTTGACAACGGCCTAATATTCTTCATCTTTCAGGGCGACAGGGGCGTCTGGCGATCGGCAGACCGAGATTTTTCCACGCGGGGAAAAAACCCTCTGAACCTGACGCGGGTCGTGCCGCCGTAGGAAGTCGGAAATGCTCCATTTCTCGTTTTCCGCCGCACAGGTTCTGTGCGGCTTTTTTTGGAATCAAAATCTTACAATTACTAGCATTCTACCTTCATGATCGCAGCCGACGAAAACAAGAACCCGGAGCAGCACGATGCCTCCCGCAAAACACTCCCCGCCTCTTCGCGGGTTTATGTTAATGGCCAAATCCATCCCGACATCCGCGTTCCAATGCGGGAAATTTCCCTCTCCGACACCAAGTCATTCAACGGTCGGGTGGAAAAAAACACATCAGTCCGGGTCTATGATTGTTCCGGTCCGTGGGGCGATGAATCATTCTCAGGCACATCCGAACAGGGCCTGCCAGCGCTGCGGCGCGACTGGATTTTGCAGCGCGGCGATGCCGAAGCCTACGACGGTCGCGTGGTACAACCACAGGACAACGGCTACCTCACAGAAAAACACGCCGAGTTTGCCTCGAAGTCTGAACGGGCGAATCGCTTTGTAGAATTCCCCGGCCTCACCGCTGAACGCCGCCAACCACTGCGCGCCTCTGCGGGACATCCGGTGACGCAACTTTGGTATGCGCGACAGGGCATCATTACCCCTGAGATGGAATTCATCGCCATCCGCGAAAATATGCAGCGCATGGAAATTTCCGATCAGTACGACGACATTCTCCGCGATCGTATCAATAAGCAGCACGCCGGTTCCACTCAAATCTCCTCTGAATACACACCCAGTGTTTTCAGAAAATTCCCCCAGCGCATCCCCAACCAAATCACTCCCGAGTTTGTTCGCTCAGAGGTCGCCGCAGGCCGCGCCATCATCCCCGCCAATATCAATCACCCGGAACTGGAACCGATGATCATCGGTCGCAATTTCCTAGTCAAAATCAACGCCAATATCGGCAACAGCGCCGTCGCCTCAAGCATAGAAGAAGAAGTCGAAAAAATGCGCTGGGCCACCAAGTGGGGAGCCGACACAGTCATGGATCTATCCACCGGCAAGAACATCCATGCAACCCGTGAATGGATCCTGCGCAACTCGCCCGTGCCCATCGGCACCGTGCCGATCTATCAGGCACTCGAAAAAGTGAACGGCAAAGCCGAAGACCTGACCTGGGAACTGTTCCGCGACACCCTCATCGAGCAGGCCGAACAAGGTGTCGATTACTTCACCATCCACGCCGGGGTTTTGCTGCGCTTCGTGCCCATGACCGCCAGTCGCATGACTGGAATCGTAAGTCGCGGCGGCAGCATCATGGCCAAGTGGTGCCTGAGCCATCACAAGGAAAATTTCCTCTACACTCACTGGGACGACATTTGCGACATTATGGCCGCCTACGATGTCAGCTTTTCCATCGGCGATGGTCTCCGCCCTGGCAGCATTGCCGACGCCAACGACAAAGCACAATTTGGCGAACTCGAAGTCCAAGGCGAGCTAACCCAACGCGCGTGGGCCAAAGGTGTGCAGGTCATGAACGAAGGCCCTGGCCACGTCCCCATGCACATGATCGAGGAAAATATGGCAAAGCAGCTCGAGTGGTGCCATGAAGCTCCTTTCTATACCCTCGGGCCTCTAACAACCGACATCGCCCCCGGTTACGACCATATCACCAGCGGCATCGGTGCCGCCATGATCGGCTGGTATGGCTGCGCCATGCTCTGCTACGTCACACCCAAGGAACATCTCGGACTACCCAACAAAGATGATGTCAAAGTCGGTGTCATTACTTATAAACTCGCCGCCCACGCGGCCGACCTCGCAAAAGGCCACCCCGGCGCGCAATACCGCGACAACGCCCTCAGTAAAGCACGATTCGAATTCCGCTGGGAAGACCAGTTCAATCTTTCGTTAGACCCGATCACCGCCCGCAGTTTCCACGATGAAACCCTCCCCCAGGACGGAGCCAAGAGTGCCCACTTCTGCTCCATGTGCGGCCCCCACTTCTGCTCCATGAAGATCACCGAAGACGTGCGGAAGTATGCCGCGGAGCAAGCCATCTCCGAAGAAGAAGCGCTACGTCGTGGGATGGAAGAGAAGTCGAAAGAGTTCGTCGAAAGCGGCGCGGAGGTTTACACTACGGCACAATGAAATAGGACACATAGACCCTATAAGACCTATTTTCTTACCCCCCGCCATGCCCCCTGAAGATAATATATCAGAAGGCTTTCTTCCCAAAGGCGGCTACTACCGTGATCTCCTCAGCTACCGCAAGTCAGAGATCATCTACGACTTCACCTAACGATTTTGCAAAAAAATCTGAAATGTGGATACCGCACCATTAGCCAAATGGGGCAAGCAGCCTATTCCGGAAAACAGAACATCGCCGAGGGAAGCAAAGCATCCGTCAATTCAACCGAGATGGAGTTGAAGCTCACCAATATAGACCACGCCAGCCTTGAAAAACTGCTCGTCAATTACCAAAATAACTCCGCTTCCTCGACCTCCCGCTGTGGGACAAATCCTCCCAGAGGCTCGCTGCGTCCGCAAGCTGAGCAAACAGCCCACCGAAAAGACTGACACCCGTTTTATCCTAGAAGGGAAAATGGAACCGGCTGCAATACCGTTTTTTACCACGGATTTCACGGATTGAAGAGGATTTCACGGATAAAATTGGCCTGATCTATCAAGTCTCAGGCTCACCCAACTGATGAAGGCCGTGATATTCATAACTCATTCATTATCCGTGCAATCCGTGAAATCCGTGGTTTCTATTTTCCTATCCAGCTTTATCTACTTTTCCTGTTCCCGATTAGTCCTA
>Ga0315905_10005850_pt1 | contig 12502 bp, 7 predicted proteins | sample LakEriMetagenome_5_FD_203522 | JGI IMG/M metagenome (GOLD analysis project Ga0315905, IMG submission 203522) | Freshwater fungal communities from buoy surface, Lake Erie, Ohio, United States - Buoy 4 MA121 | ecosystem: Environmental > Aquatic > Freshwater > Lake | place: USA: Lake Erie, Ohio... | reverse complement strand
AGGGCTTGCTCAAGATCGGTATGCTGTATTTTTTAAGTTTAAACCCCAAAAGGAATACGCATTGGCAAGTCCAAGTAAGTTTCTAACAGAAAAAGCCATTCAACGTAGAGCGCGAGAAAAAGTCGCTTTGGATAGCCTAGACCTTCCTGTCACGGCCGCCTACCTTCAAGGAATCAGCGCGTATAGCCAGGAACTGTTGTATGCAAGCAAATGGTTGAATGCAGCTGTAGTGGTCACGGATGCAGCAGGTAAGAAAAATATGGAAGGGCTACCCTTTGTTCAAAAAGTAGAATGGGTGGCCAAAGGATTTATTGCAAAAACAGGCAATCGAACCGTTCCGGAAATCTCCCAGAAACCCACAAAAAATCAAAAATGGGTGATTGAAGAAAGCTATCGAGAAGCTGCGGCCTATGATTTTCAGAATGAATTGCTCGGCATTCCTGCGATGCACCAGGCGGGATTTACCGGTAAGGGGATAACCGTAGCTGTATTTGATTCTGGATTCCCTGGATTGGATAAGGCAGTTCCATTTGCGCATGTTTTTACCAACAAGCGAGTAGTCGGTCAACTGAATGTGGTTCGTCCTTGGATCAAAGAGGTATTTCGAGACAATGAACATGGTACCCAAGTTGCTTCCTTAATCCTCTCAAACCAGGCGGGTACCTTGGTAGCTGGGGCCCATCAAGCACAGGTGATTTTTGCGATCACGGAGGATGTAGCTACCGAATACCCGATAGAAGAGCTCAACTGGGTTCGTGCAGCCGAGTATGCAGATAGTTTAGGTGTGGACATCATCAACAGCTCCCTTGGCTACTTGGATTTTGACGAGCCGAGTTTGACCTATACTACAGCCCAATTGGATGGAAAAACCACCTATGTTACGCGTGGTGCTACCTTGGCTGCAAAAAGAGGAATATTGGTAGTCAACAGTGTTGGCAATTACGGTTCTGCAGGCAGCAGTAGCTTGGTTGCTCCTGCTGATGCTCAAGGGATTCTTGCTGTGGGTTCAGTGAATGCCAGTTCCGTTGTTTCCACCTTCAGTTCTCGCGGACCAACGGCCGATGGGCGCATCAAGCCGGAGTTGGTAGCCTTTGGACAAAGCCCAGTGCTGATTCGTGGTTCCGGACAAGTTTCGGCTGCTGCGGGAACTTCCTTTTCTGCGCCGCAGCTCACAGCCCTTGCAGCTGGCTTATGGGAAGCTAAGCCAAACTGGACCAAAGACGAATTGCTGACCAGTCTCATTAAAAGTGGAACACAGTATGCTACACCCGACCAAAACCTGGGCTATGGCATCCCCAATTTTCGAGGTGCTTATTACGGAGCGCTTTTGGGGCTGAATGAAGAAATTGAATCAGGTTCAAGTATCTATCCAAACCCCCTTCGTTCTGAATCCCTCCACATTCGATTTGGAAAGGAACTGAGGGTAACGCTGCAAATTTTGGATGGTTCTGGCAGAAGAGTTGTAGAACAAGTAGGGGAGCGAAACACCATCCAGGAGCCTTTTGTCTTTGAGGTATCGGATTTGCCCTCAGGAATTTATTTTCTTCAGCTGCTAGATGGCAAAGAAATTGCGTACAAGAAACTAATTAAACTTTAACATTGGACAAAACGGGAGTTATGCCGTGATTTGTATTTACTACACCTCAAGATGAACCCTCAGATCGCCCCTTCCATACTTGCAGCTGATTTTGCAAACCTTCAGAAAGAGGTAGAAATGCTCAATGCCTCAGCTGCGGATTACATACACGTGGATGTGATGGACGGGATTTTCGTGCCCAATATTTCATTTGGCATTCCCGTAACTGAAGCGATTCATCGCCATGCCACCAAACCCTTGGATGTGCACCTGATGATTGTAAACCCTGAACTGTATCTAGATGCCTTTGTAAAGGCAGGAGCTTCGATCGTGACCGTACATGTGGAGGCATGTACCCATTTGCATCGTACCCTGCAAGAAATCAAGCGATTGGGTGTGTCTGCCGGAGTTGCGATTAATCCTCATACCCCAATCGAATTGTTGACGGAAGTACTTGAGGAGGTCGACTTGGTCTGTGTGATGTCGGTCAATCCAGGATTTGGAGGACAAAAATTCATTGAACACAGCTATGCAAAAGTGGCCAATTTGAAAAACCTGATTCTTAAAAAAGGGGCAAAAACCCAAATCGAAGTTGATGGTGGAGTGTGTGAACAAAACGCCAAACGCTTGGTAGAAGTAGGTGCCGATATTCTGGTGGCTGGTAGTTTTGTGTTTAAGGCAGCAGATCCGATTGCGGCGATCGCTTCGTTAAAAAGTATTTCCATATAATTTTAGTTGAAAAAATCACCTGGTTCGGGAGTAAAGGAGCCATTTATCTGATTTAAGCCATGGCCTTTCAATTTCGCATTTTTCTGTTCGGTCTACTTTTTTGGTGTTCAGCACAAGGGGTAGTAGCGCAAGTAGACACCACACAAGTAGTGCTCACGGATGCGGATTGGAGCAAGTATGCGCAAATAGAAGTGATGACTTCAAAATTCATGGCTGAAAAAACCCAAGAGTTGAAGGATTGGATAAGTACCAAGGAAGGCCTAGGTGGAGGGGCCCGTTACAACCAAATTAAGGGTGCTTGGGGCAATGCCAAAAAGGAATTAGCAATTGCCTTAACAGATAAGGAACGCGGTGCCTATCAAGAGGCACTTGCTTTTCAAAAATCCATGCAACAAAAGGTGATTGCCTTTCAAGCAGACTTGATTCGTGATGAAAAGTTATTGGGATTGAAGCTTTTTGAAGAAATCTCCAAAGCCATACAGGATAACCCATCCTTGAAGGAAAAATTGGTTCAGGAAGTTGCTCGATTGAAAAAGAAGAAAGTTTAAGGCGATTTCAATGGGGTGGAGGAATACTATTTTTTGTTTGAAGACACACCAAAAGCAGTCTAGTGTTCGTTTCTTGTCTATGTTCAATCCCAGGATCTATCTGCTACTCCTCGTTTTCTTTCTCTCAAGTGCAGCTTCTTTTTCTCAAGACGAGGATATTTTTGGCATCACAAGAAAAGCGAGAGCACCCAAAAGTCAATCAAGTTTAGGGAATGCATTTCGGTCGATTCAGGAAATGTTTTCTTTCCAACTTGCTACTGGTGCGGCGCAGTATTCCATGGGTACTGAATTTTACAGGGGCGATGGGAAAGTTTACCCGATCACTCAGTATCAAAATCACGAATTTGGATATGTCCCTTTGCCCGACACCTTGGCTTTAAATACGCGTCAATGGATTCTTCCTACTGTGGAGGCGGGCCTTCGGCTTAATTTATTCAACCTACTCACCTTAGGTGGAGGGTATGGTTGGGAAAGAGGAGTTCTTCAGCCTTTTGAAGGAGGTGGATACCAATTCTCACTTCAAGGGCCCAACTACACGGCCACCAATTACCATGCTTCGGCGGGTTTGGTGTTGTACGATGCGTCTCGACGCCGGTTTTTTCTGAAGCAGCGCTATAAAAAATTCAACCGGGCAAACCCAGACCTAAAAATGCGGATGGAGCGGGAATACAAGCAACGGATACGCCAAAATTACCCCTGGAGCATTAGTGTTGAAGCAGAAGTAGGTAAGGTAAACGTAAATCAAGCAGAACCACAAGTTCCTAAGGTGTACCAGCCACAGCTGGCTGAAGTCCAGGATCAATACACCTATGCGGCAGCACTGCGTGTGTCCTATGACCTTTCTGAATATGCTTCCGTTTTTGTAAAGGCGAAGTATATGCAACGGTCTTTTGTGAACGATTCCCCTGATTTTACTTCTTTTCCAATGGATCAAGAAGTGTATGGGGTGCAAACAGGCTTGTCAATAAAGGTTCCAGGAACCAAACGCTGCAAAATAAACGGCTGTGGTGTAGTCATGAAGCACAACCATAACGGAGTGGAGTATCGAGGTAGTTCCATTTTCAATTTTCAAAATCGAAAAATCGGGCAATGGTATTGACAAAATAAAAGCTGGATAAGGATTAATTCTTGGTTTTATTCCAGTCTGCTTTTTACTATCTTGCAACCTTAAATTACGTTACAGTACGCATTTTATGGCCCAAAGAGAAAACGAGCAGATCATCCCAATAAATATTGAAGAGGAAATGCGTGGTGCCTACATCGATTATTCGATGTCGGTAATTGTTTCCAGAGCACTTCCAGATGTCCGTGATGGACTAAAACCAGTTCACAGACGTATCCTGTACGGGATGCAAGAACTTGGTGTATTGCACAACAAGCCCCATAAAAAATCAGCCAGAATCGTAGGAGAGGTGTTGGGTAAGTACCACCCACACGGTGACTCCGCCGTATACGAAACGATGGTTCGTATGGCCCAGGACTGGTCACTCCGCTACACCTTAGTAGATGGTCAGGGTAACTTTGGTTCGGTCGATGGTGACAATGCTGCCGCGATGCGATACACAGAAGCCCGACTCAAGCGCATTGCTGAGGAATTGCTGGTGGATATCAACAAGGAAACGGTAGACTTCCAATTCAACTTTGATGATTCCCTCAAGGAGCCTACCGTACTTCCAGCTAAGGTACCTGCACTTCTTTTAAATGGTGCTTCAGGTATTGCCGTAGGGATGGCAACCAACATGGCTCCTCACAATTTGGGAGAGGTCATCGATGGAATTATCGCCTACATTGGCAATAAAGACATTACCGTTGCTGAATTGATGAATTTCATCATTGCCCCAGATTTTCCTACTGGCGGTATCATTTACGGATACAATGGCGTCAAGGCTGCCTTTGAAACGGGTAGAGGACGAATTGTCGTTCGTGGCAAGGCCAACGTAGAAATCAAAGAAGGAGGAACCAAGGAGATGATTGTCATCACCGAGATTCCTTACATGGTCAACAAAGCCAACATGGTGGAGAAGACCGCTCAATTGATCAATGAAAAGAAGATTGAAGGCATTTCTGCTATTCGAGATGAATCCGATCGCTCAGGGATGCGTGTTGTATATGAATTGAAGCGCGATGCGGTGTCTAGTGTGGTTTTGAACAACCTCTACAAGCAAACGGCACTTCAAACTTCCTTCTCGGTAAACAATGTGGCCTTGGTAAAAGGACGTCCACAGACTTTGAACTTGAAAGACTTGATCGTTCACTATGTATCTCACCGACACGAAGTGGTGGTGCGTAGAACAGAGTTTGAACTGAAGGAAGCAGAGAAGCGAGCGCACATCTTGCAAGGCTACTTGATTGCCTTGGATCACTTGGATGAGGTGATTGCTTTGATCCGAAGTTCATTGGACCCAGAAGCTGCTCGAAATGGCTTGATGGAGCGTTTTGAACTGAGTGAAATCCAGGCTAGAGCCATCCTTGACATGCGTCTTCAACGCCTTACAGGCATGGAGCGTGACAAGATCATTGCTGAGTACAAAGAAATCATGGCACTGATCGAAGAGCTTCAAGCTATCCTTGGAGATGAAGGCAAGCGAATGGAGATCATCAAAACTGAGCTTCAGGAAATGAAAGATCGCTATTCGGATGATCGTCGTACCGAGATTGAGCACAATGCAGAAGATTTCAGTTACGAGGACATGATTCCAAATGAGGAAGTGGTCATTACTGTTTCCCACCAAGGATACATGAAACGAACCGCCTTGACCGAATACCGTACCCAGGGAAGGGGAGGAATTGGTTCCAAGGGAGTGAGCACCAAAGAAGACGATTGGACAGAATACCTGTTTACCGCTTCTACGCACAATTACCTCTTGATCTTTACCGATAAGGGTAAATTGTTCTGGTTGAAAACCTATGCGATTCCGGAAGGATCGAAGACGGCCAAGGGCCGACCAATTCAGAACTTGATCAACATCACACAAGACGATAAGATCCGTTCCATTATCCAAGTGGAGAATTTGGAAGATCAAGATTACATCAACAATCACTTCTTGGTGATGGTGACCAAGCAGGGGGTAATTAAAAAGACCACCTTGGAGCAATATTCTAGACCTAGAACGAATGGCATCATTGCCTTGAACTTCCGTGAAGACGATCAGCTGGTGCACGTGGCCAAAACCAATGGTAGCCAGCACATTGTCATTGCAGCCAAATCAGGCAGAGCAGTGCATTTCAAGGAAACTGCAGTTCGTCCAATGGGTAGAACAGCCACTGGAGTGAAGGCCATCACGCTCTCCGGCAAGGAGGATTACGTGATTGGCATGGTTTGTGCATCTGAACCAAATGCAACCCTACTGGTAGTTTCTGAAAAGGGATACGGAAAACGTTCCGACCTCGACGAATACCGAATCACCAATAGAGGAGGCAAAGGAGTGAAAGCAATGAATGTAACTGAAAAAACAGGTGCATTGGTTGCAATCAAAGAGGTAGTTGATACTGACGACTTGATGATTATCAACAAGTCAGGCATCACCATCCGTATTTCCATGGATGAGCTACGTGTGATGGGTAGAGCTACTCAAGGCGTACGACTCATAAAAGTAGGAGAGGGTGACGAGATTTCTTCAGTAGAAAAAATCTCAAGGGAAGAGGAAGAACTTTCAGAATCTTCCGATATTGTCACCGATTCTACTGGATCACCTGAATTACCTGAATCACCTATAGAAACAACTGAATAAAAATTCCTAAAGAAAAACACGAATGAAAAAGCTCGTTCTATCACTAGCAATGGTTGCGACCGTCACCTTTGCTTATGGACAAAAGAAAGTAGTAAAAGAGGCAGAAAAAGGATTCAAGTCAGGAAACTTAGAAGCTGCACTTACGGCTATTGATGCCGCTACCACTAATCCTGAAACTAGTGGCGACCCTGCCACCTTCTTGGTAAAAGCACAAATTCACACCAAAATCTTCGGAAGAGATTCTTCAAATACAAAGGAGACTTTGGAAGCTGGAAATCAGGCCTTAGCAACATTTGGTAAGACCTTTGAAATGGCTGGAAACAGCAAAACCTCTCCCGTTGGAAAGCAAGTCTATGCGGAAGAATTGCCAGGAATTCCTGACAATTTGAGACCTTATTCCTTGATTACCCTTAAAAATGTCTCTTTTGATAAGGCATTGGAGCGTTACAATGAAGATGACATGGAAATGTCTTACGAATTCTTCAACCTAGCTGGAGAAATCGACAAAACAGATTCAACTATCCATTACAATGCGGGTTTCTTGGCCAACGATTTGGGTCGTTTTGAAGATGCTAAGAAGCACTTCAACTATTTGTTTGAATTGCCAACCTACAACAAGACCAATGCCTACTACTTCATGATTCAAATCTTGAGTACAGAAGAGAAAAATCCTGAGGCAGCATTTGCTATGGTGACTAAAGCACGTGCAGATTATCCAAACGATAAGGTTTTGGCTGAATATGAAATTCAGTTGCTTCTTCAACTCAACAAGATGGATGAGGCAATGGCTCAAATCAACGACGCGCTTGCAAAAGACCCAAATAACCCAGGATTGCTTTTGAGATCTGGATATTTGAAAGAGCAGGGTGGAGACTTAGAAGCAGCACTTATGGACTACAAGAAGTCTGTTGAAGTGGATCCAAACTTCTTTGAAGGCAACTACTACACTGGTGCACTTTTGTTAGAGAAGTCTAGAGGCATCCTAGCAGAACTGAATACTTTGTCTGATGCAGAGTGGGAGCAGAGATCTCCAGAGATGGGTAAGCAAGCAGATGAATTGTACAAAATGTCTGTTCCTTACTTCACTAAGGCTTTGGAAATTAAGCCTGACAACACGGATATCATGATCATCTTGTTTCAAGTATATACACGTTTGAAGAATACAGCCGAAGTGAATGCAATGAATGCAAAGATTTCAGCCATTCTTGGAGCGAATTGGCAAGAGAATTAATCCTCGAAAATCGAAATCAAAGGCCGGAACTTTCCGGCCTTTTTTTTTATTAAGCTGAGAGTTGGCGTTCCAATTGGATCAAGTTCCTGATCCGTTTTTTTACTCTATTCATCAAAATTCGATTTTATTTGGTGATGAATTGAGTTAGTTTGCGTTTAGTTGAACCTACACCCATGCCTCCACAAATTTTACGATTTCTACAATTCTTCGTTTGCCTTTTCTTTTTTGCCAGCTTGAGCTTCGGGCAATCTTTAACCTCTTCGGAGCAGTACCACCAACTGCTTCAGTTACGAGAGACCAAGCGGGTATTGTATGTGGCAGCACACCCGGACGATGAGAATACCCGCATGATTGCGTATTTGGCCAACGGAGAGCATGCAGAAGTGGCCTACTTGAGCCTTACCCGTGGTGATGGAGGACAAAACCTCATCGGCAAGGAATTGGGAATTGAATTGGGTCAAATTCGTACCCAAGAATTGATTAAGGCTCGATCCGTTGATGGCGGAAAGCAGTACTTTACACGGGCATTGGATTTTGGCTACAGCAAGGATCCAACAGAAACCCTTCAAAATTGGGACAAACAAAAGGTTTTGGCGGATGTGGTTTGGGCGATTCGTAGCTTCCAACCCGATATCATCATTACTCGATTCAATACAACTCCGGGCATTACCCATGGGCACCATACCACCTCGGCCATCCTTGCCAATGAAGCATTTGCGCTTTCGGGTGACCCAAAAGCCTTTCCAGAGCAGTTAAAGGAAGTAAAACCTTGGCAGGCGAAGCGGATCTTTTTCAATGCGTACAATTTCAGAGGGGAGTTTGAACCTGAAAAAGGGAAACGCTACTACGCGATGGAAGTAGGGGGATACAATCCCATTTTAGGGAAAACCTACCACCAACTTGCAGCAGATAGCCGGACCATGCACAAGTCTCAGGGATTTGGCTCCACTGCAGGAGCTGGCAATGCCAAGGACTTTCTGGAACAAGTAGGTGGAGAATCCTATGAGAATACTCCGTTTGATGGGGTTGAAAGCCGTTGGGCTTCAGTAAAGGGCGGAATAGCGATAAAGGCGCAGCTCGACCAAGTCTTGGGAAGTTTCAATCTAGTGGAAACCTCCAAAAACCTACCAGCATTGCTTTCGATCCGTGCGGCCCTGCAGCAACTAGAGCCAAATACCCCTTGGGTCATTGGTAAGCTAGCCAAATTAGATCAACTAATTTATCAATCGCTTGGGCTAAAGATGGAATTCGTTACCAACAAAGAATTAGGTCATCCTGGTGAAAAAATAGCTGCAGAATTGCTGGTTGTCAATCCTTCAGATGAACTGATTTCTGACATTTCTTTGCAGCTTGGCGATTCCTATTATGTTGGAAAAGACACCAAAGGAAATGTAGATACTAGACTTCCCATTGCTTTTGAAGTACCAAATCAAGAAGACTATTCCCAGCCGTATTGGCTAGAGGAATCTTTGGATGGAGCACTTTTTTCGATTCCAAATCAACAGAACATTGGACTTCCCTACAAAGAAAAAGTTGGTGGAGACCTGAGCTTTGTTTTGGGTGGGCAGAAATTCAAGGTATCCATTCCATTGGTTCATAAATTCAATGATCCCATTGATGGAGAGGTGAAGCAACCATTTACCCTAGTTCCTGAAGTAGATCTTTCCCTATCGAAAGAGTTGGTGTTCCTTGTAGCAGGAGCGGATCCATTGGTAACCGTAACTGTCAACTTTAGAAATCAATTGCTGGAAGGCACGCTAGAATTTGAAGGCCTTACTGCTAGCCAATTCAAGGTGGTGGGAGTGATAGATTTCCCGGACCAGAAAAAGCGGACCTACACCGTCACTTTCCTGAAAGGACAAAATGGGAGGAAGCAGATTAAAGCTCGGTTTAAGAGTACTTCCGGAAAAGTATATGACCAAATAATTCACCGTATTTCCTATCCTCATATTCCCAATTTGACCTATTTTACTCCAGCACAACTCCAACTGATCCAAGAAGACTGGAAAGTTTCTGGGGGAAAAATAGGATACATCGAAGGAGCTGGTGATGAGGTGCCTGAGGTATTGTCTGCGTTAGGATATCAAGTCAGTTTCCTCGAAGAAGGTAATTTGGAATTGGATGAGTTGAAGTTCTATCAAGCAATAGTAGTGGGGATTCGTGCTTACAATACCCAAGAATTCTTGGCAAGTAAGCAGCAGGTCTTGCTAGATTATGTGAAGGGTGGGGGCAATTTAATCCTACAGTACAACACCAGTACGCCATTGGTGACGCCAAACTTGGGGCCTTATCCTTTTGTCATTGGTAGAGATCGGGTGGCTGTAGAAGGTTCTCCGGTGGTAGCAGATTGGAAACATCCATTGCTACTTACCCCCAATCAACTGGTAGCGAAGGATTTTGAGGGCTGGGTTCAGGAGCGTGGGCTTTATTTTGCAGCCAAAGTAGACGAGCGCTACCAAAGTCCCCTGACCTTCCAGGATCCTGGAGAGCCTGCAAATTCAGGCGCATTGATTACAGCAAAAGTGGGAGCAGGAAACTATACGTATACTGGACTTTCTTTTTTCAGGCAATTGCCAGCTGGAGTGCCGGGACCAATTAAATTAGTGATCAACTTGATTGAGCAATAGCATGGAAGAAAATCAAATTCCCTGGACTAAAATTTACCTTGGTTTGATGGCCAGTCTGGTCGTGATGATCTCGCTAATGTATGCCTTAACCCTTGCGTATTCATGAGTACTTTAGATTGGGCAGTTCTATTTTTTACGCTGGTTTCCATTGCCGTTTATGGGATGTACAAAACTCGAGGCAAGCAAAGTTTAGAAACTTACCTAAAAGGCAATAAGGATAACTGGTGGACCATCGGCCTATCCATTATGGCTACTCAAGCCTCTGCGATTACTTTTTTGAGTACACCTGGACAGGCTTACGAGGATGGGATGCGGTTCATCCAGTTTTATTTTGGCTTGCCCTTGGCCATGATTATCATCTCTGTTGCCTTCGTGCCTATCTATTACAAGTTGAAGGTGTATACGGCCTATGAATACCTGGAAAATCGATTTGACCTCAAAACAAGAACATTAACTGCCCTCTTATTTATTGTGCAGCGGGGACTGGCAGCGGGAATTACCATCTATGCGCCTGCGATTATTTTATCGACCCTGCTTGGCTGGAACTTGACCTTGACAAACATTTTTATTGGGGTATTGGTCATCGCCTATACCGTTTCAGGGGGAACCGAGGCAGTTTCGATTACCCAAAAGCAACAGATGGCGGTAATGATGGGAGGGATGGTTTTGGCAGGAATCATGGTGATTCAGCTTTTACCTATTTCCATGAAAGAGGCCCTGCAAGTGGCAGGAAAGATGGATAAGCTAAATGTGGTCAACTTTGAGTTTGACTTGGCGGACCGCTATTCGTTTTGGTCAGGGATGACTGCAGCTGTGTTTTTGTTTTTAAGTTACTTCGGAACAGATCAAAGTCAGGTACAGCGCTACCTTTCTGGTCAAACTTTGACCCAGAGCCGAATGGGACTGCTGATGAATGGATTTTTGAAGATTCCCATGCAGTTCTTGATTCTCTTCATTGGGGTGTTGGTTTTTGTATTTTACCAATTTATTCCTCCTCCAGTGCACTTCAATCAGGTACAAACGGAGGTCCTTCGACAAAGCGAATATGGAGCTGACTTTTCACGTTTGGAGCAATCCTATCAAGCTAATTTTGATTCTTCCAGGCAGGTATATACGGAATTATTGTCCTCCATGGATCAGGGCAAAGAAGCATCCACTGAAGAGTTGACCAGTACCTTGAAAGGGTTGAAGGCTGAGCAGCAGGAAATTAGAGAAGAAGTTAAAACCCTGCTGCTTACCCATGATCCTGAGACAGAAACTCGGGATACGGACTATGTCTTTATGCGTTTTGTGATGGATTACTTACCTACAGGTGTGGTAGGCTTGTTGTTTGCAGCCATTTTTGCTGCGGCCATGTCCTCCTCCTCCTCCGAATTGAATGCCTTGGGGAGTACGACTACCGTGGACTTGTACAAGAGATCCATCCGTAAGGAAGGGAGCGACAGCCATTACGTGATGTCCTCCAAGTTGTTTACCGCATTTTGGGGCTTTGGAGCAATTCTTTTTGCGACTTATGCCTCCTTATTTGAAAACCTGATTCAGGCGGTGAATCTCCTTGGCTCCTTATTTTATGGAACCATCTTGGGGATATTTGTGGTCGGTTTCTTTATCAAGTGGATCAAAGGGAAGGCTGTATTTGTAGCAGCAATTGGGTCTCAGGCCTTGATTTTAGTGGTTCACTTCTTCAATGGCAAAGGACTATTGGGCATGGAGTGGAACATTGGATTCCTCTGGTACAATGCCATTGGCTGCCTTGCTGTAGTTTTTTTTGGTTTGGTACTTCAGCTCTTTGTAGGTGGCAGCTCCATAAAAAAATAAATACTGAGAAAAAACTCAGTTTTGATCAAAAAAAGAAGCCTTCGAATTTTCGAAGGCTTCTTTTTTCTTATTTGATAGATTTGATCAATCGGTCGTTTAATCCCACATAATCCAAGTTTTTGCCCTCTTCGGCTAGCTTCTTAGATTTCGTTGCAGACTCCAAAGCTTCTGTCTTTTTGCCAAGGCTCATTTCAATTTTTGCCTGTAGGTGTAAGGTCCAGTACTTTGGATCACTTGTAGTG
>Ga0315905_10005849_pt1 | contig 12504 bp, 12 predicted proteins | sample LakEriMetagenome_5_FD_203522 | JGI IMG/M metagenome (GOLD analysis project Ga0315905, IMG submission 203522) | Freshwater fungal communities from buoy surface, Lake Erie, Ohio, United States - Buoy 4 MA121 | ecosystem: Environmental > Aquatic > Freshwater > Lake | place: USA: Lake Erie, Ohio... | reverse complement strand
CATCCACCTTGAGCCGGAGAGCACTGATGACCGCAGTTGATGACCACGCGGTCGCCGAACAACTCGCCGTAGACGCCGGCAAGTTGTTGGTCTCACTTCGCAACGACCTCAACGCCAAAGGTTTCGACCAGCGATCGATCAAGAACGCAGGCGATCGTGAGTCACACGTTTGGCTCATGGAGCAACTCGCGCAACTCCGCCCCGAGGACCCTGTCCTCTCTGAAGAAGGTCGCGATAACAGTCATCGCCTTTCCTCATCTCGAGCCTGGATCATCGATCCACTCGATGGCACTCGCGAATACGGCGAAGGACGCGAAGACTGGGCGGTACACGTTGCGCTCGCGATCGATGGCGAACCGACAATCGGAGCCGTGTCGCTCCCGTCACTCGACCTCGTGCTCTCAACAGCGAATCCTCCGGTTGTTCCAGAACGTCCTGAAGGTCAGGCGCCTCGGCTTGTCGTGAGTCGATCTCGCGCACCGTTTGTCGCCCACGCCGTTGCCGATGAACTGAATGCAGAGTTCATACAAATGGGTTCGGCCGGGGCGAAGGCCATGGCCGTTGTTCTTGGCATCGCCGACATCTATGTCCACGCTGGCGGTCAATACGAATGGGATAACTGCGCACCTGCAGCAGTTGCGCTCGCTGCGGGTCTCCATGCGTCACGCATCGACGGCTCCCCCATGCGTTACAACAATCCCGATCCGTATTTCCCTGATCTCCTGATCTGCCGCAAGGAATTCGCCGACCAGACCCTTGGAATCATCGCCGACCTGATGTAGTCCGCGACCGGGGAATCCCCCCGACTCGCCCGTACACTCACTGGCGATGTCGACTCCCCCCGTCGCCCCCGATTCCATTCATTCCGGCACTGCGAGTGACCCGCCCGATCTCGCAATTGGCTCGTTCTCAAACGAGCCGCCGTGGATTGTTGAACCCGCTTCTATGCCGTGGCGCGAAGTGGTTGATTCCATTCGTTGGCTCACCAAGCACGATCTTCCCGAACTCACCTCAGCACGACGGTTACCCGATGTGAAACGGGCCATCACGGTTGTCGCCGATTTCGGCACAGCAATCGGCCTGTGGTGGGTAACGGGACGGCGTAAAGGCAAAGCGGGTGATCACGCTGCGAGCCGTGTCGACCTCTCCCGTCGTCTTCGACTCTCCATCGAACGCCTCGGCCCCACCTACATCAAACTCGCTCAGATCATTTCTTCGGGCGAAGGACTGTTCCCCGAGGAACTCGTTTCCGAATTTAAAAAGTGTCGTGATCAGGTCCCGGCGCAACCGTTCGATGTCGTTCGCTCCACCGTCGAAGAAGATTTCGGCGCACCGCTGGAAGAGATCTTTGCGTCCTTCGACGAAACACCACTTGCCGCGGCCTCGATCGCGCAGGTGCACGCCGCAGTCCTGATCACAGGCGAACCCGTTGTGGTCAAAGTGCAGCGAACCACAGTGGCGCTGCTGGTCAACAAAGACATCCGTGTGATGGCATGGCTTGCACCGTTCCTCGTCGGCCGCCTCCCATTCGCGTCACTCGCCAACCCGCCTGCACTCGTTGAGCTCTTTGCCGAAACGATCAGCGAGGAACTCGACTTCCGTCTCGAAGCACAAAACATGCTCGACGTTGCCGCATCGTTTGTTGCCCTCAAGCAGAACGGCTACATCATTCCGCGGCCCCACCCCACGCTTGTCACTCGCCGCGTGCTTGTCATGGAACGTCTTTCCGGCTTCAACTTCGATGATGTTGAGTCGATGCGTGATGCAGGTGTAGATACGCACGAAGTCGTGCGCACCGGGATGATCGGATTCATGGAAGGCGCCATCATCGAAGGCATCTTCCATGGTGATCTGCATGGGGGAAACCTTTTCGTCCTTCCCGATGGAAAAGTTGCCCTACTCGATTTCGGCATCACTGGCCGCATGAACGAACTTCAACGCCGCGCCTTCCTTCGCCTCATGCTCGGCGCCACCGTGAACGACATCCACATGCAGATATCGGCGCTGTGCGATCTCGGAGCGCTTCCCTCCGACACCGACATTGACGCCGTCATTAAAGATCTCGGACTCGACGGTCCTGGCATCGACCCCACTACGGCCGATCCCGACGAAATGATCAAAGAAGTGCAGAAGATCGTGAAGATGCTCCTTGGCTACGGCGCACGAATGCCCAAGGAACTCATGCTCTATGTGAAAAATCTCATGTTCCTCGACGGAGCTATTTCACGGCTCGCACCCGATCTCGACATCTTCGCCGAGATCACGCAAATCTCGATGTACTTCGTTCAGAACCACGGCGAAAAACTGTTCGCCGAAGTTGGCTTTGACCCCTCTGCATTCCAGATCGATCTCACTGGTGTGAAAGACAGCATCGGACTCGACCGTTCCACCGATCGCTTCACCTATCGCGATCTGCAAGAACGTCGCGAACTCATCAAAACTCGATTCGAAAAACGCGGAGTCAACTAGCTCGCAACGCCTACGATGACGACCTCATGCGTCTTGTCATCGCCACTTGTTCCGTTGATTACGCCGGCCGGTTGTCGGCTCACCTTCCTTTGGCGACTCGCCTCATCATGGTGAAGGCCGACGGGTGTGTGGCCATTCATTCCGATGGCGGCGCGTACAAACCGATGAATTGGATGAACGCACCAAATCGAGTCACCGAAGAAGAAGGCCGCTGGGTCATCACGAACCCAAAGGGTGAGATCCTCACCATCACCCTGGTTGAAGTTCATCACGATTCGGCGCATGAACTCGGCGAAGACCCAGGCCTGCAGAAAGACGGCGTCGAAGCGCATCTGCAGGAACTGCTCGCTGCGAATCCAACGGCCATTGCTGACGATTTACGCCTCATCAAGCGCGAGTACTTCACCGACATCGGCCCCGTTGACCTTCTATGTCGCGATGCCGACGGGCGCTCGGTCGCCATCGAGATCAAACGTCGCGGCGAAATCGACGGCGTTGAACAGCTCGCTCGCTATCTCGAACGCATGGATCTCGATCCCGATGTGAAACCTGTGCGCGGCATCTTCGTGGCCCAAAGCATCAAACCCCAGGCACGGGTTCTCGCTGAATCACGGGGCATCGAGTGCGTTGAAGTCGATTATGACGAGCTTCGCGGCATCGAATCCGATGAGTTGCGCTTGTTCTGAGAGGTACAAGAGAGCGCAAGAACGTTCGCAACTTGACGTCCTACACTTTTATCGTGCGCCTGAAACAGACCATCTCCTCCCGCCGGGTCAACTGATGCCAGTTCATCAAGGTGGCCAGTTTCCTGACGTACCTCTCCCTCCACCGGGAACACCGATGTGGCACGTACGTGAGGCCGAACTCTCAAAAGACAGATGGCGATGTCGCACGATCGGCGATCATTCGTTCGCCGATTCTTCCGTCGTCGACGGTCCGATCGACACTGGCGATTCCTTCGTCTACGGCTACTCCGATGTCGACACAAGTGGCCATTCGATTCTGCACATCAACCCGGCGTTGCTTCCTGGGACTCCTCCCATCTGGTACGTCGCACTTCCCGAACGGAAACAGCCTTCACCGGCTATCTCGCTGGTCGCCTTCATCACCGAAGACCATGAACCCGGGAAAGTCATCTCCGATCCCGAGTTCTTCTCTATGGCGGTCGACTCCACCGAACAGGTCGGGGCCATCCGTTGGTGGATCGATTCTGGAGTTGTCGATCAGATCTTCGTGGCCGAGCAATGGCGACGAAAGCACGTAGGGCGCGCCCTGTGGGCCGCCGCTCAGGGCTATCAGGTGCACAACGGCTGGACGCCGAGGTTGTCAAGCATTGGTCGTCGAACGGCGATGGGACAGAAGTATGCAGAATCAGCGCTGTTCCCTGATCGGTTTGCTCCGCTTGAGGTGCTACTTCCTCCGATGGATCCCCCAAGTAAGGGTTAGATCACCGCTCGAATACGTGGACGTCGATGACGACGAACTGCGCGGCATTGAATCCGACGAGCTACGTCTGTTCTGACATGTGCCACAGGCGGGCGTTTTCCGCAATGCTGACTGCCTATTTCTAAATAATCAACTAACCTATTTATTATGAACTTGAAAGCAATAGTTGCCTCGCGCCGGTTTCTCCTCGGCAGCATCGCCGCTGCGCTCGGCTTCTCGAGCGTCGCAGTTCCTGTGCTCCTTCAGCCCGCGGGCGCAGCTCCCACCGAAGGTTCAAACACGACAGATGGGTTCTCGGCACAGGCCATCGGAACCTATGAGTCGTGCACCGCGTACTTCGGCCTCGACAAGTCAAACTCCAACCTTGCGAACTTCGACCTCGTCAACAACACCGCTAACCCCGAACTTTTTGCCGCTAACCCCGAATTTATTGTCGATGAGGCCGATTTTCTTGCCGAATTCCCCGATTTTCTTGCCGATTTTCCGCTGGCCGCAACGGACATCGTCCCAGTGGTCACGCTCACCGACGAGTCAAACAACATTGTCGAGTGCGTACCGATGCCCGGCTGGCTTGACGAGGCAACGTGGGTAAACGACTACTTCGGAGGTGATGCGACGAGTATCCCCGAAGACGGTTTTTCGTATCCGTTTTCGTATCCGGGTACTGGTTTCTGGCTCCTCCCCGCCGTCGGTTACCCGTTGGAATACTTCGATTTCGCTTCGCAGCAAGACCTGCAGTTCATCGCCGTGACGGGAACACTTCGATTTGAGAGCAATCTCGCCGGAGTTTCAGTCCTTTCATCAATGGTCAACCTCCCAACGACAGCTCCGTTCGTACTGTTTGTCGATGACGATGAGATCTATGAATCGTCGTATTGGGCCTCAGCTCTTGACCTCGTTGCCACCGCTCCCACCGGCAGTGCAGAACAAGCTGCGTTGCTTGATTCAATCGCCAACGGCTTTGTCAATGGCCCGACCATGTGTGGTGGAGATGAATCCGGTGGACTCCTAGTATTCGATCCGAACTATGCCTCTCTCATAGCAACCCTCGAGGCACTCATACCATCGGATCAAGATGTCCTCTGCGGTGAAATTGACATAGTTAGCTTGTTTCTCGTCGACGCGGCGATTCAGTTTGCCAAGGTCGCAAACGCCCCGGTGACCGTCACTTTTAGTGACTCCGCTCCAGCGTCCACGTCCACATCCACATCCCTGGCGCCCACAGAACCACTCGTTCCAGCCTTCACTGGCTAAGTGTCAACTAGATGGCAACTGACTGGTCGCACGCGTTCCCGACTGTGAACCTACCGGTCCCAGGAACTCCAGCCTGGTACGTGCGCGAAAGATCTTTCGACCGCGATCGTTGGCGAGTTCGATGCATCGTCGATGAAACTCATGACGACGGAGCAATCGTGAGCGGCCCGATCGAAACGCACGGGTCTTATGAACTGTGGCGGACCGACGTCGACAGCAAGGGCCGCTCAGTCATTGGTCTGAACCCCACCGGACTTGAGGGCGCGCCCCCAATTTGGTTTGTCGTCCTGCCCGAGATGGACAGCCCAAGGCCTGCGATATCTCTCGTCGGTTTCGCAACCGATCAGGTCGCCGAAGGAACAGTTCTCACCGATCCCGAGTTCTTTTCACTTCCGGTACCAAGTGCTGCGCAGGTCGGGGCGATTCGGTGGTGGCATCTTGACGGAATCGTTGATCAGGTCTTCATCACCGAGAGCTGGCGGCAACGACGTCTCGGAACAGCGATGACCTACGCCGCGAGTGCCTACCAAGTTCATAACGGCTGGCCTGGCCCTATGCGCAGCGACGGCCGCCGAACCGAACTCGGGAAATACCTCGATGCAGGAGCGCAATTTCCGAATCGGTTTGCGCCCATTGAGGAAATCTCGCCACCGATGGATCCCCCAAGTAAGGGTTAGATCACCACTCGAATACGTGGACGTCGATGACGACGAACTACGCGGCATAGAAACCGACGAATTGCGGGGTTACTAGACCGTTGCTGTACGTCAGAACGATTCGTGCCGTATCGTGTTCGCATGGCAATCCGGAAGTACTTCGAGTCACGCCGACTTCTTTTCAGTGGGATCGCAGCCTCGCTGGGGCTTGCCTCGGTCGTCGCTCCTGTTGTCACATCGCCCGCAACTGCTGAACCAGTTGAGGGACCAGGCCCGATCCAGCCGAGCACGATCTCTCCGCCCGGCACCTACCAACCGTGCACGGCGTACTTCGGTCTGACGAAGGACAACTCCGACCTACTGAGCTTCGAAGTGGACAACATCAACAACGCCGTCTCCCCGACACCTGTCATCGGCACCGACATTGTCCCTATCCTCACCGTCACTGACGGAACGCAGAGCATTGACTGCATCCCAGACCTCGGCTGGACCGACGAAGCCACATGGCTAAGCAATTACTTCACAATTTTTAGCTCTATGTTCAGCTTTGGACTCATCACGTATCCCGGCACGGGCTACTACCTCATGCCGGCGATTGATGGGTCTACGACGTTCTCGTTGACCGGTGGCGGGTCCATCCTCCCCACTGCAAGTTCGCTCAGGTTCGAAGTTGACTTCACTGGTCGCACGGTCACCGTTACGCCACCGACTCTCGTACACACCTTCGGTGGCTTCCGCCCGGCCACGCAATACCTCACGGGCCCGCAGCTTTCCGACCCTTACTTCGCAGCAGTGATGGCTGCGGTGACGGCGACCGGTAACGCCGCGCAGGCCGCATTACTCCTAGAACTACTTACCGCAGGACAGGTTGGTGGGCAGTTCGCCCTCTGCGATGTGACCAACATGTATCCGAGCGTTCCGAACGTGAACTTCATTCCGCTCACCGAGACGATGGATTCGCTCCTACAACAAGCACCTACGGTAGACCCCGGTTGCACGATGCCAACAAAATCGGCTTCTTTTCTCTACAACATTGAAGTACAAAACGCGAAAGTCCCCAACAGTTTGGTGACGCTCACAATCACTGACCCGAACGCCGCTACAACAACAACGACAACCACAACTTCGGTTGCTGCCGATCCCGTCGCCCCCGCTTTTACTGGCTAAGAAAAATCCTGCCCGCGCCTCGGCCCTGATCATTTCCGGAGTGAGGCTCCCCCGCAGGAACACCCGCTTGGTCGTCACGCGAGGAATCGCTTTCGCGAAACCCATGGATCCCCCGAAGGGGAACCAACTAGGCGTCGAACGTGTGGCGGCCACCGACCAGCACGACGCGACCGTCTTCGCCGCGTGTTTGGAAGATGCACTCGCCGGCACCTTCGTTCCACATCTCGATGGTGAGTTGTTCGCCCGGAAACACCGGCGACGCGAAGCGGCCTTCCATTGAACGGAACTTGGCCGGGTCGGACCCGCACATTGTGTGCAACAGCGCGCGGCCGGTGAAGCCATAGGTGCAAAGCCCGTGAAGGATTGGTCGATCGAACCCGGCCAGCGCGGCGAACCACGGGTCGGAATGCAGCGGATTGCGATCGCCCGACAAGCGATAGGTCAGCGCTTGATCGGGACGCACTCGATAGGACACTGAAGCGTCGGCAGCGCGATCAGGAGCAGCGTTGCGGTCGCCCGAAGGACCACGGTCGCCGCCCCATCCACCTTCGCCACGAATGAAAATCGCCGAGCCAACAGTGAGCAGTAGTTCGCCAGTTTCGTTGTCGACACATTCACCTTCAACAGCAACGACAGCGCCTGAGCCCTTGTCGTAAATGCCGACGATCTTGCCGGTGGCAGTGAGCGAACCTTCCACCGGAATTTCACGATGCTGCGCAAACGATTGCTCGCCGTGCACGAGCATCGCGAAATCGAACGAGCCAATTGCGCTGATTGCTCCGCTCACTCCCGCGCCGATGACAGCGGCCATCGTGGGAAGCACGCGTTGCGGCACGTCGTGACTGTTCTCGGTTGTGAACGCGAGTTCGTCGATACCTGCACCCACACCAACGGCGTAGAGCAGCGCGTCCTTTGAGGTCCAGGAATGAACAATCGGCGTACCAGTTGCGCCAACGACATCGTGATTGATGGGCATGGAGTGTCCTACTTCCGATCGAGACCGAGCATGTCGGCGTTGGGACGAGCCTTGCCCATGAGTTCTTCAACAAGCGGGCCAACGGCGGAAGGATCGAGAGTGTTGGTGACTTTTGGTCCTTGATGCCAGCTTTCGCTGATGGCAAGAAGTTCGCCGCGAACATCGAACACACGGCCAGTGACCTCGGAGGATTCCTCGCTCGCCAACCACACAGCGATCGGTGAGATCCACTTGGTCGACATTGCTTCCTTCACTTCTTCGGGAGCATCGCCAAGACCGAGATCGGCAGTGAGCCGCGTGAATGCAGCAGGAGCAATCGCGTTCACAGTGACGCCGTACCGACCGAGTTCGTCGGCGGCGATAATTGTGAACGAGGCAATACCGCCCTTAGCGGCGCCGTAGTTGGTCTGACCAATGTTTCCGTAAATGCCAGAAGGCGATGTTGTATTGATGATGCGGGCGTTGTTGGTTTCGCCTGCCTTCGAACGATCGCGCCAATAGGCCGCAGCAAAATGCGAAGGACCAGCGGTGCCCTTGAGATGCACTTTGATAACGGCGTCCCATTCTGCCTCGCTCATGTTGGTGAGCATGCGGTCGCGCAATATGCCGGCGTTGTTGATGAGAACGTCGAGTCCGCCGAACGTCGTGATGGCCTGATTGATGAGTCGTTCTGCGCCCGCCCATTCGCTGATGTCGTCGGTGTTGGCAACGGCTTGTCCGCCGGCGGCAACAATTTCGTCGACTACTTCTTGAGCTGGGCCTTTGTCGACACCAGTGCCGTCTCGGGAACCGCCGAGATCGTTCACCACGACCTTTGCGCCTTCGGCGGCGAGCATCAGCGCGTAGTCGCGCCCGATTCCCCGACCAGCGCCTGTAACGATGCACACTCGGCCTTCACACAGTCCTGCCACGACGACGTCTCCCTTATCTGTCCAGATCTAAGGGACCGATTGTGACACGGCCTCTTCAGGGTCGCCGAGGCCGGGAAACTCCTTGCTGGAGCGATTGCCCTGCTCTCGACCGATACGGCCCCTGAGGGCCCCAGAACGGCCTCTGAGGCCACTGTCACATCCATTCCCTAGGTTGGAGTGATATGACCGCTCTTCTGCCTGTCCTCACCCTGCTCATCGGCCTCGCCATCGGCGCATTGGTCGGCACCCGTCTCGCGTCTCGCCAACCGGGTCCCGATCCACTCGACGTCGACCGCACCCGCGACATCGCCAATGCCACCCTGGCCGCCACCATGCGCGAACTCATCGACGTCAACACGCGCCTTCAAGCTGAAGCCACTGCGCGTGCTGCGGCCGAAGCCTCACAACAGCAGAAGTCCGTGCACGACCTTGTAGCCCCGGTTGGCGAACAACTTGCCCGACTCGACCAAAAACTCAACGAGCTCGAAAACAAACGTGTCGAAGATTCGGGTCGTCTGAACACCAGTATCGGCTCGTTGTCCTCGCTCGCGACATCGCTACAGAAGGAAACGGCCGAGCTCGCGTCGGCCATGAAGAACACCAAAGTGCGTGGCAACTGGGGCGAGCTCCAACTCCAACGCGTTATCGAACTCGCCGGCATGACTGAACACATCATGTACGAACAACAAGAACACATCGCTGGCGATGGCGACGCTGCACGCCCCGACATGATCGTTCGTCTTCCCGACTCGAAGAAGATCATCATCGATGCGAAAGCACCAATGTCTGCCTACCTGAATGCAATCAATGCCACCACCGACATCGAGCGAGAACAACTACTCACCAAGCACGCTGCCGACGTCATGGCCCACGTCAATGCACTCGCAAAGAAGAACTACGCATCACGTGTCGACGGCTCACTCGATTTCATCGTGATGTTTGTGCCCGGCGACACGTTCCTCACCGCCGCGTTCGACGCCAACCCCGAATTCCTCGAACAGGCCATCTCAAAGAATGTGTTCCCCGCGTCGCCCGGCACTTTGATTGCGCTTCTCCGAGCAATCGCCTACGGATGGCGTCAAGAGCAACTGGCCGAAAACGCCGCGCAGGTCGTCGCCCTCGGCAAAGAGCTCTACGAACGCGTTGGCATCTTCACTGGCCACCTCCAAAAGGTCGGCACCAACCTCACCAAGGCCACCGAGTCCTACAACTCCGCAGTGGCATCACTCGAGACACGCGTCATGCCCTCGGCCCGCCGGTTCGAAACACTCGCTGTGGCCTCTGATCAGGCCCTACCCGGAGTCAGCCCTGTCGATGTCACCACTCGCCAGGTCTCACTTCCCGAGCTCGAAGCAGGCTCGGGCAACGAGAGCTAGAGAAAATCCGCGGCCGGGTGCCTTGTTCCCTACCTACTGGTCGGTAGACTGGGTCCATGTCCGCCGCAGAAACACTGACTGAAACCCCCGAGACTGATCCGGAAATGGCCGAGAAAGCCCCTGATCGAGCAGAAAAAGGCTCTCTCAAGCCCGTTCTCGACATCATTCCTGCCGAGGCCTACAACAACCCCACATGGAAGGGTTTGGCGTACTTCGGCCGAGATCTCGTCATCTATGGCCTTGTTGTTGCCGGGCTCATCGCTTTCAACAACCCGTTCGCCGTTCTGGCCCTCTGGGTGCTTTCGGCCTTGGTGATCTCTGGTCTCTTCATCGTTGCCCATGACGCTGCCCACGGCGCCCTCTTCTCCTCCAAACGCCTCAACCGGACCATTGGCACCATTGCGATGTTGCCGTCATGGCACGTCTATGAAGGTTGGACGCTTGGCCACAATCGCATCCACCACGGTTACACCGTCCGTGAGGGATTCGACTTTGTATGGCACCCCTACACCGCCGAGCAGTACACAGACATGTCCAAGCTCGGTCGCCTTCGTCATCGCATTGAGTGGTCATGGCTCGGCGCCGGCGCGTACTACCTGCGCGAAGTGTGGTGGCACAAAATGATCGTTGGCGCTCCCCCGGCACGTTGGGCCAAAGGCATCCGCCGTGACCGTTTCATCGTCTGGACCTTCGTCTCCATTGCCGCTCTTGCTCTTGGTCTTATTGGATGGGCGCAGTTCGGATCGGTAGTCGGCGTGTTCTGGATGATCCTCAAAGTGCTCGTCATCCCCTTCCTTGCCTTCAGCTACGTCATCGCATCATTTGTGCACGTTCATCACATTCAGCCGAACATTCGCTGGTGGAAGCGTCGTGAATGGACAAAGTGGCAGGGCCAGATGGAAGGCACCACGGTGCTTCGTGCCCGCTTCGGACTCAACTTCTTCTTGCACTGGATCATGGTTCATGTCCCCCACCACGTCGACATGCGCATTCCGATGTACAACCTCGAATTGGCAACCGACGCGATCAAAGAAGCATTCCCCGGCACCGTGCACGACGAACCCCTTCGCTTCATGGACTTCGTGCGCAACACCCGCAAGTGTCGTCTCTATGACTTCGACGAGGGTCGCTGGTACACCTACCGCGAAGCAGCGCAGCGTCAGAACGCCACACCGGTTACCGAATCTGCTGCAGCCTGAGCCAGGCTCGAACTACTTCGTCAGTACCGAGGCGTCGACGGTGACCGTTTCGCCCGATGCATCGATGACTTGGTACTCGAAGCCTTCTTCGACGATTGCATCGTCAACGCCGAATGCAACTGGAATCTTGTTGCACGCGTTACGCATCAGGTAACTGACAATCTCCACGAGTTCTTTGCTGTTGTAGGCCTGCTTCAAACGACCAGTGAGCTCGTGGTCGATCGACGGGGGTCCTACAAACATTGCGTCGACAAGTTCAAGCGCAGCAACGGTTCCTAGAGAGAGCGTGCTGACTGATGAAGGGTCGACAGCGCTCAGAAGCTCATCGTTCGCCCCTGCGTTCAACGCAGCGACGCTCCGCACCGACTCACAACGACGACACTCGTGAAGCCGTGCACCACGAAGCCGAATGAGTTCCTTCGTAACGGGGTCGACGACCTGAAGGCGGCCGACCGCCGCCAGCATCGCCATGATGGCAACCATTGGATCAGTTGGAATCTCGCCGGTCGCGCCCCATGCCCAGGACTCGGTGGTGAGTGTTTCGCCTAGAAGCGCGCCGAGGATGACATCGACACGCTGACCGACATCGAGCAAGTACATCGCTTGCACAAAGGGCCCTATCTCAGCGCCAAGCGCTCCGGCCGATGCTGCGAGGGGGCCGGCGAGTACGCCGGTCACATCGACGACGAACTGCTCGGCGAGAGCCAGTGCGGCCTTCTGCCGTTCATCGAATGCATCGGAGGTGGGCCACGAACTGAGTTCTGCAGTCTGAGCGTCACAAAGCGTTCCCCATGCCTTGGCAGAAAGTTCCGCGTCGTTGTTTAACAACATCGCCACGCGGCGACGAGCGAGTTCAAGCAAGGTGTCGTCGCAGGCCCGACGAACTGATTCGCATGCGACGGCGAGCGCCGCCAGAACCTCTGAAGCCTCGACAACACGGGGATCAGCCATCAGCGACCGCCACCGGGAGTGAACGACACTGGAAGGCTCTTCACGCCATTAATGAAACTCGAACGAAGCTGAACGGGCGGGCCCGCAAGTTCGAGATCA